>Ga0208623_100004_pt1 | contig 372518 bp, 352 predicted proteins | sample HotLakConsUCCL28_FD_184737 | JGI IMG/M metagenome (GOLD analysis project Ga0208623, IMG submission 184737) | Hypersaline microbial mat communities from Hot Lake, Washington, USA - Hot Lake Consortium UCC-L28 (SPAdes) (version 2) ...
CCAGCACCCAAATCCGGCGCAACCCATGCAACCTCATCTCCTGACATGATAACCAAAACAGCGCTTCTTCCCGCCACCTCAGCCAACCAACAACGTCCCCGTCGCCGGTGAAGCGCTATCTAGTGAACCACGCAAACACACGCAAGATCAAAAAGACATGCGTTGGCAGATTTTCTGTGGTTAAAACGTAAACTATTGAAAAGTAATAATTGTTTTTGAGTGATGGCGCTAACGACAGAACGGTCCGCCGCGATGCGCGGCGGTATCGTAGTGAAAGTGATTCTCGTGCATGCCATCTGAGCCCGGGCCAAGCGTGGTCCCGAAGATACCACAGGCTTTGGTGTGCATCTGGCGAAGCGCGCGGCCGTGACGGGATTGCCGGGACCAGTCATCCTGCACCGTGATTGCGGTGCCGTCATTCAAGATGATCGCGCTGATATCGATCGCCCGGCCCTTGCCATGTTCCGAGATGCGAGCACCCGGACGGTGGTTGCGCGTTCGGCAAACGTAATGCGCGGGCACACGCAGTTCTGTTACAGCGGCGCTGTCACGGCCCAGGGCCGGGCGCATGGCTTGGATGACCCATCGATGCAGCGCCGTTGCCGTCGAGCAATCCAGCGTGGCCGGTTGTGACAGCTTGATGCCATCCACATGGGTGACCTGCACCGGCGCCGCGACACCGCAGCCATTGGTCACCGAGGTTATGGGGGCGATGGTCGCGCCTTGCAGCCCCGACACACCGCAAAGATTGCCCGCAGAGGAATTGCCCCGCGATGCGATATCACCGGTAAAGGGAATGACCCGCCCCAACAGCCGCCCGACGCCGCCGCGCTCATCCGGGGCGCGCACCCCGCCGCCGGAACAGGCGGAAAGTGCGGTTACGGTGGCCAGAATGGCGACGAGCGGTTTGAGCATGGCCTTTCCCTATCGTTTGGAGCGCCCGAAATCCGGGGCGTCGGTATCCTGCCCAGCGTCGATGATACCGCGACGAATGGCGCGGGTGCGGGTGAAATAGGCATGCAGATGCTCACCGTCGCCGCGCCGGATGGCCCGTTGCAGGGCAAAGAGTTCTTCGGTGAAGCGGCCAAGGATTTCCAGCGTCGCATCCTTGTTGGTCAGGAACACGTCGCGCCACATGGTTGGGTCGCTGGCCGCGATCCGCGTGAAATCGCGAAACCCCGCTGCGGAATACTTGATGACTTCGCTATCTGTGACGCGGCGCAGATCATCAGCCACGCCCACCATTGTATAGGCAATCAGATGCGGGGTGTGGCTGGTTACCGCCAGCACAAGGTCATGATGCGGGGGGTCCATGACATCGACCTGCGCGCCCATGCCCTGCCAAAGCTGCGTGAGGCGATCAAGCGCTTGGGGGTCTGCCCCGTCCTGCGGGGTCAGGATTGTCCAGCGATTGTCGAACAGTTCGGCAAAGCCCGCGCGCGGGCCGGAATGTTCTGTCCCCGCCAGCGGGTGGCCGGGGATGAAATGGACATGATCGGGCATATAAGGCCCGACCGCATCGATCACCGCCTGCTTGACGGACCCGACATCGGTGACGGTCGCGCCCTGCGCCAGATGCGGGGCAATGTCCTGCGCAACGACATCCATCGCCCCCACGGGCACGCAAAGCACAACCAGGTCCGCGCCTTGCACCGCTTGGGCAGCCGTGTCCGTGACATGATCCACCAGCCCGATTTCAGCTGCAATGGCACGGCTTTCCGCGGAACGCGCGGTGCCGACAGTTTCCGCCACCAGCCCGCCGCGGCGCATGGCGAGCGCCATAGAGCCCGCGATCAGCCCTAGCCCGACAAAGGCCACACGCTGGTAAAGCGGGGTCATCTCTGCCCATCCATGAAGCGATCGATGACATGGGCGACACGGCGGCAGGCCGATTCGTCGCCCACCGTGATGCGCAAGGCCTCGGGCAGGCCGTAGCTGGACACTTGCCGCACGATCAGCCCATCGGCCAGCAACGCCGCATTGCAGGCTTCGGCCTGTTCGGCGCTGGCAAAGCGCGCCAGCACGAAATTGGCAAAAGACCGGTCGGTGGCAACACCCGCCGCGTTCAACCGATCGGCCAGCCAATCGCGCAGGCGCGCGTTTTCCGACAGCGACCGCGTGATATGTGCCGCATCGCCCAGCGCGGCTTCGGCCACGTCAAGCTGTGTGTTCGACAGGTTGAACGGCCCACGCAAGCGGTTCAGAACCGCCATCACATGCGCCGGGCCATAGCCCCAGCCAATGCGCAGCCCCCCCAGCCCGTGCAGCTTGGAAAAGGTGCGCGTCATGACAACATTCTCGCGGGCATCGACCATGGCGGCGCCGCCGTCATAACCCTCGACATATTCGGCATAAGCGCCGTCCAGCACCAGCAACACCTGCGGTGGCAAACCATCGGCCAGACGTTCCAGTTCCGATAGCGGCACCATGGTGCCGGTCGGGTTGTTGGGGTTGGCGACAAAAACCAGTTTCGTGCGCTCTGTAACCGCCGCCAGAAGCGCGTCAACATCTGTGGTGCGATCCTGTTCCGGCGCTTTCACCGGCGTTGCCCCGGCGGCCATGGCGCTGATCGGATACATCAGGAACCCATGCTGCGAATACAGCACTTCATCCCCCGGCCCGGCAAAGCCTTGGCACAGGAAGGTGATGATCTCATCAGAGCCGACGCCGCAGATGATACGCGACGCATCCAGCCCATAATGCGCGGCCAGCGCGGCCCGCAAACCCGCATGATCCGTCGAGGGATAGCGATGCAGGTCATGGCCCGCGCGGCGATACGCTTCGCGCGCCAATTCACCCGCGCCAAACGGGTTCTCGTTCGATGACAGTTTCAACGCATCGTCGCGCCCTGATATCTTGGCTGTCCCGCCCTCATAAAGAGCGATGTCCATGATGCCCGGTCGCGGGCGGATCTGGTGGGGCATGGAATGTCCTTATGGTCTTGCTGACCACGTCTTAGCGCCGCAAGGGACGTAGGACCAGAACCCATTGACGCCAAAACAGCGCAGCAAGTCGATCGCGTTGCACTTGTGCCGCTTACGGCTGGTCTGCGGCCTCTTGCGAGACGGATTGCAAACCACTGACACGCGGGAAGGTGCCTGTGTCGGTCCGCGTGCGCGTGGCCAGCACCGGACGGTTTTCCGAGACATTGGCGGTCTCCTCGCGCATCAGGATGAAGATCCCGCTTGCGATGATGATCGCCGCCCCAAGGATGGTGAACAGATCCACCCTTTCGCCAAAAATCAGCGCGCCGAACAGGATAGCCCAGATCATCTGGGAATACTGCATGGGCGCAACCTGAAAGGCCGGCGCGCGCTTATAGGCCGCGATGACGCACAGGCTGGCACCCAATGCCAATGCAGCCATAGCCGCCAATGCGCCAAAATCGGCCAAAGGCATGGGACGGTAAACAAAAGGCAGGACTGCGCCCATAACAACAAGATTGGCCATCATCGGATATAGCAGCAAAACGACATTGCGCTCTTCCGCCCCAATCTTGCGCACGATGATAGAGGCGATTGCGCTGCCCAGCGCCCCGACAAATGCCGCAAGATGGCCAAGGCCAAGTTCCGCGCCTTGCCCCGGACGCAAAACGACCAGCACCCCGAACAGGCCGACCAAGACCGCAACGCCCCGCCGCCAACCCACGCGCTCGCCAAGAATCGGCACCGAAAGCAGAGTTATCAACAAGGGCGTGGCAAACAGAATGGCATAGGTCTGCGCCATGGGCAGAACGGAAAACGCATAGAACACGCTGACCCCGGTCAGAACCGCCGCCACCGTCCGCAAGATGGTCCAGCCGGGATAGCGCGGCAACAGGTTGCCATCGGTGCGGTCGCGCATCAGCATCAGCATGGCGATGGGCAAACCCAGAAGCACGCTGAAAAACACGATCTGCACGGGGCTATAACTGCCGCCCAACGATTTCACGATCACATCATGCGAGGAAAACAAAACGAAGGCCAACAGTGCAAGCCCGGGCCCGGCAAAACGCGATGTCAGGCCAAGTGGCATGGCGGGCCCTTTCGTTAATGCGCCACTGATACCGCTATCATGCTCCGGGAGTGCATTTCAATCAAGACGCGTCGTTTCGGACACAAAGATCGTGGCATCGCCTGCCCGAAGAGTGCCCGCCGCTCGATTAAAGCGCAGATAGGCAATCGCCTTGTCGCCGCTTTGGGTAAACAACCGCCCCACAGCTTTGCCCTCTGCCGCAATCTCAGCGCCAACCGGGACGTGTCCGTCGATCCGCACGGTGGTCAGACCTTTGCGCAGCTCTGTCTTGTGATGCATCCGCGCGGTCACTTCCTGACCGACATAACAGCCCTTGCGGAAATCGACACCGTGCAGACGCTCGAAACCGCATTCCAGAATAAAGCTGTCATTCGGAACCAGTTCAATCCCGGTTTCCGGCACGCAATGCGCCACGCGCAGCGCGTCCCAATCTGTGCCGTCCTCGGGCAGGTCCGCGCCATAGACACGCCAGCCCAAGGCCGGGTGGCGCGGGTCGGCCAAAGCGCCGTCCGGTGCCGGGCCAGTGCCACGGCTGACCGCCATGTCCTCGCGCGCCAATGTAATCGGAGCACGCAGCTTATACATGCTCAAGCGTTTGAACAGATCGTCCGCCAAGGGCGCGGCCACATCAACCAGAACATCCACGCCATCTTTCACCAAAAAGAAATCTGCAAGGTATTTGCCCTGCGGCGTCAGAAGTGCCGCATACACGATCCCGCAAGCCGTCAGTTGACGCGCATCATTGCTCACCAATCCTTGCAAAAAACCTACCGGGTCTTCGCCCGAAACGCGGATGATCGTCCTGTCCATCATGTCCACCTCTGGCTGCTCTGTCTCGCATATAGGCAGCGGGCGCGACCGCGAACACCCCTGCTTCATCTTGCCCAAAATACTCCGGGGATGCGGGGGCAGCGCCCCCGCCCTATGCCGTCAATGCGCGGGCTGAATGAATGTGCCGTTGCGCAGGTCGCGCATGGCTTGGCGAATTTCCTCTTGCGTGTTCATCACGATCGGACCGTGCCACGCGACCGGTTCCTGCAACGGTGCGCCAGAGATCAGCAAGAAACGGATTCCCTCTTCGCCCGCCTGCACCGTCACCTCGTCCCCTGTGCCAAAGCGGATCAGCGTGCGGTCGCCCGACATGTCGCGGATATTGACCTCTTGGCCCATAACCTCTTTTTCAAGCAGCACGCCGGACGGCGCAGAAGCATCCGCGAACATCCCGGACCCCGCAAACACATAGGCAAAGGCGCGGCGGTAGGTGTCGACCTTAAAGGTCTTGCGCACACCCGGCGGGACCGAAATATCAAGATATTGCGGATCAGCGGCAATGCCGTCGACCGGGCCGCGCTTGCCCCAGAAATCGCCCACGATCACCCGCACCTTGGTGCCGTCATCGTCGATCACTTCGGGAATATCGCCCGATTGCACATCCTGATAGCGCGGCGCTGTCATCTTCAACGACCCCGGCAGGTTGGCCCATAGCTGGAACCCGTGCATCTGCCCGCGCGCATTCCCGCGCGGCATTTCCTGATGCAGAATGCCGGACCCGGCGGTCATCCATTGCACATCGCCCGCGCCCAGCGTGCCGGTGTTGCCCAGGCTGTCACCATGGTCGACCTCGCCCGCCAGCACATAGGTGATTGTTTCAATGCCCCGATGCGGGTGCCACGGGAACCCGCGCAAGTAATGCTCGGGGATTTCATTGCGGAAATCGTCGAACAGCAGAAACGGGTCCAGTTCGGACGGGTCCTGAAAGCCGAAGGCGCGGTGCAGATGCACACCGGCACCTTCCAGCGTCGGGACAGCTTGGCGGATGTCGATTGTTGGACGGATGGACATGGCATTCCCCTTGGAACAGCTTCGTTGTTTTCCAAGATCATCTGTCTTGAGCAGGATTCAAGCCAAGACCTGCGCGCCGCGGGTGTTCATTTTCGCACACCCGGTCATCGTCCAAGGTTGCGTAAAAGCGGGGCGCGCACAGTGTATCAGGATATGAACCAAACAACACGCCACGCATAGAATACCGCAAAAAGAAGCGCCGACCCGATCGCAATGCGGGTCATGAGGCGGCGCATCCATGACGGTTCAGGAACCGAAACTTCCTCTGTCCCCGTGGGGTCTGGTGCCGGGGCAGAGCGCCGCACGCTTTGGATAAAAGAGTTCAGCGCGGTCGCCTCGGCTGCGCCAGACTCTGCCGGGCGCGCCCGGCGCTTGGCCGCGCGCAGTTCCGGCCAGCGGGTCCAGACATCGCGCGGAGCCGCGCGCGGCAGCTCTGCCAAGCGCGGGTTAGCGATGATTCCCACGCGAGCTTGGCGCGCGGCCAGAGTTTCCTCCCGCCTTCCGGGCCCGAGTTTGAGAGTTCCGGTCATCCATGCCCCCTATGTGCCCCAGCTTTGTGCCCAGACTAAACCACACGGGTTTATATTCTCTTACCGCCACGGCGGCGCGCACCGGGCACCCGAGACATGAAATCCGGCGGACGCTTTGCGACCCATGCTGCGAATTTCGCCAGACGTGGATGGCTGCGCAAAGCCTCTGGCGTATTGAAGTCGCGGGCCAATTCGGTTTCCGACAATGTTGCATGGATTTCCTTGTGGCAGATATGGTGCACCAAAATGACCGGCCCACCCTTGCCGCCGCGCAGCTTGGGCACAAGATGATGCAGGCTTTGCGGCACCCCCGGTGGAATGGGGCGGTTGCAAAGCGGACATGTCGGGTCTGGCGTATCGGGCATGGTGCTGACGGCGCAATAGGCTTATACTCGAAAAATTAACCATGGATTGCCATTCGACAACACCTTACAGAACAGCTCATCATGCCAACAGAAAAGATCGCCGCCTTGCTCGATGACTGGAGCGCCGCGCTCGCCTCCGGGGACGCGGACCAAATCGCGGACCTTTACGCCCCCGACGCGGTGCTGTTGCCAACAGCCTCCTACCAGATCCGACTGGAGCCTGGCCAAATCCGTCGGTATTTCCGCGATATCATGCAACGCACGCCCAGCGCCCGCTTCATGGAAGTGCATTCGCGGCGGTTTGACACGGTTGGCATAAATTCGGGCATCTACACCTTCAAGATGCACCGCGATGACGGCACACCTTTCGAATTGGTTTGCCGCTTCACATTCGTCTACCTGTTGTTCGACGGGGTCTGGAAAATCATCGAACACCATTCTTCAATCATGCCCGATCAGCTCTGAAACAAGATCTACATGAGTGCGCCGCCTCCAGCGGGATGAAGCCCTCGCACACAGCCAGTATGAAAAACCCAACAGGGTCAAGCGCATAAGGCTCAACTCGTTGCCAGGTCCATTCAGAATACGGTGCCGCATGACGCCTCCGTCAGTCTGATAATCGGTTTTCTGCCCGCACTGCCGTGTTAGCAACATGGCCCAAAGGCCGCGGCACACGCCGATATGACCCCACACCAAGTGGAATTGCCTTATTCTTGATGTAATGATGGCCTACAACCAAAACCCGTTTTCATGGCAAGATCTGGTCCGCATAAACCGGATCTTAAAGAAATGCTGCGATTCTGGTGATGTCATTATATACAGCAGGACATGTCCATGATTGCTATCACACGTCTGGAACCGTCGGACTCGATCACTGTGGATTGCTCGGTTGTCACAGCCCTGTTCCGCATCCATGGCGCTATCGTGGCAGAGGATATGATCATGGGGCAGATCGTCGAACTCACGGATGGAATTTCGGCGCTTGACGATCTGGGCGCAGACGCTGCGGCACCTTGCAAAAAAGACAAGCTGTGCGACCTGGCAACACTTGCGGGCGATATTGGCCTCACCTCGCTGGCGCAGGCTTTGGCAGCGGTCGCGCAGGCAACTGCCGCAGACAATCGCATGGCGCTGCCAGCACTTTGGGACCGCGTCAAGCGCATCGGTGACCGGTCGCTGGTGCAGTTGTGGGACTTGCCGCAACTGCGCATCTAGCATCCGCGTCAAAACGAAAAAGCGCTGCAAATCCTGTCTTGACTGGTCTACTGTCCTTGCAAACGCATGGAAGGACATCACCCAATGACCACCGTTTCGCCCTACAGCTTTGCCCCGGATGGCCATGGCACCAAGGAACTGCACCTTGTTGCGGTGGAAACCCTTGATAGCTGGCTGGAAACCCAATCGCGCCGGGTCCGAAACTGGCTGTCTTCCACCGGGTTCGCCGCGAAATCGGGCGAAATCGCGCTCATCCCTGATCCGGATGGCGCCTTGGTCAGCGCCGTAATCGGCCATGGCACAGCGCGCGATCGTGCGCGCGCCCGCTTTCATCTGGGGGGCAGCCGACGCGCCCTGCCTCCGGCGCGCTACAAGCTTCACCATGCGCTCGACCCCGATGCCTTGGCAGAGGAAGCCTTGGGCTGGTTGCTCGCGGGCTACAGCTACCGCGCCGGGCCGCCCTCGCCACCCGCCGACATGGCCAAACTTGTCGCACCTGACGGGGTCGACGCCGCGCAACTACAGATCATCGCAGCCGCTGAAGTGTTCACGCGCGACCTTATCAACACCCCTGCCGCATCGCTTGGCCCAGAGGAGCTGGAAAGCGCCACGCTCGGGCTTGCCACCCGGTTCGGGGCCGACATGTCGGTTACCTACGGCGACGACTTGCTCTACCAGAACCTGCCACTGATCCATGCCGTCGGACGGGCTTCTGACCGTGCGCCGCGACTTCTGGACATGCGCTGGGGCCAAACCGGTCCGAAACTGACCCTTGTGGGCAAAGGTGTCTGTTTCGACACCGGCGGGCTGAACCTGAAACCCGGCGCATCTATGGGGCTGATGAAGAAGGACATGGGCGGGGCCGCAACCGTGCTTGGGCTGGCGCAAATGATTATGGCATCCGGTTGGCCGGTGCAGTTGCGCGTGCTCATCCCGGCGGTCGAAAACGCGGTATCGGGCAGCGCCATGCGGCCGGGCGATGTGCTGACCTCGCGCAAGGGCCTGACGATCGAGGTGAACAATACCGATGCCGAAGGTCGGCTGGTGCTGGCCGATGCGCTGGCGCTCGCCTGCGAGGATGCGCCGGATATGCTCATCTGCATGGCCACACTGACAGGGGCCGCGCGGGCAGCACTCGGCCCCGATGTTCCGCCCTTCTACACGCATGACAGCGCCTTGGCGCAAACGCTCATGTCCGCCAGCGCCCGCGTGCGCGACCCGCTGTGGCAAATGCCGCTTCATCCCGCCTACCAAGCCATGATCGAACCGGGCATTGCCGATCTGGACAATGCGCCCGCAGGTGGCATGGCCGGGTCCATTACAGCCGCCCTCTTCCTTGATCGTTTTGTCGAGGGCGGAACCCGCTTTGCCCATTTCGACATCTATGGCTACCAGCCCAAACCCGCGCCCGCCCGCCCCAAGGGAGGGGTCGGGCAAGGCGCGCGCGCGCTATTTGCTGCGCTGCCGGATGTTCTGGACCTGTGAGCGATCCTCGCCTGACCCCGTTTTCGGGCCGCGTGGCGCATGATAGCCTGCGCGGCCAGATCGACGCGCCCGCCTTCGTGCCGGGCACACCCGCCAATGTCACCGCCCCGCTGGCAGACCTGCTGCGCCGCCCTGGTGGCCCGCGCGACCGGCAGCTTTTGCGCGGGGCGGCTGTGACCGTCATCGACCAGACGGATGACATGGCTTATCTGGTCTGGGACGGTTATTGTGGCTGGGTCCGCGCCGATGCCCTTGGCCCCAGCCATGTTCCGACCCACCGCATCAGCGCCGCCGCCAGCCATCTCTACGCCGCGCCCGACCTCAAAAGCCCAGACCGCGCGGCCCTGTCGTTGAACACACAACTGGTCATCACCGGCGCGCAGGGTGCATTCCTGCAAACAGCGTGCGGCCATTTCATCCCACGCCAGCACGCCACGCCATGCGACAAGCCCGCCATGGACCCGGTCGCGGTGGCAGAGCAACTCCTCGGCACTCCATATCTGTGGGGCGGCAACAGCCACGCGGGCATAGACTGCTCTGGGCTGGTGCAAGTCGCCTTGCACGCCTGCAACCGCCCCTGCCCGGCCGATAGTGATCTTCAGGAACGCGCCTTTGCCGCCCATACCCTGCCCCCCGGAACCACGGCCCAACGCGGTGATCTGTTGTTCTGGCGCGGTCATGTCGCTTGGGTCATGTCCCCCGACACCATCCTGCACGCCAACGCCCACAGCATGTCGGTGGCCTATGAAAATCTGACGGGTGCAATCAGCCGAATCGCCTCCAATAGCCTCGTAACGGCGCATATCCGACTTCCAACGCCCTGATGTCATCTTGCCAAAAGAATTTCTGATACCACGCCAGCGACGGGCGAATGCTTACCCTTTGCGCGGTTTCGCCCGCAAAGTCGGGTCGGCCTGCAATGGGTCTTCCGGCCAGGGGTGCTTGGGGTATTGGCCGCGCATGTCCTTGCGCACATCGGCGTAGCTGTTGGCCCAGAATCCGGGCAAATCGGTTGTCACCTGCACTGGGCGGCGTCCGGGCGACAGCAGAACCAGCCGCAACGGCAGGCGTTTTGGCCCGACCGTCGGGTGCTTTGCTTGGCCGAACAGTTCTTGCAGCCGCAACTGCACTTCGGGCGCATCGCCCGAATAGTCGATGGGCACGCGGTTTCCCAAAGGGGTCACGAACTGCGCGGGGGCCTGGGCGTCCAGCATCTGCATCTGCGCCCAGTCCAGCCGCGCGCGCAAAGCGGCTAGCAGATCGAACGCGCGCAGGTCTTCGGCGCTGCGGACGCGGGTCAGATGCGGGCCAAGCCAATCTTCCAGCCCTTCCCGCAGCGCCGCCTCCGACATATCCGGCAAATCCGCGCCTTGGCCGCGCAGCAGTTCCACCCGTGCAATAAACCGCTGCGCGGCGTTGGACAGGGGCAGGCCTAGCTCGCGCAACCCGGCGCAGGCCGCTGCGATCAGCGCAGCATCATCCGGGTCGCGCCAATGGCGTTCCGATAGCACCAATGCGCCAAAGCACTCGCGTTCGCGCGCAATGATCTTACGCTCTCGTTTCGACCAGTCGCAGATTCGCTGCCAGCGGAAGCGGTCCCCGAAAAGGCCGCGCAGGTTACTTTCCGCAATCGGTATCGCCTGCCGAATACGCGCCTCGCGCGGGTCGCCATCGGTGTTGGTTACAACCAGCAGGCGGGTTTGCGCCAGCGGGTCGCCCTCTGGCAGAACCGCGCCTTTTCCGCCCGACAGGACATAGCGCGGAGCGTCCCCCTTGCGCCGCAGCCCAATACGGTCCGGGTAGGCCAGCGCCGCCATTTCGGCAGGACCAAGCCCAGCACTACCGCCGCCGTGCCGCTTGATCCGGCGCAGCGTGTCGCGCGCCCGCTCCAATGTCGGGCGGTGCAGGTCGTAGGGGTGACGGGCGACAAACGCCTTGGCGTCGCGCAAAGCCTCCAGCCGCAAGCACAGGTCTACGGGTGCACCGCGCAGCACGTCGCCCTCGGACAAGATTGCGGCCAAGGGGGCGGCAGCCTGCCCCGCGATCAGCACCATATGCGCCAAGCGCGGATGCAGCGGCAGGGCGGCCATTCCGCGGCCATGCGCAGTCATGCGGCCCGCGCCATCCAACGCCCCCAGATCAGCGAGCAAAGCGCGCGCCTCTGCCAGCGCAGCCTCGGGCGGCGGGGTCAGGAAACGCAGATCGTCCCCGCCCCATGCGGCCAGTTCCAAGGCCAGCCCGGCAAGGTCCGCGCGTTCAATCTCTGGCGGCGCAAAGGCAGCGAGTGCGCCTTCCTCGGCCCGTGCCCACAGGCGGAAGCACACCCCTTCGGCCACACGGCCCGCACGGCCTTGTCGTTGGGTGGCCTCGGCGCGGGTGACGCGCTCTGTCACCAGCCGCGACATGCCGGTGCCGGGGTCGAACCGTGCGCGCCGCGCCAACCCGCAATCGACCACGACGCGCACATCCTCGATGGTCAGCGAGGTTTCGGCGATCGCCGTGGCCAACACGATCTTGCGCGTGCTTGTATCCGGCGCAATGGCCGCGCGTTGGGCGGCCATGGGCAGCGCCCCGTAAAGCGGGCGGATCGCGGCACCGGGCACGCGCCCGTCCAGCAGCGACACCACACGGCGGATTTCCCCTTCCCCCGGCAGAAAGACCAGGATCGCGCCTTCGGTCTGCGCGGCCGCATCCAGAACCAGCGCAGCGGCGGCATTCTCAAACCGCTCCTCCTTGCGGCGGGGCCGGTCCAGCCAGCGGGTTTCCACCGGAAACGCGCGGCCTTGGGCAGTCAGGATCGGCGCGTCGTCAAGCAGGGCGGCGACGGGGTCGGCATCCAACGTGGCCGACATGACGACCAAGACCAGATCGGGGCGCAGCGCGCTGCGCACTTCGTAGGTCAGGGCCAAACCCAGATCGGCGTTCAACGACCGTTCGTGAAATTCGTCGAAAATCACCGCGCCCACCGCCGTCAATTCGGGGTCCGATTGCAGCATCCGCGTCAGGATGCCTTCCGTCACGACCTCTATTCGGGTCGCCTTGGACACCACGGCCTCGCCTCGAATGCGGTAGCCAACGGTTGCGCCCACGTCTTCGCCCAGCAACCGCGCCATTTGTTCGGCAGCCGCGCGCGCGGCAATGCGGCGGGGTTCCAGCATGACAATCCGGCCCGCGATCTGGTCCAGCAGCGCCAGCGGCACGCGCGTGGTTTTACCCGCACCCGGTGGCGCTTGCAGCACCGCGCGGCCATAGGTGGCCAACGCGGCTTTCAGGTCTGGTAGGATGTCGTCGATGGGCAGGCGCATGGGCGCGCTTATGCCAATGCGGCGCGGGGCGGGTCAATCATCCGCCGCGTCGCCATAGGCTGCGATCAGCGCGCGCAAGCCGTCTTGCAGCGCGGCAAACCGCTGTGGCCCGATGCGCGCTTCCATCTCGGCCTGATACGCCATGCCGCGCGCACCCAAGCGGATATACACCTCGCGCCCTGCCTCGGTCAGCGCCAGATCCTCACGTCTGCGGTCATCGGCAGCGCGGGCGCGGGTCAGATAGCCTTCGGCTTCCAACTGCGCCACGGCCCGCGAGGCGCGCGTTTTCTCGATATGGCTGATGCGGCAAATCTCTGCGGCGCTCATCGCACCGAAGCGGCCCAGATTGGCCATGACCCGCCATTGCGTGCGCGTCAGGCCATATTCCGCCTTGTAGGTGGCCGCAAAACCAAGGCTCACATGCTCTGCCGCTTGGTTCAGCAGATACGGCATGAAAGCGTCCAGGTCGAAATCAGGGCGGGGCGTGTCGCGCATGGTCGGGCCTATTAGGTGTATTCGGCTTACACGATAGCCTTGACATAGTTGCATTTGCAACAAATAACTAGGCACCACCAGAAGGAGGGCTGCCATGACCCGTCACGATCTGCCGCAAGGGATGGTGCGCGCGCCATCACATACCGGCCCGCATGAAGGCTATATGCCCGGTTGGGGCAATGATTTCGAGACAGAGGCCCTGCCCGGCGCGCTACCTCAAGGCATGAACAGCCCGCAGAAATGCGATTACGGGCTGTATGGCGAGCAACTTTCGGGCACGGCGTTCACCGCCAACCCGCCCGAACGCACATGGACCTACCGCATTCGGCCAAGCGTCAAGCATTCGGCGCGCTACACCAAGATCGATCTGCCCTATTGGAAATCCGCGCCTTGCGTGGACCCGGATGTTATTTCACTGGGTCAATACCGCTGGAACCCGGTGCCCCATGCCGAAACTGGCCTGACATGGCTAACCGGCATGCGCACCATGACCACGGCAGGCGATGTAAATACACAGGTGGGTATGGCCAGCCATATCTACCTTGTGACCGACTCTATGAAGGACGCCTATTTCTACTCCGCCGATAGCGAACTCTTGGTCGTGCCGCAGGAAGGGCGGCTGCGCTTTTGCACAGAGCTTGGGATCATCGACACTGAACCCAAGGAAATCGCCATCATCCCGCGCGGGCTTGTGTATCGGGTAGAGGTTCTGGACGGCCCTTGCCGTGGCTTTGTCTGCGAAAACTACGGCCAGAAATTCGAGATGCCGGGCCGTGGCCCGATTGGTGCCAACTGCATGGCCAACCCGCGCGATTTCAAAGCCCCCGTCGCGGCGTTCGAGGACCGCGAAGTGCCGTCTACCCTGACCATAAAATGGTGCGGGCAGTTCCACGAAACCCGGATCGCGCAAAGCCCGCTGGACGTGGTCGCATGGCATGGCAATTACGCGCCCTACAAGTATGACTTGCGGACATATTGCCCGGTCGGCGCAATCCTGTTCGACCACCCGGACCCAAGCATCTTTACCGTGCTGACCGCGCCCTCTGGCGTGCCGGGCACCGCCAATATCGACTTCGTGTTATTCCGCGAGCGTTGGATGGTGGCAGAAAACACCTTCCGCCCGCCCTGGTATCACAAGAACATCATGTCGGAACTGATGGGCAATATCTATGGCCAGTATGACGCGAAACCCCAAGGTTTTGTGCCCGGCGGGATGAGCCTGCATAACATGATGCTGCCCCATGGCCCGGACCGCGACGCGTTCGAGAAAGCGTCGAATGCCAATCTTGGCCCGGACAAGCTGGACAACACCATGTCCTTCATGTTCGAAACTCGTTTCCCGCAGCACCTGACCCGCTTTGCCGTAACCGAAGCCCCGCTTCAGGACGATTATATCGACTGCTGGGACAGTCTGGAAAAGAAGTTCGACGGCACGCCGGGGCGCAAGTAAATGGCTCAGGTCACGATTCTAGGGGCCAAGGGCGGCCCCGCCGTGCGTAAAGACGGCGCAATGCCCACGGCCCTGCTGGTGCAGATGAGCGGCGCGCAGATCGTGGTCGATTGCGGGCTAGGGGTCACGCGCGGGCTGGTGCAAGCCGGGTTTGACCTGCGCGCGCTGTCGCAGATCGTCATCACACATCTGCATTCCGACCATGTGCTGGAACTGGGGCCGCTTATCCACACGGCTTGGACGACGGGGCTTAAAACCCCGCTGCATATCTGGGGGCCAAAGGGCTTGCGCGCCTATTGGGACGGCTTCATGGCGTCGATGGCCTTTGACTGCGACTTGCGCGTGGCCGATGAGGGGCGCCCGCCGCTGGGCGACCTTGTGCAACTTCATGTGCTGGACGAGGGCGCATTCACCATCGGCCCCGTTGCCGCCCGCTCCCTGCGCGTGCCACACCCGCCGGTCACGGAGTGCTTCGCTCTGCGGTTTGACGCAGACGGCAAATCGCTGTGCCTGTCCGCCGACACTGCCCATTTCCCGCCTTTGGCCGAATTGGCGAAAGGCGCGGATGTTCTGTTGCACGAAGCCATGTTGCCGCAAGGAATTGACGCGATCATCGCCAAGACCGGCATGGGCGACAAGCTGCGCGCGCATTTGGCCAATAGCCACAGCACTGCCGAGCAAGCCGCGCAAATCGCCACACAAGCGGGTGTCGGGCATCTGGTCTTCTACCACATCATCCCCGCCGATGACCCCGCCTTTGGGTTGGCGGATTGGCAAGCCGCGATTGCCGAGCATTGGGATGGCCCCTTCACGCTGGCCCATGACGGGCTGACGGTCGAATTCTAGGGGGACGCGATGGGATTGCTGCCAAGCTGGGTCGACAGCGCCAATGCGCCGGGCGGTGACTTTCCGCTCAACAATCTTGCACTTGGGGTCTTCGACACGGGCCAAGGCCCCCGTTGCGGCGTGGCCATCGGAGATCAGATCGCGGACGCCACCGCGCTAGAGGCCGCAGGTCTTCTGACCCTTGGCGCGCCCCTGCTGGCCCAGCCGTCATGGAACGCGCTCATGGCCGCTGGTCCCGCCATCTGGGCCGATTTCCGCGCCCAGATGACCGAACTGTTGCGGAAGGCTGCACCAAAGCGCGACCGGGTCGCACCCCATCTGCACCCGATGGCGGGCGCAAAGCTGCACCTGCCCTTCACCGTGGCAGAATTCACCGATTTCTACGCAGGCCGCCACCATGCCACCAATGTCGGAACCATGTTTCGCGGGGCGGATAACGCGCTGCCCGCGAACTGGCTGCATATCCCAATCGGGTATAACGGCCGCGCATCCTCGGTCGTTGTCTCTGGCACGCCCGTGCGCCGCCCTTGGGGCCAGGTCAAAGGGCCAGAGGATAGCGCGCCGCGCTTCGCGCCCTCGGCCCGGTTCGATTTCGAACTGGAACTGGGCGCGATTGTCGGCCAGCCCTCGACCGGGCCGGTCAGCGTGGCGCAGGCGCAAGACATGATCTTCGGCTATGTGCTGCTGAACGACTGGTCCGCGCGCGACATTCAGGCATGGGAATACCAGCCGCTTGGGCCATTCCAGTCCAAGGCGACCGCCACCACGATCAGCCCGTGGATCGTCATGCGTGCAGCACTCGACCCGTTTCGCGCGGCCCCACCCCAGCGCGACATCCCGCTGCTGCCGCACTTGGCCGATAGCGGCGATGACTTTCACGATATCGCGCTGGACGTCACGCTCACCCCTCAAAACGGCACGCCCGAAACCATCACACGCACCAACACGCGCGAGCTTTATTATTCACCCGCACAACAACTGGCGCATCATACCACCAGCGGCTGCCCCATGCGCGTGGGCGATCTGTTGGGGTCGGGCACGATTTCCGGCCCGACGCCCGACAGTCGCGGGTCCATGCTGGAACTGTCCTGGGGCGGGCAAACCCCGATTAACCTTAACGGTGCCCCCCGCGCCTTCCTGACGGATGGCGATACAGTCACCTTCCGCGGCGCGGCCATCGCCCCCGACCACCGCATCGGCTTTGGCACATGCGACGGCACCATTCTGCCCGCACTCGCAAACCCTTACGCCTCCTGATTTCACCTTGCCCCAAACACTCCCGCCGGAGGCGCACAGAAGCCCCAGGCACAACGACAGAAGGACGAATCCCATGGCCAAAGCCTTTGCCTCGCAAGGCGATATGACCGAAAAACAGATCAGCTTTACTGAAGTTGGGCGCGATCTTTACGCCTTCACCGCCGAAGGCGACCCGAATTCGGGCGTCATCATCGGGGATGACAGCGTTATGGTGGTAGAAGCGCAGGCCACCCCGCGCTTGGCGCAGAAGGTGATCGACTGCATTCGCCAGGTTACAGACAAACCGATCACCCATCTGGCGCTGACGCATTACCACGCGGTGCGGGTGCTGGGCGCGTCGGCCTATGGCGCAGGGCAAATCCTGATGTCGGATGCCGCGCGCGGTATGGTGGCAGAGCGCGGGCAGGAAGACTGGGACAGCGAATTTCAGCGTTTCCCGCGCTTGTTTCAGGGGCATGAAAGCATCCCCGGCCTGACATGGCCGACGACCAGCTTTACCGGCCACATGTCGGTCTTCTTGGGCAACCGCCGGGTGGACCTGATGCAACTTGGCCGCGCACATACGGCGGGCGATATCGTCATCCATGTGCCCGATGAAAACGTCATGTTCACGGGCGATATCGTCGAATACCACTCGGCCTGCTACTGCGGCGACGGGTATTTTGGCGACTGGGGCAACACTCTGGATGCGATCAAAGCCTATGGGGTCGACGCAATAGCACCGGGGCGGGGTGATGCACTGATGGGCGCAGACATGGTGAATGCCGCCATCGAGAATACGCGCGATTTCGTGCACTCCACCTACCGTCCGGCGGCGCGAGTTGCGGCGCGTGGCGGCAGCCTGAAAGAAGCTTGGGACGCCGTGCGAACTGGGTGCGACCCGAAATTTGCCGATTACGCAATTTACGAGCATTGCCTGCCGTTCAACGTGGCCCGCGCCTATGACGAAGCGCGCGGCATTGCGCACCCTCGGATCTGGACCGCGGAGCGCGACATGCAGATGTGGGACGACCTGCAAGGATGAGCCTTAGCCCGGACCGCACCGAACACCGCATCCGGCTTGGCGTGTCGCTGGCCGGGCTGGCGGTTTTGATCTGGATCATCGCATCGGGCCGCATGACCGGCTTTGCTTGGGTCGAGGTGGGCGCGGTCGCGGGCCTGTTCTTTGGTGGCTCGGCCGCATGGTCGGGTCGGCAGCTTTGGCATGAAGGAAAGAACAGATGACAAAGATTTTTGACATCCCCCTTTATCCCTATGCCCGCCACCCCGATCAGGATTGCGATCAGGACATGCCCGCACGGCACCCGGTTGTGATTATCGGCGCGGGGCCGGTGGGGCTGGCGGCGGCCATTGATCTGGCAAGCCGCGATGTGCCGGTCGTGGTGCTGGATGACAATGACCGAGTAAGTTTCGGGTCACGCGCGATCTGTTTCGCCAAACGCACGCTCGAAATTCTTGACCGGCTCGGCTGTGGGCGCGCGACAGAGATGGGCGTTACATGGAACACAGGCCGCGTGTTCAACGGCGAGGGCGAGGTTTACGGTTTCAATCTGCTGGAGGAAGACGACCACAAGCACCCGGCTTTCGTGAACCTGCAACAATATCATGTCGAACATATCATGGTGCAGCGCGCGCAAGACTTGATCGCCCAAGGCGCGCCCTTGCAGATTCGCGGGCGCAACCGGGTCGACACCATCGGCACGCATGACGACCATGTGCGCCTGAACATCGCCACGCCCGAAGGCGATTATGAGCTACACGCCGATTGGCTGGTCGCCTGCGACGGGGCGAATTCACCCACACGGCGGATGATGGGCCTCGATTTCGTGGGCCGTGTGTTCGAGGACAACTTCCTGATTGCCGATGTGGTCATGCAGGCCGATTTCCCGACCGAACGGTGGTTCTGGTTCGATCCGCCCTTTAATCGCGGTCAATCGGCGCTTTTGCACCGCCAGCCCGACAATGTCTGGCGCATTGACCTGCAACTGGGCTGGGACATAGACCGAGAGGCCGAAAAACGCCCCGAACGGGTGATCCCCCGCCTGCAAGCCATGCTGGGGCCGGATGTGGAGTTTTCGCTGGAATGGGTTTCGATCTACACGTTCCAATGTCGCCGGATGGAAAAATTCCGCCATGGCCGGGTGATCTTTGCGGGCGATTCGGCGCATCAGGTCAGCCCGTTCGGCGCGCGCGGGGCGAATTCCGGCATTCAGGATGCCGATAATCTGGCATGGAAGCTGGCCGCCGTGGTGCAAGGCCAAGCGCCCGAGGCCTTGCTCGACAGTTATGAATTCGAGCGCGTTTATGCGGCAGATGAAAACATCCTCAATTCCACGCGCGCGACCGAATTCATCACGCCCAAATCCGACACCAGCCGCCTGTTCCGCGACGCGGTTCTGGCACTGGCCGAGCGGTATGAATTCGCGCGCCCGCTGGTCAATTCCGGGCGGCTGTCCATGCCTAGCGCTTATGAAGATAGCTGGCTGACAAGCCCCGATACTGATAGCCTGCCCGATGCTACGCGCCCCGGCGCGCCCATGCCCGATGCGCCAGTGCCGGATGGCTGGCTGCTGGACCAGACCGGCGGCGAATTTTGCCTGCTCTGGGTGAATGGTGCCGCGCCGCCAGACTTGCCACAAACGCCGGTGCCGGTGCGCGTGCTGCATATTGACCCTACGCAAGCGCCCGTCCTTGCGGCGCGCTACTTGGGCGATGCCCCGCGCGCAGCCTATCTGCTGCGCCCCGACCAGCATATTGCAGCCCGCTGGCGCGCACCAGAAACAATGCCGCTGACCACAGCACTTGCCCGTGCGCTGTCACAAATGGAGCTGGCCAATGCCTGAACTGATCCTGCACCGCAACCTGAGCGACCCGGACGGATTCTATGCCGACCTGATGGCTGTGCATGAGGGCTTAACCAAAATGGAAAGTGATGCTCTTACAGCAAGGTTGGTGCTGATTCTGGCCAATCATATCGGGTCACGCGATGTGCTGAATGCCGCCCTGCAAGCCGCACGTGAAACTGCTTCACAAACCCCTGCGGACGCCTGAACACGCGCCACGGGGCGGATCTTGTGGGTCTCGCGCCTTGGTTTTGCCGTAATATCGTCGTCAAACCGCTTGATTAGCTGTTAATAAGTTCAGAACGGAAACAATGCTCCGGTCGAACAGACAGCGAGGCGCGCACCGTCATGGTGGATACAACACGGCTAGAAAAGCTTCTGGGCTCTGCGCCCACACCCGGCCCGAAACGGGCGGGCGGTGGTGCCCTGCATCAGCCGCGCAGCCTTGCGCTTTCCGGCCACCGGGAGTTACGGCGCGACGGGGTCCGCGGGCTTTCTCCTCAGCGTTTGGCGCAGGTTGAAGCAGAGTGGGACAGGCTGCAAAGCTTTACCCGCGACCCCGCACCGAATTCCGCGATGACCCAGTTCAACAAGCAGGCGCGTGCGCCCGAAATAGCTGGGCTATTCGACGTGTTGCGCACACAGCTTTCCCAAACCTTTGCCGAGAGGCGTTTACGCACTCTTGCCATCACCGCACCACATAATGGCTGCGGCACCAGTTTTGTCACCGCCGGGCTTCTGGCCAGTTTTGCACGTCGCAACGAACAGCGCGTTCTGGCGTTGGACCTGAACGTGGGCGCACCAGCCTTGCACCGCTTTTTCGAATTGCAAAGCCCCGGCCCGATGGATGCCATGATCTCTGGTGCAGCCAGCCCGCATGACCATCTGGTCAAGATTACCAGCCGGGTCGCGGTTGGTCTGGGTGCCCCAAGTGACAGCCCGGACCTACAGAGCAAATCCATTTCGGCACAGGAACTGGCAGAGATGCTGGACGAACTGACCGCAGAACTCGTCCCGCAACTGGTAATATGCGACCTGCCGCCGTTGCTGGAAGGCGACGCCGCCATGACCATTTTGCCGCAAATGGGCGCAACGCTGCTGGTCGCCGACAGCAACACCACCACAGCCGCCGATATCACCCAATGCGAGCGTTTGCTGGCCGAAAAATCCGATTTTCTGGGCGTAATCCTGAATCAGAACACAAGCGCGGCGCGTAGCAACGCCAAACGCAGTTAAGAAAGGGGCGGCACCGATGGGCCCGATCCAGACACTTGGCGAGCTTTTCGGCTTCCTCTCGCGGCGGGCCGCACTGATTGCCGCCACGGCGTTTATCGCCACAGTCGGTGCGATCTTCTTCGCGCTCAGTTCCGAACATAGCTACGAAAGCCAGGCGGTGATCCAGGTCCAAGGGCCAAGTGTGGGCAGCGACGTGACCGCGGCGGCCGTGCCGTCCAGCGCGGCGCGGCGGCTGGCCTCTGTAGAGCAACGGCTGATGTCGCGCGACAATCTGCTGGCACTTGCTGACAAATACGACATGCTCCCCGGTCTGACCGCACAAGAGCGTGTCGTTGGGATGCGCGAATCGATCCGTTTTGAAGTGGTCGCCGCAATCCGCGAACGGGCCGCGCTGGGCACCGATGTCACCAGCGAGAACCGCTCGCGCACCCTGACGGTGAGCGTGACCGAAGCCTTCGCCACAGATGCCATCGTGTCACTTGTGCGGGTCATGACCGAAGCAGGCGACCCACAGGTCGCCGCCGATCTGGCCAATGAACTGGCCGGTGCCATCGTGCAGGAAAACGCCTCTGCCGTGGCTGGAAATGTGCGGGAGGCGATAGGATTCTTTGCCCGTCAGGAAGACCGCATCCGGCAGGAAATCGAAGCAGTCGCGGCCGAGATCGTGGCCTTCAAATCCGAGAATTTCGACTTGCTTCCCGAGGCGATGGAAGACCGTCGCGATGAGCAAATCTCGATCCGCGATGACCTGTTGCGCGCCAACCGCGAAATCGCGGCGCTGGAGAACGAGATCGCCACGCTACAGGGCCAAAGCCGGTTGCGCGCCACCGAGCAACGCCGCCTGAACGCCGCGCAGGACGAACTGGCTGGCGCGCAGCGCGAGCAGGACCAGTTGCGCCAGCAATCCGCAGAATTGGAACGCTTGGCCCGCGCCGCGCCGCAGATTGCGTTTCAACTGGATGCGTTGGAGCGGCGCGAATTTCAACTGCGCGAACAGGCCAATGAAATTGCCGAACGGCGTCTGAACGCATCACTGGGCGAACAACTGGATGACGATCAGAACTTCGAACGCTTCGATATGCTGGAACCCGCGCTGCCCGCGGATTACCCCTCCTCCAGGTCGCGCGCGTCCATCGTTTTGATGGGTCTGGCCGGTGGCCTGTTTCTGGGGCTGATGCTGTCTTATGCCATTGAATGGCTAAACCCGGCCTTGCGCAGCGCAGGCCAAGTGGAACGCGAGTTGGGGATGCAGCCTGTGCTGGTCATTCCCAAGCTGGAACTTCCTGCTGAACGACGCCGTCGCAGCATTGGCTGGGCCGCAGGTGCCGCGCTGGTAGGCCTGACCTTGCTTGCGCTGGTCATGATGCGTCTGGGCGGCTGAGGGGCAGTATGGGCAACGCGGTCGCATATCTTGCACTTCTGACATGGCCTCTGGTCATTTTAATCATGTTCAAGCGCATGCCGGTCGAGCGGGCCTTCATCTGGTCCATCCTTGGCGGCTACATGGCTTTGCCGCAGATCACCCAGATCGGGCTGCCGCTGCTGCCGGATCTGGACAAGGTGCTGATCCCCAATGTCACCGCCTTCGTGGTTTGCGTGGCGCTTGTCCGCGAGCGCGTCGTGGTCTTGCCGCAGAACCTGCTGGCGCGTGTGTTCCTGGTGCTGTTCGTCCTGTCCCCCGCCTTTACCGTGTTTACCAATACCGAGCCGTTGCGCTTTGGGTTGGTCACATCGGACCACACCACATGGATGGGGATATTCTCGCCTGCGAATGCGACCATTCCGGGGTTGCGGCTATACGACTCGCTTTCGGTTGTGGTGGCGCAGATCATCTTCATGCTGCCCTTCTTTCTGGCGCGCAGCTTGCTGGCGCATGAACGCGCATTGGCGGAACTGCCGCGCGCGCTGGTCGTGGCTGGGCTGATCTATTCGGTCCCCATCGTGATCGAAAACGCGATCGGCCCGGAACTGCACCGAATGGTCTATGGATTCATCCAGCACGATTACGGGCAGGCGATTCGGTTTGGCGGCTTCCGGCCCTATGTCTTCATGCCGCACGGTCTTTGGGTCGCCTTCTTTGCCATGATGTGCTTTGCCTCTGCCTTGTTGCAGGCTCGGCAAGCTGGCCCGGAAGAGCGCGCGCGCGCGATCATGATCGCAATCTGGCTAGGCCTGATGCTTGTTCTATGCCGTAGTGTCGGCCCATGGGCGCTGGCGCTGGTGGTGGCCCCGCTGGTGCTGTTTTTCGGCCCGCGCATGCAGTTGCGCATCGCCGCGCTGATGGCGCTGACAGCCATGGCCTATCCGCTGTTGCGAGGCTCTGGCATTGTGCCGGCCGATGGGCTTGTGCGCTTCATCTACGGTCTTAGCCCGGACCGCGCGCAGTCGCTTGGGTATCGCTTCCTGAACGAAGATATACTGCTGGAACGCGCTGCCGAAAAACCCCTGTTCGGCTGGGGCGCTTGGGGTCGCAATCTGGTCTACGATCCCGAAACCGGCGAGGCGCTGACCATTTCTGACGGCCAGTGGATTATCACCATCGGACAAGCTGGCTGGCTGGGCTATATTGCCACCTTCGGGTTGCTGTGCCTGCCGCTATTTGCGCTATGGTGGCGGTATCGGCAGATGCCGAACACGCAGATCCCCGCGCAGGTCGGGCTTTTGGCGCTGCTGCTGGGGGCTAACGTGGTCGACCTGCTGCCAAATGCCACGCTTATCCCCTTCACTTGGCTGCTGGCGGGTGCGCTTCTGGGCCATGCAGAGTTGCAGGCAGAGCGCACACGCGCCGCCCGGATCGACAAATTGCGCCAGTCCAGCACCCGCCGGACACTTCTGGCCACCGCACAACCCCGGCAAAGACCGGACCGTTTTAATCCCGAACAGGATCAACTGTCATGAGTAGCGAGCAAATTTCCAACGAGAATGACATCGCCATTATCGGCATGGCCGCGCATTTGCCCGGCGCTGCGTCGGTGGCCGAATTCTGGGACAATCTGCGCGCCGGGCGGTCGTCCATCCGCAAGATGTCGGAGCAAGAGCTTCTGGACGCCGGCGAATCCGCCGCGATGCTGCGCAAGCCCAACTATGTGCCTTTTGCCGCACCGCTGGAGGGTTTTGCCGATTTCGACCCCGACCTGTTCGGCTTTTCCCCGAAAGAGGCCGCAATTCTTGACCCCCAACACCGCCAATTTCTGGAAGTCGCGTGGGAAGCATTCGAGAATGCAGGCCACCCGCCGCGCGGTGAAAAGGGCAAGGTCGGGGTGTTTTCCGGCTGCGGCATGGGCAGTTATTTCTATTTCAACATCTGTTCCAACCCACATCTGGTCGATGACGTGGGCATGTTCCTGCTGCGCCATACCGGCAATGACAAGGATTTCCTGACGACCCGCGTCAGCCATATTCTGGACCTGCACGGGCCGTCAGTAAACGTGCAGACAGCGTGCTCGACATCGCTTGTGGCGGTGCATTACGCGGTCAATGCGCTGCTGACGGGCGAATGCGACATGGCGCTGGCTGGCGGTGTTACCATCGAACTGCCCCAAGGGCGCGGTTATCTGCACAAGGAAAATGAAATCCTGTCGCCCGATGGCGAATGCCACGCCTTCGACCATCGCGCCCAAGGCACGGTGTTCGGCTCTGGCGCGGGCGCGGTGGTGTTGCGCCGTCTGTCCGATGCGCTGGCCGATGGCGACCGCATCATCGCCGTTATCAAAGGCACGGCCATCAACAATGACGGCGCGCAGAAAGCGGGCTATCTGGCCCCCTCGGTCGAAGGGCAGGCGCAGGCGATTGCAGAGGCGCACCAGATTGCGGGCGTATCGTCGGAAAGTATAACTTACGTCGAGTGCCACGGCACCGGCACCTATCTGGGCGACCCGATCGAAGTGGCCGCACTGACGGAAGCCTTCGCCAGCGACAAGGCAGGGTTTTGCCGCATCGGGTCTGTGAAAACCAATATCGGGCATCTGGACACGGCGGCAGGGGTCGCAAGCATCATCAAAGTCGCGCAAGCCCTGCGCCACCGCGAATTGCCGCCCTCCTTGGGGTATGAGGCCCCGAACCCCGCCATTGATTTCGAACATTCGCCCTTTGTCGTGAACGACACGCTCACCCCGTGGCAGGGGGACGGCCCCTTGCGCGCGGGCGTCAACAGCCTTGGCGTTGGCGGCACCAACGCGCATGTCGTGCTGGAAGAAGCGCCGGCGCGCGGCCCGTCGGACGAAAGCGACTGGCCCTTCCAGATAATGACGCTCTCGGCCAAATCCAAAACCGCGCTCGGCGCGAACGCAGCGCGCTTGGCAGCCCATCTGCGCGCGCACTCCGAGCAGCCCTTGGCAGATGTGGCCTTTACGTTGAAAGAGGGGCGCACCGAACTGGACCAGCGCCGCGTGGTCGTGGCGGAAACCCATGCGGAAGCCGCCGACCTGCTGGAACAGGACAACCCGCGCCGCGTGTTCACCCATACAGCACTCGACCGGCCCGACATGGTGTTCATGTTCCCCGGCGGCGGTGCGCAATACGCGGGCATGGCGCGGGAATTGTATGAAACCGAACCGGTCTTTGCCGAATGGATGGACCGTGGCCTGGACCACCTGCAACCCAAGCTGGATTACGACCTCCGCGCGTTGTGGCTGCCCGAAAAGGGCGCAGAGGCGGCAGCGAATGCCCAACTCACCCGTCCGTCGGTGCAGTTGCCGCTTATCATGATTACCGAATACGCTTTGGCGCAGATGTTCATGGGCTGGGGGGTGGAACCCTCGGTTCTGGTCGGCCATTCCATGGGCGAAAACACCGCCGCTTGCTTGGCCGGTGTCATGTCGTTCGAAGATTGCATCGGCCTTGTCCATCTGCGCGGGCAGTTGTTCGACACGGTGCCCGCAGGCGGTATGCTGTCGGTGCCGCTGTCACTGGATGCGCTGCAACCTTACCTAGATGACGACCACGACATTGCATCCGTCAACGCGCCGGAACTGACGGTTGTCTCCGGCCCGCAAGCCGCATTGGACCGTCTGCAAGCGCAGCTCGCTGTGGAGGAGGTCGAGGCCACGCGTATCGCCATCGACATTGCCGCGCATAGCCGGATGCTGGAGCCGATCTTGGCCGAATTCGGCGATTACCTGCGCTCTATCCCGCTAAACGCGCCGCGTTTACCCATCATTTCAAACCGCACCGGGCAGGAATTGACCGACGCGCAAGCAACCGACCCGGATTACTGGGTGCAGCACTTGCGCAACACGGTGCGCTTTGCCGATTGCATTGGCACGCTCAGCGCGGTTTCGAACCGGATTTACCTTGAAATGGGTCCGGGCAAGGCGCTGTCCTCGCTTGCCCGCATGCATGGTGCCGTGCCGGGGCAACAGGTGCTGGCCGCGCTGCGCCACCCCGACGAAGATATCATGGATGACCTGTATCATCTGGGCGTTCTAGCGCGCATCTGGGCGCTGGGCGGCAGTTTTGATTGGGCGCAAATCTGGGGCGAGGCCAAGCGCCACCGGGTCGAATTGCCGACCTACGCCTTCCAGCGCGCGCGCTATTTCATCGAACCGGGCCAGACCACAGTCGATGCGGCCCCTGCGCTGGAGCGCATTGACGACATTTCGAAATGGGGCACCAAGATCGCCTGGAAACCGGCCTACGCCGATTGCGAGATTGACGTGACAACCGACCTTGGCACCGACCCGCAGACATGGCTGGTCTTCGCCGACGAAGACGGCACCGCCACCCCGGTCATGGACCGTCTACGCAAAGCAGGTCACAAGGTGGTCGAGGTTCGCGCGGGCGATACCTATGCGCGCAAATCCGACACGTCGTTTACCTTGGCCCCAGAACACGGGCGCGAGGCTTACGCCCGCTTGCTGGCCGATCTGATCGCCAGCGGCACCGCGCCCACGCGCATCGCGCATTTCTGGCTGGTGACGGGGAAGGAACGCTTCCGCCCCGGTTCCAGCTTCTTGCACCGCAATATCGAGCAGGGCTTCTACGCGCTGATGTTCCTGGCGCAGGCCATGCAAAGCGAAACCCTGCCGCAACCGGTGCATATGGTCGTGTTCACCAACGGCGCGCAGGCTTTGGAGGGCGAGGCGCTGCGCTACCCGGAAAAAGCCATGATCGCCGGCCCCGCCCGCGTCGCCCCGCGCGAGATTGCGGGCCTGACCTGCGCCACGCTGGATATTGACGCAAGTGCCACACCCGACACGCTGCTGGAAGAGCTATGCGCCACGCCAGCCAGCACGACGGCGCTGCTGCGTGCGGGCAAGCGGTATGGGCAGGTCTTGCGCCCCGCTCCCTTGCCGGATGCGGTCCCAGAGATGCCCGATGGCGCACATTGGATCATTACTGGCGGGTTTGGCGGTATTGGCCTAAGCCTTGCCGAAGACCTGATTACGCGGTTCAAGGCGAAGATCACCCTGATCGCCCGCACCCCCCTGCCCGACCGCGCCGATTGGGCCGCGTGGCAGGCCAGCCATGGCCCCGCGGATACGACGACCCGCCGCATTCTGGCGGTAGAACGGTTGGAAGCCCTTGGCGGTCAGGTCCATGTCGCGGGCGCGGATGTTTGCAACATTGACCAAATGCGCAATACGCTGGCCGCCGCCCAAGCTGCGCATGGTGCGCCTTACGGGCTGATCCATGCCGCCGGACACATGGCCGATGCGCCGATGCTTGCGAAATCGACGGGCGACGTGGAGGAAGTGTTCGCGCCCAAACTGCACGGGTTGCGCGTGCTTGACAGCCTGCTGCCCGATGGCAGTTTGCAGGTGATGGCGCTGTTTTCGTCCAGTTCTACCCTGACCGCGCCGGTGGGGCAGGTGGATTATGTCGCCGCGAATGAATACCTGAACGCCTTTGCCCGGTCGCGGGTCGGCGGCAAGACCCGCGTCATCGCGCTGGATTGGGGCATATGGGCCGAAGCGGGCATGGCCGCCGACGCCATGGCGCAGCGTCTGGGGCAAACGCCCAGCGCGCCCGCCAGCCCTTGCCCGCAACCGCTTTATGATGAGATGGGTTTCGACCCGGCGGGCAACCGCCGCCTGACCTTGCTACTAGCTTCCGATCACTGGATCGTGGATCAGCACCGCACCCGCGATGGCGCGGCAATCCTGCCGGGCACGGGGTATCTGGACCTTGCCGCGCAGGCGTTGCGTGCCCAAGGGGAAACCGCCCCGTTCGAACTGCGTGACCTGTATTTCTTCCGCGCGCTTGGTGTGGCGGATGGCAGCACACGCAAGCTGCGCGCGACGCTTGCCCGCTCTCCCGAAGGATATGATTTCGCGCTGCGCTCCGATGTCCTGCATGGCGGCTCCGAAGGGTTCGTGCTGAACGCACAAGCCCAGATCACGCTTTTGGACAACGAAGCGCGCCCCGCCGCGATTGACCCTGCCGCCATTGCCGCACGCTGCCCCGATGTGACGACCGGCACGGGCCTTGCCAGCCCGCAAGAAGCGCATCTGGCATTTGGACCACGCTGGCGGGTGCTGAACCGCACGGCCTATGGCAACGGCGAAGGTTTGGCGCATCTTGCATTGCCCGACACCTTTGTGGGCGATCTGGAGGTCGGACATATCCTGCACCCGGCCTTGATGGACCTTGCGACCGGCTGGGCAATGGGCCTCATTCCCGGCTATAACGGTGTTAACCTGTGGGTGCCGTTGTCCTATGGCAGCGTGCGTGTTTGGGCCGATCTGCCGCAACACATCATCAGCCATGCCCGGCTACGTGGCGACAGCGATCCGGGCTTTGCCAGTTTCGACATTACCTTGGCCACACCGGATGGTTCCGTGGTCGCAGAGATTACGCGCTTTACCATCAAGCGGCTGGCACAGGGCAGCTTTGCCGATGCAGCCCCGATCCGTGCCGCAGAGGTTGAACGCGACGCCATCGCCAATACAAACCTGTCGCCCGCAGAAGAACGGCTGCGCGACATGCTGGCGCTGGGGATCACACCGACCGAAGGCGCGACGGCCTTCCTGCGGGCATTGGCGACCGGGATATCGCCCATCGTGGTGTCGTCTATTGACCCCAAGGCTCTGATTGCACAGGTCACAGCAGAGGCAAACGCCCCCGCGCCCGAAGGCGGGTTCGAGCGTCCCGATCTGGGCACCGATTACATCGCCCCGCGCAACGATGTAGAGCGCACTTTGACGGGTATCTGGCAAAACTTGCTGGGCATAGATGAAATCGGGGTCGAGGACAGTTTCTTCGATCTTGGTGGGCATTCGCTGATCGCGGTGCGCTTGTTCGCACAGATCAAGAAAGCCTATGGCGTGGATTTCCCCATTTCGGTGCTGTTCGAAGCGCCGACCATCGCGGCCTGTGCCGCCATGGTCGCAGAGCAGACGGGCGCAAGCCTCGAGTCTGCTGTGGGCGACAACGTGGTGCAGATGCCACAGCGCCGCCGCTTCAAGCATCTTGTGCCCATGCATGATGGCGAAGGTGGGACGAAGCCACCCTTCTTCCTTGTGGCGGGCATGTTCGGCAATGTGTTAAACTTGCGCCACCTGGCTACCCTCGCAGGCCGCGACCGGCCATTTTACGGGTTGCAGGCGCGCGGCCTGTTCGGGGGCGAGGCCCCGCATGACCGCATAGAGGACGCCGCAGCCGATTATATCGCCGAAATCCGGCAGGTGCAGCCGCACGGGCCTTACACGCTTGGCGGTTTTTCCGGCGGGGGGATCACCGCTTATGAAATGGCGCGCCAGTTGAAAGCTGCGGGCGAATCGGTCGATATGGTCGTTCTGCTCGACTCGCCCCTGCCAGTGCGCCCCGACCCGTCCGCACTGGACCGCGCGTATATCAAGATCGCGGAACTGCGGCGCAAGGGGCCGAAATACCTGTCGGAATGGTGGCAGGCCCGCGCGGAGTGGAAACGCAAACAAGCCAGTGCCCCAGAGCAAGCCAGCGAAGATGCGTTCCATAATGCAGAGATCGAAGCCGCGTTCCTGCGCGCCGCCGCCGCCTACGAGGTGCAACCGTGGAACGGTAGATTGGTGCTATTCCGTCCGCCCCTCGACAAACACTGGAAAGTGTCTGGCGGGCAATGGCTGAACCACGACCGCGATTTCGTCTATCATGACAACAATTGGACGCAATATGCGCCCGCGCTGGAAGTGTATGAAGTGCCCGGCGACCATGACAGCATGGTTCTGGAACCCAATGTCCGCGTTCTGGCCGCCAAGCTGCAAACCCTGCTGCCCGACCTTCCCTGCTGCACGGAGGCGGCGGAATGAGCGGCTGCGTCCTGACGGTCATCCTGAATTACCGCACCGCCGAAATGACCTTGCGGGCAGCGCAGGCAGCACAGGTTGCCATGGCCAATGTGGACGGTGAGATCGTCATCGTCGACAATGATAGCGGCGACGGGTCGGAAGACGTCCTGCGCGATGGCACACAGGGCTGGCCCCGGACCCGCGTTATTCAGTCGGGCCATAACGGCGGCTTTGGCGCGGGCAACAATGTGGGCATCTGCGCCGGGCTGTCGGACGGCACCCGGCCCGATTTCATCTACCTGCTGAACTCCGACGCCTTCCCAGACCGCGACGCCATTGCAAAGCTGCGCGATCACCTTGCTGCGCACCCCGATTGCGGCTTCGTTGGCAGCTATATTCAGGGCGAGGATGGCGAAGATCACATCACCGCCTTTCAGTTTCATTCGGCCTGGTCAGAGTTTGAAACAGCGGCACAGACTGGCCTCGTCTCGCGGTTGCTGCGCAAGCATATCGTGCCCATCGGAGTGCCGCGCAGCCCGACGCGGGTCGATTGGTGCGCGGGTGCAAGTGTGATGTTTCGTCAAAGCGTGCTCGATCAGGTCGGCCTGTTTGATGAGCGGTTCTTCCTGTATTTCGAGGAAACCGATCTGTGTCACCGCATTTCCGATGCTGGCTGGCACGGGATGTTCCTGCCTACAAGCCGCGTTGTGCATGTCGGCGGTGCCTCTACCGGGGTGACAGAACACGCGCGCAAACCAGCCTATTGGTTCGATTCGCGGACCTTGTATTTCATGAAACGCGGCGGGCGCAGCTACGCGGTGCTGACGACTTTGGCCTATCTGGCTGGCGCGATCATCTGGAACACGCGCCGCGTGATCGAACGCAAAGAAGATCGCATTGCGCCTTATTTTCTGCGCGATTTGCTTTCACACACGATGCGATCCCTGATGCCGGGCGCGACGGCCTCTCAGGACACTAAAAGGGCACGCGAAGCGGCCCGATAGGGGTTTGGTATGACACAGTTTAGCAGCATCCTCATTGGCGACGAAACTTTGACCGCAGAATGCGGCGCACAAATTTTGTCGCGCGGGCATTCCATAGCAGCGGTTGTCACCGATAATCCGCGTGTCGCAGACTGGGCAACAGGCGCTGGACTGAACGTGCTGACCCCCGGTGCAGGGCTGGCGGCACGGCTGGCCGGGCTGCGGGTCGATTGGCTGTTCAACGTGGCCGGGCTGCGCATGTTGGGGCGCGATGTGCTGGACCTGCCCCGCAATGCTGCGATCAATTTCCATGACGGCCCATTGCCGCGCCATGCCGGGCTGAATGCGCCGGTCTGGGCGTTGCTGAACGGCGAGCCGCGCCACGGCATCGCGTGGCACATTATGGAAGACGGGGTCGATACCGGCGACGTGCTAATGCGCGCCGAATTCGACATCACGTCCGACGACACCGCGCTGACACTCAACACCAAATGCTTCAGCGCCGGCCTGGACAGCTTCGCGCAGGTTCTGGACATGCTGGAAAGCGGGCGGCTGGACCGCCAGCCACAAGACATGTCGGCCCGCTCTGTCCATGCCCGCGCCGATCGGCCTGCACTTGGTGGGCAGGTTGATCCGCGCCAGACCATGGCCGATATTCTGCGCCTTGTCCGCGCCATGGACCACGGTCTCTATTGGAACCCGCTGACCACGGCCAAGCTTCGACTGGGTGAAACGGTCATCTGCGTGGGCCATGCTGAACCCGCCACCGGCCACGCCTCCCCCGGCACGGTTCTGGACGTAACCGAAGACAGCGTGACACTGGCCTGCGCCGATGGCGCAGTGCGCTTGAGCGGGCTGACCTGCCAGCAAGGCCAGCCGCTCATTCCAGCCGCAATCGCGGCTGTCGGCGACATAATCGCCGCCCCCGATACACGCCTGCATGATGTGCTGACGCAAATTGGGAATGCAGAGCTTGGCTATCGTGATGCCCTGCGCGCGGCGTCCGATCTGGGGCTTGGGCGCGGCACACCGTCAGACATGCTGGCGCTAACCATGGGCGACGCGACGGCCGCGCAACAGATCGCGGCTTTCGCGGGTGCCTTGGCCGCGCAGTTCGGGCGCGACAGCCTGCGCATGGCACATGTTACGCGTGCCGGTGCCGAACGCGCCGCGCAGGCCCCAGATTTTCTGCTGGGCTGGGTGCCGCTGGCCGTCCAGATGGACGACACCGGACCCCTGAACAGCCTTGCCACGCAAATCACACGCGCCACGCGCGCGCCTGCCTTGGCCCGCGACCTTCCCGCGCGCGATCCGCAACTTGGCCCCATTGCTCCGCCGGAACTGGCCGTAACCGATGGCACCGCAACCGTTGCCGCGCTGGTGCTGGACCTGTCCGGCCCGTGCCTGCGGTTCGACCCGGCATGTTTGTCGCGCGAACAGGCCGAGGCGCTGAAAACGCAGATAGAAACGCTTGGCCCAAAGCTGGACGATATACCGCTCTCGGCGCAGATCGACGCGCCATCAGCGCCACAGGACGACACAGCGCGGGATTATGACCGAATCTGCATACACCACGCGTTCGAAGCGCAAGTGGCCAAAACCCCCGATGCCGAGGCGCTGACATTCGAGGCGCAACGCCTGACCTATGCCGAATTGAACGCGCGCGCCAACCGTGTCGCGCATGTGCTGCTGAGCATGGGCCTACAACCCGATACACCCGTTGCGCTTTGCGCAAAGCGGGGCCCGAACCTGCTGGTGGGCGCACTCGGTATTCTGAAAGCTGGCGGCGCCTATGTTCCGCTGGACCCGGCCTACCCTGCCGACCGCTTGGCGCATTACCTAAGCGATTCCGGCGCGCCGATTGTCGTGACCGAACACGCGCTGCTGGATGTTCTGCCCAACCACGCGGCAGACCTGCTGCAACTGGACACAGATGCGCGGTTGGCCGATGCCCCCGCAACCAACCCCGACAGCGCGGTGACGCCCGACCATCTGGCCTACCTGATCTATACGTCAGGCTCTACCGGCACGCCCAAAGGGGTGATGGTTGAACACGGCAATGTCGCCAACTTCTTCGCCGGCATGGATGATTGCATCCGCCACGACCCGCCCGGCGTGTGGCTGGCGGTCACGTCACTCAGCTTCGACATTTCGGTGCTGGAACTGTTCTGGACGCTGGCGCGCGGCTTCAAAGTGGTGCTGATGGGCGACGACGACCGCGCAGCGGTCGCGAAAGGGCCGGTGCGCGTCAGCGATGGGCATATGGATTTCAGCCTCATGTATTGGGGCAATGATGACGGCCAAGGCCCTCAGAAATATCACCTTTTGCTGGAAGGCGCGAAATTCGCCGACACCCATGGCTTTTGCGCGGTCTGGACCCCGGAACGCCATTTCCACGCCTTCGGCGGCCCTTTTGCCAACCCGTCCGTGTCGGGCGCGGCGGTGGCGGCTGTCACCAAGAATATCGCCGTGCGGGCTGGGTCATGCGTGGCGCCGCTGCACTCGCCCATCCGCATTGCCGAAGAATGGGCCATGATCGACAACCTGACCAATGGGCGCACCGGCATTGGCATCGCCTCTGGCTGGCACCCGGTCGATTTCGTGCTGCGGCCGGAAAACCGCCCCCCCAACAACAAGCAAGCCATGTTCGACACGCTGGAAACCCTGCGCAAACTGTGGCGCGGCGAAACGGTGGAATTCGACAAGGGCGATGGCATGGTGCCCATCCAGACCCTGCCGCGCCCGGTGTCGTCCGAATTGAACATCTGGCTGACCACGGCGGGCAACCCGGACACATGGCGCGAGGCCGGGCGCTTGGGCGCGCATGTGCTGACCCACCTGCTGGGCCAGTCGATTGCCGAGGTAGAGGGCAAAATCAAGATCTACCATGAAGCGCTGCGCGAAACGGGCTATGACCCCGCAGATTATACCGTCACGCTGATGCTGCACACTTTCGTCGCACGCGACCGCGAACATGCCCGCGAAGTGGCGCGCGGGCCGATGAAAAGCTATCTGAAAGCCGCGGCCGCTCTGGTCAAGCAATATGCCTGGGCTTTTCCGGCGTTCAAAAAGCCCCAAGGCGCGAAGAACCCCATGGATATCGACCTCTCCACCCTGTCCGAGGATGAGGTCGAGGGCATTCTGGACTACGCCTTTAACCGCTATTTCGAGGATTCGGGCCTGTTCGGCACGGTCGAAGATTGCCTCGAACGGGTCGAGCAGTTGAAAGCCATCGGCGTCAACGAAGTGGCCTGCCTGATCGACTATGGCATTGCCACCGAGCAAGTGCTGGAGGGTCTCTATCCGCTGGCCGAGGTGGTGAAACGGTCCAATGCCGGGCTGCAACTGCCGGAGGATGATTTCTCGCTGGCCGCGCAAATCCTGCGCCACAAGGTCACGCATCTGCAATGCACGCCGTCCATGGCGCGGATGCTGTGCCTGAATGACGAGGCGCGCGCGGCCCTTGGCACCGTCCCGAACGTGATGGTCGGGGGCGAGGCGCTTCCGGGTGCATTGGCACAAGACCTGTCCCGGCTGACCGGCCAACCGGTGCGCAACATGTACGGGCCGACGGAAACCACCATCTGGTCCTCGACCACCAAAACCCAAGGTGGTGCGGGCGTGGTCGGCATCGGTAAGCCTATTGCGAATACCACGCTGCATGTGCTGGATGATGCGCAACGCCCCGTGCCGCTTGGTTCAGAGGGTGAACTGTATATTGGCGGCGATGGTGTTACGCGCGGCTATTGGAACCGGGCCGAGATGACCACCGAGCGGTTCATCCCCAACCCGTTTGGGCCGGGGCGGCTATACCGCACGGGCGATCTGGTGCGCCGCAACCCGGCGGGGGGTATCGACTTTCTTGGCCGGGTAGACAATCAGGTCAAGCTGCGCGGCCATCGCATTGAACTGGGCGAGATCGAGGCCGCACTAGAAGCGCAGCCCGGTATCACCGCCGCCGTGGTCATCGCGCGTGAGGATCAGCCTGGAGATGTGCGGCTGGTGGCCTATTACACCGGCACCCCCACGGGTGATTTGCGCGCAGCACTGGCAGACCGGCTGACTGCGCATATGCTGCCTGCGCATTATGTGCCCATGGCCAGCCTGCCGCTGACCCCGAACAAGAAAATCGACCGCAAGGCACTTCCCGCACCTGTGGCGCAAGCACCGCTTCCGGCGCCTGAACCGGTCACTGGCACGCAGGCCGCTGGCGGCACGCAAGCCACCATTGCGCAGGTGTGGCAAGACGTGCTGGGCGTGGCACGGGTGCAGGCCTCGGATAATTTCTTCAACCTTGGCGGCCATTCGCTTTTGGCGGTGCAGGCGCATCGGGACTTGCGCACGCGACTGAACATGCCGGGCCTGTCGATTACCGATATTTTCCGCTTCCCGGTGATGGGCGATCTCGCCCGCCATCTGGACGCCAAGCAACGCCCGGCAAAACCGGCCAGCGTGCAACCCCTGCATCCGGAACCTGACGCAGCAGCGCAACCCGACCGCCTAGATGCCATGGCCCGCCGCCGTGCCATGCGTGACAGAAGGACTGGCTCCAAATGATTCAACAACGCTTTTCGTATTCCGAATTTGCCCGGCCCCTGTTCAGCGAAACCGTTGCCATGGCCTGGGCTGACCCGACCGCTCCCATGCCGCGCCTGATCGGGGACGAGGTTCTGGCCGTCGAGCAGGTCCGCCCCGCCCGCGCCCGCGAATTCGGGGCCGGTCGCGCCGCGGCGCGCGAGGCGATGAGCCTGCTGGGCCAACCGCCGCGCCCCGTGCTGCAAGGCGAGGATCGTGCGCCCATCTGGCCACGCGGCTTGACCGGCTCTATCAGCCACAGCGCACGCGATTGCCTTGCAGTGGTGACGGACGCGCCCGAAATCCGCGCGCTTGGGTTGGATATTGAAGCCACAGCGCCGCTTGAATCTGCGCTATGGCCGGAAATCTGCACCATGGCGGAACTGCATTGGCTGGCCAGTCTTGGACCGTCGCAACGGGGGCATTTCGCAAAGCTCGTCTTCAGTGCGAAAGAAGCGGCCTACAAAGCGCAATATGCCGTAAGCCGCCAAATGCTGGGATTTCACGACTTGGTCTTGACGATAGACCTGTCCAAGCAACGATTCGCCGCAGAGTTCACGGCCGAGGTCGATGGCTTTATCCCCGGCGCAATCTTGCAGGGACGATTCGCTATTCTGGGGGCTGCCTTCATCACAGCGGTTGAACTTGCGGCCAATGATCGGGCGCTCTCGGTCCCGGCCCAAAGCTAGGGCTGGTGGGACGAGAAGCGCCTGCTGCAACATCTGCCCCACACTTGGCCGGATGCGCGGCAGAATGACCAAATCTCGGTTTTCAATGGAAAAACAGGCGTTTTCTGCTAATATCACTTTTATAGGCAGATCGCGTTGTCAGTTAATTTACCCTCGGTCATCAGTATCGGCGGCAACGCGTGATAAACATCGGCAGAGGTTCCATGAAATATCTTCTTTCCGCCGCGGTGACGGGTCTTTTGCTTGTCGGACCGCAGGGCGCTCTTGCAGGGCCGATCGAAAACGCTTGCGTGCGGTCGGATCGTGCGCAAGCCACCCGAGCAATATGCCGATGCATAGACAGCGTCGCCCAGACCACCCTGACACGGTCAGAACAGCGCCGCGCCGCGCGCTTTTTCTCTGACCCTGACGAAGCGCAGCGCGTCCGGATGTCGAAAACCGTGCGTGATAACGAATTCTGGGACCGCTACCGCGCTTTCGGGGCATCGGCAGAGCAATATTGCACTGGCCGATAAGCGATTGGTTGGTCAGGCATCACGCCTGACCAGCGCTTTTGCTCCCGCCTCGATCATCCCGAACACCTTGGCAAACCTGCCCGTGTAATATGGGTCGGGAGCATCTTGTGTGGTTCCAAGGGCGTATTCCAGAAACAATGCGACCATGGCCGAACCACCTGCGGGCCGCAATGCGTTGATGTCCCGCAGATTGCTTTGATCCATTGCCAGGATCAGATCATAGCGGTCAAAATCTGCACCAACAAACTGCCGCGCGCGAAGATCGGAAATCGGATAGCCGCGCGCTTCGGCCTCTGCCACAACGCGCGGGTCGGGCGGATCGCCCACATGCCAGCCGCTGGTGCCCGCGCTATCCACTGTCCAGCCCATGTCACACGTCTTGGCGCTCAACACCGCATGGGCAGATGGCGAGCGGCAGATATTGCCAAGGCAGACAAACAAAACGCGCATTTTGTCCCCGAATACGGGGCGCGGGGGCAAGCCCCGCGCCCGAACTTTGTCAGTGGTTGTGGCCCTGATTCATTTTCATGGCACCGTCGCCGCCCATATTGCCATGGTCCATCTTCATGCCACCCATCTCGCCTGTCACGTCATTGCGTTCCAGATCGACGGGGATAATGACATCCAACTCGCCTGCTTTTTCGAAAATCAGCGTCACCGCGACCTCGTCGCCATGGGCCAGCCTGCGATTCAATCCCATGAACATCACATGATGGCCCCCGCGCTCCAACATATGGGTTTCCCCGGCTGGAATTTCGAAACCTTCCTCCACCTCGACCATGCGCATCACATCGCCATCGGCGATATGGGTGTGCAATTCGACCCGCTGCGCCACGTCAGAGCGGGCAGCCACAAGGCGGTCATCCTCTGCGCCGGTATTCTGAATACCCATGAAGGCCGCGCCAGACTGCGCCATGGGAGAGGCCACGCGCGCATAGGCGCCGTTGATGGTGATATCTGCCGCGGCGGGCAGGGCGAAAAGGGCAGCGGCGGCTGCCAGAAGTGCAAAACGTTTCATGTCATATCCTTGTTTTTGCGTTGATTTGGGTAAGATCAGGCAAAAACAGCGGCGGGCGGGGCGCGCGCATCACGCCATGCATCTGTGGTCTGGGCGCGGACAACCACGCCCTGCGCATGGGCCACAATTCGCGCCACCGAAAGATATTCAAACGCAACAGAAGTAGAAAGAACAGGCAAGCCCGCCGACAAAGCAATGCTGTCGGGACAAGGCACACCTTCTGCCACGCGGTTGCCTTGGCGGTCGACCGTGATGGTGACAAGCCCGTAACCAGTGCAGATCACATATTTCTCGGCCCCCGCCCCTGCTTGGTGCGAGGAGGCAAAGCCCACGGACCCGACCGCCAGCAGAACGGCCAGCGCAAACGGGGTTGCTAAGGACAACAAGCGACGCATACTTCGGTGTCTAACTGCAAACACCGCGCGCGCCTAGCCTATTTGGGTGCGACACGTCGCTTGATCGCCGCCACATGCGCAGGCGCGGCGGCACAAGCATCGGCGGCAAGAACGCGCGCGTCTTCTATCAGGGTTTCGGGCGTGGCAATGCGGTCGATCAGCCCCCAACGCAGCGCCTCTTCCGCGTCTATCTTCGTTCCGGCCATCAGGATCATCTTGGCACGCGCCGGACCAATCAGGGCAACCAACCTGGCAGGGTCGGACGGTTGCGGCAGAAAACCCAATTTCATGACGGGATAGAAGAACTTCGCGCCCGGAACCGCCAGCCGTATGTCACACGCCAACGCCATACCAAATGCACCACCCGCAAGCGTGCCGTTGAGCGCCGCAATGGTCAGGCAGGGCAATGCCGCGATCTGGCCCGAAAGCCGATCCCACAGCGGAGAGGTCGCAAGCCCTGCGCGCGCAGCCTCCAGGTCGGCCCCGGCGCTGAAGACGCGTCCCGCGCCAGTCAGGATAAGCGCGTTCGGCAGATCGCGCCGCGCGGTGATCTCGCACAGCTCTTCCAGCATATCGGGCGTCAGTGAATTGGCCTTGTCGGGGCGGTTGAGGGTGATGGTCCACAGCCCGTCCGACATGTCGAGTGCAATCATCCGATCAGTTCCAGCCGTTTGCGAATAGCCTCGTCGCGCAAGGACACTTCCTGCCCGACCCAATCATCCGCGTCAGGCGTGCACATCCATGCCAGCGCGCGGGCGGGCCAGTCTGGCGGGATATGGGCAGACCACTCCAACTGGCTGACCGGGTTAATCCCGCTGTCCCGGATGGTGCGCTGCATATCGGTGGCCACAGTGCCCGGCGACAGGCTCATGATGCGCAGATGCGGCGCCTCTTGGGCGGCGACGCGGGTCAGCATCCAGGCCCCGGCCTTGGAACTGCAATAACCGCCCCAGCCCTCCAGCGGGTTATACGCCGCACCGGAACCGACCGTAATAAGTGTGCCGCCATCTGGCAGAACCGGCATAGCCGCGCGCATCCCATGGAACACGCCTTTCAGGTTAATATCGATCAACCGCCCAAACTCTTCGGGATCGGCCTGCGCCAATGGCGCAATCGGGTCGATCACGCCTGCGTTGTTCACCAACACGTCCAGACCGCCGAACTGCTCTTGCATTTGCGCGACCGCCTGCGCAACGGCGGCGAAATCCGTGATGTCGCAGGCGATTGGCAGGGCACCGGTGTCTTGCGCCAGCGCCTGAAGCGCGGCTGTGTTGCGTGCAATCATGCCGACATGCGCACCCGCCGCCACAAAGACGCGCACCGCTTCGGCACCGATGCCCCGGCTTGCGCCGGTCACAAGGACCGACTTGCCACGCAGCGATGACAGGTCAATGGCCATGATCCCTCCTTAGTAATCGCGTTCGAAGAACAGCCCCACACTGGAGCGCCCTGCATTATCCACCTGACCCCGCGCGGTCAGCGATGGCGACAGGTCGATATTGATCGACACTTCACTGTCGCCCTGTGGGTTCACTTCCAGATCGGTATACACGTTTTCGGTCAGATAGCGGCCCACGCGCAAAGATGCTTCACCGTCTTCATTCGTGCGCACGTCCAAATCGTCCAGACCGACATTGCGGCGCAGTTTTTCCAATATGCCCTCGGACTGCCCCGATAACGTGGCCAACGACGAGGCAAGCTGCGCTGCCTGAAACAGGCTCAGCGTCTCGAACCCGCGCCCGAACAGCAAAAGCGAAACAATTTCCTCTTGCGGCAATTCCGGGCTGGATTCGAACACCAGTTCCGGTTCATTGGCCGGGCCTTGTAACACCACGCGCGCACTTACCCCTTCGCGCTCTGTCGAGGCGATGAGCCGCACGAAAGGCATGAAATCGCCCTGAAGGCTGGCGAACCCTTCGTTCAGCGCGAAACGGTTGCCCAACAGGTCCAAACGACCCCGGATCAGGTTAAACTGCCCAATGGGGATAACATCGGCGCTGGTGCCGGTCAGCCGAAGGCTACCGCCCAATTCCGCATCCAGCCCACGGCCCCGGATGAAAATTCGGTTTGGCGCCTCGATCGTCAGGTCAAGCGTAGATGGAAACCGCTGGCGGCCATGAGTTTCGCCCTGAAAGATGCCAGCCCGCGCGCGGGTGGTCTGGGCTGCACCCACCTCACCCACATGGCGGATATCTGGCGGGATAAAGGAGGGGCCGGTCAGGCCTACGCGCGGAATCCGCAATTCCATGCTGTCCAGACGCAACGTGCCCGCGACCCTTGGGCCGCGCGTCAGAGCACCACTAATGTCAAGATCACCCGATACGCTGGTTTCAAAAAGCTGCGGATCGATGATGCGCAACGCATCCAGACGGGCCCGCAACGCGCCGTCGAACGGCGGCACAAGCGCGATGGAACCATCCAGCGTAAGCGTGCCGCCTTGCGCGGAATTGCCCGACAGGTCGATCTGCGCGCTGCCACCGGCCAAATCGGCGCGCGCCTGCACATCTGTGAGCCGCACACCCCGGCGCGGCTCGACCACGCTGACCCCGTCAAGCGTGGCGCTGCCGCTAAGCGAGGACAGTTGCAACGGCCCACGCAGCGCCAGATCGAACCGCGCCGGTCCCTGCACCGAACGCGGTTCGATCCGTGGATTTATCAGCGCGATATCGGTCGCCCCAGAAATATCCAGATCAGCCTGAAGCGATTTCGACAGGTTGCCATTGGCCCGCACCGACAACCCGGCAGGGCCGTTTGCCGCAAGATCCATCGCGTAGCTTTGCCCGGTATCACGCGCCGTTCCACTGACGGACAATGCGCCGGAAATGCCGGGCGCAAGATAGGCAAGGTCCGCCAGACGCGCATCCACGGTCAGTTCCGGCAACCCGTCGCGCAGCTGCCCCGACACCCGCGCCGACAGCGCCGGGCCATCAACGGCAAGACGTTCCAGAAGCACCGTATCCGGAGTGGTCAACGCGCGCATCTGCACCACATGCCGCCCGGCCAACATGCGGTCGGTGGCCTCTGCTCCGAACGCCAGGTTGCGTGTCTCGGCATCAAGCGTCAGGTGCCGGTCTGGGCCGTCCTCGCGCAGGCCCACAGTGCCGCTGACCCCGCCGCGAAACCCCGGTCGCACCGCGGCAAGGTCAGGCAAATCGAACCGACCATCCAACAAAGAGGCGCCGCGATCGATCCGCCCTTGCAGATCAGCGTTCAGCGCGCGGTTTTCAACCTTCAACCCGGCCAGACCGAACGCGGCACCGTCACGCTGGCCCGACAGCGTCAGGCGCGTGTCACCGCGCAACGCGCGGTCCAGATCAGCTTGCCCCACGGCTAGGTCGGTTGCCGTGGCCGTCAGGTCGACCTTGGCCTGTTCCAGCGGTCCGGTGACGGCCATATCAGCCAGCACCCGGCCCCCGTATTGCGCGCCCAGAACAGCAAGGTCGGCAAAATCCAGCCGCCCCGACAGGTCAAGCCCGGTTTGCGACGATTGCCCCGAAACATCGACCGTCAGGCTTTGCGCCTGCGCGCGGAACTCGCGCAGGGTGATCTGACCGTTGGCCCCGCCCGCATCCAGCGTGATGGTGCTGGCCCCTTCCAAAAGCGCATCCGCCTGCGGCTGATCCAACCCCAGATCCTGCCCATCCAGCCGCGCGGTCAGGTCGAACTGGTCGCGCTCAGGCCCCCATGTGCCGTCCAGCCGGGCGCTTAGCGCGCCGCTCAGGTTGCGGCCTGCCAATCCCGACAAGCGGGTAATATCATTGTATTCGGCACGCATATCGCCATCGATCACGCCGCCATCCAGTCGCGCGCGGCCTTGCAGCAGATAGTCGCGCCCTTCCACCAGAAAGCCCGGCAACAGAAAGGGCTGCCCCGCGCGCCAGATGACCGCAATCGAGCCATTGACCGACCGGCCCAGCGCCGCCGCAAGCGCGGGATCACGCGCCGAAACGCCCATGCTGGTGAAATCAACAAGCGCATCCACCGTGTCGCGATCTTCGCCAAAAGCCTGCGACGTAATTCGCCCCAGCCCGTTCACGAACAGCGTATCGACCGACAGATCGCCATTGTCGAACCCCGTGAGGTCCAGCACAAAGTCCCAATCCTCGCTTTGGGCCGCGTCGAATGCCAGTTGCAGATCGGCGCTTTGCACGCTGGTATCTGCACCCGCCACGGGAAGCAGGACACGACCGCCATCAGGGTCCGTCAAGGTGCCGCGCAAGTCGATCAGTTCAGGCAGCCCGCGCGCGCCCATGCGGGCGCGGCCCTCAAGCTCCAGAGTTTGCGTGCGGATATTCAGCGCATCCAGCGACAGACGCCCGTCATCGAACCGCCGGGCATTGGTCCGCAATGTGCTTTGAGCACCGAAAAACGGATGATAGGCCTCTTGCAGCAAGGGGCGCAAATCGCCCGTCAGGTTCAACTCCACCGCCTGCTGCACACCGGGCTGCGCGGTTTGCAGCGCGAAACGGCCTTCGACGCGCGGGGTGCCATCGGTCGCCAGTTCAATATCGGCGGCGAAATCTTCGATTGGACCTTCGCCCACGATCCGCAACTGCGCCGAAGGGAGATCTGGCACACCAAGTTTCGACACGGCAATGCCACCGGGCGCCTCTACTGCGTCCAGATCCAAGGACAGCACGCGGGTTTCGTTGGAAAAGGCAGCCTCTAGCGAAAACCGCCCTTCGACCGCGTCCAGACGCTCCAGCGTCAGGCTGGCCGACCCGGCACCCTCTGCAAGATCGGCCCGACCGCGAACACCAGCGCGCACCGACTGGCCCAGCAATTCGGGCGCGAGGATCACCTCTGCCAAGTCCAGGTTGCCCAGCTCCACAGATACCGGCAGGTCGGGCAATTCAAACCGGCGCATCGGCACCAATTCTTCCGACGGGGCGGCGACCGGCGCGCGCAACACCTCTACCCGCGCTGCCGAAATCTCTGATATCTCGATCCGCCGCTGGAACAGAGCCGCACGATTCCATTGCAAGGCCGCATCGCTGATACGCAGCCAAACACCGTCATCATCCGCGATCGTCATCTCATCAAAGGTTGCGCGCGAGGACAGCGCACCCTCAAATCCGGTGATACGCACGTCGCGCCCACGGTCTGACAGACTGTTTTGCAAAATACGGGTCAGAAACCCGACATCACTTTCACCCGCCTCTGGCAACACGCCGTCTTGGGCTAGCGCGGCAAGGCTCAGCCCCAGAACAGCACAGGCGGCAAGAACCCATCTGCGCATTAGAACGCCTGCCCGATACCAAGGTAAAGCTGCGCACCGTTGCCGGTTCCGCCGCCGACAGGCAGGCCCACATCCAGCCGCAAGGGGCCGATGACAGTATCATAACGCAGGCCCAGCCCAGCCCCGGCATGCCAGTCGGATGCGCCTGAAAACGCCCCTTCCGTCACATAGCCCGCGTCCAGAAAAGCGGCGAGGCCCAGCGTCTCGGTCGCGCGCATCCGCAATTCGACCGAACTCGCCGCGAAGCCCTGACCGCCAGAGGTCACGCCACCAGAGGTCACGCCAAGACTGCGGTAGGGCTGACCGCGCACCGTGCCGCCACCGCCCGAATAGAACAGGAAATCGCGTGGGGTATCGCCTAGCGCCGGGCCTTGCACGACGCCGAACTGCGCGCGCCCGGCCAGAACCAGCCTGTCGCCCAATGGGTAATAGCCCCGCAAATCGGCTGTTGCCTGAACCCCGGCACCGGTGCCAGAGGTTCCGAAAAACGGTGTCAGGGTGCCGCTGGCATACAGGCCTTGCGTGGGATTGGTGATATCATCGCGCCCATCCCATGTGGCGGCCAGCGGCAGCAGCACCAGACGGTAATCGCGACGGATGCCCAGACCCGGCCCAAAATCCGCCCGTTCGGCCAGCAGCCCCAATCCGCCCGAAAAGGTCAGTTTGTCGCTGTAGCGATGCACCAAAAGGGCATCGGCCCGAATGCGGCGCGCGTCGAAATCGGCCTCGGATTCGGTTTCGATCTCGACCCCGATGGTGAAGGTTGTGTCGGGTGTCAGCGTCGCAGGACGAGCAAAATCCAGTTTCAGGCTGTAATCCAGCCCGCCGACATTGGCACCTATTCCGTCGATCATTCCCTCAATTCGGAAACGCTCGGCCCCGCCCAGCAGGTTCCGATGCAGCCAGAACCCACTTAGCTTGACGCCGCGCTCGGTGTCGTATTCCAACCCGGCTCCGATGCGGCGCGGGGGCGCTTCCACCACGGCGGCAGAAATGTCGAGCGCGCCTTCCGGGTTTATGTCCTCTGCCTCGCGCAGCGCAACCGACGAAAACGTGCCTGTCGCGCGCAAACGTTGCGTTGCGCGGTCCACATCTTCGGGGTCAAACACCTCTCCCGTGGGCAGGCCGGCAATCTCGACAATCCGTTCAGGGCGCACGGCTTGCTGCCCCTCTGGCTGCAGGTTGCCAAAGCGCAATCGCGGGCCGGGGGTCAGGGTAACGGCGACATCAAGGGACTGCGCAGGATGGTTGGCGGTAATCGCCTGCCCTGTCGGCGCAGCCTTGGCGTGACCCTGCGCGCGCCATTGGTCCAGCGCGGTTCCCGTCGCATCGCGGATCACAGTGCTGCGCGCGGGCTGGCCTGCGGCAAAACCGCCCGGAAGCTCTGTCCCGTCAGCCAAAGGCGCAATCTGCGCGCGGCCGAAGGCAAAGGCCGGACCCGGCACCATGCTGACGGTGATATCATCAACCCGCTCTGGTGGATCCAGCGGTGAGATATCAGCCGCCTCGCGCCCATCAATCCGCACAGAAATCTGCGGCGCGTAATAACCCGCCTCATAGAACACGCCGATCAGCCGTCCATATTCGGCACGCGCCGTCGCAAACAGTTCCAGCGGGTCACTGACCCCTTGTGCATTGGCCTGCGCCAAAAGCGAGGCGCGCTGCAACGCCGTTTCCAGATCAGCCGTGCCATCTGTCAAACGAAACTGAAACGTCTCAAGCGCAGCCGCGGGCGTTCCCAGCCCCAGCATGACCGCCAGAACCGGACCGGCGCAAATCGCCGGACGCACAGCTATACCCGATTTACCAAAGACCAATACGACCACCGCGTTGCGAGAAGCGTTTTTACCTTGTTTTTTAGTGTCGCAGATCAAGCATGGCCCGACAACTCGAAACTCTGTCACGCCAGCGCGATCCCGCCCATTGGTGCCATGCTATTGTCGACAGGGGCCGCCGATGCTATGTCGCAGCAAAACTTGACCTCCCCCAAATGCAAGGAGCTTGGGCTCATGGCGCAAGACTACATTGTCCGCGATATCGATTTGGCTGAATTCGGCCGCAAGGAACTAGACATTGCCGAAACCGAAATGCCGGGCCTGATGGCATTGCGCGCGGAATTCGGCGCGGCCCAACCGCTGAAAGGTGCGCGCATTGTCGGGTCGTTGCACATGACAATCCAGACCGCCGTTCTGATCGAAACCCTGACCGCTCTGGGCGCTGATGTGCGTTGGGCCTCGTGCAACATCTACTCCACGCAGGACCATGCGGCGGCAGCCATCGCAGCGGGCGGCACCCCGGTTTTCGCCATTAAAGGGCAGACGCTGGAAGAGCATTGGGATTACCTCGACAAATCCTTCATGTTCCCAGACGGCGCGAACATGATCCTGGATGATGGTGGTGATGCCACGCTCTACGTTCTGCTGGGTGCGCGCGCCGAGGCAGGCGAAGAGATCATCCCCGTCCCTCAATCAGAGGAAGAAGAGGTCATCAAAGCGCAGATCAAGAAGCGCATGGCCCAAAGCCCCGGCTGGTTCACCAAGACGCGCGACGCCATTAAGGGTGTTTCGGAAGAAACCACCACCGGCGTGCACCGCCTGTATGACCTGCACAAGCAGGGCCAGCTTCCCTTCCCCGCGATCAACGTCAACGACTCCGTCACCAAGTCGAAATTCGACAACAAATACGGCTGCAAGGAATCGCTGGTCGACGGCATCCGCCGCGCCACCGACACCATGATGGCCGGCAAAGTCGCCGTGGTTTGCGGCTATGGCGATGTGGGCAAAGGCTCTGCCGCGTCGCTTCGTGGCGCAGGCGCCCGCGTGAAAGTGACCGAGATCGACCCGATCTGCGCGCTGCAAGCCGCGATGGACGGGTTCGAGGTGACGACGCTGGAAGACGTGGTCAAGACCGCCGACATCTTCATCACCACCACTGGCAACAAGGACGTGATCCGCATCGAGCATATGCGCGAGATGAAGGACATGGCGATCGTCGGCAATATCGGCCATTTCGACAATGAGATTCAGGTCGCCGCGCTGAAAAACCACAAATGGACCAACATCAAGGACCAGGTGGATATGATCGAAATGCCCTCTGGCAACCGTATGATCCTGCTGTCCCAAGGCCGCCTGCTGAACCTTGGCAACGCCACGGGCCATCCGTCTTTCGTGATGTCGGCATCCTTCACCAACCAGGTTCTGGCGCAGATTGAATTGTGGACCAAGGGCGAAGACTACCAGCCCGGCGTCTACCTGCTGCCCAAGCATCTGGACGAAAAGGTCGCGCGCCTGCATCTGGAACGCATTGGCGTAAAGCTGACAGAACTTGCGCCCGAACAAGCCGACTATATCGGCGTGACCGTCGAAGGGCCGTTCAAGCCGGAACACTACCGTTACTGACCACTCCTGCCCCTTGGCGCCAGACGCCGGGGGGCAGCCTCTATGCCTTGACCCGGCGCAGCCCTTGCGCTAACCAAGCCATCGTTGCGGGCGTTGTGTAATGGTAAGACCTCAGCCTTCCAAGCTGATGATACGGGTTCGATTCCCGTCGCCCGCTCCACCCTCCCCCTTGCCATTCGCGCCTGTTCGGCATTTGCTAGTGTCCAGGCAAATGAAAGGCGCGCCCATGTCCGAGATTCCGATGCCTCTGGCCGGTCAGGTCAGCGATTTCCTAGAAAACCAAGCACCCATTCTTGTCCGGGAGCTTGTCGAGGATGCGCGCAAACGCGACACGTTGGCAGGCGATTTTCCCTATCCGCGCTGGATGAAAAAGGGGGACTATAAGGACGCGCTGAAACCCCTGCAATTGGAACTTATGAAGCTCCAACATTGGCTCACCAGCAGCGGCGCGCGCGTGGTCGTGGTGTTCGAGGGGCGCGACACCGCCGGCAAAGGTGGCGCGATCAACCGCATTGCAGATGTGATGAGCCACCGCGTTGTTAAGATCGAAGCCCTACCCAAACCGACCGACCGCGAAGCGCGCGAATGGTATTTCCAACGGTATGTCGCGCGCCTGCCTGCGGGCGGCGAAATGGTGCTGTTTGACCGAAGCTGGTATAACCGCGCCATTGTCGAACATGTGTTCGGCTTTTGCACACCCGCCCAGCGCGCGGCGTTTTTCGACCAACTTCCCGGCTTCGAGAACCTGCTGGTGCAAGACGGGATTCATGTCATCAAGATCTGGCTCAATGTCAGCCGCGCCGAGCAACTGCGCCGCCTGCTCGCGCGCGAAGATGACCCAATGAAACACTGGAAGCTGTCTGGCATTGATGTAAAGGGTCTGGGCAAATGGGACAGCTACACCCATGCCATTGCCGAAACATTCGAGCGCAGCCATTCCGCAGCCGCACCCTGGACCGTCATCCGGTCAGAAGACAAATATCGTGCCCGTCTGGCGGTGTTGCAACATATTCTTGGGCAAATCCCCTATGCGGGCAAGGGCGACATCGCTGCCCCCGACCCGGCCATCTGCGGAACGCCCGCCCTGTGGCAGCCCGAACTCTGGGACGACGGGACCTGACCGTGCCCTTGGGCCTGTCATAAAACATTCATTGGACTTGCTGTAGTAATTCTATTATTCCTGAATTATGGAACAGTCCGATGCAACTCAAGCCTTCGCGACCCTTGGCCAGACAGGTCGCCTGTCGGTATTCCGGCTGCTCATGCGCTTTGCCCCGCAAGGCGTTCGGCCCACAGAAATCGCGCAGGCACTGGACCTGCGGCCCAACACGCTCTCGCATTACCTGTCAGACCTGACCACCTGTGGCCTTGTCACGCAGCGCCGTGACGGTCGCTCGATTTATTATGCGGTCAATCTGCCCAGCGCGCATGCGCTTGTCTCGTATCTTGTCCTTGATCTTGGTCGCGCGCGGCCCGACCTCTTTCCTGCCGAAAGGCCCGATCCCATGCCCGATACCGCCTTCAACGTGCTCTTCATCTGCTCGGGCAATTCCGCCCGCTCCATCTTTGCCGAGGCGCTGATGCGTGATCTGGGCAACGGCCGGTTCACCGCCTTCTCCGCCGGGCTGAACCCCAATTCGCAGCTTAACCCCTTCGCGCTGGATGTGTTGGCGCGCAACGGACACGCGACCGACAAGATGCGGTCCAAACATATTTCGGAACTCCAGACCGCCGAAGCGCCGATGATGGATTTCGTCTTTACCGTCTGCGACACCTCTGCGGCGGAGGAATGCCCGCCCTGGCCCGGTCAACCCATTACCGGCCATTGGGGCCTGCCCGACCCGGTCAAGGCAACCGGCACCGATGCCGAACGCGCTTTGGTCTTTGCCCAAACCTATGGCGCCCTGCGCCGCCGCATAGAAGCGTTTGTTGCCTTGCCCCTTGAAAGCTTGTCGCGCCTGTCACTGCAAGCGCGCGTCGATGCCATTGGCACCCAAGCAGACCTGAAGGATAAATCCCAATGACCCGCATTGCCCTGAACGGCCTTGGCCGCATCGGAAAACTTGCCCTGCGCGACCTTGTCGACACCGGCGCAAGCGGAGAGATCGTATTGCTGAATGACCCGGTGGGCAATGCAGAACAACATGCGCTGCTGATGGAGTTTGACAGCGTGCATGGCCGCTGGCCAACCCCGGTCGGCCACGGCCCGGACAGCCTGACCTTGGGCGGCCAAACCATCCGCCTCACGCATGAGAAAACCATAGACGCCCTGCCCCTTGCCGAACTGGGTGTCGATCTGGTCATCGACTGCACCGGCGTCTTCAAGACCGATGCCAAGCTTGCGCCCTATTTCGCGGCAGGCGCCCAGAAGGTGGTCGTCAGCGCCCCGGTCAAGGATGGCGGCGCGTTAAATCTTGTCTATGGCGTGAACCATCACCTCTATGATCCTGCGCAACACCGGATCATCACTGCCGCCAGTTGCACCACCAATTGCCTCGCCCCAGTGGTCAAGGTCATCCACGAAAACCTTGGCATCAAACACGGCTCCATCACCACCATCCACGATGTGACAAACACACAAACCATGGTGGACCGCCCCGCCAAGGACATGCGTCGCGCGCGCTCGGCGCTGACCAACCTCATCCCAACAACCACTGGCAGCGCCACTGCGATCACGCTTATCTATCCCGAACTGGAAGGGCGGCTGAACGGCCATGCCGTGCGCGTGCCGCTTCTCAACGCCTCGCTCACCGATTGCGTGTTCGAAGTCGACCGTGCAACCACCGTGGCAGAGGTCAACACACTCCTCAAAACCGCTGCCGATGGCCCACTCCACGGCATTCTTGGCTATGAAGAGCGCCCGCTCGTATCCTCCGACTACCTCAACGATCCGCGCTCATCCATCATCGACGCGCAATCGACGCTGGTGGTCAACGGCACGCAGGTCAAACTCTACGCTTGGTATGACAATGAATGGGGCTATGCCTGCCGGCTGGCCGATATCACCCGCATGGTCTCGCGAAGCCTCTGACCCATTCATCCTTGCAAAAATATCCTGGGGGAGCGCGCCTTGGCGCGCGGGGGCAAAGCCCCTTGCCCCACTGGCCAAAGGTGCACCCCGATGACCACCGTGAACCCACTCCGCGCCTATGCTGCCGTCACGGCGGCCTATTGGGCGTTCATGCTGTCAGACGGCGCCTTGCGCATGTTGGTGCTGTTGCATTTCAACGCACTTGGCTTCTCGCCGGTGCAGCTTGCTTGGCTGTTCCTGCTATACGAAGTCGCCGGGATCGTCACCAACCTTGCGGCCGGGTGGCTGGCCGCGCGGTTCGGATTGGCGGCAACGCTTTACGCAGGGCTAGGCTTGCAGATCGTGGCTTTGGCCGCCTTGGCGCAGCTTGACCCGAACTGGACAATTACACTCTCGGTCATCTTCGTGATGCTGGTGCAGGGCGCGTCGGGCGTGGCGAAAGACCTGTCCAAGATGTCGTCGAAATCGGCGGTCAAGCTGCTGGCACCATCCGAAAATAACGGGCTTTTCCGCTGGGTTGCGGCGCTGACCGGGTCGAAAAACGCGGTCAAAGGGCTGGGGTTCTTCCTTGGCGCGGCACTTTTGGCGCTGGCAGGGTTCCAGACCGCGATCTGGGCCATGGCTACGGTTCTGGCGGTCATCTTGGTCGCGATCATCCTGCTCCTGCCTGCGGGCCTGCCGGGGCGGATGAAATCCGCCGAGGGTTGGTCCGGCTGGCGCTCATCCGACCCGCGCGTGAACAAGCTATCGCTGGCACGCATGTTCCTGTTCGGCGCGCGCGACGTGTGGTTCGTCGTAGGCGTCCCGATCTATTTTCAGGCGGTGCTCTCGGACGGCACGGCGGAAGGACGGCGCGAGGCGTTCTTCCTCGTCGGTGGCTTCATGGCGCTCTGGATCATCGGCTATGGCGCGGTGCAGGCCTTCGCGCCCCGCCTGCTGGGCGGCCCGGCGCAATCCGAAGTGGCAATCACCGCAAAGGCGGTCTTCTGGGCTGGGCTATTGGTGCCCATCCCCTTTGCGCTGGCGCTTGTGGTGTGGTTGGCGGGCAGCCCCGCGCCGTGGCTGACGACCACCCTAGTCGCGGGGCTTTTGCTGTTCGGTTTTGTCTTTGCCGTTAATTCCTCGGTGCATTCTTATCTGATCCTGGCCTTTGGCGCCGCAGAACGAATCACCCGCGATGTCGGATTCTACTACATGGCAAATGCCAGCGGGCGGTTGGTCGGCACCTTCCTGTCGGGCGCAAGTTACCAATTGGGCGGGCTGGCGCTGTGTCTGACAACCGCCGGGGTCATGGCGCTTGCAAGCTGGCTGGCCGCACGACGGTTGGCCTAGGCATAAGGTTCCACCAAGGGCCTCAACGCCACCCGCGCGCGCAGCCGCTGGCCCAGCAGATACATGCCCGCGATCTTGCGGTGCAAAAACAACATCTCTGCCGGGGGGACATGCCAGAAATCGCGGGCCTGGCCCAGCTCTTGCCCTTGGCGCAAGATATCCTCGACCAGCGTTGCGTTGCCGAAATCATAGGGCGCTTGCTGTCGCAACGGCGCGCTGGCTTTTTCGGCCAGATCAAGAATAAGCGCCCGCCGGTCAGGCGGCACATCGCCCCGGAAATAGCCGATCTGTGCCATCAACTCGGCCATGCTGTCGCGGTTTTCCGCGAGGATGGCGCGCAGCAAATCGCGGTAATTCCGCGCATCCCCCAAGGCAATATCCCGCGTCGCCCCAAAATCCAGCAACACGATCCGGCCATCCGGGGCCAGCCGGTAATTGGCAAAATTCGGATCGGTCTGCATCTGCCCCAACTCGAACAGCTCGCGCAGGGTAAGTGCTGTCAACTGCACCATCGCCGCGTCACGCGCCGCTTGCGGCTGCGCGACCAGAGTGTCAATCGGCTGGCTTTCGACGAAATCCATCGCCAAAACCTGCGGCGTCGTCAGATCATCCCAGACCTTCGGCACAATAAAATCATGGCCCAGCGCCTGCCGAAAATGCGCCAAAGCGCGGGCCTCTCGGGCGTAATCCGCCTCATCATGCAATTGCGCGCGGGCGGCGGCCAGAAAAGGCGTGATGTCAACATCACGCGGCAGAACACCGGGCAACCGCATAAGACGCCCCAAGGTTGCGATATCGCTGTCAATGCTGCGCGCGATGCCCGGAAACTGCACTTTGATCGCCAGATCACGACCATCCTGCGTGACCGCGCGATGCACCTGCCCGATCGACGCGGCCGCCAAAGACCGCACATCAAAACGGCGAAACCGCCTCGGCCAATCTGCGCCCCAAGCCTGTGTCAGAGCTTTCTTTAGCTGCGCGGGCGGCATGGCGGGCGCGTTCGCCTGAAGCTGGGCGAGCGGTGCGCTGAATTCCGGCGGCAAAGCCAAACCGCTATCCATTGAGAGCATCTGCCCCAGCTTCATTGCCGCCCCGCGCAGGGCCGACAGACCGCCCGCCACGCGGAGGGCATTTGCCGGGGTCAGCGCCGCGCGCCCAAGATCTGCGCCTTGCCCGCGAATGAGCTGACCCGCCAAAGCACCAAACGTGGCCCCTGCCATGCCTGTAGCCATGCTACCCACCCGCAAGCTGCGGGCAAAGGCAGAGGCGGGGACAGATCGGGCGCGGTTTTCCATGTTGGGCAAGATGGCGCGGCCCGTCCAGATGTCGAGCGTCCCTGACCAAATTGCGCTGCGCAATGCTATGCGTTCAGGGGGCTTTGCCCCCGCCGCGCTACCGCGCGACTCCCCCAGGATATTTTTGCAAGGATGAAGATATAGAAAAACCCCCGGCCCATGGGGCGAGGGGGTTTGAAAAGTGGCGCGGTTGACGGGGCTCGAACCCGCGACCCCCGGCGTGACAGGCCGGTACTCTAACCAACTGAGCTACAACCGCGCGATAGGGGGCAATTACGCAATGCAGCGCACGGCGTCAAGCGTAAAGCCACGGGTTTTTTCGCGAATATCAGCTTTTACGTGGAGCATGGCGACGCATGCTCAGGACAGCCAAAACCGCAAGATAGACAAGGTCTGTAATTACCAGAGTGGCCCATGTTTGCAGGAATAAAAGCCCAACAAAGGCGCTGGCGCCGACCAACACCCATATAGCATGTTTGCGCGCGATGCGGATCGCCTTCAGAGATGGCGTGGGCAAGCGCGATATCATGAGCAAGCCTATGCCACCAAGATAGAGCGCAACCGGCACCGGAATTGCTGACGGGTCCATCCACCCGGCCAGCCCAAGATAGACCGGCAACAAGCCCAACATCGCCCCGGCAGGTGCTGGCACACCAACAAAATGCCGGATCATCCCGCCATCCGTGGCGCTTCGCGACAGGTTGAAGCGCGCCAGCCGCAGGCAGCCGCAGACAGCGAAGATCAAGACAAAGACCCAGCCGAAGCCCGCGGCCATCCCGTTGAGCGCATAAGCATAAACCAAGATACCCGGTGCGACGCCGAAACTGACGAAATCCGAGAAACTGTCGAGTTCTGCACCAAAACTGGTGGCCGCATTCAGTTTGCGCGCCAAAAGGCCGTCGAGCCCGTCCAGAATGGCTGCAACGATGATAAGGGCCGCCGCGAGTTCATAGCGTTCGGCGAAAGTGTAGCGAATCGCGCTCAGCCCCGCGCACATGCCCAGAATCGTGACCACATTGGGCACGAGCTGCACGAGCGAAAGACTGTCGCGTTGCATCAGCGCACGCCCGCCATGCGGCGCGGCTCCGCGCTGGTCAGGTCCGCGATTACGGTTTCCGCCGAAATCATGGTCTGGCCCAGCGCCACCAAGGGCTCCACCCCGTCGGGCAGGTAGACATCCACGCGCGAGCCGAAGCGAATCATCCCGAAACGCTCCCCGGTCTGCATCTCCTGCCCTTCCGTCACCTCGCACAAGATACGCCGCGCCACGAGCCCGGCAATCTGCACCACGCCAATCATGCGGCCATCGGCCATTTCCACGGCCAGGCCGTTGCGTTCATTATCAACAGAAGCCTTGTCCAGCGAAGCGTTCAGGAACTTGCCCGGTCGGTAGGCGATCTTGGTAATACGCCCTGCGATGGGCACGCGGTTCACATGGCAGTCGAACACGTTCATGAAGACCGACACACGGGTCAGGGGTTGGTCGCCCATCCCCAACTCTGTCGGGGGCACGGCGGGTTCGATCAGCGAAATCACACCATCGGCAGGGCTGACAAGCAGCCCTTCGCGCAAAGGGGTCTGGCGGTCCGGGTCGCGGAAAAAGTAGTAACACCACACCGTCAGACCCAGACCAATCCAGCCCAAAGGCTCCCACAGCAGGAACAGCGCCACTGTGACCACGCCGAAGATCGCCAGGAACTTGTGTCCCTCGCGATGGATGGGTTTAACGATTGTCGAAAGCATATCGGCAGCCATGTTGGGCCTTTCCTATATCGGGTCTATATCGCCTTGGGCGCGCAAATCGTGGAACTCTGCCACGAACGCATCCAGTCGCTGGTCGGCAATCGCCGCGCGCAGCCCCGCCATCAGGCGTTGATAATAACGAAGGTTATGCCATGTCAGCAGCATTCCTGCGATCATTTCATCCAACCGGACAACATGATGCAGATAGGCGCGGCTATATTTGGTGCAGGTCGGGCAATCACAGCCCTCTTCCAGGGGCCGCGGGTCATCGCGGTGACGGGCGTTGCGCAAGTTCACCGATCCGCGCGCGGTCCAGGCTTGCCCTGTCCGACCAGAGCGCGTGGGCAGCACACAATCGAACATATCGACACCGCGCTGAACCGCGCCGACAATATCATCAGGCTTACCCACGCCCATCAGGTAACGCGGCTTGTCTTCAGGCAGTTGGCCAGGGGCATAATCGAGCACATCAAACATCAGTTCCTGCCCCTCACCAACGGCCAACCCGCCAATGGCGTAGCCATCGAACCCGATACCACGCAACGCCTCGGCGCTTTCGGCGCGCATGTCCTTGTAGACAGACCCTTGCTGAATCCCGAACAGCGCATATCCGGGCCGATCACCAAAAGCCTCGCGCGAACGGGCTGCCCACCGCATCGACAGCTCCATAGAGGCGCGCGCCACCGCTTCATCCGCTGGAAAAGGTGTGCATTCATCGAACGCCATCACAATATCAGACCCCAGAAGGCGCTGTATTTCCATCGATCGTTCCGGCGTCAGCATATGGCGTGAGCCGTCCACATGGCTGGCAAAACGCACGCCCTCTTCCGTCAGCTTGCGCAGATTGGCCAGGCTCATGACCTGAAACCCACCCGAATCCGTCAGAATGGGCCGGTCCCAATTCATGAACCTGTGCAACCCGCCCAGATCGGCAATCCGTTCTGCACTGGGGCGCAGCATCAGGTGGTAAGTGTTGCCCAGCAGAATATCTGCGCCGGTTTCGCGAACCTGCTCGGGTAACATGCCTTTTACGGTTGCGGCAGTGCCTACAGGCATGAAGGCGGGCGTGCGGATTTCGCCGCGCGGCGTCACGATCCGACCTTGCCGCGCGCAACCGTCCCGTGTCTCTATCTGGAATGCAAATCTCATGTCGCCACGCTTTGCCGCAAAACCAAGGCTTTGCCAAGCGAAAGCACGCGCCCTTCATCCTTGCACAAATATCCTGGGGGAGCGTGGCAAGGCCACGCGGGGGCAAAGCCCCCAAACGCGCGCCCGTGCGCGGGTGGGTGGGTGGGCGTCACGGGTGCGCGCCCATCCCCGCTTAACGCATTCGGCGCAGATAGACGTAATACGCCCCCGACCCGCCATGTCGGGCATGGGCTTCGCGCAACTCCAGCACCGCACCAGCCAGCGGGGCCATGCGCAACCATTGCGGCACGTCATGTTTCAAAGCACCGCGCCGCCGCGGGATGGGGCCGTCATCCTCGACCTGCCGCCCTTTGCCAGTAATCACCAGGACCAGCCGCAACCCTTCAGCTTGTGCACGTAAGATAAACCCGTTCAATGCGCCATGCGCCTGCGCCAGCGTCATGCCATGCAGGTCGATCCGTGCTTCTGGCTGCAACTTGCCGCGCGACATGCGCTGGAAGCGGCGCTTGTCCATCGCCACAGGGGCCTCTGCCAACGCTTCCGATAGCGGTTGCGCCAAAACATGCTGGGGGACCGAATTGCTACCCTGCGGCCGCAAAACGCGCGCCGCCTGCGCAGGCTTTGGCGGCACAGGGGCTGCGGGCGCTGCGGGCGGCATGTCGAAAATATGGGCAAGATCTGTTTTCAGGGGGCGGGCGGTTTGCACCACCCGCGCCCATAATTCGCGATCTTCCGGGCTGAGCGCAGGGCGCTTTTTGCGCGACATACGCCCCTCCTTCCGGTGGTCTTTTAATCGCCGGTTGCGACCAGTTGCCAGTTCGGGCTGTCCGACGTCATTTCGCGCGCGAAGGTCCAGACATCTTTCTGGCGCTTGATCGTGTTCGGGTCGCCATCCACCAATTCGCCGGTTTCAGCTTTTCGCACGGCTTGCGTCAACTCAGCCACGAAACGCAAGGTAATCTCGCCTTCCTTGGTCTTTTCGTCGAATGTCGCGTCAACAATCTCAATCTCGCGCAAGCCGACAAAGGACGCTTCCACGACCAGCCCTTCGCGTTCGCGCGTCTGCACAACTTCGTCAAAGCTATTGAACACATCGCGCGACAAGAAGGGCAGGATCGATTCCATATCGGCGGATTCGAAGGCCATCAAGATCATTTCATAAGCACCGCGCGCGCCCTGCAAAAAGTCGCTGACCCCGAATTCCGGGTCCACGGCTTTCATGCGGGCCAGCGCCTTGGCACTGTCAGACCCTTCCTTGACGTGATCGGTGATATCCGTGTCCGGACCACCCTCGATCACCTCGAAAGCTGGTTTACGATCAAGCGGGGTTGCCGGGGCATCGCGCTGAACGGAGGTTTTTTCAAACCCGTCGCGCGTGCCCAGCACGGAACGCAGGCGCAAGATCAGGAACACGGCTATTCCTGCAAGAACGAGTAATTGGATCACGGCGGGGTCCATTGTTACCTCTGCCAAGGGTTGGTATGGCTTTGTCCATGCATATGTAAGGTGGCGACACGGGCAAGTCCACCATAAGCGGCCCGATCCTTTGGGAAAGAGGGGAAGACATGCCTATCCTGCTGGCCTTTCTGGCAATTCCGCTGCTCGAAATTGTGCTTTTCGTGCAGTTGGGTGGCGCATTGGGTGTTTTGGGCACGCTTCTTGAAATTTTCGCGAGCGGGGCCTTGGGTGTGTTCCTGATGCGGTTGGAGCCTTATCGCAACAGCACAGACATTCGGGCGGCGCTGGCGGCAGATCGCAGCCCGGCCAGCCCAATGGCCCATTCCGCCTTGCGTATGATCGGCGCTTTGCTGTTGGTGGTGCCGGGGTTCTTTACAGACGCGCTTGGCCTGTTGTTGTTGGTCCCCGCGATCCGCATGATCGCGCTGCGCCGGATTGTGGTTCAAACCCGGCCCGCGCCCCGCGACGATATCATTGACGGCGATTACACCGCAGAGTCCGACGACGCGCCCGACCCAGATCGCAACCGCCTGCCACCCGATCCGCGCCAATACCGGGATTGAGGCGCGCCGGGCGGGCTGCTACATATCTTCGCAACAATGTATAACCCAGACAGAGAGCATAGACATGACTGACACGGACACAGCCAATCAAGGCAATGGCGCAGCGGCACAGGCCCCAAAAGTGAACATGCGTATCCTTGCGCAATACATGCGGGATCTTTCTTTCGAGAATGTCGCTGCACAGAAAAAGATGCAGGGCGCAAACGTGCAGCCCGACATTCAGGTTCAGGTCAGCCTTGACGCACAGAAGCGCGACGCAGAAAATCAGTATGACGTAGCTACGAAATTCAAGATCACGTCCAAGAACAAGGCCGACGATCAAACCCTGTTCCTTGTCGAGCTGGACTATGTTGGCGTGTTCCTGGTGGAAGGCGTGCCGCAAGAGCAGTTGCACCCGTTCCTGCTGATCGAGTGCCCGCGGATGATCTTCCCCTTCGCGCGCCGCGTCATCTCTGACGTCACCCGCGATGGTGGCTTCCCGCCGCTAAACCTGGATACGGTCGATTTCCTTGCGCTGTACCGTCAGGAATTGCAGCGCCAGACAGCCGCACGGGCCGGAAACGCCGAAGCCCCGCTGCAAAACTAATTCCAAGTGGCGGGCGTGTTACGCGCCCGCCCTACCGGCCTTAGCCATACCGGCTCCAAACCGGGCTATCCCCCAGTTTTGCAACGAAAGCGGCGTGGGCTTCGGCCTCTGCCTCTGTCAGCCTTTGCGGCAATGGGGTGGGGCGCTTGGGCAATGGCCTGCGCGTGATTGTTCCTTCCGCATTAAGCGGTTCCGATGACAGCGCAAAATCAGGCTGCGCGCCGCCCAGAAGCTCTAGATACACTTCTGCCAGAATTTCACTGTCCAGCAGCGCGCCATGCAGCGTGCGCGATGAGTTGTCTATGCCGAAGCGCCGGCACAGCGCATCCAAAGAGGCGGGCGAACCGGGGAATTTCTTGCGCGCAATCGCCAAAGTGTCGACCGCACGCGGCCAGTCAAGCTGCGGCAGGCCCATGCGCCCCAACTCGAAATTCAGGAATTTCATGTCGAAGGCTGCGTTGTGAATGACCAGCTTCGCATCGCCAACGAAATCCAGAAATTTCTGGCCCACCGCCGCGAAGAGCGGTTTGTCGCGCAACGTCACCTCGCCGTCACGCGCGGCGCGCGGTTGTGGCAGCAGGTCCGGGCCAATGCCATGCACGCCGAACGCACCTTCCGGCATGTCGCGCTCTGGGTTTATGTAGACATGAAAGGTCTGTCCTGTGGGCCGAAGGTTTACCAGTTCCAACGCCCCGATCTCGACAATCCGGTCGCCCTGTTCGGGTTCGAAACCCGTGGTTTCCGTGTCCAGAACAATCTCACGCACCGGCGCCGCCCCCCAATTTCTCTACAATATTTTGCACAGCAGCGCGTGTGCTGTCCATATCCAGTGTCTCTATCACGAAATCAGCGCGGGCGCGCTTTTCGGCATCCGGCATTTGTCGGGCCAGAATACGCTCGAACTGCGCGGCATCCATCCCCGGCCGGGCCAGCACGCGCGCACGCTGCACTTCTGCCGGGGCCGTCACGACCAGAACACCGTCCACATCCGCCCCGGTTTCGAACAACAGGGGTATGTCCAGAACCACAAACGGGGCGCGCGCAGACGCGATAAATTCCGCACGGTCCGCCGCCACCAACGGATGCACCACCGCTTCCAGCTTGCCAAGCGCCGCAGGGTCGCGGGCGATCCAGTCTTTCAGCGCTGCCCGGTCTATCGCGCCGTCCTGAACCGCGTCCGGGCAAAGCATGCCAACAGGGCCAACCGCCGCGCCCTGATACAGCCTGTGCACCGCTGCATCTGCATCCCAGACCGGGACGCCAAGATCACGGAACATCTGCGCCGTGGTGGATTTCCCCATCCCGATGGACCCGGTCAGCCCCAGCCGGTAAGTCACGCCAGCACCGCCGCGCGCAAAGCGTCTGTCACCTTTGGTCGGGTGCCGAACCACCGCTCAAACCCCGGCACGGCCTGATGCAACAGCATGCCCAGCCCGTCCACCACTGTGCAGCCCTTTGCTCGCGCCCGCGCCAGAAGCGGCGTTTCAAGCGGGGTGTAAACAATATCCGTAACCAAGGCAGAGGCGGGCAGGGCGCTCAGGTCTATGTCCAAGGGCGGTTGTCCGCTCATCCCCAGAGAGGTCGTATTCACAACACAGGCCACATCTTGCAGCACATGCGCGCGATCTTCCCAAGGCAGCGCAGTCACGCCAAACTCTGCCGCCAGCCCCTGCGCCCGTGCGGCGGTACGGTTGCTCAGGTAAATCGCGGGCACCCCGGCATCCTGCAAGGCAACGATCACCGCGCGGGCCGCGCCCCCCGCCCCCAGAACAAGCGCCGAGCCGCGCGACGGCTGCCATGCCGGCGCGTTTTGATGCAGATTGGCAATAAACCCGTAAGCATCTGTATTATCAGCATGAATACGCCCATCGGGACCAAAGCTAAGGGTATTTGCTGCGCCAATCCGCAAGGCGGTCTCAGACACATCATCGGCAAGGGCCAGCGCTGCTTCTTTGTGCGGCACGGTCACATTCGCGCCGACAAACCCCATACGCGGCATGGCGCGCAGCACATCGGCCAGATCATCCGCCTCGACATGCAGCGGCACATACTGCCCGGCCAGCCCAAGCTGGCGCAGCCATGTCCCGTGCAGAACGGGCGAGCGGCTATGCCCGACAGGGCATCCGATGACACCGGCGAGAGGAATTTTCATCCGTCAATCTCTCCACGCAGGGCAAGGTAATTCAGCAACTCCAGAAGCGGCAGGCCAAGAATGGTGAAGTAATCACCTGTTACTTGGGCGAACAGCCGCACGCCTTCTTCCTCCAGCTTATACGCCCCGACTGATTCGCCAATATCTGGCCAGTTCCGTGCGATATAGTCGTTCAGATAGCTATCATTGAACATTCGCATGGTCAGGCGGGCAACCCCGACATGCCGCCAGACGGGTTCACCATCAGCATAAAGCACAGCCGCGGATAAAAGCTGGTGTGTATGGCCCCGCAACGCCTGTAGCTGCGCGCGGGCATCCTCTGGCGAGTTGGGCTTTTCGTAAATCTTTCCCCTCAAGCACAGCACCTGATCGCAGCCCAGAACAAGCCCGGCATGACGCCCGGACACTTTGCGCGCCTTACCCTCTGCCAGCGCATCGGCAATGTCGCGCGGAGGGGCACCCTCTGCCAACAGCGCATCCCGGATTGCGCCCTCGTCAATACGGGCAGGCTCTACGCCTACCGCGACCCCGGCGCGACGAAGCATATCCGCACGAACACGCGATGCAGAGGCCAGAACAAGCACCATGTGGATATCCTTGTGAACAAGCCCCCGGAAACCGACGGGCAAAACATACGTAAAACACGCGTTTGGTGGTTTGCTGGCATGTTCCCACAAATCTTGCAAGTTGCCGGGACGTGTTATCCACTTGTTAGGATCGCTTCACCGAGGATGTGGATAACTTCTCTACCAGTAGATACCAAGATATTTGTTCCTGATTTGATCTTTTCTATACCATTGAAAAATAACATAATTAGTTGTGATCTGTGCGAATACCCGACGATGCATCCTGTGAATAAGACTGTGGGGAACTCGGTAATCCCCATATCCACAGGCCCTATCTACAACATCATTTCCTTTATTCTTTTCTTTTTATATAGAAGCGCAGAAGGGATCGCTCATGCTTGTCACGCTCTACCCATGGATCAAGGCACTGCACATCATGGCAGTTATCAGTTGGATGGCTGGTTTGTTCTATTTGCCACGATTGTTCGTCTACCATGTCGAACGCGGCACCAGCCCGGAAATGGTCGAAACCTTCAAGGTCATGGAACATAAGCTCCTGCGGGTCATCATGAACCCGGCCATGATTGTGGCCTGGGTGACAGGGCTGACAATGGCAGCAATGCCGTGGGTTCTGGACCTGGGCGCAATCTGGCCCTATTCCAAATTCATCGGGCTGATCGGGATGACGTGGTTTCACATCTGGTGCGCCAAACGCCGCCGCATTTTCGAAGCGGATGGCAACAGCCTGACCGGTCGTCAATACCGCATGATGAACGAAGTCCCGACATTGATGATGGTCATCATTGTCATCTCGGTTGTCGTTAAAATCTGACGTTGATTGACTTGGTGGCGATGCTGCGGTATGCGCAGGTAGCTCTGCCGTCCGGTGGATTGCGTCTCCGATAACACATCGTGACCCTTGACTGTCCCGCACATTCCGCGGGCGAAGTGGATTTCCAATGCTCGACACCGAACTTGACCAAATCGAACGCCTGAACCTGTCCGATCTGAAGGCGAAAAGCCCGGCGGAATTGCTGGCTTTGGCCGAGGAACTGGAGATCGAGAACGCCCCTTCAATGCGCAAGGGCGAGATGATGTTCTCTATCCTGAAAGAGCGTGCCGAAGATGGCTGGGAAGTTTCGGGAGAAGGCGTTCTGGAAGTGCTGCAAGACGGATTCGGGTTTCTGCGCGCGCCAGAAGCGAACTATCTACCCGGTCCCGATGATATCTATGTCTCGCCTGACATGATCCGGCAATATTCGCTGCGCACCGGTGACACGATCGAAGGCGTCATTCAGGCTCCGTCAGAGAATGAGCGCTATTTCGCCATCACCAAAGTCTCTCAGATCAACTTTGATGACCCGGCCAAGTCGCGCCACAAGGTGCATTTCGACAACCTGACGCCGCTTTACCCCGACGAACGCCTGTGGATGGAAACGGACGACCCAGCGACCAAAGACCGCTCGGCACGCATCATAGACCTTGTGTCGCCCTTGGGTAAAGGTCAGCGCGCTCTGATCGTGGCCCCGCCACGCACGGGTAAAACCGTGCTGTTGCAGAACATTGCCCACAGCATCGCCAAAAATCACCCGGAGTGTTACCTGATCGTTCTGCTGATCGACGAGCGCCCGGAAGAGGTGACGGATATGCAGCGCTCGGTAAAAGGCGAGGTCATCGCCTCTACCTTTGATGAACCTGCCACCCGGCACGTAGCAGTAGCTGAAATGGTTATCGAGAAAGCCAAGCGCCTTGTCGAACACAAGCGCGATGTGGTCATCCTGCTCGATTCGATCACGCGTCTTGGCCGCGCGTTCAACACCGTTGTGCCATCGTCCGGCAAGGTGCTGACCGGCGGTGTGGATGCGAACGCTTTGCAACGCCCCAAGCGGTTTTTCGGGGCTGCCCGGAATATCGAAGAAGGTGGCTCGCTGTCGATCATCGCCACCGCGCTCATCGACACCGGTTCGCGTATGGATGAGGTGATCTTCGAAGAATTCAAGGGCACCGGTAATTGTGAAATCGTGCTGGACCGCAAGGTCGCCGATAAGCGCGTCTTCCCGGCCATGGATATTCTGAAATCCGGCACAAGAAAAGAAGACCTGCTGATCGAAAAGAACGATCTGCAAAAGACCTTCGTTCTGCGCCGTATCTTGAACCCAATGGGCACGACCGACGCGATCGAATTCCTGATTTCCAAGCTGAAACAGACCAAGACGAACAGCGATTTCTTCGACTCGATGAACGCCTAACGCCATGGACACGATTTTCGCGCTGGCCTCGGCCCGTGGAAAATCGGGCGTCGCTGTTATTCGTATCTCTGGTACACGCGCGCATGACGTGGCGCGCGCTATGGCTGGCAGCCTACCACCCCTGCGCCAAGCGGCGCTACGCATGTTGCGCAACGGGGCAGGGGAGCGGCTGGATTCCGCGCTGGTGCTGATATTTGCCAAAGGCGCCAGCTTCACGGGTGAGGACGTTGCCGAGCTGATGGTTCATGGGAGCATGGCGACGGTCGCGGCTGTGGAGCGTTGTCTTGCAGTAGACCACGGCTTGCGGCTTGCCCAGCCCGGAGAGTTCACCCGCCGCGCCCTGGATAATGGTGTTATGGACCTAACTCAGGTCGAGGCGCTGAGCGATTTGCTGGAAGCCGAAACCGAAAGCCAACGCCGGCAGGCTTTGCGCGTTTTGGATGGGGCGATTGGGCGTGTGGTTGGCGTATGGCGCGGGCATTTGGTAAAGGCTGCGGCACTGGTCGAAACGGCGATTGATTTTGTTGAAGAAGATGTCGGCAATTTTGACGCGCAGATTTTGGCAGAACTTCGCGCGGTAGAGGGTGGTCTGCAATCCGAGCTGGCCGGACAGCGCGCCCGCGAGCGTATTCAGAGCGGTTTTGAGGTTGCACTAATTGGACCTGTTAATGCAGGAAAATCCAGCTTGCTCAATGCCTTGGCAGGCCGAGATGCCGCAATTACATCCGATGTTGCCGGAACAACCCGTGATGTTCTGGAAGTGCGGATGGATGTGGGCGGCTTTGCTGTGACCTTTCTTGACACGGCGGGCCTGCGCGACACTTTCGAGGAAGTCGAAGCAATCGGTATTGCACGTGGTAAAGCTCGTGCCGAAAAAGCGGATTTGCGGATCATTCTGCACCCCGCTGACCAACCCGCAATGAAGATCGAGACGACGGATCGCGACATAGTCGTCCGCAGTAAAGCGGATATTAGCGCTTTGCCTGACGGGATATCAGCCCATACCGGCCAAGGTCTGGACCGCTTGCTGGATCAGATCACCGAGCGGCTTTGTGCTATGACAGCGCGGGACGGTGTCACGATTCGGGAACGCCACCAGCAAGCGATGCAACACGCCGCCACAGCCCTGACCGATGCGATTGATAAAATCGCGGAAGGGGACTATATCGCAGAACTGGTGGCGGCAGATATCCGCATAGCGATCAACGCCCTTGATGTGCTGATTGGCGCGGTAGATGTGGAAGATGTGCTGGGCGATATTTTCAGCAGTTTTTGCATCGGCAAGTAGGAGTGTTTCACGTGAAACAATATGATGTGATCGTTGTTGGCGGTGGCCATGCGGGCGTTGAAGCGGCGCTCGCCGCCGGTCGTATGGGCGCAACGACCGCTTTGGTCACATTTCGCAAAGACGATCTGGGTGTGATGTCGTGTAACCCAGCCTTTGGCGGCTTGGGAAAGGGTCACCTGGTCCGTGAAATTGATGCGTTGGACGGCGCCATGGGCCGCGCCTCGGATTATGCTGCGATCCAATATCGCCTTCTAAACCGGTCAAAAGGGCCAGCGGTTCAAGGACCACGCGTGCAGGCTGACAGAGCGCGCTACAGGGGCGCGATTAGCCGTATTGTAGCTGAAGCGCCAAAGGTAGACATAATTGAGGCTGAGGTCACGGCACTTGAGCTTGAGAGTGGTCGTGTTGTTGGTGTTCGGATTGCCGATGACAGCGCGCTGCTTGCAAAAGCGGTTATATTAACAACCGGCACTTTCTTGGGCGGGAAAGTGTTCATCGGTGATCGCAGTTTCCCGGCGGGCCGCATGGGGAATGCTGCCTCGTCTGTTCTTGCGCAGCAGTTGCGTGGCCTTGGTTTGCCGATGGGCCGTTTGAAAACCGGCACGCCGCCGCGCCTGCGGTCATCGAGTATTGACTGGGATATACTGGAAACACAGCCCGGAGATGACGTTCCCGCCTATATGTCATTTTTGACCAACCACATTATTGCGCCGCAAATCGCGTGTGCAATCACCCATACAAACCCCGAAACACACCAGATCGTGCGAGAGAATCTGTCACGTTCTGCGATGTATGGCGGGCAGATTGAAGGGGTAGGCCCCCGATACTGCCCTTCGATAGAGGACAAGATCACACGATTTGCGGATAAGGACTCGCACCAGATTTTCTTGGAACCAGAAGGCTTGGACAGCGATACGGTCTATCCCAACGGCATTTCGACGTCGCTTCCGGCAGAGGTGCAAGAGGCTTATGTCCGCACGATTCGCGGGTTGCACAATGTAGAGATTTTGCAACCTGGCTACGCTATCGAATACGACTATATGGACCCACGCGCGTTGGATCTAAGTTTGCAGTTTTCCGCGCTGCCCGGCCTGTTCCTGGCTGGTCAGATCAATGGAACAACAGGTTATGAAGAAGCTGCCGCACAAGGGCTTGTGGCTGGCCTGAACGCTGCATGTATGGCGTTTGAGCGCGAACCGCTGCACCTGAGCCGTGCGGACAGCTACATCGGGGTTATGATCGATGACCTTACTGCGCGCGGGGTGTCAGAACCTTACCGTATGTTTACCTCTCGCGCGGAATACCGGTTGTCGCTGCGCGCCGACAATGCTGACCAAAGGCTAACGCCGCTGGGCCTGACGGTGGGTTGCATTGGTGAAGGGCGTCGCATTGCGTTTGAGGAAAAGAATCACAGGCTGCAATCTGCGCGGGCAATACTAACGGCGAAGACCTTTACGCCGGGACAGTTGCGCAGTGCTGGTTACAAAATTAGCGAAGATGGAACCCGTCGCACGGCGCTGGAATTGTTGGGCTTGCCGGGCTTTGGGTTCGAGGTTCTGGAGTCTTTGGAACCTGGCTTTGCTACGATTGATGCCGAGACCCGCGCGCAACTTGGGCGAGAGATGATCTATGCGGCATATCTGAATCGACAAGAGAGCCAGATCGCATCTTTGCGGGCGGATGAAGCGCGGGCAATTCCGGATGGAATTGATTACAGCGCAATTAATGGGCTTTCGCGAGAGTTGGCAGATAAGTTGTCCCGGTCTAAACCTAAGAGTATTGCGCAGGCTGGCCGGATAGACGGAATGACGCCCGCCGCTCTTGTTCTCATCTTGGCGCGCATCCAGGCTGTCGGCAGACGAGCAAGAGCATGATGCCGCGATCGCCGGATGGAAATGTTTCACGTGAAACACATGACAAGCTGCAAGCGTTTGAGTCCTTGGTTCGGCGATGGAACCCCCGCATTAACCTTGTAGCTTCCTCCACGCTCGATGATCTTTGGGCGCGTCATATTGTTGATTCTATGCAAGTTTTTGAACTTGTTGACCAGCCCGTTACGTCTTGGGCCGATCTTGGATCGGGTGGCGGCTTTCCCGGCATCGTTTGCGCGATTATGGCGCTGGAACAGATGCCGGACTGTCACTTTGCGTTGGTTGAAAGCGATAAGCGTAAAGCGGCGTTTCTGCTTGTGTGCCAGCAGCAGCTTTCGCTGAATCTGACCGTTCGGACCGAGCGGGCGGAGCGCCTTTTGCCAGTGTCTGCACAGGTTGTGTCCGCGCGCGCTCTGGCGCCGCTTCCCCAGCTTTTGCCACTCGTTCACCGTCATCTTGCATTGGGTGGGCTTGCCTTGTTGCCAAAGGGAAAAAATCATATGGCAGAGCTTGAAGCCGCGCGGGCAGGGTGGCAGTTTGATGTCACCAGCCACGCCAGCAAGACAGACGAGTCTGCGCGCATTTTAGCCTTGAAGGATATTCAACGTGTCTAGCCAGCCAAAAACGCGAGTCATTGCGGTTGCGAACCAGAAAGGCGGGGTCGGGAAAACGACCACGGCAATCAATCTGGCCGCTGCCTTTGCAGAGGCGGGGCAGAAGACTTTGTTGATTGATATAGACCCACAAGGCAATGCCTCTACCGGGTTGGGGATAGAGGGGAGCACGCGTCGCCATACGACCTATGACCTAATATTTGGGGATGTGCCTGCCACTGATATCATGCGTCAGGTTGGCGAGGCGCCACTCTGGGTGATTCCGGCCACCACAGATCTGTCCTCGGCGGATATAGAGCTAATGTCGCGCGCGCGCCGAACCTATCTGCTGCAAGACGCGCTGCGCCAACCGGCGATCACATCGGTTGGCTTCGACTATATCCTGATCGATTGCCCGCCATCGCTGAATTTGTTGACGGTAAATGCCATGGTCGCTGCGCACGCGGTTCTTGTGCCGTTGCAGGCGGAATTTTTCGCGCTGGAAGGGCTGTCTCAGCTTATGTTGAGCATTCGTGAATTGCGCGAAACTGCGAATTCCAGCCTGCGGATAGAGGGTATCTTGTTGACGATGTATGATCGTCGGAACAATCTTGCGCAGCAGGTAGAAGCTGATGCCCGCGATAACCTTGGTGACTTGGTGCTGAAAACCGTTATTCCGCGAAATGTTCGGGTGTCAGAAGCGCCGTCTTATGCGGTTCCGGTTTTGCAATACGATTCGCAGTCCAAAGGAGCTGTGGCGTATCGTGAGCTGGCTGTCGAATTGATGAGCAAGCATGGTAAATTGGAACAAGAGGGGGCGGCGTTGTAATGGATCGGAAACCTGAAAAGCGTGGCGGTTTGGGGCGTGGCCTGTCTGCCCTGATGGCTGATGTTGCTTTGGAACAGCAGGCAAGCACCAGCGCGCCGGGGCCGATTGTTACGTTGCCTGTCGAATCGATTGTGCCGAATCCCGACCAGCCTCGGCGGCATTTTGATGATACCGCGCTTGCAGAGCTTGCGGCATCTATCCGCGAAAAAGGCGTTATTCAGCCCTTGGTCGTTCGTGCAAAGGGCGAGATGTATGAGATTGTCGCTGGCGAGCGTCGCTGGCGCGCGGCACAGCGCGCACAGGTGCATGAGCTTCCTGTTGTGGTGCGCGAATTTACCGATACCGAAGTGTTGGAAATTGCAATTATTGAGAACGTGCAACGCGCTGATCTGAATGCGGTTGAAGAAGCGCAGGGCTATCGTGCGCTGATCGAGCGCTTCGGTCATACTCAGGAAAAATTGGCAGAGGTTTTGGGTAAAAGCCGGTCCTATATCGCCAATCTTTTGCGCCTCTTGAACCTGCCGGATGATGTGCAGCTTTTGGTGCGCGACGGCAAGCTGAGCGCGGGCCATGCCAGAGCGTTGGTGACTTCCGAAGATGCCGGCGCTTTAGCGCGCAAGGTCGTTGCAGAGGGGCTTTCGGTCCGTCAGGTGGAGGCTTTGACGAAGCGTGCCGACGCTGGGCCAAAGGCAAAGCCCCGCTCTAAGGGTAAGGATAGCGACACGCAGGCGTTGGAAAATGACCTGTCTGCCGCATTGGGGATGAAAGTCTCCATCGAATATGATGGCGGTGGTAAGGGCCGGGTGACGGTTGCCTATCGCAACATGGACCAGTTAGACAAGCTATGCTCTGTTCTGGGAACGCCTAGGTAAGCAGCTCGCGTAACACGCCATTTAGCACGGCACGCCCTTGGGCGGTCGCGGTCAGGCGATTTTCGCTGAGATGAACGAGCCCTTGCTCTATTAGCGAGTCGATCTTGTCTTGGGGCAGGGGGCGCCCGTTTAGGTGCGCGAAACGGTCTATATTTAGGCCCTCCTCCAAGCGAAGGCCCATCATAATGTGTTCGAGCGCCTGCTCCTGCGTGGGAATGTCCTCTCGGGGGGTTTCGCCGTGGCCTTCGGTTGCCACCTGTTTTAGCCATGTGTTGGGCATGAGCGGTGTCTGCGTGGCCCAACGGGTGCCGTTCAGCGTTAGCCGACCATGCGCGCCGGGGCCAATGCCCGCATAATCCCCGTAGCGCCAGTAAATCAGATTGTGCCGCGATTGCGCGCCGGGACGCGCGTGGTTCGACACTTCGTAAGCGGGCAGGCCATGGCGGGCACAAATATCCTGCGTGGCCAGATACATATCGGCGGAAATGTCGTCATCGGGCAGGCCGTGCAAACCGCCCTTGGCCGCGCGCGCGCCAAAGGCCGTGCCGGGTTCGATTGTAAGTTGATACAGCGACAGGTGGTCGACGGCCATGGACAGGGCTTCGGTCAGTTCTGCACGCCAGTCCTCAAGCGACTGGTATTGGCGCGCATAGATCAGGTCAAAGCTGACGCGGTCAAAGGTGTCACGCGCAATGTCAAAGGCCGCGCGCGCCTCTGTCACCGAATGCATCCTGCCAAGGCGTTTTAAGTCTGTATCATTAAGCGACTGAATTCCCATGGAAATGCGGTTGACGCCGCCCTGCGCGTAGGCGCGAAAGCGCCCTGCTTCAACCGAGGTCGGGTTGGCCTCTAGCGTCACTTCCAGATCATTCGCGGCGGGCCAGCGGGTGCGGGCGCGGTCGATGATCGCAGCAACCAGATCTGGGTCCATCAGCGAGGGCGTGCCGCCGCCGAAAAAGATGGTGTTCAGCACGCGCGGCCCGGTTTCGGCGGCCAGCCGGTCGATTTCGGACAGGTAGGCGTGCGCCCATGCAGCCTGGTCTACATGGGCGCTGACGTGGCTGTTAAAGTCGCAATAGGGGCATTTCGCTTGGCAAAACGGCCAGTGAATATACAGGCCGAAGCCGCCGTTTTGCCAATCTTCCATCGGTCAGCCCTTGAAGGCCGTGACTTCAATCTCGATCAGCATCTCTGGCTTGATAAGCCCTGCGATCACCATGGTCGCGGCCGGGCGAATGTCGCCCATCGCTTCGCCCAAGGCGGGCAGCAGATCATCGAGCAGCGCAGCGTCGGTCAGGGTGTATTGCACGCGGACCACATCCTCCATACTGAAGCCGCCCTCGGCCAGGGCCTTGGCAATGGTTGCAAAGCAGTTGCGCGCTTGGTCGGCCACGCTTTCCGGCATGGTCATGGTGGCGTAGTCGTAGCCGGTCACGCCGCTGACAAAGCACCAATCGCCTTTCACGACAGCGCGGGAATAGCCCATGGTTTTCTCGAACGGAGAACCTGTAGAGATGCGTTTCATGTGAAACAGGCTTTCATAAGGGCGGCAATGGCTGCGCCGCGGTGGGAGAGGGCGTTTTTTTCATCTGCGGTCATTTCGGCAAAGGTGCGATCATGGCCGTCGGGTTGAAACATGGGGTCGTAACCGTGGCCGTCTTGGCCGCGCCGGGGCCAAACCAACTGGCCGTTTGCGTGGCCTTCGATAATTTCGTCATGCCCATCGGGCCATGCCAGAGCCAGCGTGCAGCAAAAGCGCGCCTGCCAAGGCTGGGGGGCGGCGGCCTCTATCAACTTGGCATGGGTTTTTTCCATCGCCATGATAAAATCGCGACCATTCGGCGTTTCGGCCCAATCGGCGGTGTAGACGCCCGGCGCACCGTCCAGCGCCATCACTTCCAGCCCGGAATCGTCGGCCAGCGCGGGCAGGCCCGTGGCTTTGGCGGCGGCATGGGCCTTGATCCGGGCGTTACCGATGAAAGTGCTTTCGGTTTCGTCAGGTTCCGGCAGGCCATGTTCTGCCGCAGAGGTAACGGTTATCCCCAGTGGCGTCATGATCTGGCGAAACTCCTCCAGTTTGCCCGCGTTATGCGTGGCGATCAGCAGGGTTTTGCCGTCGAACCGTCTCATGCAATTGCGGCCTTCTGCGCGGCGACCAGATCGCCGACGCCTTTTTCGGCTAGGTTCAGAAGCTGGTCCATTTCGGCGCGGCTGAAGGTGGCTCCTTCGGCGCTCATCTGCACCTCGACCATGCGGCCAGATCCCAGCAGGATGAAATTGCCATCCACACCGGCGGTGCTGTCTTCGGCATAGTCCAGATCCAGCACCGGCTGGCCTGCATAGATGCCGCAAGACACCGCTGCCAGATGGTCCATGATCGGGTCACTGACCACATCGCCCGCTTTCAGCAGCTTGTTCACCGCCAGACGCAGCGCAACCCAGCCGCCGGTGATGGCCGCGCAACGGGTGCCGCCATCGGCTTGGATAACGTCACAATCAACGGTGATCTGGCGCTCTCCAAGGGCCGACCGGTCCACGCAAGCGCGCAAAGACCGCCCGATAAGGCGTTGAATTTCCACGGTGCGGCCCTGTTGCTTGCCCGAAGCCGCTTCGCGCCGCATGCGGGTGTTGGTGGAGCGGGGCAGCATGCCGTATTCGGCTGTGACCCAGCCCAGGCCGGTGTTGCGCAAGAAGGGCGGTGTGCGGTCTTCCAAAGACGCGGTGCACAGAACCTTGGTGTTACCCACGGAGATCAGGCACGACCCTTCGGCGTGCATGGTTACGTTGGTTTCGATTGAAATTTCGCGGAGGGTGTCTAAATCACGACCAGAGGGGCGCATGGCATGTCCTTTCACGGGGGTTATCCCCCGATACAAGGCAGAAGAGCCGCAATGCAAGCTGTTTGGGCTTGAAACGGCAGGGATTTTGCGGTGCTGTCGGGCGGTCCCAGCCAGAGGTTTCAGAGGATGTCGGACCCACGCGATACTGCAAAGCTGTTGAGCGAAATGAACGACCGCTCGCGAGAGGTGTTTCGCCGCGTGGTTCAGGCCTATCTGGACACGGGCGGCCCTGTTGGGTCACGCACCCTGACGCGGGGCCTAAGCGAGAAAGTCTCTGCCGCGACCGTTAGAAACGTAATGCAAGACCTTGAATATCTTGGATTACTGGACAGCCCGCATGTGTCCGCGGGTCGGGTGCCGACAAATCTGGGGTTGCGGCTGTTTGTCGATTCGCTTCTGGAAGTGTCGCCCCTGGATGACGGCGATCGCGCCAAGCTGGACCAGACGATGGGCAGCAATGAGCGCGACATGGGCACCATGCTGGAACAGATTGGCGGGGCGCTGAGCGGGGTAACGCAGGGCGCGTCGCTGGTGCTGTCGCCCAAGCACGAAGCGGCGATCAAGCATATAGATTTCGTCAGCCTGTCGCCCGACCGCGCGCTTGTGGTGCTGGTGTTTACCGACGGTCATGTCGAAAACCGGATTTTCACGCCGCCACGCGGGATGACGCCATCGGCAATGCGCGAGGCCGCGAATTACCTGAATTCCATGACGGAAGGCGCTAGTGTGGGGCAGCTTTTGGTGCGGTTCCGGGCCGAGTTGGCGCGCAACCGTCGCGAAATCGACACGCTGGCGCAAACGCTGGTCGAACAGGGGCTGGCGGTCTGGGAAAACGAGGGCGAACCGCAAGAGCGGTTGATCGTTCGCGGACGATCGAACCTGCTGGACGAGGCATCGGCCGAAGATTTTGAACGCATTCGCAGCCTGTTCGATGATCTGGAACGCAAACGCGACATTACCGAGTTTCTTGAACTGACGGAACAAGGCGACGGCGTGCGCATTTTTATCGGTGCCGAGAACAGGCTTTTTTCGCTGACGGGTTCAACTCTGGTCGTTTCCCCTTATATGAACGCTGACCGAAAGATTATTGGTGCGGTCGGCGTGATTGGCCCGAAGCGGCTGAACTATGGACGAATCGTGCCGATTGTGGATTACACCGCGCAACTGGTTGGGCGTCTGCTGACAGACACCCACCGCGCAGATTGAGGAAGACGATGGCAGAGCCGAAAGACACCCCTTTTCCCGAAGCTGAAATGCCGGAGGATGACACGCCAGAGGTGGCAGTGTCCGAGCATGATGTGATTGCCGATCTGGAAGCGCGCCTTGCGACGACAGAGGCCGAGCGCGATGATATGCGTGACCGGATGATCCGCGCGTTGGCAGAGGCAGAGAACAGCCGCAAACGCGCCGAAAAGGACCGCCGCGATGCCCAGCTTTACGGCGGGTCGAAGATCGCACGCGACATGTTGCCGGTCTATGACAACCTTGCCCGCGCGCTGAACGCTGCCACAGAAGACACTCGCGCCGCCGCCGGTGGGCTGGTCGAAGGTGTGGAACTGACGCTGCGTGAGCTGACGGGAATTCTGAACAAGCACGGCGTGGAACGGATTTGCCCCGAAGTGGGCGACCGTTTTGACCCGCATCTACATCAGGCGATGTTCGAAGCCCCTGTTCCTGATTTCAAGGCGGGTCAGATCATCCAGGTCATGGCCGAGGGCTTTATGCTGCATGACCAGCTTTTGCGCCCTGCGCATGTGGGCGTCTCTTCGGCGCCTGCTTAAGTTTTCACGAAGCCTAGTTTATAGGCAAATGTTAAAAGCGCCGCCCGTTTGATAGGCAAACGGGCGGCGCTTGCATTGGGGCCATGGCCCATGATCTGCGCTTGGCGCGCCAGTCGGTATCAAGTGTCCGCTTATGGGGGTGCGATGCTTGATTCCGGTCAACAGGTGAAGATGCAGCGTAGCGCGGGCGAGGCTCGTGTCGGGTTCGCCGGTGCGCGTTTGGGCCAGTTGCGGCAGGTCGGTTCGGCCAAGGCGCAGCTTCCGCGCAGTTCCGGGCGGCCAGAGGTTGTGTTCCTGAACACATCTGGCGGGCTGACCAGTGGCGACCGGCTGGATTATGCCGTTTCCTTGACCGAAGGCGCCCATGTCACGGCCACGACCCAGACCGCCGAACGCGCCTACCGTGCCAATGATGGGCCGGCGCATGTTCGGGTGATGCATGATGTTGGCGCGGGCTGCTGGCTGGATTGGCTGCCGCAGGAAACCATCCTGTTCGACCGCAGCAACTTGCAGCGTGACACGCGGATTGCCTTGGCCCCGGATGCCGGGTGCTTGCTGTTGGAAAGCGTTGTGCTGGGCCGCGCGGCCATGGCCGAGGAGGTCCGCTCATTGAGCTTGCGCGATCGCCGGACCCTTATACGCGCTGGCGTGCCGGTTTTTATGGAGCCGTTGGTGTTGGATACTGCTGCGCTGGCCCATCTTGGACAAACCGCCCTGCTTGGTGGCGCGCGGGCCTTTGCGACGCTGGTTCTGTGCGCCCAAGGGGCAGAAGATGCTTTGGGTGCTGCGCGGGACGCGCTTACAGACGGTGTCGAGGCTGCTGCCAGCGCCTATGACGGCAAGCTGGTTGTGCGGCTTCTGGCCGCCGATGGTTGGCCCCTGCGCCGTCAAATCCTGTCTTTGCTGCGTGTTTTGCGGCGCGGTGCCCCGCCGCCGCGCGTGTGGCAGATGTAACCCCAAGAGGAGTGAGATGAACTTAAGCCCCCGTGAAAAAGACAAGCTGCTGATTTCCATGGCCGCGATGGTTGCCCGCAACCGTCATGCGCGTGGCGTGAAGCTGAACCACCCCGAAGCGGTGGCGCTGATTTCCGATTTCGTGGTCGAAGGCGCGCGCGATGGCCGGTCGGTGGCTGACCTGATGGAAGCGGGCGCGCATGTCGTCACCCGCGCCGACTGCATGGAGGGGATCGCAGAGATGATCCATTCGATTCAGGTCGAGGCCACATTCCCCGACGGCACCAAGCTTGTGACCGTCCACCACCCCATTCGTTGAAGGAGACCCGCCATGAACCCCATCTTTCGCCTGACCGCCCTTGCCGCGCCGATGCTTCTGGCCAGCCCTGTCGTTGCACATCCGGGCCACGGGCCTGAAACTGTCGCAAGAGATGGAATTTTGCACTTCATCCTTGCCCCAGATCACATGCTCTGGGCGCTGGGCCTGATTGGCGTGGCTTTTGGCGCGGTTGTGCTGTTGAACCGTGCGGGCGGGCGGGGACCGCGCGCATGATCCCCGGAGAAGTCTTTCCCGCATCCGGCAACATTACCTTGAACGAGGGGCAACAGGCGATCACGCTGACTGTGGCCAATACCGGCGACCGGCCAATTCAGGTGGGCAGCCACTATCATTTTGCCGAAACCAACCCCGGCTTGCAGTTCGACCGTGACACCGCCACCGGCTACCGGCTGGATATTGCCGCCGGAACTGCGGTGCGGTTCGAGCCGGGCCAAACCCGCGAGGTGCAGCTTGTGCCCTATCGCGGCGACCGGAAGGTTTACGGGTTCAACCAGAAAATAATGGGGGCTTTGTAATGCCAGCCAGCATAGACCGCAGCACCTATGCCGATATGTTTGGCCCCACGACGGGCGACAAGGTTCGGCTGGCCGATACCGACCTGATAATAGAGGTCGAACGCGACCTGACCATCTATGGCGAGGAAGTGAAATTCGGCGGTGGCAAGGTTATCCGTGACGGTATGGGCCAAAGCCAGCGCACCCGCGCCGAAGGCTCTGCGGACACGGTCATCACCAATGCGCTGATCGTGGACCATAGCGGCATCTACAAGGCCGATGTCGGCCTGCGGGATGGGCTGATTGCGGCAATTGGCAAGGCGGGCAACCCCGACACGCAACCGGGTGTGACCATCGTGATTGGTCCGGGGACAGAGGTGATTGCGGGCGAAGGCAAGATCCTGACCGCCGGCGGGTTCGATGCGCATATCCATTTCATCTGCCCGCAGCAGATAGAGGATGCCTTGGCGTCCGGCATTACCACCATGCTGGGCGGCGGCACCGGCCCTGCGCATGGCACGCTGGCCACGACCTGCACGCCCGGACCGTGGCACATTGGCCGGATGCTGCAAGCGTTCGAGGCGATGCCGGTCAATCTTGCGTTGGCGGGCAAGGGCAATGCATCGCTGCCTGCCGCGCTGGAAGAGCAAGTGCGCGCCGGGGCCGCCGCCATGAAGCTGCACGAAGATTGGGGCACTACCCCCGCCGCCATTGATTGCTGTCTAAGCGTGGCCGATGCGATGGATGTGCAGGTCATGATCCACACCGACACGCTGAACGAATCGGGCTTTGTGGAAAACACGCTTGCTGCGATCAACGGGCGCACCATTCATGCGTTCCATACCGAAGGGGCGGGGGGCGGTCATGCGCCGGACATTCTGAAAGTGGTCAGTTCGCAAAACGTGATCCCGTCTTCGACCAACCCGACGCGGCCCTATACCGGTAACACGATCGAAGAACACCTCGATATGCTGATGGTCTGCCACCATCTGGACAACAAGGTGCCAGAGGATGTGGCCTTTGCCGAAAGCCGCATCCGCCGCGAAACCATTGCCGCCGAAGACATCCTGCATGACATGGGCGCGATGTCGATCATCAGTTCCGACAGTCAGGCCATGGGCCGTGTGGGCGAGGTGATAATTCGCACATGGCAAACCGCCGATAAAATGCGCAAGCAGCGTGGGCGTCTGCCCGAGGAAACCGGCGAGAACGACAATATGCGCGTGCGGCGGTTTATCGCAAAATACACCATCAACCCGGCCATAGCGCATGGCATTTCGGAACATATCGGGTCCATTGCGGTCGGCAAGCGCGCCGATCTGTGCTTGTGGAATTTTGCGTTTTTCGGCGCCAAGCCGGAAATGGTGCTGATGGGTGGCACTATTGTCAGCGCGCAAATGGGCGATCCGAACGGGTCCATCCCTGCGCAGCCCTTCTACACCCGCAACATGTGGGGTGCTTACGGGCGCTCGCGGTTGAATTCCTCCGTGACCTTCGTGTCTGGTGCGGCCCTGGCCGATGGAATCAAGGGCAAGCTGGGGTTGGAAAAGCAGCTTCTGGCGGTGAGCGGCACGCGCAATATCGGCAAATCCGACATGGTGCTGAATGCGGCAACCCCGCAGATTGATGTTCACCCTGAAACCTATGAAGTGCGCGCCGATGGCGAGCTTTTGACCTGCGAACCGGCGGCTGAATTGCCACTGGCGCAGCGCTATTTCCTGTTCTGAGGGGGCATGATGGAAGACTACCCGAAAGCGGTGCGCATCCATAGCCATGTCCACCACCCCAGCGATACGGTCGCGCTGGATTACGAAGGACGCTTCTTGCGGCGCAAACGGCTGGTCGCGGCCTCTGGCCGTGGGTTCCTTGTGGACCTGCCGGAAGTGACGAACTTGACCGGATCAGAGGCGTTTGTGCTTGAAGATGGGCGTGAGATTGCCGTGCAAGCAGCACCCGAACCCGTGCTGGTGGTGCGGGGCGATCTGGCGCGGCTGGCATGGCATATCGGCAACCGGCATACGCCGTGTCAGATCGGCCCGGATTTTCTGGTGATCCGCCAAGATCATGTGCTGGAAGCGATGTTGGCCAAGCTGGGCGCCGAGGTCATGCGCGACACCCGGCCCTTCACGCCCGAAGGCGGCGCTTATGGGCTGGGGCGGACCATGGGACATAGCCACGATCATGACCATTCGCATGACCACGCCTGACGCTCCGGTGCTGTTGTCGCTGGTGCAGTGGCTTTCCCCGGCTTTTCCGACCGGGGCATTTGCCTATTCGCACGGGTTGGAGCAGGCGGTGGCGATGGGTGAGATCACCGAGGCCGAGGGGTTTGCCCACTGGCTGACAGCGATTCTGGAACATGGCACGGGCTGGAATGACGCGGTGCTTCTGGCCCTTGTGCTGCGGCCCGGTGCTGACCTGACGGCGCTGAACCAAACCGCCCGCGCGCTGGCGGGCAGTGCCGAGCGGTTGCGCGAAACGATGGATCAAGGCGCGGCTTTTGCTATGGCGCGCGGACAGATGGGACAGGCCGACGCTGTGGCAGAGGCGCTGCCGGTGGCCGTGGGCCGTGCTGCCCGCGCTCTGGGCCTGCCCACACAGACCGTGATCGCGCTGTATCTGCATGCCTTTGCCAGCAACCTGACCTCTGCCGCCGTGCGTTTCGTGCCCTTGGGGCAGGCGGCGGGGCAAAAGGTGCTGGCGGCGCAACATGGGCGGATTGCTGCGTTGGCAGAACGCGCCGCAGGAGCCAGTCTGGACGATCTGGGAAGCGGCGTTTTCCGGGCCGAACTGCACGCGATGGCGCATGAAACTCTGGACGTAAGGATATTCAAGACATGAGCAACGGACCTTTGCGCGTTGGAATTGGCGGTCCTGTCGGTGTTGGCAAGACCACATTGACCGAACACCTGTGCCGTGCGCTTGCCGCGCGCTGTTCCATGGCGGTGGTGACGAATGACATCTACACGCGCGAGGATGCCGAAGCGTTGATGCGCGCCCAAGTGTTGCCCGCCGAACGCATTCGCGGGGTCGAAACCGGCGGCTGCCCGCATACGGCGATCCGTGAGGATGCGTCGATCAACCTGTCGGCGATTGCCGATCTGACAGTAGCTTTCCCCGATCTGGATCTTGTGCTGATCGAATCCGGCGGAGACAATCTGGCGGCGACCTTCAGCCCGGAACTGGCGGACCTGACCATTTATGTCATCGACACGGCAGCAGGGCAGGACATTCCCCGCAAGCGCGGCCCAGGGGTGACGCGGTCGGATATGTTGGTGGTGAATAAAACCGATCTGGCCCCGCATGTTGGCGTGGACCGCGCACTTCTGGAAGCCGACACACGGGCGGCGCGGGGGCAGCGCCCTTATGTTATGGCAGAACTGCGCCACGGGCGCGGGGTTGATGCTATCATCGCCTTTCTGGAGCGCGAAGGCGGGTTGTGTTTGGCGCCGCAAGCCGCCTGAGGCCGGTCAGGCAAGGACATTGGCTTGTGCGCTGACGACACGGTTGCGACCGGTGCGCTTGGCGCGGCGCAGGGCCTTGTCCGACGCCTCCAGCAACTGGTTCAGCAGTTCGCCGGTCAGCGGTTGTTTTGGCGCGCCATGCACCGAGATGCCGATAGAGGCCGTTACGTTCAAAAATGTGTCCGAGTTGCGCAACTGGAAAGCGTTATCCCCGATCCGCGCGCAGAGCCGCTCTGCCAGATGGCGGGCGGTTTCCAGATCGACATTCGGCATGGCCAGCAGGAACTCCTCCCCACCATAGCGGCACAGAATGTCGGATTTGCGTAGGCCTGTCTGCATCCGCCGGGCGACCTGCTGCAAAATGTCATCGCCCGCATTGTGGCCATGCTGATCGTTGATCTCTTTGAAGCGGTCAAGGTCGATCAGAAGCAGCGCGAATTTGCCTTGGTCCTGTGTGATCGTGCGGGACAGCTGGGCCAGTGCATGATTGCGGTTGTGCAGCCCCGTCAGCGGGTCGAACGCGGCAAGGCCAAGTTGGTTTTCCAGCGTGCGGCGCTGGGCGTCAGCCAGTTGCTTGTGGGCAATTATCTTTTCCAGCCGCAACCGCGACTCCGCGCGATCCAGCGGCAGCGTCAGTATGTCTGCCGCGCCAAGATCCAGCGCCATAGCGGCGTTCGCGCGGGCTGCCGGGGGCAGGATAATGCAGATCTCGGCATGACGCGTGGCGCTGCGCGACCGCAACTCGGCAATAACATGCAGGCCCGAAATGGTCAGCGCCTCTGGCGATATGACGAACAGGTCGGGTGCCTGTTCCGGCGCATCCAGGCTGAGCGCATTGGCAACGCTGGTGCCGGTCAACCGCGCCTCTGGCCAGATGGCTGCCAGTGTCGAAAGCCAGCCCGCAGAGGCATCCGGCTGGTCGCTCAACAGCGAAAGATGGGGCTGCGGAACGAAGGCCCCGGCGGCTTCTGCAAGCCCGGCCTGCAAGGCGGTGTTGGGGTGCAGGCGCCATTCATCCCGGTGTGCGACGCTGCGTAACAGGCTGCGGATACGGCCCAGCAAATAGATTTCATCCAGCGGTTTTGCCAGAAAATCATCTGCGCCGGCGGCCAGCGCGCTAAGCCGATGCCCATGATCCGCCGTGGCCGAAAACAGAATAACCGGAATATCGCGGGTTTTCGGGTCTGCGCGCAATTCCTGACACACCGCCAGCCCGTCCATGTCAGGCATGTGATAATCCAGCAAAACAAGGTCCGGCTTGTGGCTGCGCGCCAGCGCCAGCGCAGCGTTACCACCATTAGCCGTTATGGTGCGATAGCAGGCAGAGGTCAGTTTGCCGCGCAAGACCGTGCGGTTCAGCGATAAGTCATCAGCGATAAGGATCTGGCCTGCCATTCAAGGGTATTCCAATGTTAGATTGCACAGGAACAGAATAGTGCCGAACTGGTTAACAAAACCTTTAGGCTCTGACGCAATCGTGGAAGGTGGCAGATGCAGACAACGCAAGCGCAAGAAATCGCAGGGGATGTGTTGCTTTGGTTATGTGTGCAGGAAGAGCTGTTGGGAGTGTTCCTGTCGGCCACGGGTGCTGCGCCCGAAGAGTTGCGCGCCGCCTTGCAAGGTGGCACGCCAGAACCGGGGCTGAGTGCCGCCGCGCTCGATTTTGTCATGATGCGCGACGAGACGGTGTTGGATGCCGCGACCGCAATGGGCCTGCCGCCAGAGCGTCTGGCCATGGCGCGGGCGGTTTTGACCGGTGAAGCAGGCATGCATTGGACCTGAAACCCTTGACTTTACGCGGCGCAAAAGGTGTATCGCGCAGGCCAGAGCAAGGAAGGGTTTCCCATGCATGCCTATCGCAGCCATACCTGCGCCGATTTGACCGCCGCCAATGTGGGCGACAGCGTTCGTCTGTCGGGTTGGGTTCATCGTATCCGCGACCATGGCGGGGTGCTGTTCATTGACCTGCGTGACCATTACGGGATCACACAGGTTCTGGCCGATAGTGACAGCCCGGCCTTTGCCCAGATTGAAAAACTGCGCGCCGAATATTGCGTGCGGATCGACGGGGTGGTGAAGGCGCGTGACGCATCGCTGATTAACACCAAGCTCAAGACCGGCGAGATAGAGGTTTATGCCCGCGACATGGTGGTGCTGGGCGCAGCCGATGATCTGCCGCTGCCGGTGTTCGGAGAGCCCGATTACCCGGAAGAAACGCGGTTGTCCTACCGCTTTCTGGATTTGCGGCGCGAGACGATGCAGCGCAACATGGTGCTGCGCTCTGACGTGGTGGCGGAAATGCGCCGCCGCATGTGGGACCAGAATTTCCGCGAGTTCCAGACGCCGATCATCACCGCCTCCAGCCCCGAAGGCGCGCGCGATTTCCTTGTGCCGTCGCGCCTGCACCCCGGCAAGTTCTACGCGCTGCCGCAAGCGCCGCAGCAGTTCAAGCAGCTTATCATGGTGTCCGGTTATGACCGGTATTTCCAGATTGCGCCCTGCTTCCGCGATGAAGACCCGCGCGCCGACCGCTCGCCGACTGACTTTTACCAGCTTGATCTGGAAATGAGCTTTGTCGAGCAGGATGATGTCTTCGCCGCTGTCGGGCCTGTGCTGCAAGGTGTGTTCGAAAAGTTCGGCGGCGGGGCCAAGGTCGATGCCTGCGCCGACTGGCCGCAAATCCCCTATGCCGAGGCGCTGCTGAAATACGGCACCGACAAACCCGACCTGCGCAACCCGATTGAAATGCAGGTGGTGTCCGAGCATTTCCGCGGCTCCGGTTTCGCGATTTTTGCGAAATTGCTGGAGAATGACGGCACCGAAATTCGCGCCATACCCGCGCCGGGCGGCGGTAGCCGCAAGTTCTGCGACCGGATGAACGCTTTTGCGCAGGCCCAAGGGCTGCCGGGGATGGGGTATATTTTCTGGCGCGCGGGTGATGACGGTTTGGAAGCCGCTGGCCCGCTGGCCAAGAATATCGGCCCCGAACGGACCGAAGCCATCCGTCAGCAGCTTGGCTTAGGTGAGGGCGATGCGGCCTTCTTTCTTGGCGGCAAGCCTGCGCAGTTCGAGGGCGTGGCGGGCCGTGCGCGCGACGAGATCGGGCGCGAGTTGAAGCTGATTGACGAGAACCGCTTTGCATTCGCCTGGATCGTCGATTTCCCGATGTATGAGGAAAGCGACGACGGGAAGGTCGATTTCAGCCATAACCCGTTTTCCATGCCCCAAGGCGGGATGGATGCGCTGTCGGGCGATCCGCTGGCCGTGAAGGGCTACCAGTATGATCTGGCCTGTAACGGATATGAGCTGCTGTCGGGCGCGATCCGGAACCACAAGCCGGAAATCATGTATCGCGCGTTTGAAATCGCGGGCTACCCGAATTCGGAAGTGGACAAGCGCTTCGGCGGGATGGTCAAGGCGTTCAAATATGGTGCCCCCCCGCATGGTGGCTGCGCGGCCGGGATTGACCGGATCGTGATGCTGCTGGCCGGAGAGGCGAATATTCGTCAGGTCATCATGTTCCCGATGACCCAGCGCGCCGAAGATTTGCTGCTGGACGCGCCTTCGGACCCGACGAACGAGCAGTTGCGTGAGCTGGGCTTGCGGTTGGCGCCGAAAGACTAACCGCACGGTGTTAAGGATATTACGGGCAGTTTCAGATTTGTGACGCTGCTCGTTGTCTGAAGGCAGAGCCGTTCAGATCAGCGGTAGCGCGCGCAGGCGGTTGCGCAACAGTGCCGCGATTTGCGCGCGCTCGCCCGTTTGCACTGCGCGTTCCAGGGCGAAATCGCCGGTCATACAGGCCAGTTGCGCGATAAACTGCCCTGCATAGGCGGGCCGCGCGCCTCGGCCATTCAGCAAGTCCAGCGCCAGATACAGGTCGTCGCGCAGCGCGGCCTGCGTTGGGGCGGGGTTTTGCACATTTGCACCGCGCAGGCCGAAAAACACCGGCGCAAGCATCTGTGTGAATTGCGCCCCGGTGCCGAAGGGTTTGGGCAGGAAGCGGTCGGCCCCTGCCAAGAACGCTTCCTCCTCGCTCTCTGGGTCGCCGGAGGTGGCCACGATCAGCCCGGTCCTAGGCCGCCGCCGGGCCATTTCCGCGATCAGGTCCAGCCCTGACCCATCGGGCAGGCCCAGATCGACAATCGCGGCATCGGGCGTGTAAAGCGACATGTGCCGCCGCGCGCTGCGCAGGCAGTCAGCCCGGCGCAACCGCCCCCCCGCGCCCCGGAACAGCAGGCGCACATAATCGGCGGTCAGGCGGCTGTCTTCGACCAGAAGCAGCGTGCCACCGCGTTGATAGGGCTGCGGCGGCGGCAGACCGGGGCTAAGGGTGGTGCTGGTCGATTCGGTATTCATCGCATCCCTCCATGGCAGAGCTTTATTCAAGCGCCGATTGCCTAAGATCGGGTTAAGTGCGGGGGTTGCGGCTGCGTGTCACTGCGCCTTGGGCTTGCCAGAGACCCCACCCATGCCCCATATGGAGCGAAACGGAGGATTCCCATGATCGGACGCCTGAACCATGTCGCCATTGCCGTGCCGGACCTAGAGGCCGCAGCAGCGCAGTATCGCAACACGCTGGGCGCTGATGTCGGCGCGCCGCAGGATGAACCCGACCACGGGGTGACGGTTATTTTCATCACCTTGCCGAACACCAAGATCGAACTGTTATACCCGCTGGGCGAGGGCAGCCCGATACAAGGGTTTCTGGACAAGAACCCTTCGGGCGGCATTCATCACATATGCTACGAGGTTGATGACATTATCGCGGCGCGCGACAAGCTGAGCGCCGAGGGCGCGCGCGTTTTGGGAACCGGAGAGCCGAAGATCGGCGCACATGGAAAGCCCGTGTTGTTCCTGCACCCCAAGGATTTTAACGGCTGTCTGGTCGAACTGGAGCAAGTGTAATGAGCATCATGTCCGCAATCGTGTTATATGCGATTATCTGGTTCATGACGTTGTTCATTGTGCTGCCGCTGCGAACACGCACACAGGGCGAGGCAGGCCACGTGGTTCCGGGCACGCATAGCGGCGCCCCGGAAGATGCCCAGATGTGGAGGACCGCGCGCATCGTGACGATGTGGGCCACGGGTTTTTTCGTGGTGATTGCCGGGATCATCCTGTCGGGTGTGATTACGATGGATATGATCGAGCGGGTTACGCGACCCGGCTAGACCCCGGTTTGCGCCCCTGCACCCGGTGATACATATGGGTGAAGGCCGCAGCTCCCACGACCGGCATGAGCAGGTTGATAAAGGGAATGGACAGCGGCACCGCCATCCACATCCCGGCAAACCACAGCCGCCAGCGGTGGCGCTGTTGCAAGGCGCGGGCCTCTGCCGCGGTGTGACGGCGTAGCGCGACCAAGGTGAAATACTCGCGCGCCAGAAGCCATGCGTTGATGCCCCAGAACACCACGAAGCCCAAGCCGCCTGAAACCACGAACACCACCATTCCCAACAGGTTCAGCGCAACCAGCAGGCCGAAATAGCGCAGCGAATCGGTCATGGCGGTGGTGAAGGGCACGGGCGTTGGCGCGGGCAGGCCGGGATAATGCACGCGCTCGACCGCGTTGGCCACGTCTTCCAGGAAGATGCCGGTAAAGGCCGAGGCGACCGGCACCATCAGGAATACCGACAGCCCCAGCATAACCAGCAGCGACCCGATGGAGAGCAGGGTTTGCAGGCCCGATACTTCGCCCGCGATGGGCAGGGTCAGCGTGCCGGGAACGAATATCTGCACCACCAGCAAAACCAGCGCATACATGGCGAACAAAAGCGCCACAGCCAGAGCAACGCCAAACCAGATGACACGGCGAAAGCGCGGATCGCGCAACTGGCCAACCGCATGGGCGTAGGAGGACAGGATCATGTCTGCACCCAGTCTGTAATGGCGTTCATGTCGGGGCGTGGGCGGTCGGGGGGCGCTGTATCTGCCGTGCCGATATGAATGAAGCCCGCGACCCATTCCTGCGGGGCAAGGCCCAATATTTCCGTCATCAGCGCGCGGTCATGCGCGGGCCATCCTGTGAGCCAATTCGCACCCCAGCCCGTGGCCAGCGCTGCGTTGACCAGACCAAGGCAAACCGCGCCCACCGACAGAGTCTGTTCCAGTTCAGGAATTTTCTGCGAGGGTTTGGGACTGGCGATCACGGCCACGCAAACCGGGCTGTCACTGAAGGCGCGGGCGGGCTTTTCGCCGTCCAACTCTCGTGTTCGGGCGTATTCCATGATCTGACCGGCAACGCGCGCGCCCGCCGGTTGTTCCAGCACGATAAAGCGCCACGGTTCCAGTTTGCCGTGGTCAGGCACACGGGCGGCGGCTTGCAGCATGGGTTCCAGCGCGGCACGGTCCGGGCCGGGTGCGCGCAACAGTTTTGCCGGACGCGAGCGGCGGGTTAGCATGAACTGCAAGACGGGGTTCGCGGTGTCGGTCATCGGCGCTCCTTCAGGCTTGGGGCAGATGTATGCCCAGTTCGGTTAAGAAAAAAGGGCAGGCGGTTTTTTATGCCCCTTCCTGTGCAATATGCTAAGACCCGAACATGACCCGCGTTGCCCTTTTGACAGCCCTTTTTTTGGCCGGATGTGCCAGCCACCCGGTTTGCGAGGGGCGCTTGGCCGCTGTCATGGAACAGATTTCTGACCGCGAGCAGGCGTTGGCGCGCGGCTACCGCACGCAGCCCGCGCAAGATGGCAAGACATTGCTGAGGTTTTGTGGCCCGCCAGATTGGCTTTGCACAGATCCGGTGCAACAACCCCGCGCGGCGCGGCGTGTTGCGGTGGACATCGCCGAAGAACAGAGCGCCTTGCAGCAGCTAAGGGCAGAGGCGCGGGCGTTGCGTGCAGAAGGGCTGACATGCTCTTAATTCGGGAAGTGAAATGACGGTTTATTGCTACGGCTCCATCAATCTGGACCATGTGTATGATTTGCCTCATCGCCTGGCCCCCGGCGAAACGCTGGCCGCGCGTGGCTACCGGGTGGAATTGGGCGGCAAGGGCGCGAATCAGTCTGTGGCCGCTGCGCGGGCCGGTGCGACTGTGCGCCATATCGGGGCTGTGGGGGGTGGCGGCGCGAAGGACGCGCTGGCGTCCTTCGGTGTGGATGTGTCCGGCGTGCAGGTGGTTGCAGAGGCCACGGGTCACGCCATTATCCTTCTGGAACCGGGGGGTGAGAACAGTATCGTCATCCACCCCGGCGCGAACCGCGCAATTGATCTGGACCAAGCCCGCGCGGCGTTGAGCGGTGCAGAGATCGGTGATCTTCTGCTGATCCAGAACGAGACCGCGCATGTTGCCGAAATCGCCGAATATGCAATGGGGCTTGGGATGGAGGTGGTCTATTCCGCTGCGCCTTTTGATGCCGAGGCGGTTCAGGCTGTCCTGACCTTCACCAATATTCTTGTGCTGAACGCGGTAGAAGCGGCGCAGCTTCAAGAGGCTCTGGGTGCGTGTTTCGCGGATCTGCCGGTCGAAACCGTGATCGTGACCAAAGGGGCCGAAGGTGCCAGTTGGCACGCGCACGGCACGCCCGATTTGCACGTCCCCGCCATGGCGGGCCAAGTGGTAGACACCACGGGCGCGGGCGATTGCTTTACAGGCGCTTTGGCCGCGGCGCTGGACGACGCGATGTCCCCACAAGATGCGATGCGCTTTGCCGCCGCTGCCGCCGGGCTGAAGGTAGGACGCGCAGGAACGGCGGCAGCCATGCCCACGCGCGCCCAGATCAGCGCCGCGCTGGCTTAACCGCCGACAAAGGGCGCGTCACTGCCCCAGATGCGGCGCACCTGCGCGTCACGCCCGCAAGCTTCGCGGTAGTTCTTGTAGGCGTCCTTGCGGGTGATCCAGCCAAATCGTGTCAGCGTGCGTTCCTCGCTATTGGCGTAGTTCTGGTGGTAGTCCTCGGCCTCGTAGAAGGGCGCCATCTCGCGCACCGGGGTGACGATGGATTTGCCCAGCTCCGCCTCTGCCGCCGCAATGGCCGCTTGCGCGATGGGCTGTTGGTCGGGGGTAGCAAAGATCGCGGTGGAATATTGCATGCCCCGGTCGCAGAACTGACCGCCCGCATCAAACGGGTCGATCGAGCGCAGGAACAGGTCCAGCACCTGACGGTAGCTGATCTGCTCAGGGTCGAAGCTGATCTGTGTCACTTCCAGATGGTCGGTGCGCCCGCTGGCGACGTCCTTGTATTCGGGGTTGGGCTGGCTGCCGCCCGCGAAACCCACGCGCACATCCGTCACGCCATCGACGCGCCGGAAATCGGATTCGACACACCAAAAACACCCCCCCGCGACCAGCGCGGTCTGGGTCTGCGCCATGGCAGGCAGGGCAGTGATGAACGCCGCGAACAGCGTGGCGAAAAGGGTGGTCAGCCGCATGTGGGGGCCTCCGATGGTTGAGGGACGTTGTAAGATATTACGCGCAAGAGGTGGGATGTGTTTCATCTGGCGCGTCACGATGGCGTGACTGGGCTGGTGTCGGTCCACTGGGGGAAGCGCTGGAGAGCGCGACTTGCTTGCTCAGGGAATTCTCTCTACCGTGACGGGAAAATATTCAATGCAGCAATTTGGAGCGAAGGTTTGGAACAACTACGCAGCAGATTAGCGATTTCTTTGCAATGGCCAATCCTAGTCGTTTTTTCGGTGCTGTCGGTTGCTTTCATTGCGACTGTGACCGGCGCTGTTTCGTCGGATGATAGCAGTAAGTTTTTGCGATCCATTTATGTGCTGGCATTCGGTCTATTGATGTTCGATGTGCTTGTCGGCGCCCGTATTGCGTTTGGAGCAATGCGCGACTCGCGGAATGCCCATTTCTGGATTTACGCCTATGACTGGGCAGTGTTCGTTTTTGTCCTGATCGTTCTTGTGTCCTGGGAAGAGGACGGTTCTTTTATAAGCTCTGTTCTGCCGGCAATCTTCGTAAGCAGCATGATCGGCTATTTCCTTGCGTCAACAGGCTGGCCGCGTCACATTCCCTTCAAGGCCATGTTTGACAAAGACAGACCGACAAGCGACCGCCGCCTTGGCAAGTTGTACTATATCTTTCCGCTGATATGCGTTTGTTTTTTCATACTGATTCTGTCAACGGGGCCTGACAAGGTTCTCGGCACGAAGTGGGTCTTGTTCCAACTGATCTTATTCAGTTCGATGATGCCTCATTATCCCACGCACCGATGGTTTCAGAATTGGCCGCGCTTGGTTGGCATGGTGTTGATGCTTGGCGGTTATCTTTACCAGTGATGGTTTGTAAAATCTGGTCATCACCCCATCCGCTCCATCACCTTGCGCAACGCGGGCCTTGCGAACATGCGGTCAAGGTAGGCGGTCAGCCGTTCCTCCTGCACCGGGAATTTCGCGATGTGCGCCCAGTGGCCGCAATGGGTCAGGATCATATCCGGCACCGTCATCCGGTCGCCCATCAGGAACGGCCCGTCGCCCATACGCTGCGCCAGTGTTTTTTGGCTGTTGGTGAATTCCCAGATCAGCGATTGCTTGATCGCGGATTGGCGCAGTTCTTCTGGCAAGACAAACGAATGCCGCGCGGCCATCCACAGCGCGGCATCGAATTCATCCAACAGAAATTGCGTCAGGCTGTCTTGCCGCGCGCGGTCCAGCGTGCCCGCCGGAAAGGTCAGGTCGCCGTGCTTGTCGGCCAGATACTGGATGATCGCAGTTGAATCGGTGATCGGTGTACCATCTTCGATCAGCACCGGCACCTTGCCCGCCGGGTTGAAACTGACCACCCCTTCGGATTGCGGCGCGGCCGGGATGTGGTCGTAGTCCAACCCCAGTTCTTCCAGCACCCACAAAACGCGGGTTGCGCGGCTATTTGCCTTGCCAATGACGGTATACATCGCGTCTCTCCTACCGCCGCGCCATCATCGCCAGCCGGATCAGCGCGCGTTCCATCACCGCCATGCTGGGCGCGTTGGAGGACGAGCGCAAGGTCAGATCGGCATCGGTCAGCGTGGCGAGCGCGGCCTCTGTGCGCGCCAATCCCCAGCCCTGTGCTTGCTTTAGCAGACGGTCGCGGCGAGGCCCGAAAATGGGCGGCTTCATGCGTTGAATCCCTGCCGACGGCCCACCGGGATCGCAATTCATGGCGTGCAGGCTGCGGAAATGGCGCATGGCCATGATCGCAAGCGTCACGGCGGCAACCCCCTGGGCATGCAGGCGCACCATCAAAGGGCCGATCTTGGCGGAATCGCCCTCTGCCACAGCATGCAGCAGGTCATCCACCGCGGCCTCATGGCTGGCGGGTGCCAGATCGGCAACCTCTGCCGGGGTCAGCGCGGTGCCGTCGCCATGTTTATACAAAGCGATTTTCTGCAAGGTCTGGCGAAAATCGCCGGGGTCGAGCACGCGCGACAGCGCCGTGAGGTCGCGCATGGCGTCGGGGCTGATCTGGGTCAGGCCCGCGCGCGTCAGTTCCGCCTCGATTTCCTCTCGTGTGGGCGGGTCGTCATAGATCGCGACCGCGCCCGCGGTTTTCGCGCCCTCGAACAGTTTGCGCAGTTTCGAGCTGGCTTTCAGCGCGCCGGCGGTCGCGATAATCTGCGCGTCCCCCGGTCGCCAGTCCGACAGTGCGGCCTGAACTGCGTCTGTCCCCTGATCGGTCACGCCGTCCAGAAAGACCACGCGCGGACCGGGGAAAAAGCCTTGTGCTTTGACTGCGTCCAGAAGTTGCGCGGCGTCGCGCCGAAGGTCGGCGCCTGCCAGCCGTTCCAACCGCATTTCGCCCTCACCTTGCGGACCAACGGTGGCGGCGATCAGTTCTTGCCGTTTCAGCGCCACGCGCATCGCATCTTGCCCGTAAATCAGAACCCCCGACAGCGCCGGGTCGGGTTTGGCGACAAGGCGCGCGAAATCGCGAGGGTTGAGCTTCATTCCGCCATAGCGGCGAGCAGCCGGGTGGCGACCTGATCGGCCAGAATGCGCATCAGGCGTTCTGTCGCGTCTTCGCGCGCGCGCTGCGTGGCAAGCTGGTTCGCGGTGGTGGAATAATTCGTCACATTGCGCAGGCTGGCAGAGGTGACGGTTTCGCCCGTGGCGGTGTCTGTCAGCGAATAGTCCACGCTGCCAAGCAGCGCGATGCGGGTTTCGCCCACGCCGACAATGCTGGCTGCGCCACGCTCGGATGTGGAAATATCGTAGGACAGCGCATAACGCACCGTTTGCGGGCGGCCCAACCGTTCTTCCAGCGCGCCGACAAAGGCAAAGCCCAGCGAATCGCCCGGGTCGTCGGCACGGACCTGCCCGCGCAAGGCCGCACCCGCCCCGCCGGGCGCATAGGCGGGGGTAAAGCCGCAGCCCGAAAGCGCCAACGCGCCCAATAAAAAAGCCCGTCTGTCAGACAACCACATTCACGATCCGCCCCGGCACAACGATCAGCTTGCGCGGCGGGTTGCCCGCCAGCGCCTTGACCACAGCTTCATCCGCCAGCGCCAGTTTTTCAACCTCTTCCTTGGGGGTGTCGGCGGCGACGGTGATTTCGGAGCGGCGCTTGCCATTGATCTGGATGGGCAGCGTCACGCTGTCGGCCACCAGAAGCGCCGGGTCGGCCTTGGGCCAAGCTGCCTGCGCGACCAATCCTTCGCTGCCAAGCCGTGCCCAGATATCTTCGGCCAGGTGCGGCACCATGGGGGCCATCAGTTGCGCCAGCGTCTTCATGGCCGCCACTTGCGCGGTGCCGGACGCTTTCGATTTCGACAGCGTGTTGGTGAAGGCGTAGAGTTCGGCAATCGCCTTGTTGAAGGCGAAGTTTTCCACCGCTTTCGTGACCGCATCAATCGCGCGGTGGGTGGCGCGCAGCAGGTCGGTGTCAGCCTCTGACGGTGCGCCTGTGTCCATGGCAGCGATCCGGTCGCACAGCATCCAGACACGGTTCAGGTGCTTGTAGGTCGCTTCGGCCCCGGCGCTGGTCCATTCCACATCGCGTTCTGGGGGTGAGTCGGACAGCACGAACCAGCGCGCGGTATCGGCCCCGAAAGCGCTGATGATGTTGACCGGGTCCACCACGTTCTTCTTGGATTTCGACATTTTGGCGGAAGAAGAAACATCAACAAAGTATTCAGTGTTGAGGTTTGAATTGTTTATTCGGACTAACGCGGCTTCGTCGTTCTCAGAGATATCAAGTTCACGAAGCTGGGTTCTTGTGACTGCGCAACGATCAGGCCCATCATTAAAAGCGATTACTTCTTCAGGCAGCAGGTACTTGCCACGAAGGCGACCGTTCTCATCTTTGAACAATTGGCTATAAATCTCATGCGTCACCATCCCTTGAGTGAACAGAGCATTGAACGGTTCCTTCGCGCTTTCCGGCAAATGCCCGGTTTTCACCATCGCGCGGGCGAAGAAGCGGGAATACAGCAGGTGCAGGATCGCATGTTCGATCCCGCCGATATACTGGTCCACGTTCATCCAGTAGGCCGCGTCATCCGCATTGGTGGGCGTGTCGGCGCGGGGGGACGTGAAGCGCGCGTAATACCATGACGAATCGACGAATGTGTCCATGGTGTCGGTTTCGCGCCGGGCGGGTGCACCACATGACGGACAGGCGCAATCGCGCCATGTCGGGTGGCGGTCCAGCGGGTTGCCGGGTTGGTCGAAGCTGACGTCATCGGGCAGGCGCACCGGCAGGTTTTCCTTGCGCTCTGGCACCACGCCGCATGTGTCGCAATGCACCACGGGAATCGGGCAGCCCCAATAGCGTTGGCGCGACAGCCCCCAGTCGCGCAGGCGGTATTGCGTCACGCCATGGCCCACGCCACGCGATTCGCAGAATGCAATCGCGGCTTCCACCGCGTCGGCCCCGGTCTGCACCTCTTCCCCCGCGAAACCGCGCACATAGCGGACCTTCTCGGTTTTCGGCGGCACGAAGGCGGTCGCCTCTACCGGGGTGTCATTGTCCAACGCGAAGAACACATCCGGGTGCGGCAACCCGTATTTATTAGCGAAATCCAAGTCGCGCTGGTCATGCGCCGGGCAGCCGAAAATCGCGCCGGTGCCGTAATCCATCAGGATAAAGTTGGCGATATAGACCGGCAATTCCCAGGCGTCATCGAACGGATGGCGCACGCGGATGCCGGTGTCGAAGCCCTTTTTCTCGGCCTTCTCAAGCGCTTCCTCGGTGGTCCCGATCTTGCGGCAATCAGCGACAAACGCGGCCACGTCAGAATCGTGCCGTTCCAGATACTTGGCCAGCGGGTGATCCGGGGAAATCCCCACAAACGACGCGCCCATCAGCGTGTCGGGCCGGGTGGTATACACCTCTATCCGGTCGAACCCTTCGGGTGCGTCCACCGCGCCAAAGGCAAACTGCAAGCCCCGCGACTGGCCGATCCAGTTGCGTTGCATCAGCCGAACCTTTTCGGGCCAGTCCTTCAGCCCGTCCAACGCCTCCAGCAACTCGGCGCTATAATCGGAAATCTTGAAGAACCATTGCGTCAGCTCGCGGCGTTCCACCTCTGCGCCGGACCGCCAGCCCTTGCCGTCAATCACCTGCTCATTGGCCAGAACCGTCATATCCACCGGGTCCCAGTTGACGACAGCGTTCTTGCGGTAGACCAGCCCCTCGGCCAGCATGTCGATGAACATCGCCTGTTGTTGGCCGTAATACTCCGGGTCGCAGGTGGCAAATTCGCGGGACCAGTCAATCGACAGGCCCAAGGGCTTCATCTGGTCGCGCATCACCTCAATATTTCCATAGGTCCAGTCCTTGGGGTGCCCGCCCTGCTCCATCGCGGCATTCTCTGCCGGCATCCCGAACGCGTCCCACCCCATCGGGTGCAGCACCGAAAACCCTTGTGCCGCCTTATACCGCGCGACCACATCGCCCATCGTGTAATTGCGCACATGCCCCATATGAATGCGGCCCGACGGGTAGGGGAACATCTCCAGCACATAATATTTGGGCTTGGCGGGGTCGCGGCGCGCGGTAAAGACACCGGCCTCGGCCCAGGCGTCTTGCCATGCCCGTTCAATGCTTTGCGGCTGGTAGCGTGCGTCTGTGGCTTGGGACATGTCACTTCCTTGGGGCTGAACGCAAAATGCCGGGCGCGACCGGCCCGGCATCTGTAGCGATGTGTTTGGCGAAGGTCCAGAATCTACAGATTGCGGTCGCGAATCCGCAACTGGCGCGCGCGGGTCAGGATGGCATCTTCCACCGCGCGAATCGTATCGCGGCTGGCCGGGCCATTCCGCGTCATGATCGCCACGTTCAACGACCGCGCATCCAGCGCCGGGTCATTCACCAGCACAGCGGCGCGATACGCGCGCCCGCCGCCCGGCGGTGTGCCGTAGCCCGTGACAATAACGCCCGAAAACGGGTCAATCGATTGCACGGGCAGAAAATCCAGCACCTCCAGCGAAGCGTTCCACAAATACTTGTTCACCTCTACCGTGGTCGAGGGCGGCTGCGCGTTGGAAAACAGGTCCCAGATGGTGGATTGCCCGACCACCCCGCCAGCCTGCGCCCGGTCGCGTTCCTGAATCTCGGCCACCTCTGCGCGCGACCGCTCGCCGCCGCCCAGAAAATTGCCAAAGCCGAATCCGCCACCGCACCCGGACAAGACCAATACGGCACCCAATAAAATGCCACCGCGCGAAATGCCGTTCCAACCCATTGCATTGCCCCTATATAGCGTTGTCCTTCTGTAGCCCGTTCTAAAACACGGAACAAGGCCCGTGCCATGCACCGCTATAATGCGCCCATGGCGCGTGCGTGACAATTCTGCACCATTTTCGGCACATTGCCTTCGGGCGCGGCGCTTGCGCTTGAAAAAATGGGGCGAAAGGATGAAACAGGCTCAGACCTTGCCTGAGTGGTAAGGCGAGGAACACCTAAGATAACGAGGGTAATCAAAATGAAAAAGCTTCTTCTGGCTTCGACCGCTCTGGTCATGACTGCTGGCTACGCCGCTGCTGAGGTATCTCTGTCGGGCGACGGGCGCATGGGTATCGCATACGATAGCGCTGCTGCTGAAGAACTGTCGTTCAACAGCCGCGCACGCGTCACCTTCACCCTGTCGGGCGAAACCGATGGCGGCCTGGCATTCGGCGGGTCTTTCCGCGCTGACAACGCCGGTGGCGCATCGAATGGCTCCGCTGGCTCCGTGTTCATCTCGGGCGAATTCGGCCGTCTGACCATGGGCGACACCTCGGGTGCTGCTGAATTCATCGTTGGCGACCTGGCAGAGGTTGGTTTCACCGGTCTCAGCACCCTGAACGAAAATGTCTACCTGACGAACGCTAACCGCCCCAATGCCCGTTATGACTACACCATGGACGGTTTCACCGTTGCAGTGTCGGTTGAAAACCCCGGTGTGGCTAACTTCGGCTACTCGGTCGCAGTCGGCTACGAAATGGACGGCTTCATGGGCGGTATCGGCTACGAAAAGATCGAAGGCGGCGCTGACCACGTGATCGGTTATGTTGGCGCAACCTTCTCGGGCGTTGATGCAAAACTGACCTACGGCGACAACTCGACCCTTGGCGACCAGTACGGTCTGTCGGTTAGCACCACGTTCGACGCAACCACCGTCACCGCATTCGCGCGTAACGACTTCAATGATGACACCCACTACGGTCTTGGCGCGGCCTACGATCTGGGCGGTGGCGCATCGCTGGTCGGTGGTATCGTGCGTAACGACGCCGGCACTGGCTCGACCCTGGCTGACTTCGGTCTGAAGTTCAAATTCTAATCCAACCCGGATTGAACGATGGAAAGAGCGGGCCTTGCGCCCGCTCTTTCCTTTTTGACCGCCGCGACCTTTTCCGCGCGCGTCATTTGCCCTAGATTGCCGTCAAACCCGCCGTTCAAAACTGGCTGATATGACCCGATATTGCGCATATGCCCTGATCTTTGCCACCAGCCTGCTTGCCGGGTGCGAAACCACATCTGCCGCGCTCGATGGTGTCGGCGGTGTGTTCGTTGGCGCAAGCGAAGATGTCCGCAGCATTGGCCGCAGGTAAACACATGTTGGCGCGCGCTGTCATACTGGCCCTGTTGATCGTGGTCCCGGCCCAGGCCCAGACCACGCGCGAACCCATCGGCCTTAGCTTGCAGGGTCAAACCCGCATGGGCGTGGTCTGGGACCGCCCCGCCGCCGCCCCCGGCAGCGACCGCGCCGAAGCGCGGCTTTATGCCCGCACCCAGCTTAAGCTAAGATTCGTTGGCGAAACCGATGGCGGCGTGCAATTCGGCGCTGAACTGGATCTCGATAAACTGGCGTCAGGCAATCCCAACCGGCCCCGCGGCCAGCGTGTTTTTATCGGAAACTGAAGGGCACCCATGTCATTGCAGGATATTCAGGCGCGGATCGCCGCCGCCGAGGCGCAGGCAGGCCGCGCCCCCGGCTCCGTCCGCCTTATCGCCGTGTCGAAAGTGCAGCCCGATGACCGCGTGCGCGCGGTGCTGGACGCGGGCCATCGCGTGTTCGGGGAAAACCGCGTGCAGGAAGCGGCGGGAAAATGGCCCGGCTTTCGCGACATGTTCGGCCCGGTCGAATTGCACCTGCTCGGCCCGCTTCAGACCAACAAGGCCCGTCAGGCGATGGAACTCTTCGACGTGATCCACTCGGTGGACCGTCCCAAACTCGCCCGCACCCTCGCGCGTCTGGCCGATGAACTGGGCCGCTGCCCGGACCTGTTCGTGCAGGTCAATACCGGCGCAGAGCCGCAAAAGGCCGGTATCCTGCCCGATGATGCCGATGCCATGATCGCCGAATGCCGCAGCCTGGGCCTGCCCGTTCAGGGCCTTATGTGCATCCCCCCGGTCGACGAAGACGCGGCCGCCCATTTCAGGCTTTTGGCCGACATCGCTGCCCGTAACGGGCTGGCCGGGCTGTCGATGGGCATGTCCGACGATTTCGAAACCGCCATCGCGCATGGCGCCACGCATATCCGCGTTGGCTCCGCCATCTTCGGCGCGCGGGTTCCGGGCTAACCGTGTTTACCGTTCATCCTTGCTTAAATATCCTGGGGTGAATGGTCCCGCAGGGACCAGAGGGGCAAAGCCCCTGACCCCGCCGCACCCTCTCCCAGATAGGCGCGCAACTCCGGCGGCGGGTCGTCCAGAAGCGCCGCGGTCGGTTGCGGTGCATGGGCCACGCCCCCGGCCACCAGAATCGTCTCATCACAGATGGCCCGTGCATCGGCCACGTCATGGCTGACCATCAGCAGCGTGGCCCCCGTCTCTGCCACGATTTCGGCGACCAGCGCCAACATCTCTGCCTTCAGCGCCGGTCCAAGAGCGGCAAATGGCTCGTCCAGCAACATCAGCGGCCGCGCCCGAATCAGCGTGCGGGCAAGCGCGACACGGCTTTGCTGCCCGCCCGACAATTCTGCGGGGCGTCGGTTGTCCATGCCGTCCAGCCCCACACGGCCCAAAGCATCGCGCACCCGCGCGCGGTCTGGCGCGGTCAGCCGCAGCGACGGTTTCAGCCCCAGGGCCACATTGTCGGCGGCGCTCAGATGCGGAAACAGGTTATTGTCCTGAAACAGAATCGACACCGGCCGCGCGCCCGGATCGTCCGGCAGGCCCTGACCCTGCCATGTCACCCGCCCCGCATGTGGCACAAACCCCGCAATCGCGCCCAACAGGGTCGATTTCCCGGAACCGGATGGCCCGATCACCGCGACACGGGCGCCCGCCGCCACACCGAACGCGGCCCGCAGATGAAACGCGCCTTGGCGAATGTGCAGATCCTCAAGCCGTAGCATCGCTGCGTCCCCATATGTCAAACGCCCAGAACAGGGCAAGACTGGCGAGCAACAGCAACAGCGCCGCCCCCGCCGCGTCATCCTGCCGGTAGGCTTGCATCAGGCGGTAAAGCTGCATCGGCAGCGTCGCACGCTCGGCATCGGCAAAGAGCAGGATCACCCCAAGGTCGCCCATCGACAGCGCCGCGGTCAACCCGGCGGCAAAGCCCATCGGACGGCGCAGGCGCGGCAGCGTCACCAGCCGAAACCGTGTCGTCCCATGCAGGCCAAGTGATGCGGCAAGCCGTCCCTGCGTGGCGGCCACATCGCGCATGGCCGGCAAGATCAGCCGCAGCGCAAAGGGCAGCGCCAGTCCGGCATTAACCAGCATCGTTACGGCAAGCGCCATATCGCGCGGGTCGGCAATCGGGCGCAGGATCAGGAACAGACCTGTCCCGATTACCAGCGGCGAGGCTGCAAGCGCCGCCAGCCCCAACCATTCCAGCGCAGCCGCGCCGAAACGGGGCAAAGCAAGGATCGCATGTGCCAAAACAAGCGCAAAAGAGAGCGTCAGCAGCGTTGCGCCCAGTGCGACCGAAAGCGAGCGTATTGTGGCCTGCCAGACAGGTGCGGGCAGGCTGAGCAGATGCGGCGCACCTCGCAGCACAATCAGCGCCAGCGGCACCAGCAGGAACAGCGCCGCGAGCGCGATCAGCACCCCGTCGCCCCAGATCGCGCGGGCTCGGTAATCCATGCGCGGCAACGGCCGGTCCAGCCCGCCACCAAGCCCCGAAGGCAGGGCCACGCGCAAGGCCAACACACCAGCCCCCAAGCACAGGCCGAATTGCACCAAGGCCAGCGCAGCGGCGCGGCCCATGTCGAAATCGAAGCGGAACGCTTGGTAGATCGCCAGTTCGACCGTTGTCGCGCGGGGTCCGCCACCCAAAGCCAGCGCCACCGCAAAACTGGTCAGGCAGATCAGAAAGACCAGAAGAAAGGCGCCGGGCGCGACCTCTCGCAGCATTGGCGCTTCCAGGTGGCGCAGGCGGTCGGCAGGGGAAAAGCCGAGCGAAACGGCCAGCCGCATGCGTTCGGACGGAATTGCCGCCCAACCTTGCAGGATGATCCGCACCGCAAGCGGCAGGTTGTAGAACACATGCGCCAGAACCACACCGTGCAGCCCGTATATGTTGACTGGCCCCAGCCCGACCAGCCCCAGCGCGTCATTGACCAAGCCAGAGCGTCCGAACACGGCCAGCAGCCCCAGAACAGCGACCAAGGTTGGCAGGATGAAGGGTGCCCCCATCAGGGTTATCAGCAACCCTCGCCCGATAAAGTGTCGCCGGGCCAGCGCGCGCGCCACCGGGATGGCGAGTGCAACAGACAGCAACGCCGACAGGAACGCCTGTAGCAACGTGAAGCGCACGGCGGCCCAATCCGACGCGCGCAAACCTGTCAGCCCTTCGGCGCGCAGGGCCACCGCGCCCAACGCGCCGAAATTCAGCGCCAAAAGCCACAGCGCCACGACACTTGCCAAGACAAGTGTTAGGACGCGGGCCTGTGTCACCGTGTCATGCCCTCCAGCCACAGGTCGAGCGCCGGGACGCGGCGCTCTTCGGCCTGTGTTTCACCATAGAATAGCGCCGTATCCGGGTAGGGCAGATCGCGCATCACTTCGGGCCAGTCTTCACGCGGCAGGGCCGACGGGTAGGACCAGTTGCCATAGGCGATCATTTGCTGAAACTCGGGCGAGAGGATATAGGCCATGAAATCGGCGGCAAGGTCGGGGTTTTCGGTTCCCGACAGCACACCAGCAACCTCGGCGGTCAGGTAATGGCCTTCGCTGAAAATGGCAGCGGCTTTGCTGTCATCTTCTTCGGCCACGATGTGATAGGCGGGTGATGTGGCGTAGCTTAGCACCATGTCGGCTTCGCCTTCGGTGAACAGGCCATAGGCTTCGGACCAGCCTGCGGTGACGGTCACGGTGCGCTCTGACAGCGCGGCCCAGACATCGGCAGCATCCTCGCCATAAAGCTGGTCGACCCATAGCAACAGCGCCAGCCCGGCGCCCGACGAGCGCGGGTCTTGCCAGATCAGCGAGATATCCTCGCGGGTGATAAGTTCTGCAAAGCTTGTAGGCGGGTTTTCCACGCGGCTTTTGTCATAGACCCAAGCGTTATAGCCCCAGTTGAAGGGCAGAAAGGTGTCATCCGCCCAGTCGATCGGCAGCGTCAGCGCGTCCAATGGTTGGCCATGCGGCACGAACAACCCGGTTTCGCGGGCGCGCAGCGTGGTGTCGGTGTTCAGCCCGATGACCACGTCCCCTTCAAGCCGTGCGCCTTCCAGTTGCAGGCGCGACATCACATCGCCGGTGCGGAAGTTGAGCGTGCAGGTGCCGCAGCGGGCCTCGAACCCCTCTTTAATGGCGGGTCCGGGGCCCCACTCAGAGCCGAAATAGTCAGGCGCGATGACGGTCAGCGTCTGAGCCTGGGCGGATGCCGCCAAGCCAAGGATTGCCGCCGCGAAAAGGGGTGATTTCATGTTTCAATCTCCATCTTTCACGACAGGCGGAGATGAGCGCGGGCGCGAAGCACCCTGTCCCTTCCCTCCGCCGGTCTTAACCGGTTCAGGTTCAACGGGTTCATGCGTGACACAAATCTCAGCCCAAAGGGCACCCCGAGGTTAGGTCGCAGATAACGCTTTTGGCGTGTCGCGGCAAGGGCATGACTTGAGCCTGCCGCCGCTGCCCGCTATTGCTGGCGCAAAGGAGTGCCAGCCCATGAGCTTCAACACATTCGGCCATCTGTTTCGCGTGACGACTTGGGGTGAAAGCCATGGGCCTGCTTTGGGCGCCACGGTCGATGGCTGCCCACCGGGCGTGGCGCTGGACGCCGGCATGATTCAGACATGGCTGGACAAGCGCAAGCCGGGGCAAAGCCGTCACACCACGCAGCGCCGTGAACCAGACGCGGTGGAAATCCTTTCGGGTGTCTATGAGGGCAAGACCACCGGCACCCCGATTCAGCTGATGATCCGCAATGTGGACCAACGCAGCAAGGATTACGGCAATATCGCCGACACCTTCCGGCCCGGCCATGCCGACATTACCTATTACCAGAAATACGGGCTGCGCGATCCGCGCGGGGGTGGGCGCTCTTCAGCGCGTGAAACGGCGGCGCGGGTGGCGGCGGGCGGTGTTGCGCGCGCGGCGCTGGGCCAGCTTTTGCCCGAGTTGCAGATCTTGGGCTACATGGTCCAGATGGGGTCGCACAAGATTGACCGCGCTCGGTTTGACGCGGATGAAATTGCGCGCAACCCGTTTTGGGTGCCCGATGCGCAAGCCGCAGAGGACTGGGCCAAGGCGCTGGATGCCATGCGCAAGGATGGCAATTCGGTAGGGGCGCTGATTGAAGTTGTCGCGCGCGGTTTGCCTGCGGGGATTGGTGCGCCGATCTATGCCAAGCTGGATACGGCGCTGGCCGCCGCGATGATGTCGATCAACGCGGTCAAGGGTGTCGAGATTGGTGCAGGCATGGATGCCGCCGGCCTGACCGGGGTGGAGAATGCTGACGAGATCGATATGGGCGCGGATGGTCCAGATTACCGCAGCAACAAGGCGGGCGGTATCTTGGGCGGTATTTCAACCGGGCAGGATGTGGTTGTGCGTTTTGCTGTGAAACCCACGTCATCCATTACCACGCCGCGCGCCTCCATTCTGCGCGATGGCAGCCCGAATGATGTCGTCACCAAAGGCCGTCACGATCCTTGCGTGGGTATTCGCGCCGTGCCGGTGGCTGAAGCGATGATGGCCTGTGTGCTGCTGGATCAGGTGCTGATGCAGCGCGCGCAGACGGGGGCTGTTGGCCCGGTGGGCGTGATCGGTTGAGCTAAGTGTCGGCGCGGGACGAGGCTTGCCGCCTACCGCCCCGGACTTGATCCGGGGCCTCTGGCTTTGTGTGACCGGGGAGAGGCCCCGGATCAAGTCCGGGGCGCGGCGTTTCTACCGCCGTGCCGGGTCTGCCGGGTAGGTGCCCAGAATGTTCAGGTAATCGGTGAAATACCCCAATTCATCCAGCGCCAGTTTTACATTGCCATCGTCCGGGTGGCCTTCGATTTCGGCAAAGAACTGGGTCGCTGTGAAAGACCCGTTCACCATGTAGCTTTCCAGCTTGACCATGTTCACGCCATTGGTGGCAAACCCGCCCATCGCTTTATACAAAGCCGCCGGAATGTTGCGCACGCGGAACAGGAAGCTGGTCATCATGCCATGATCGCCCCGCCGGGTCAGGTCCGGCTTGGCCGCCATAATCAGGAACCGGGTGGTGTTGTCGGGCCGGTCCTCTATCTGTGGGGCGAGCACTTGCAGCCCGTAGATTTGCGCCGCCATCTCACTGGCAAGCGCCGCATGGGTCGGATCGCCCCGCTCGGCAATCTCGCGCGCGGCGCGGGCATTGTCACTGCTTGCCACGCCGTGAATACCATGGTTGCGCAGGAAGGTGGAACATTGCGGCAGGATCACCGGGTGGCCATGTGCTTCTTTAACCTGCTCCAGCGTGCTGCCCGGTAGGCCCAGAAGGTTAACATGCACGCGCACGAACGCTTCGGCCACGATATGCAGCCCGCTTTCGGGCAGCAGTGAATGCACATCGGCCACGCGCCCGTAGATCGAGTTTTCCACCGCAACCATCGCCAGATCGGCCGCGCCAGAGCGCACGGCCTCCATCGTGTCGTGAAACGTGGCGCAGGGCAGCGGGTCATGATCCGGCCGTGTGTCGGCGCAGGCCTGATGGCCGTAGGCACCCAATTCCCCCTGAAAAGCGATTTTGCCGGTCATGTTTACGCTGCCATCCCTCAAATTCGCCCAAAAGGGCGTTTCGTCGCGGTAACTACCGCTTGAAACCTAGTATGGGAAGCGGATACATACGCCCAAAATCTCTGGTTTAGGGACTGCGCTATGTTCGACACTATGGTGATCACGAAAACTGTGGCCTCGCTCTGCGGTGCTTTGCTGGTTTTGCTGCTGGGGCAATGGGCGGCCAGTGCACTATATGTGCCGCGCAATGCCGATGCGCCCCAAGCCTACGCAATCGACACCGGGGAAGAGGACATGGATGCCGAACCCGCTGCCGAACTGAGCTTTGAAGAGGCGTTCGAAGTTGCCGATGCCGATGCCGGCGCCCGTGTCTGGGGCCAGTGCCGCGCCTGTCACGCGCTGGAAGCTGGTCGCAACGGGGTTGGTCCCTACCTGCATGGTGTTGTGGATCGTCCCATCGGCGCGGTTGACGGGTTCAACTATTCCGGCGCGCTGGCCCAGGTGGGCGAGGTGTGGTCGCCCGAGAACCTGAACGTTTTCATCGAATCCCCGGCCAATAGCGCCGAAGGCACGTCGATGAACTTTCGCGGCATTGGCGATGTGCAGGACCGTGCCAACCTGATTGCCTATATCCAGAGCGAAAGCTGATTTTGCACAAGGTGCAGTCTGGCAGGCCGTCCGTTTCTCGCGGGCGGCCTGTTTGCTTTTTGACAAATGCGATCAAAATAACTTGTGAAGGCCCGCAAAATGATGCGCGCTTGTCGACAGGCGAGGGTAAGCAGTAAATACTGTCCATCAGGCCCGCGTCAGACGGGACCATTGCAGGAGGAGTTGCCAGATGTTCGATCGCATGACCCGCGCCGCCGCCTTTGTGTTTGCGCTTGGCGCAACCCCCTTGGCCGCGCAAGAGCCGGAAATCATCCGGGCGCATGGGTATTCCTTCTATGGCGACCTCAGCTATCCTGCGGATTTTGCGCATTTCAATTATGTAAATCCTGATGCACCCAAAGGCGGGGCCATCGCGCTGTCTGCCCAAGGCACGTTCGACTCGATGAACCCGTTTACCCGCAAAGGCCGCGCGGGCGCGCTGTCTTCGTCGATGTATGAAAGCCTGCTGGAAACCTCGGAACCCATGGGCAGCGGTATGGCCCCGGCGGATGCGTATGGCGAATATTACGGCCTGCTGGCGCATACGGTGGAATATCCGGCAACGAAAGACTGGGTCATTTTCCACATGCGCCCCGAAGCCCGGTTTTCGGATGGGTCGCCTCTGACCGCGCATGACGTGGTCTTCAGCCACAACCTGTTCATTGAGCAGGGTCTGCCGTCTTATTCCCAGGCTGTCAGCAAGCGCGTGCTGGAGGCAGAGGCATTGGACGATCACCGCGTGAAATTTACTTTCGCGGAAGATATTTCGCGCCGGTCCCTGATCGACCAGGTGGGCAGCACGCCGGTGTTCTCCAAAGCGTGGTATGAGGCAACAGGGTCACGGCTGGACGAATCGCGGATGGAGATTTCGCCCGGCTCTGGTCCCTACGTGCTGGATGATTTCGAGGTGAACCGTTCCATCACCTATAAACGCAACCCCGATTACTGGGCTGCGGACCTGCCCAACAATGTGGGGCGGCATAATTTCGATGAAATCCGCATCGAGTATTTCGCCGATGGCGCAGCGGCCTTCGAAGGGTTCAAAAGCGGCATCTACACGTTCCGGGCGGAAAACAATTCACGCCAATGGGCGACGGGCTATGATTTCCCGGCGATGGGGCGCGGCCATGTCATGCGCGATGAATTGCCTACGGGTCTTGCGCCAACGCCCACCGGCTTCGTGTTCAACCTCGGGCGCGAGATGCTTCAAGACTCGCGCGTGCGTGAGGCGATCTCGCTGGCGTTCAATTTCGAATGGACGAATGAGACCTTGCAATACGGGCTGTTCAAGCCGCGCGCGTCCTACACGCAAGGCACCCGACTGCAAGCCTATGGCCCCCCCGAGGGGTTGGAATTGGCCTTGCTGGAAAGCTTGGGCGATCTGGTGCCTCCGGCCATGCTGACGGAGCCTGCGCGCGTGCCGCATGTGTCCAGCGCCGACAGGTTGGCCGACCGCCGCAACATCCGCCGCGCCAAGGGGTTGCTAGAGGATGCGGGCTGGACTGTGGATGACGCGGGCGTGTTGCGCAACGCCGCCGGGCAACAGATGGTGATAGAGATCCCTGTGTCCTCTGCCGGGTCTGCGACGATGGATTCGATTGTCGAGACCTACACGCAGAACCTGCGCCAGCTTGGAATTGACGCGCAATTCCAGCGCATTGATGCCGCCCAGCACACCGACCGCCGCCGCAATCGTGATTACGACATGATCTTTGACCAGTATGGCGCGTTCATGGATACCGGCACCGGGTTGCACCAGCGCTACGGGTCTGAAACCGCCGAATTCAGCCTGTTCAACCCGGCCGGTCTGGCCAGCCCCTTGGTAGATGCGATCATCGACGCGTCGCTGGATGCCGACAGCCCCGAAGCGCGCGACGCTGCCCTGATGGCGCTTGACCGCGCCTTGCGACATGAGCAGATCATGGTGCCCGCTTGGTATAACGACACGGTCTGGGTCGCGTATTGGGATATGTATAAACACCCCGAAACCATCCCGCCCTTTTCGACCGGAGAGTTGGATTTCTGGTGGTATGACGCAGAGCGTGCGGCCGAGCTGCGTGCTGCTGGCGCGCTGAGGTAATCATGGGCGCTTACATCGCGCGACGCTTGCTGCTGATCATCCCCACGCTTCTGGGGGTGATGTTGATAAACTTCTTTCTGGTGCAATTCGTGCCCGGCGGTCCGATTGAACAAGTCATTGCCCGCATGGAAGGGCAAGGTAATGTGTTCGGCGCGTTCGACGGGGCTGGTGCGGATGTGAACGCGGGCGCAATGGAAAACGAGCGCTACCAGGGCGCGCGCGGCCTGCCGCCCGAATTCATCGAGCAGTTGGAACGAGAGTTCGGTTTTGACAAACCGCCGCTGGAACGGTTCCTGCACATGATCTGGAACTACATGCGCTTCGACTTTGGCGAAAGTTACTTCCGGTCCATATCCGTGGTCGATCTGGTGGCAGAAAAGCTGCCTGTGTCGATAACGCTGGGCCTGTGGTCCACGTTGATCGCCTATGCCGTGTCCATTCCATTGGGCATTCGCAAGGCTACGCGCGACGGCACCCGGTTCGACACATTCACATCGGGCCTGATTATCGTCGCCTATGCGATCCCCGGTTTCCTGTTCGCGATCCTGCTGTTGGTGCTGTTCGCCGGGGGGTCGTATTACCAGATTTTCCCGGCCCGCGGCCTGACATCGCCGCAAGAGGTGTGGGACACGCTGTCGCCCATCGGCAAGGTGCTGGATTACCTTTGGCATATCACGCTGCCGGTGATCGCCTCGACCATTTCGGCCTTTGCCACGCTGACGCTGCTGACGAAGAACTCATTTCTCGATGAAATTCGCAAGCAATATGTCATGACCGCGCGGGCCAAGGGGTTGATGGAAAACCGGGTGCTGTATGGCCATGTGTTCCGCAATGCCATGCTTATCGTGATCGCGGGGTTCCCGGCGGTCTTCGTCGGCGTGTTCTTTGGCGGGTCACTTATTATCGAGACGATCTTCTCGCTGGACGGTCTGGGCCGTTTGGGGTTCGAGGCCGTGGTTGCCCGTGATTACCCGGTCATGTTCGGCACATTGTTCGTGTTCAGCTTGCTGGGGTTGGTGGTGGGGCTGATTTCAGACCTGATGTATGTCTGGATCGACCCGCGCATCGACTTCGAGTCGCGAGAGACCTGACCCCATGGACCAGACTAATTTCTTGCCCCAGACCGAAACGCGGCCGAAACGCCGCTTTGCGTTGTCGCCACTGAACCAGCGCCGCTGGGGCAATTTCAAAGCCAATCGTCGCGCGCTTTGGTCGTTGGTGGTGCTGGGAATGCTTTATGTGCTGTCCCTGTTTGCCGAATTCATCGCCAATGACCGGCCCATCATAATCAACTATCAGGGCGAATATTACTTCCCTATTGGGAATTTCTACTCTGAGACCACCTTCGGCGGCGATTTCCGCACAGAAGCGCAATACGACGACCCGGTCGTGCAATGCCTGATCCGCGCAGGTGGGGCGGAACTGTGCTTTGACGACCCGGCAGAGGCCACGGCCCAAGCCGCGACCGGCATTGTTGATGGGGAAGAGATCACCCAAGGCTGGATGATCTGGCCGCCCATTCCCTACAGCTACAACACGGTGAACCAGATCGGCGGCGCGGCACCCTCTGCGCCTGATGACCGGCACCTGTTGGGCACGGATGACACCGCGCGCGACGTGCTGGCCCGTATCATCTACGGGTTCCGCCTGTCGATCAGCTTTGCCATCGTGGTCACGGTGCTGACCTCTGTCATCGGGGTCGCGGCGGGGGCGGTGCAGGGCTATTTCGGCGGTGTGCTGGACTTGTTGTTCCAGCGCGTGATCGAGCTTTGGAACTCTGTCCCGTCCATCTACATCATCATCATCATCTCTAGCATGGTGGCGATGAATTTCTGGCTGCTGGTGTTTTTGATGACCCTGTTCGGCTGGACCGGGCTGGTTGGCGTGGTGCGGGCTGAATTCCTGCGCGCGCGGAACTACGAATATGTCCGCGCGGCGAAAGCCTTGGGCGTGTCGAATGCCAAGATCATGTTCCGCCATGTTCTGCCCAACGCCATGGTTGCCACGCTGACCTTTCTGCCCTTCATCATCACCGGTGTGATCGGGTCACTTGCTGCGCTTGATTTTCTGGGCTTTGGGCTGCCATCCTCGGCCCCGTCGCTTGGCGAGTTGACGTTGCAGGCCAAGAACAACCTGCAAGCGCCGTGGCTGGGCTTTTCGGCCTTCTTTACCTTCGCGATCATGCTGTCGCTTCTGGTCTTCATCTTTGAAGGGGTGCGCGACGCGTTCGACCCTAGAAAGACGTTCCGATGAGTTTGTTGAGCGTCAAAGACCTGAACGTGACCTTTAGCCAAGACGGCCGGCCCGTGCGCGCGGTGCGCGGCGTGTCGTTTCACGTGGAACAGGGCGAAACCGTCGCCCTTGTGGGCGAATCGGGGTCCGGCAAATCGGTCAGCGCGTTGTCTTGCGTGGGGCTGTTGCCCGATGCAGCGCAGGTGGCCGGGTCGGTGACCTTCAAGGGCGAAGAACTGATCGGGGCACCGGACGCCAAGCTGCGGCAAGTGCGCGGCAATGACATCAGCTTCATTTTCCAAGAGCCGATGACGTCGCTCAACCCGCTGCACACGATTGAAAAGCAGATCGCGGAAAGCCTGTCTTTGCATCAAGGGCTGTCGGGTTCTGCGGCGCGCGCGCGTGTGTTGGACCTGCTGAACAAGGTGGGCATTCGCGACGCCGAAAGCCGCTTGTCTGCCTATCCGCACCAACTGTCGGGCGGACAGCGTCAGCGGGTCATGATCGCCATGGCGCTGGCCAATGGCCCCGAATTGCTGGTCGCGGATGAACCCACAACGGCGCTGGATGTGACCATTCAGGCGCAGATTCTGGAACTGTTGGTGGACCTGAAACGCGCCGAGGGGATGAGCCTGCTGTTCATTACCCACGATCTGAACATCGTGCGCCGTTTTGCCGACCGGGTTTGCGTTATGCAGGCTGGTGAGATTGTCGAGCAAGGCAAGACTGCCGCAATTTTCGCCAACCCCCAGCACCCCTACACGCGCAAGCTGCTGGCCGCCGAGCAGCATGGCAAACCCGCGCCGGTGCCCGATGGTGCCAAGGAAGTGCTGCGCACGGATGCCCTGCGCATCTGGTTTCCCATCACGCGCGGGTTTTTGCGCCGCACCGTGGGGCATGTAAAGGCCGTCAATGGTGCCAGCCTGACGCTGCGGGCGGGCGAAACGCTGGGGGTTGTGGGCGAATCCGGGTCTGGCAAGACCACGCTTGCGCTGGCCATCTTGCGGCTCATCTCCAGCGAGGGGCCGATCTGGTTCAATGGCACCGACATTCAGGGCCGCAAATCGACCGAATTACGGGCGCTGCGCCGCGACGTTCAGATCGTGTTCCAAGACCCGTTCGGCAGCCTGTCGCCCCGCATGACCGTGGCGCAGATCATTGCCGAGGGGCTGGGGGTGCATGGCATTCCGACCGGGAAATCGGAACGCGAGCTGGTGGCGGAAATCATGGCAGAAGTGGGTCTGGATCCGTCGACGATGGAACGCTACCCGCATGAGTTCTCCGGCGGCCAGCGCCAGCGCATTGCAATTGCGCGCGCCATGATCCTGCGGCCCAAGCTGCTGGTTCTGGACGAACCGACCTCTGCGCTCGACATGACCGTGCAGGTGCAGATTGTCGAATTGCTGCGTGAGTTGCAGCGTCGTCACGGGCTGGCCTATCTGTTCATCAGCCACGATCTGCGCGTGGTGCGCGCGCTGTCGCACAAGGTGGCGGTCATGAAGCAGGGCGATGTGGTGGAAAGCGGGCCGGTCGATCAGGTGTTCGACGCGCCGCAAGACCCCTACACCCGCGCGCTTCTGGCCGCTGCGTTCGATATGACGGCCATCGGCGCGGACTGACGGTGTGGGCGCGTGAAAATTCTGTTTGTCCACCAGAATTTTCCGGCTCAGTTCAAGCATCTGGCCCCTGCCTTGGCCGCACGCGGGCATGATGTTGTTGCCCTGACAGCGGACAGCAACAAGCAGCAAAGCCAGATCCGCACCTATCGCTACCCTATGCCGGACCCGGCCCCGAAGTCGGGGCAAGCGCGTTTGGCCACGACCTATATGGCCATGACCGATCGCGCGCATCGTGTCGGGCGGGCGGCGGCGCAACTGCGCGACAAGCTGGGCTTTGTGCCGGATGTGATTTTTGGTCATTCCGGCTGGGGCGAAACGCTGTTCCTGAAAGAGATTTTTCCGCAGGCCCGGCTGCTTGTCTATGCAGAGTTTTACTATGGCACCAAGGGGCTGGATGTGGGGTTTGACCCGGAATTCAGCAGTGCAGACCCGTTTTCGGGCTTTGGCGTGATCGCGCGGCAATCGCATCTGGCGTTGTCCATGGTGCAGGCCGATGCTGCGCTATCGCCAACCGAATGGCAGGCCGACACATTTCCGCCGGAACTGCGCAGCAAGATCACCATCACCCATGACGGGGTCGATACTGATGCGTTGGTGCCGAACCCCGCCGCGCAATTCACCTTGCCCAATGGCCGAGCCTTGCGCGCGGGGGATGAGGTGTTGACCTATGTCACACGCAATGTTGAGCCCTATCGCGGGTCGCATATCTTTATTCGCGCCTTGCCGCAGATATTGGCCGCGCGGCCCGGCGCGCAGGTGGTTATCATTGGCGGCGATGGGGTCAGCTATGGCATGGCCCCGCCGCAAGGCACATGGAAAGAGCGGTTCCTGTCTGAAATTGCAGGCGCGCCGGGGTTGGAGCGGGTGCATTTTCTGGGGCGCTTGCCCTATCGCGATTACGTCACGCTGATGCAAATTTCGCGCGCCCATGCCTATCTGACAATTCCTTTCGTGTTGTCATGGTCGCTACTGGAATCGATGGCAATGGGTGCGCATGTCATCGCATCGCGCACCGCCCCGGTCGAGGAGGTGGTGGTCGATGGGGTCAATGGCCAGTTGGTTGATTTCTTTGATGTCGACGCATGGTCCGAGGCGCTGATCGTGGCACTGGCCAACCCTGCTGGCTTTGCCGCGCGCCGGGCGGCAGCCCGCAAAACGATTGTCGAGAATTACGACTTGAAACGGCTTTGCCTGCCGCGGCTTATTCGCTTTACCGAAGGTTAGCGCGCGGGTTTCGGCGCCCGGCTGAAGACCATTTTCTGGTTCGCCAGCTTTTCCGTCGCCCCCATCCAGGCATAGGCCAGCAATGACGGTTCGTGATCGGCGACCGTGATTCGGTGCAACTGCCCCGGTTGGTTGAAGATCAGCGACCCCGGCGCATAGACCCCTTGGTCGTTTTCCGACACGGCCCCCGACAGGCACAGATAGCTTTCGGTAATGCCGTCATGCGCATGGGCCGGGTAGGTGCAGCCGGGCGCGAACAGCACAAGACCCAGGATCACCTCGTCCGTCACCACCGGGCCGGTCGGGCCAACCAATTCGGCATAGGCGAATTTGCGCTCCAGACCGCGCGGCACTTTCTCATAGCCATACTGCCACCGCAGTTTGTCATGGACCGCATCGATGGTGCGGATGAAGGCCGCGTGTTGCGCCTCTCGTCCTTGGTCCAGCGCGCGACGGAAATGCTTGGTGACGGGTTTTTCCATCGGCGGCAGGTCCGCAATCGGCGGATTGGCTTTGATGGCCCGTGCAATGCGTTCCCGCACGCCGCGTTGATGCGCACGAATCTTGGCACTGCCGCCAGCGGGCAAATGGCGGTATAGTTCGTAGAAATCACGCAGCAAATACCGCCATTCGGGACGGTCGGACAGGTGCAATACCGGCACCGGGGCAGGGTCTGGAAGCGGTTCTGTCATGGCGCAACTCTAATGATTCGCCATAGAAAAACGCCGCCCTGAACGACAGAGCGGCGCCAAATCGCGACAGACGGGGCGAATATCAGCCCTGACGTGCCTTGAATTTCTTCTGGGTCTTGTTGATGACATAAACGCGGCCTTTACGGCGCACGATCTGACAATCACGGTGGCGCTGCTTGAGCGACCGGAGCGAATTCTTGACCTTCATCGGTCTTCTCCTTCTCGCGGCGCGCGTGCGCCTGCCTGTAATCCTGTCCTGCCGAAACAGGGATGAAATGGTGGGCACGACAAGGTTCGAACTTGTGACCCCTACGATGTCAACGTAGTGCTCTACCACTGAGCTACGCGCCCGACTGATCCGACAAACGCCCCAAACAAAAGGGACGCGGGCCAAACCGCGTCTGTAAGCGGGGTCTATAAATAGAGTCGCGGGCAGGATCAAGGGCTTTCGCAAGGGGAAATTCGCGGTATAACTTGGTATGGCAAGGAAATCTCTTATGCAGGCATACAAGTTCATCGAGGCGGCCCCGGCGACGACTTCGGTCATCTTTGCATCGCCGCATTCTGCGCGGAGTTATCCGGCGGATTTTCTGCAAGCTTCGCAGCTTGACGAACTGGCCTTGCGGTCTTCGGAAGATGCCTATGTCGACCTGTTGCTAAACGCTGCACCCGCCGCTGGCGCGCATGTCCTGCTGGGCGGCGTGCCGCGCGCCTATGTCGATTACAACCGTGCCGCGAGCGAACTTGACCCGGCCCTGATTTCGGGAATAGCAGTGCGTGCCATGAACGCGCGCATCAGTTCCGGGCTTGGGGTTATTCCGCGTGTTGTCGCGGGGGGGCGTGCGATCTATTCGGGCAAGATTGGTCGCGCGCAGGCACAGGACCGACTGCGCAATTACTGGCAACCCTATCATGACAAGCTGGCAAGCGTGATGGCCGACCATGTGCGCGATCTGGGCCGTGCGATCCTGCTGGATATGCATTCCATGCCGCGCGATGCGGTTATCTTGCGCAACAGCGGGCGGCCCGATGTGGTGTTGGGGGACCGGTTCGGCGCGTCCAGCCGGTCCGACATTGTTGATGCGGTCGCCGCCGTCTTTACCGCTGCCGGTTTGCGCGTAGCCCGCAATGCTCCGTTTGCCGGGGCCTATATCGCGCAGCGTTACGGTTTGCCGTCGGTTGGGCAGCATGTTGTGCAAGTGGAAATCGACCGTGGCCTGTATCTGGACGAGGCGCGGGTCGAACCGAATGCCGATTTCCCGGCCTTTCAGGCGCTGATGGACCAGATCGTGACCACCTTGGCCGAAATCGGGCGCAGCGACCGGAAATCTGTTGCGCTGGCGGCCGAATAGGCCGGTGCCGCGTTCCAATTATCTGGCGCGCGCGCTAGACTGAACAGTATGGATATTATCGCTTTTTCCGGCGCGGTTGCGTTGCTTTTCATTGTGATCGGCGTGTCGGAGCCTTTGTCCGAGCGTCTGCGCCTGCCGTTTACCGTGATTCTGGCGATCATGGGCGCGTTGATCGGCGCGGTTGCGCTGACGCTTGCGACCTCTGGTTTGGGCGATACGCTTAGCCCAACCGTGCGGCGGCTGCTGGACCTGCCCATCCGCTCGAACGTGTTCTTGTATATCCTGCTGCCAACGCTGCTGTTCCAGGTGGCGCTGGTGGTCAATGCGCGGCGGATGCTGGATGATTGGGTGCCGATCCTTGTCATGGCGGTCGCGGCGGTGCTGGTCTCTACCGTGGTCATCGGGTATGCGCTGACGCCGTTTACGTCGCTTCCGCTGGCTGCCTGCCTGCTGATTGGGGCTGTCGTTTCAACCACCGATCCGTCTGCCGTGGTCAGCATTTTCCGCAACATCGCGGCGCCACAGCGGCTGACCCGTATTGTCGAGGGCGAAAGCCTGCTGAACGATGCCGCCGCGATTGCCTTGTTCGGGTTTTTCCTGACTTTCGTTATGTTGGGCGTGCCCAACCCGACCCTGCGAGAGGCCGCGCTGACCTTTCCATGGCTTATCGGTGGTGGTGTACTGCTGGGGTGGGTCTTTGCTCGCGTTGCCACCGCGCTCATGGCGGTGCTGCCCACCTTCCCGCGCGCTCAAGTGTCGGTCAGCGTGGCCCTGCCGTATCTGACCTATATCGTTGCCGAACAATATCTGGGTGCGTCGGGCGTGATTGCGGTGGTCGTGGCGGGGCTGGCGCTGAACCTGTCGGGGCCAAGCCGTCTGACACCGGCAAGCTGGGGTTATCTGCGAGAGGTGTGGGATATTCTGGCCTATTGGGCCGGGGCGTTCATCTTCATCCTCGCGGCTCTGTTGATCCCGCGCCTCATGGGCGATCTGCGCCCAAGTGATCTGTTCCTGATCGGGGTGATCGTGGTTGCGGCCTTTGTAGCGCGCGCGGTTATGTTGTTCGGGGTGCTGCCGGTGTTGGGCTGGTTGCGCCTGTCGCCACGGGTGGACCCTAGCTATCGCGTCGCTATTCTGTGGGGTGGTTTGCGCGGCGCGGTCACGCTGGCGCTGGCGCTGGCTGTGACGGAAAGCGCGCTGGTTCCGCCGGCGATCAAGCGCGAGGTGGGTATTCTCGCAACTGGGTTTACGCTGTTCACGCTGCTGGTGCAGGGCACGACATTGCGCTGGGCCATCGCAAAGCTGGGGCTGGACCGTCTGCCCGCCTTGGACCAGGCATTGTCACGGCAGGTAATCGCGGTGGCGCTGCAAAACGTGCGCGAGGCCGTGTCGGACAGCGCGCGCGATTACCAGTTGACTCCCGATGTGATCCGGTCAGAGGCCAAGCGCTTTGCCGGGCGGCTGGATAGCGCGGTGGCAGAGGCCGAAAGCGTCAATATCCCAGACCGCGACCGCATCACTTTGGGGCTGGTGGCTTTGGCCGGGCGAGAGCGTGATCTGATTATCGAACATTTCCGGCAACAGCTCTTCTCCTCCCGGTTGGTGGAGCGGATGTTGTCCGATGTCGACGGCCTGATCGAACGCACCCGCCTTGGCGGGCGCAACGAATACCGCAGCACGGCCCGGCGTGCGCTGGGCTATGGCGGGCGCTATCGGCTGGCGGTCTGGCTGAACAACCGTTTGCGTTGGTCTGGCCCGCTGGAAGTTATGACCGCCGACCGCTTCGAATTGCTTCTGAACCAACAGCTTGTTTTGCAAGAGTTGCACGGTTTTATTGCGGGCAAGATCCGCCGCATTCATGGCCGGCGCGTGGGCGACCTGCTGCATGAATTGCTGCGCCGTCGGGCCGAGGAGACGGCCAGTGCCATCGAGGGGCTGCGCCTGCAATATCCCGGATATGCCGAGGAAATCGAGCGCCGTTTTATTCGCCGCACATCGTTGCGACTGGAAGAGCGCGAATATGAGACCCTGTTCGCCGATGGGCTGATTGGACGCGAGTTGCACGCCACATTGCGCAACAAACTGGACATTGCGCGCAAACAGTTGGACGATCGGCCTCGGCTGGATTTCGCGTTGCAGCGCGAGGAATTCCTGCGCGCCTTCCCCGTGTTCGATGCCATGCCACCAGAGGCGCGCAAGCGTTTGTCACGAGCCTTGACCACGCATTATGTGGACCCCGGCGCCGTGCTGATCCGAAAGGGAGAAGTGGCGCGCTCGGTCTATTTCATTGCATCCGGCGCGGTAGAGATGGAACGTCGCGGCCAGAAACTGCGGTTGGGGCGCGGCGAATTCTTTGGTCATCTGGGTATGCTGACTGGCCAGCCGCGCCGCGCGATGGTCAGTGCGATCACGCATTGCACCCTTTTCGCATTGGACGAGGCGCGCTTCCGCCGTCTGTTGGCCCGCAATACTGCGCTTCAACAGGCGGTAGAGGACAGCGCGCGGGCGCGTGGCGCCAATCTCGAAAAGGTCATGTCGCAGACCAGACCCGGCGACGAACTGTAAACCTAGCTTGTCATACGCGCCCCCGCATGGCACATCATGGCAAAGCCATAGGGAACCGCGCCGATGACCGATCAGAATTTTGACGACCGCAAGGCCCGCGCCGCTGCCTGGTTCCGCGAACTGCGCGACCAGATCGTCGCGGCGTTCGAGGCGGTTGAGGACAGTCATACCGATGGCCCTATGTCCGACCAGGCGCCGGGGCGGTTCGAAGTGACCGACACCAAGCGCACTGCGCCTGACGGGTCTGATGCCGGTGGCGGCCTGATGAGCGTTATGCGCGGTGGGCGCGTGTTCGAGAAAGTCGGCGTCAACGTCTCAGCGGTCTATGGCCAATTGGGCGATGCCGCGCAGCGGTCGCTGACCGCGCGCAAAGAAATTCCGGGGCTGGAAGATGACCCGCGGTTCTGGGCCAGCGGCATCTCTCTGGTGGCGCATATGCAGAACCCGCATGTGCCTGCTGTTCACCTGAACACCCGCATGTTCTGGACACCTGGCGGTTGGTGGTTCGGCGGCGGCACCGACCTGAACCCATGCCTTGAATACCCCGAGGACACTGCCGATTTTCACGCCACGCTGAAAGCCTATTGCGACCCGCACGGGGCTGGGCTTTATCCGCGATTCAAGGACTGGGCGGATGAGTATTTCTACATTCCCCATCGCAAGCGCGCGCGCGGAGTGGGCGGCATTTTCTACGATGACCACTGCACCGGCGATTGGGATGCCGATTTTGCCTTTACCCAAGATGTGGGCCGGTCTTTTCTGCCCGCGTTTCTGGCGCAGGTGGAAAAGCGGCGGGGTATGGCGTGGGATGATTCCGATAAGGAAGCCCAGCTTATCCATCGCGGGCTTTATGCCGAATACAACCTTGTCTACGACCGTGGCACAAAGTTCGGCCTGCAAACCGGCCACGACCCGGACGCCGTGCTGATGAGCCTGCCGCCCTTCGCGCGCTGGGTGTAGCCTAGCGCAACCGGCGGGTCTGAAGGCCAACCGCGCGGGACAAGGGCGTAGCCCGCCGCGCCATCTGCGGGCCGTTCCGCGGCCTGCCGATGGCGCTTTGCGCCAGAAATTCCCCCACTTCCCCTTCAGCCGCTTTTCCTGTATGGCACAGCCCATCTGAGACGTGACGCTTCGGCCCCGGCGTGATGCACAAGGATTGGGGTCGGCGGCAATGGGGCCGCCATAGACATCAGGAGATCCGGGAAGGGCCCGGAAGTGCTCCGACGAGGAATGACGTATGTTCAATATCACCAAGAAATCCATCCAGTGGGGCGAAGAAACCCTGACACTGGAAACCGGCAAGATTGCCCGTCAGGCAGACGGCTCGGTCATTGCAACGCTGGGCGAAACCAGCGTCATGGCCAACGTGACCTTCGCGAAAGAAGCCAAGCCGGGGCAAGACTTTTTCCCGCTGACCGTGCATTACGTTGAAAAATACTACGCGGCCGGTAAAGTGCCCGGCGGGTTCCTGAAGCGCGAAGCGCGCCCGTCCGACAAAGAAACCCTGACCTCGCGCCTGATCGACCGTCCGATCCGCCCGCTATTCGTCGAAGGGTTCAAGAACGAAGTTCTGGTTATCTGCACCGTGCTGAGCCACGATTTGGTCAATGAACCCGACGTGGTTGCGCTGATCGCCGCTTCGGCCGCGCTGACCATTTCCGGCGCGCCCTTCATGGGTCCGATCGCCGCTGCGCGTGTGGGCTATTCCAATGGCGAATACGTCCTGAACCCCGAATGTCAGGACATGGAAAAGCTGCGCGAGAATGCCGAGCAGCGTCTGGACCTCGTTGTCGCGGGCACCAAAGACGCCGTGATGATGGTCGAATCGGAAGCCTATGAGCTGACCGAAGCCGAAATGCTGGGTGCCGTGAAATTCGCGCATGACAGCCTTCAGCCGGTGATCGACCTGATTATTGATCTGGCCGAGGATGCCGCGAAAGAGCCGTTCGACTTCCAGCCGCCGGATTACTCGGACTTGTATGCCGCTGTCAAAGCGGCTGGCGAAACCCAGATGCGCGCGGCCTTTGCCCTGCGTGACAAGCAAGAGCGCGTAGCTGCCATTGGCGCTGCGCGTGACGCTATCAAAGCGGCGCTGTCGGAAGAACAACTGGCCGATGCGAACCTGGGTTCGGCGCTGAAAAAGCTGGAATCGAGCATTCTGCGCGGTGACATCATTAACGGGTCGCCCCGTGTTGACGGTCGCGACACCAAAACGGTGCGCCCCATTGTGGCCGAAACCAGCTTGCTGCCGCGTACGCATGGCTCCAGCCTGTTTACCCGTGGCGAAACGCAATCGCTGTGTGTGACCACCTTGGGCACGGGCGATGATGAGCAGTTCATCGACGCGCTGACCGGCACCAGCAAGCAAAGCTTCCTGCTGCATTACAACTTCCCCCCCTATTCGGTGGGCGAGGTTGGGCGCTTCGGCCCTCCGGGACGTCGTGAAGTGGGCCACGGCAAGCTGGCTTGGCGCGCGTTGCAGGCGGTTCTGCCTGCGGCAACCGACTTCCCCTATACCATCCGCTTGGTGTCCGAGATCACGGAATCGAACGGGTCGTCCTCCATGGCCACCGTCTGCGGCGGGTCACTGTCGATGATGGATGCGGGCGTGCCGCTGAAAGCGCCGGTTGCCGGTGTGGCTATGGGCCTGATCCTGGAAGATGACGGACGCTTCGCTGTTCTGACCGACATTCTGGGCGACGAAGACCACTTGGGCGACATGGATTTCAAAGTGGCCGGGACCGAAGCGGGCATCACCTCGTTGCAGATGGATATCAAGGTCGCGGGCATCACGTTCGAGATCATGGAGCAGGCTTTGGCACAAGCCAAAGACGCGCGCATGCATATCATGGGTGAAATGGCCAAGGCGCTGACCGCGCCGCAGGGCTTCAGCCAATATGCGCCCAAGATCGAAACCATGCAGGTGCCCACGGATAAAATCCGCGAAGTCATCGGCACGGGCGGCAAGGTCATCCGCGAGATCGTGGAAGTGTCGGGCGCGAAGGTCGACATCAACGATGACGGCGTTATCAAGATCGCTTCCAGCGACGCAGAGGCGATCAAGAAAGCCTATGACATGATCTATTCGATCGTGGCAGAGCCGGAAGTTGGCAAGATCTACACGGGTCGCGTTGTGAAGCTGGTCGATTTCGGCGCTTTCGTGAACTTCTTCGGCAAGCGCGATGGTCTGGTGCATGTATCTCAGATCGAAAATCGTCGCCTGAACCACCCTTCGGACGTTCTGAAAGAAGGTCAGGAAGTGAAGGTCAAGCTGCTGGGCTTCGATGATCGCGGCAAGGTCCGTCTGGCCATGAAAATGGTCGATCAGGAAACTGGCGAAGAGATCGCGGCAGAGCAGGCAGAGTAAGCCTTTCGCTTTGCTTAGAAACTGGAAAACCCCGGATTTTTATCCGGGGTTTTTATTTTATCAGATAGAAACTGGCTGAAAATTCAAAAGCGTGCGTTAATTTTCGCAGCGTCGCTGACGGGCGTTTCGTGTGATGAAAGCTGACCATAGGCGGTGTTTGTCATGTCTGGCTGTTGCTTCAAATTGCCGGTGCGCGGCAGCGACGGATCATCTGGGGCATCGTTCCCATCATCTTCGCCCGTGCTGTCGGGCAACACCATCTCTGGCGGGTCGTTGCGTGTTTCGCGGAGGTGCTGCAACAGGTTCACTTCGAATGTGGGGGGTGGCCCGACAAGCCGGTTGCGCCTGTCTGTCACGGGCACACTATCGCGCGTGGTCAGCACCTCTGTCCGGGTGCCGGCCTTGGTCTGCTGGACGGCGGTTTGGGTCAGCGTGGCAGAGACAGCCGGGGCAGGGCGTTGCGCCGCTGTGTTGGCAAAGGCCACCGGGTCGCGCGATTGTGTGTTCTGCGGCAAAGGTGCCGAAACAGGTAGAAGAAATGACATCTGGCCCTCCGCCACTGGGATGAAACCTAAGTCACTTAGTGTAGCTGATTCGTCTTAACGACAGGTTTACACGCGCGGGGTGTGGTGGCCCCGCGCGTGTAGCGCTTAACGCAGGATTGAACGACCTGCGTAAACTGCGGTTTCCCCAAGCATTTCTTCAATGCGGATCAACTGGTTATACTTGGCCAACCGATCAGACCGCGCCAGTGACCCCGTCTTGATCTGCCCGCAATTCGTCGCGACCGCCAGATCGGCAATCGTGGCATCCTCTGTCTCGCCCGAGCGGTGCGACATGACGCAAGTCATGCGCGCGCGATGGGCCATGTCCACGGCGGCCAGAGTTTCTGTCAGGGTGCCGATCTGGTTGACCTTGACCAGCAGCGAGTTGCCGCAGCCCTTGGCAATCCCATCGGCCAGACGCGCGGGGTTGGTGACGAACAGATCGTCGCCCACAAGCTGCACGCGGTCGCCCAAGCGGTCGGTCAGCAGTTTCCAGCCATCCCAATCATCTTCTGCACATCCGTCTTCGATGCTGATGATAGGGTAATCGTCGCAGAGTTTCGCCAGATATTCGACATTCTCGGCGGCTGTCAGTGACAGGCCTTCGCCCGCCATTTCATACTTGCCGCCCTTGAAATACTCGGTCGAGGCGCAGTCGAGTGCGAGATAGATGTCCTGCCCCGGCGTGTAGCCCGCCTTTTCAATGGCTTTCAGAATGAAATCCAGCGCGTCGCGGGTGCTGGACAGGTTCGGGGCAAAGCCGCCTTCGTCACCAATACCGGTCGACAGACCCGCCGCCGACAGTTCTTTTTTCAGTGTGTGGAACACTTCGGCACCCATGCGCACGGCGTCACGGATATTGTCCGCGGCAACCGGCATTATCATGAATTCCTGAATGTCGATTGGGTTGTCGGCGTGTTCGCCCCCGTTGATGATGTTCATCATCGGCACGGGCAAAGTGCGGGCAGAGGTGCCGCCGACATAGCGGAACAAGGGCTGGCCGGTGTATTCGGCAGCGGCTTTGGCCACGGCCATGGACACGCCCAGAATGGCATTCGCGCCCAAGCGGCCCTTGTTGGGGGTGCCGTCCAGTTCCATCATGGCAGCGTCGATGGCGACCTGTTCGGTGGCGTCAAAGCCCACAAGCGCTTCGGCCAATTCGCCATTCACGGCGGCAACGGCTTCCAGCACGCCCTTGCCCATGTAGCGGGACTTGTCGCCATCGCGGCGCTCGACGGCTTCATGTGCGCCGGTAGAGGCCCCCGATGGCACGGCGGCGCGGCCCATGGTTCCGTCTTCAAGGATGACGTCCACTTCGACCGTGGGGTTGCCCCGGCTGTCGAGGATCTCGCGGCCGATTACGTCGATGATGATGCTCATGATCTGTCCCTATAAGCTGGCGGATTGTTTGCGCCAGCTATACCGGTCCAGGCGACGCAAGGGAAGGGCGGCGCGTTTCGCGCCAGAGCGTGAATAGGCCCGCCGCTATAATAATCGCGGCCCCGATATAGGTGAGCGTGTCCGGACGCTCGCCAAATACGGTAAGCGCGACAATAAGCGCGAAGACCATGCGCGTGTAGCGAAACGGGGTCACGACCGGGATTTCGCCAACGCGCATGGCGGCGACCACCATATAATAGGCTGCGACCCCTATGACGAGTGTGCAGAGCAGCAGACCGGTTTGCGGGCCATCGGGCAGGACGGGTTGCCCACCCATGACCCACATCATGATTGCACCTGTCGGCGCCATAAGGCCAAAGGCCCATGCCGACATCTGAAACCCGGATATGCGCGCGGGCGCGGCGCGGGTGGCCAGATCGCGCGTGGCAAGGCCCAGAACGCCGAGCACCGCCCAAAGCGAGGCAGGCTCAAAACCCGCCATGCCCGGTCGCACGATAAGCATGACGCCAAACAGCCCGACCAGAATAGCCATCCAGCGTTTCCAGCCGACCTGCGCCCCAAGGAACAGCGCGGCGCCCAGGGTCACGACAAGCGGGGTGGCCTGCAAAATGGCAGACGCAGTGGACAGGCTGGCCAGCACGAAGCCCAGAACGAATCCGACGGTGCCAAGAACCTCGCCCATATTGCGAATAATCATCGCGCGGCTGGACATGTCAGCCGAAAACAGCGCCTGGCCTTTGGCGCGGGCGAATAGCCCAAAGACAACCGCCCCGCTTGCGCCAAGCATGACGAGGATCTGACCGACCGGGATCGCCCCTGCCAAAAGCTTTATGAACATGTCTTCAAGCGCGAAACCCGCCATGGCGAGGGTCATCAGCAGAGCGCCGCGAAGGTTGTCGGACATTGGGGGGTCTTTCACAGGTTAAGCACGGCCAAGTGCTACATAAGCAGTGTGGTCCTGCAAAGCAAAAAGCGCGCCCTGGCTAGGCGCGCTTTTCAGTTCCGCAGCTTGGGGGAAGATCAGTCTTCCTTCGCGGCCCGCTTGATGGGTGCCCAGAGCTGCTTGTTGGTCAGATACAGCAGGGCTGCCAGCACCGACAGGAAGATGACGCCGACGAAGCCCGCCTGCTTGCGCTCTACCATTTTCGGCTCTGCCGCCCACATCAAGAACGCTGCCACATCCTGTGCCTGCTGGTCAGCGGTGGCGGGTGTGCCATCGGCGTATTCGATGCCGTCCTCATACAGCACAGGCGCCATGGATACCCAGCTTGCAGAGGCCTCGTTATAGTAAAACATTGACCCGGCTTCGAACTTTTCTTCGCCGTTAAAGCCGTTGGTGAAGGACGCGATGTATTCCGCGCCCCCCATGCCGTTCATAAGCTGGTTGATGCCCAGACCATAGGGGCCGGAAAAGCCGACGCGCGATTTGGCCATCAGGCTTAAGTCGGGCGCGCCTTCGAATTGAGATTCCGGGAAGTGGTCCGGGGTTGTGGCCACGCGCCAGTCACGCAGCTCCGGGTCCCAGATTTCGAACATTTCTGCAAAAGCGCGGACCTGGTCTTCGGGAAGGGCAGGACCATTCTCTGCGCTCAGCGTTCGAAAGGCGACCAGATTCAGGCCGTGGCAAGATGAGCAAACTTCGGTGTAAACCTGCAAACCACGCTGAAGCTGGTTGCGGTCATAGGTTCCAAACGGCCCTTCGAATGAGAAGGCGTAATCCGTAATTTCGCCCAGTTCCCCGGCCGCAAGGGCCGGGGAGGAGGCGAGCATTGCTGCCGTTATCGTGGAAACGGCGAGTTTCTTGAACATTCTATCTCTCCAATTTCCGTCAGTTACTCGGCAGGGACCGGTTCGGGGGACGGGCCATTGCCGCCGGATTTCTTCTTCAGCGATGCTTTGAAGTCCTCCTCGATGGTGGCGGGCTGCGGCAGCGGCTTCTCGATCACGCCCAAGATGGGCAGGACCACGAGGAAATACGCGAACCAGTAGGTCGTCCCGATCAACGAAATCGTGGCGTAGATGCCTTCAGCCGGCATGGCGCCTGCCCACATCAGCACGAAGAAGTTGACCACGAACAACCAGAACCACCACTTGAACATCGGGCGGTAGCGGCCCGACCGCACGGAAGAACGGTCCAGCCACGGCACCAGCGCCATGACGAAGATCGAGCCGAACATGGCCAGAACCCCGAAGAACGCCGCGTCGATGATCCCGAAGGACAGCCAGTTTACTGCCATAACGACCCAGACGTCAGAGGTGAAGGCGCGGAGAATCGCGTAGAAGGGCAGGAAATACCATTCCGGCACAATATGCGACGGCGTCACCAGCGGGTTCGCTTCGATGTAGTTATCCGGGTGGCCCAGGAACTGCGGCATAAAGGCGACCAGCGCCCAGAACAGCGCGAAGATCACAGCCAGCGCGAACAGGTCCTTAATCACGAAATAGGGCCAGAAGGGCAGCGTATCTTTCGCAGCTTCTTCTTTGGATGTGCGGCGCACATCAACACCGGTCGGGTTGTTGTTGCCCGTGGTGTGGAAGGCCCAGATATGCAGGATCGACAGACCCAGGATCACGAAGGGCAACAGGTAGTGCAGGCTGAAGAAGCGCGTCAGCGTGGCGTTGCCCACGGCAGGCCCGCCCAGCAGCCACGTTTGCAGCATTTCGCCAATGCCCGGAATAGCGCCGAACAGGCCGGTGATTACGGTTGCGCCCCAGAAGGACATCTGGCCCCAGGGCAGAACGTAACCCATGAACGCGGTCGCCATCATCGCCAAGTAGATGAACATGCCCAAAATCCACGTCACTTCGCGCGGGGATTTGTAGCTGCCGTAATACAGACCACGGAAAATGTGGATATACACAGCCGCGAAGAACAACATGGCGCCGTTCTGGTGCAGGTAGCGCAGCATATGGCCACCATTCACGTTGCGCATGATATGCTCGACACTGGCAAAGGCCAGATCGGCGTCGGGGGTGTAGTGCATGACCAGCACAATGCCGGTGACGATCTGCAACACAAGGCAGGTCATCAGGACAATGCCCCAGATCCACATCCAGTTCAGGTTCTTGGGCGTGGGGATCTTGATGGTGTCGTATAGCAAGCCAACGATGGGAAGACGCTTGTCGATCCACTTCTCGGCATTGCTGGTCGGCTCGTAATGGTCGTGTGGAATACCGGACATGTATTCTCTCCTTTAACCAAGCTGGACGGTTGTGTCATCGACGAAGGTCGCGACCGGAATATGCATGTTTTCCGGTGCCGGCCCACGGCGGATACGGCCTGCCGTGTCGTAGTGCGACCCGTGGCAGGGGCAGAACCAGCCGCCGAAATCACCTGCGCCATTGCCCAAGGGCACACAGCCAAGATGGGTGCAGACACCCGTCATCACCAGCCACTCACCCGCATCATCCATGGTGCGGTTGGCGTCGGATGCGTCGGTCCCCGGCTTGTTGGGGTTGCGTGATTCCTGGTCGATCGTCAGCTCGTCCACCGACACAGCGCGCCCGGCCTCGATTTCTTCTTCGGTGCGGCGGCGCAGGAACACCGGTTTGCCAAGAAAGCTGACGGTCAGCTGGCTGCCGGGTTCAAGGCCACCGACATCAACAAAGATCGACGACAGAGCTTGCACATCGGCCGTGGGGTTCATCTGATTGACAAGTGGCCACACGGCAGCGCCGACAGTCACGGCACCCGCACCTGCGGTTGCGTAATAGATGAAATCCCGGCGGGTGCTTTCGTGGTCATCAGCGTGGGACACGAGCATTCTCCCTTTTCAGTGGGTACGAGGGCTAAATTGCAGACAGGCCGCATGTCAGGCGCGGCCCCTCACGGTTGCATTTAGCGGGGATTGGGGGGTGCGTCCAGCTTTGAAAGCGTGGAAAGGTGTCGCACTTGCGCCGATTCTCACGGTTTTTGGCAAGGTTTGCGCTATCCGGGCGGGGTTGTCATGGCCATGCTGTCGCGCGCGCTGAATTCGTCCTGCCAGCGGGCCAGTGTCGGTGCGCGCTTGCGCCAGCCCCGATCCGCCAAGCGAAAATCCAGATAGCCCAGCGCGCAACCCAGCGCCATCTGACCCATGCAGAGTGGTCCGGCCAGATAGGCCAGCCAACGGTCTTCCAACAGGGTAACGCTGCGGGCAATCTTGGACCATTGCCCGGCGACGATCGCATCAGAGCGGATCGGCTCTGCCCTCAGGCGGGTTTCATACATTATCGAGAGTGCTGCATCCAATATGCCATCCGCCGTTGCTTCCAGTGTCAGGCAATCCCAGCGCCGCGCGCCCTGCGGATAGAAGCGATCCCCGGCCAAGGCATCCAGATAGGCGCAGATCACACGGCTGTCATACAATGCGCCACCCTCCGGGCGCGTCAATACCGGCACCTTGCCAAGCGGGTTGGCTTCCAGAGGTACAGAGCCGGGGTCCAGCGGTGTTCCAGAGGCCGGGACCAGCGCGATCCGCTCGGCAAGCCCCGCTTCATGCGCCAGCACCATAACCTTGCGCACATAGGGTGAGGTCGCGCTGTGATACAGCGTCAGCCCGTTCATACCCGGCGAAACCGGATGCGCCCCAGAAGGCTGCCGTCGATTTCCACGCCGGGCCCAGACTGCCCCAGTCGAACCACGCGGCGAAAGCGTCCGGCCATGTTCCATTGCTGACGGTCGCGCGCATGCTGTCCGGTCAGCCCTTCTGGCAGATCGTCAAACGCGTCTTCCGCGCGTTGGTCGACGCGACCGCGTTCCATCTGGCGGGCCAAGACATAACCGGCAAGGGCAATGGCACCGTAACGCGCGGCGGTGGCTGCAATCGGGGCAAGAGGGACAGGCATATTGCGGTCTTTCAAAAACTTTCGGTCCGGTAATGTTATCAGTATCCGCGAAGCTGTCCATTCACGTTCTTGGAAAAACTTACCCTTCGACGGGCAGGTTCTGGGCCAGCGCCTGACCCCGGTCCACAGCGATTCGCGCCAAGGGCCATGTCAGGTCCACCATTGCGCCATGCAGAACAGGGCTGCCTGGCAAGGTCTTTATCGGGCCGTCGCAATTCAGAAATTCCAGCCGCGCGCCAGTGCGTTCCAGCAATGTCTTGGCAATGAACATCCCCAAGCCCATACCCGCGTAGCCCGGACGGCGCTTGGGGCGATTCGGATCGCGCCCGCGCCCGATGAATGGCTCGCCAATGCTGCCCAGCACTTGCGGCGAGAATCCCGGCCCGTCATCGACAATGCGAATGCGCAGGGTCTGCGCGGTCCAGCTTGCATCGACCCAGACCTCGGACGCCGCGAAATCGACCGCGTTCTGCACAAGGTTGCGCAGGCCGTGAATCAGCTCTGGACGACGCTGGATAAGCGGTTGCGGGTCATTGCTGGCATCGCCCGGCTTCAACAGGAAATGCACCTGTTTGCCGCGGTCCAGATGGGGGTCCGCGGCCTCTTGCAGCACTGCCTCCAAAGGTGCGCGGCGCATCATCGTGTCGTCTTTGCCGCTGCGCCCCATAGAGTGCAGAATCGTTCGGCAGCGATCAGCTTCTTGCACCAGAAGGCGTGCATCCTCGACCAGATCGGGGCGGTCCGCCAATTCTTCGGCCAACTCGGCGCTGACCAGTTTTATCGTGGCCAGGGGTGTGCCAAGCTCATGGGCGGTTGCCGCGACCACGCCGCCCAGATCGGTCAGCTTCTGCTCGCGAGAGAGCGCCATTTGCGCGGCCAGCAGTGCGTCGGCCATGGAATTCGCCTCTGCGGCGACGCGCTGGGCATAGAACGCCTGAAACGCAATCCCGATCACGATGGCTGCCCAATGCCCAAAGGTCAGGATTGGGGCGACATCCAGCACCGTGCCATCGGCAAAGCGCAAAGGGCGGTAGCTGACACTGACCAATGTGATAAGCGCAATCGCCACAATCGACAGCAAAAGTGTGGAGCGCGACCGCAACGCCATGGCCGCCACTGCGACCGGGGCCATGACCAAAAGTGCAAACGGGTTGGTAATGCCGCCGGTCAAATACAGCAACAAAGACAGTTGCGCGATATCGAACAGAAAGGTCAGCGAAGCTTCGGTGTCGGACAGACGCTTGGCCGGCGGATATAAAAACAGGGACAACAGGATCGACACACCGGCTGCGCCCACCACCAGCGCAACCAAACCCGTGTCGAAACGCAGTCCGAAGGCCAGTTGCCCCACCACCAGCGCCGCGATCTGCCCCGACAGCGCGACGATGCGCACATAGGTCAGCGTGCGCAGCCGCACCCATTCGGTGCGGTTGTCTTGTGTGATCTCTCCGAAGGTGGGGTCCATGGGCGTGATGTCACATCTTGGGGAATAGGGATTGTTACGCGCGCGCGCCTTTGGCATCAAGCGTTGGTAACGTCACAGGGGTGCGCAAATGCTACGTCGATATTCCATCATGGCTGCCGGGTTTTTGGCGCTTGTCCTAGGAGGCTTGGGCGGCATGGTGTTCTTTGCGCCCGACGAAGGCCAATTTGCGCAATGCCGCGAGACATCCATTGCCGGGGGCAGTGGGGCCATTGGCGGGCCGTTCACCCTGACCGACCATACCGGCCAGCAGGTGACAGAGGCCGATTTTGCCGATCGCCCGGTGCTGCTTTATTTCGGCTATACGTTCTGCCCCGATGTCTGCCCCTATGATCTCGCCCGGAATGCCGAAGCCGTCTACACCCTTGCAGAGCAGGGCTATGATGTGACGCCGGTGTTCATCTCTGTGGACCATGGGCGCGACACGTTGGAAGGGCTGGCCGAATTCGTCAGCTTCATGCACCCCGATATGGTGGGCCTGACCGGGACCGAACAGCAGTTGCGCGACGCTGCCCGCGCTTATCGTGCCTATTATGCCGTGCAGGACACCGAGGACGAATTCTACCTGATCGACCACACGACCTTTACCTATCTGAATCTCCCCGGTCATGGCTTTGTCGAATTGTTCCGCCGCGAGGCAACGCCCGACGAAATGGCCGACCGCGTGGCCTGCTTTATCGACAATGCCTGAGGCCGGGACATGGTCAGTTCAAATTGACCTTTTACCCTGCACGACCTAACTGTGGTGTAACCCATAGGGGAAGCACAATGACTGAACCCGCGCAACTTGATCTTGGTCCCGACCCGTCTTTGCTGATCGTCGATGATGATGAGGTGTTTCTGAAGCGCCTTGCGCGCGCCATGGAAAAGCGTGGCTTTGTTGTGGAAACCGCCGAAGGCATCACGGCGGGCAAGGCAATCGCCACTGCCCGCCCGCCTGCCTATGCCGTGATCGACCTGCGGCTGGAGGACGGTAACGGGCTGGACGTGGTCGAAGTGCTTCGCGCCAAGCGCGAGGATGCCCGGATCGTGGTGCTGACCGGTTATGGTGCAATTGCAACCGCTGTTGCGGCGGTGAAAATCGGGGCGACGGATTACCTGTCCAAGCCCGCCGATGCCAACGAAGTGGTGCGCGCGCTGCTGGGCACGGGAGAGGCTTTGCCTGACATCTCTGAGAATCCCATGTCCGCCGACCGCGTGCGCTGGGAACATATTCAGCGTGTCTATGAGCAATGCGACCGCAACGTATCGGAAACCGCGCGTCGTCTGAGTATGCACCGGCGCACCTTGCAACGTATTCTGGCCAAACGCTCGCCTCGCTGACATTGCTTGCGGGCAGTCACGGGCTATCCTTCGTGGCAGGGTTGCCGCAGGGACAGAGATGACGCTTCTGGCGCTAGAGGATATCCGCAAGAGCTTTGCCAGCGCCGAAGGGCCGGTGCCGGTTTTGCAGGGCGTATCGCTTGCCGTGGCTGGCGGCGAGGTCGTGGCGCTGACCGGCGAAAGCGGCAGCGGAAAATCGACCCTTTTGCACATTGCCGCAGGGCTGGAAGCACCCGATGCGGGCCGCGTGCTGGTCGGTGGGCAGGATATGGCCGCGCTGCCCGATACGGGCCGCGCGAAATTGCGGCGCGGCACGGTGGGTCTGGTGTTCCAGCAGTTCAACCTTGTGCCGTCCCTGAGCGTGGGTGCGAACCTTGCCTTTCAAGCGCGGCTTGCAGGCGGTCATGACGCGGCGTTTTGCACGCAGCTTGCCGCGCGGCTGGGCCTGTCGGACCTTGTGGCGCGCTACCCCGAACAGCTTTCCGGTGGCCAGCAACAGCGCGTGGCGATTGGTCGCGCCTTGGCCGCGCGGCCCAAAGTGCTGCTGGCGGATGAACCGACCGGCAACCTTGATGAGGCGACGGGCGATGCCGTATTCGCCCTGATGCTGGAGCTTGCCCGCGCGCAAGGCGCGGCTCTGTTGCTGGTCACGCATTCGGCGCGGTTGGCAGGGCAGTGCGACCGGGCCGTGCATCTGCGCGCGGGGCGGTTGGCATGACGCTGGCGGCGCTACTGTCGCACTGGGCGCGCAACAAGGTGCAACTGGCCATGTTGCTGGCGGGGCTGACGCTGGCCACCGCTTTGTGGTCGGGTGTGCAGGCGCTGAACGCGCAGGCGCGCGGGGCGTATGCCACCGCCGCCGCCTTGGTGTCCGAGGACGGTGTGGCCCGGCTGGACACGCCTTCGGGCCAGATGCCGCAAACCCGCTTTGTCGAATTGCGCCGCGCGGGCGTGCTGGTCTCGCCCGTGGTCGAGGGGCGGGTGAGTTTTGGCGATACCCGCGTGACGTTGCTGGGGATTGACCCACTGACAGCACCTCCCGGAACCGCTGCTGCACTTGCGGATGGCGATTTGCAGGGCTTCGTTGCAGGCGGGGGCTTTGCGCATCCCGAAACACTGGCCGAGATCGACCCGAGCGACATAGCGCTAACCCCCTCGCAAGCTGTGCCGGTGGGTATTGTGCTGGTCGATATTGGCACCGCGCAAATCCAGCTTGGCATGGCGGGTCAGATCAGCCACCTGATGTTGACCGGCCCCGCGCCCCAACCCTTGCCAGAGGGTCTGCGGCTGTCCCAAGCCGACGCGGGCGCGGAACTGGACGGGCTGACCGACAGTTTCCACCTGAACCTGACGGCTTTCGGCGCGCTGGCCTTCGCGGTGGGCCTGTTCATCGTGCATTCCGCCGTGGGATTGGCGTTCGAGCAACGGCGCGGTCTATTCCGCACCCTGCGCAGCCTTGGCGTTTCTTTGCGCGCGTTGACCGTCGCCTTGGCGCTGGAACTGGCGCTGATGGCGTTGGTTGCGGGGCTGGCCGGGCTGGCGCTTGGCTATGTCATGGCCGCCGCGCTGTTGCCCGATGTCGCCGCCACCTTGCGCGGGCTTTATGGTGCGCCGGTGCCGGGCAGCCTGCAATTCAGCCCGGTCTGGGCGCTGGCGGGCTTGGCGATGGCCTTTGCCGGGGCCGTTCTGGCAGGCGGGCAGGCGCTGTGGCGGCTGTGGCACATGCCGGTGCTTGCGCCTGCCCAACCGCGCGCATGGGCCATGGCCTCTGGCCGGGCAATGCGCTGGCAGGTTATGGGCGCGCTGGGCCTTGGTGCGGTTGCCGTCGTTTTGGCGTTCACGGGGTCGGGTCTGTTTGCCGGGTTCGCATTACTGGCAGCGGCGCTACTGGCGGCGGCGCTTCTGACCCCGGCGGTTTTGGCGCTGTGCCTGCAAGGGGCAGCCCGCATGGCGCGCGCGCCGGTGCTGCAATGGTTTTGGGCGGACAGCCGCCAGAACCTGCCGCGTCTGTCGCTTGCATTGATGGCGCTGATGCTTGCCCTGGCCGCGAATATCGGCGTCGGCACAATGGTTGCCAGTTTCCGCGCCACGTTCATCGGCTGGCTGGACCAAAGGCTTGTGGCGGAAATGACCGTCACCCCGCGCGATGCGGCGCAGGCGGTGGCGCTGGAAGCCTTCCTTATGCCGCGCACCGATGCCGTGCTGCCCCTGCGGCGGGTCGATGCCACGCTTGCGGGTCAGCCCGGCGCCGTCTTTGCCATGCGCGACCATGCGACCTTTCGGGATCACTGGCCGCTGCTACAGGCCGCGCCGGACCCGTGGGACCGCTTGGCAGCGGAAAGGGGCGCGCTGATAAACGAGCAACTCGCCCGACGCGCGGGGCTTTGGCCGGGGGACCGCGTGGTCTTGCCGGGGGCTGGCGCGGTGGCTGTCTTGGGTGTCTATCCCGATTACGGCAATCCGCTGGCGCAGGCGATCATCACCGAAGGCTGGTTCGACCGGCTTTACCCCGGCACACCCACGCGGCAATTGGCCATCCGCACCGATAACGCAGAGGCAACCCGCACCGCGCTGCTCGATGAGTTCGGGCTAAGCGCCCAAGCCATCACCGACCAAGCGCAAGCCAAGGCGCTGTCCTTGGCCATATTCGAGCGCACCTTCCTGATTACCGGCGCGCTGAACGTGCTGACCCTGTCGGTCGCGGCACTCGCCCTGTTCGCCACGTTGGTCACGCTGTCGGGTCTGCGGCTGGTGCAGCTTGCGCCGTTATGGGCGATGGGCCTGACCCTGCGCCAGTTGGCCGGGTTGGAGCTGGCCCGCGCATTGGTTCTGGCAGGCTTGACGATGGTTTTGGCGCTGCCCGTGGGCCTGATGTTGGCGCAGGTGTTGCTTGCGGTCATCAATGTGCAGGCCTTTGGCTGGCGGCTGCCCTTGCAGGTCTTTCCCGCCAATTGGGCGCGTTTGGCGCTTTGGGCGGGGTTGGCGATGCTGGCAGCCAGCGCGTGGCCCGCATGGCGCTTGTGGCGCGCGGGTGGCGGGCCTTTGCTAAGGGTGTTTGCCTATGAACGTTAAGGCTTTTCTGGTCCTGCTTTTGCTTGCCCCTCCCGCGCTTGCCCAAGGCTTCGCCGGGCTGGGCACTGATGCAGAAGGCTTTGCGATTCCCGAACGCGGTCGCGCGCTGGACTTCCCACGCGACCATGGCGCGCATCCCGATTACCGCATTGAATGGTGGTATCTGACCGCCACCTTGCAGGGCGCGGATGGCCGCGATTACGGCGCGCAATGGACGTTGTTTCGCTCTGCTCTCGCACCGGGAGAGGCCGAGGGCTGGGACAGTCCCCAAGTCTGGATGGGTCATGCGGGCCTGACCACGCCAGATCAACATTTCAACGCCGAACGCTTCGCGCGTGGCGGGATCGGGCAGGCGGGCGTGCAGGCTGCCCCCTTCACGGCGTGGATTGATGACTGGCATATGACCAGCACCGCGCCGGACGGTGCCGATGCCTATTCCGCGCTGGAAATTGCCGCCACCGGGCCGGATTTCGGCTATGACCTGAACATGCGCGCCCAAGGCCCCTTGGTGCTGCATGGGGACAACGGTTATTCCGTGAAATCCGCCGCCGGGCAGGCCAGTTATTATTATTCACAGCCCTTCTACACGGTCGAAGGCACGCTCAACCTGCCTGATGGTCCGGTTGCCGTGACCGGCCAAGCATGGCTTGACCGCGAATGGTCCAGCCAGCCCTTGGCCAGCGACCAGACGGGGTGGGACTGGTTTTCCATCGTGCTGGAAGATGGCCACCGCCTGATGGGTTTCCAATTGCGCGGCGACCAGACGTTTACGGCGGGCACATGGATTACGCCACAGGGCGAGGCGACTGCCTTGCCCGATGGTGCGCTGTCCTTCGCGCCGCAAGGGACCGCGCGGGTCGCGGGCCGAGACATTCCGGTGCGCTGGCGGATCGACTGGCCCGAACAGGGGCTGGCCTTGCAGACCGAACCGGTCAACCCGCAAGCATGGATGGACCTGACCGTCAGCTATTGGGAAGGCCCTATCCGCGTCACTGGCTCCCATACCGGCCGCGGTTATCTGGAAATGACCGGCTATTGAGCGCGCGCATTTCATCTTGCCCTAAATATTCGCGACACCCGGCCCGCAAAAGGTGCCCCGCTTGCCATTCCCTTGACGCCGCGTTGCACTGGACCGTGCGGCCACTGCGCGGCTAGTGTTGCCGCATAGCCGGAGGATCCCCCATGCCATCCTACCCCCATATGCTTGCGCCCTTGGACCTTGGTCATGCCACGCTGAAAAATCGCGTGCTGATGGGCTCCATGCACACGGGCCTTGAAGAACGTGGCGACTGGAACCGCGTGGCCGAATATTATGCCGAGCGCGCGCGGGGCGGCGTCGGCCTGATCGTGACCGGCGGCATGGCACCCAATGCGGAAGGGGGTGTCTTTCCGGGGGCGGCGGGGCTGTATACGCCGCAGGACATCGCCAATCACCGTATCGTGACTGACCGTGTCCATGCAGAGGGCGGCAAGATTGCCATGCAGATATTGCACGCGGGGCGTTACGCCTATGGCCCCGATTGCGTGGCACCTTCCGCCATCAAATCCCCGATCAGCCCGTTCAAACCGCACGCGCTGGACGAGGCTGGGATTGAAAAGCAGATCGCCGATATCGTCCTTGCCGCGGACCGTGCACAACAGGCGGGGTATGATGGTGTAGAGGTGATGGGGTCCGAGGGGTATTTCCTGAACCAGTTTCTGTGCGCGGCCACCAACCACCGCACCGACCGCTGGGGCGGGGACTACGCGAACCGGATGCGCTTGCCGGTGGAGGTTGTCAAACGCGTCCGTGAAACCGTCGGCCCTGATTTCATCGTGATCTACCGTATCTCATTGATTGACCTTGTGCCGGGCGGGCAGGGCTTTGACGAGGTCTTGCGCCTTGCCCGCGCGATAGAAGCGGCGGGGGCGAGTATCCTCAACACCGGGATCGGTTGGCACGAGGCGCGGGTGCCGACCATTGCGACCTCTGTGCCGCGCGGAGGCTGGGCTTGGGTCACGCGCAAGCTGATGGGGAAGGTGGGCATCCCTGTCATTACCTCGAACCGCATCAATACGCCGGAACTGGCCGAGGACTTGCTGGCAAACGGTGCTGCCGACATGGTCTCCATGGCGCGGCCCTTTCTGGCCGATCCCGAATTTGTGGCCAAGGCCGCGTCAGGCCGCGCCCGCGAAATCGCGCCTTGCATTGCCTGCAACCAAGCCTGTCTGGATCACACGTTTCAGGGCAAAATTTCCAGTTGCCTTGTGAACCCCCGCGCAGGGCATGAAACCGAACTTAACTACACGCCCACAGATACCCCCAAACGCATCGCCGTGGTCGGTGCTGGCCCTGCGGGGTTGATGGCGGCCTTGGTGGCCGATCAGCGCGGGCATGACGTGACCTTATACGAGGCTGACGCCCGCATCGGCGGGCAGTTGAACATGGCCCGCATCATCCCCGGTAAGGAAGAATTCCACGGGCTGGTGGACTGGTTCGCCACCATGCTTGGCGCGTCGCGCATCACGGTGCATCTGACCACCCGCGCCACGCCTGACATGCTTTTGGGCTATGATGAGGTTATCATCGCCACCGGCGTCACCCCGCGCGACCCGGCCATAGACGGGCAAACCGCGCCACATGTGCTGCGCTATACCGATGTGCTGCGCAATGGTGCGCCTGTGGGTGCGCGCGTGGTGGTGGTCGGCGCGGGGGGGATCGGCTTTGATGTGGCCGAATATTTGGCGCATCAAGGGCCAAGTGCCGCGCTTGACCTGCCCTTGTGGCAGCGCGAATGGGGCGTGACCGACCCGGCGCTTGCCCCCGGTGGGCTTGCGCCAAATGGCCCGCAGCCCACGCCGCCCGCGCGCGCAATCACGCTGGTGCAACGCAAACCCGGCAGGCCCGGCAGAGGGTTGGGCAAGACCACCGGCTGGATTCACCGCGCAAGCCTTGCCGCCAAAGGCGTGACCATGCTGGGCGGGATGACCTACAAGCGCATCAGTGCTGATGGGCTGGTGGTGGAGCGTGACGGGGCAGAGCAGACCCTGCCCGCCGGCACAATCGTGCTCTGCACCGGGCAAGACCCGCTGCGCGATCTGGCCGATGCCTTGCCGCAGTCGCATGTCATCGGTGGGGCGGATGTGGCCGCAGAACTCGACGCCAAACGCGCCATCGACCAAGGCGCACGGCTGGCTGCCAGTCTCTGACCTTGTGCTTCATCTTGCCAAAATACTCATGACGCATCATGGACCACGGGCGCGACCTTTGCATCAGCGTCGCGCCACCCCTCGCAAAGTGTGGCCTGCCCCTGCGCGGAGGGGCCAGCTTGGGGGATCACCGCTGCGTCCAGTTGCGGCTTAAGGCGGTGCCGCGACGTCAACGCTTTGATACCGCTCAGCGATAGAGCAGGTCGCGGTGATACTGGCGTAACAGCATCAGCCCGACCACCATCGGCACCAGCGCACAGGCGGCGGTATAAGCGACCGAGATATATCCGGGCGAATAGACCGGGTAGAAGCCGTCGCGCATCAGCCCGGTGATATGCATGATGGGGTTATACCAAAGGATATTTTGCGCGAAGGGTGGCAGATCCTCGTATAAAAACAACACGCCAGAGATAACGAAAAGCGGGGCTGTGATGATGCCCCAGATATCTTCCCATACCGGGAATCGTTGGAACAGGTAGCAGTTCAGGCAGCCAACCCCGAAGCCCAGGGCGCAGATCAGGGCGATGGCCAGAAAGATGCGGTCCCAGTCCAGCACGGTTTTCAGGTCTTCGAACAGGATTATCCCGGTCAGGATGATGCACGCTGCCGTCAATGACACCAGCGTGTTAAGAAGAAAGCGCGCGATCACTGCGTCGATCCAGCAAACCCTTGGGTAAAACAGCAGCGCCCGCGAATAGTTCATGGCGCGCCCGACATTGCTGCCCAAAGCGTTGAAGGTCTGCAACACAAGCATTCCTGTCGCCTTGAACAGCAGGAAGCTGGTGCCAAGCGCGGGCGATTTGGCCAGAAGTGAAAAGGCGAAAGCGATGATGATGATGATCCCCAGCGGTTGCAGCACCGCCCAGACATACCCACCGGGGCGGCGACCATAACGCGTCCCCATCTCGCGCAGTGTCAGCGCCGCGATGCATCGTAGGGCCGATGCGCCGGCACTTTCGGTGGCAGGCTGCGGGATATCGCCAATTTCCGGGGCCTTGCCGGCCATTCGCCGCCTCTGCGCTGGTTTTTGCAAGCTGGACTATGTAGAAAAACAAAAGCAGAATCAATCAGGCAAGCAAGGTGGTTGCGACGCGTGAACACACAGGCCCCTCCCCCTGTTACCGACGATTCAGAAACATCCGTTCAGCGGCTTGCCCGTCAGACAGCTGTGCATTCGCGGTTGCGCACGCGCCATAAGGGGCTGATTGCCAGCCTGTTGCTTGTCGTTGTTTTACCGGTTGTCTTGACATCGCTCTATCTGGCGCTGCTGGCGCAACCGCAATACGCCTCGGAAACCGGCTTTGTGGTGCGACAGGAAGAAAGCGTGTCAGCCAGCCAGATGCTGGGCGGGTTGTCGCAGGTTCTGGGCACGCCATCGGCCAGCAATTCCGACCTGCTGTTCGAGTTCATCCAAAGTCAGGCAATTGTGCGGCGCATAAATGACGAACTGGGCATCGTCGGACATTATGCGCAGTTCTGGCCCTTGGACCCGGTTTATTCCATAAGACCCGACATCACCATCGAGGATCTGGCGCAATTCTGGCGCCGGATGATCCGCATCACCTATGACAAGTCGTCAGGCGTCATCATGGTAGAGGTGCGCGCGCGTGACGCCGCAATGGCCCAGCAGATCGCACGAGAGATCGTGGCGCAGAGCGAAGCCATGATCAACACGTTGAACGCACAAGCTCGCCGTGACAGTATCGCCAATGCCGAGGTCGATCTGGATCAGGCTTTAAACACTTTGCGCAGCGCCCGCGAAGCCTTGGTCGCCTTTCAGGCGCGCACTCAGATTCTGGACCCGCAGGCTGATATTCAGGGCCGCATGGGCGTGGTTGCGAATTTGCAGCAACAGCTTGCAGAGGCGTTGGTCGATTATGACCTGCTTTTGCAGGCCACCGATTCGACCGACCCGCGCGTGCGGCAGCTTGACCGCCGCATCCGCGCCATCGAGCAGCGGATCGCGGGGGAACGCGCCAGTTATTCAAGCGACGGCACCACAGAGGATGCTGACAGTTACCCCAGCCTGCTGGCGACCTATGAGGGGTTGCGCGTGGATGTGCAATTCGCCGAGGAAATTTACCGTGTATCGTTGACCGCGTTGAACCAGGCCCGGACGGCGGCCGAGCGTCAGCAATTGTATCTGGCGACCTTCATTTCCCCCACCAGCGCGGAAACGGCCGAGTATCCGCGCAAGTTCCTTTTGGTCGCCTTGACGGCGTTTTTCTGCATGATGGGCTGGTCGGTCGGTGCGTTGGTGTATTACAGCCTGCGCGACCGGGGTTGACGGCGCGGCATGATCCAGCTTCAGAACCTGTGCAAGACGTTTGAGATTCCGGGCGGCACGCATACCGTGTTCCGCGACCTGAGCCTTGATCTGCCGCCGGGCCGGTCGCTGGGGTTGCTGGGCCGCAACGGGGCTGGCAAATCCACCTTGTTGCAGATCATCGCAGGGACAATGCAGCCTACATCGGGCCATGTCATCCGGCGCGGAAAGATATCATGGCCCATAGGCGGCGCGAACAGCTTTCACCCCGACATGACAGGGCTTCAGAACACACGGTTCCTGGCCCGGTGTTACGGGGTCGATACTGATGCACTTGCGGCCTTTGTCGAAGACTTCGCGCAGATCGGCAAGCATTTCAACATGCCGTGGCGCACCTATTCTGCCGGGATGAAATCGCGCATGTCTTTCGGGGTGGCCATGGGCATACCGTTCGACACCTATCTGATCGACGAGGTTACGGGGGCGGGCGATAAAAGCTTTCGCGAGCGCAGCAACACCGTGTTCAAAGCCCGCATGGCCAATGCTGATGCGATCATGATTAGCCACAACATGTCCGACATGCGCAATTTCTGTAACAGCGGGCTGGTGCTGCACAAGGGCGTGCTGGAATTCTTCGATGATATCGAGCAAGCGATAAACCGCCACGAAGAGTTAATGCGCGTTGCCTGACGCGGCTTAGGCTTCGCGCAGGAAGCCGTTGGCGTCGACCGTGGTATTGGCCGATGTCCAGAGCTTCGCCCATGAAATTGCCCCGGTCGCAGAGGCGCGCGATCCAAGCCAGAAGCCTTGTGCCGCCCCAGTTGCCACGGGCAGACCCAGCAAGAATGTCGCACCAGCCGGGGCCGCGCGCATGACAAGCAAGGTGCCGCTGCCGGTCTGGCCCGTAGGCACACCTGTTGCTGTCGCCATGTCAGGGACATGGTAGAAGCCGGGGGCAAGCGCGGTGGTCAGGTCCGTCACCGCCGGAGGGGTGGTCGCCCCCAGCCCGAAATCCCCCACTTTCAGCAGCTTGTCGGCGCTGGTATCGGTCGCAGTCTGGGTTACGGCTGTCCCGGTCAAGGTGCCATCGACTGTCATTCCGGCGGGAAAGCCAGCCACACCGCTTGCGGCATCGACCACGATGGCGTCTTGCCAAACGCTGCCATCGGCGCTGACCTTCAGGCTGAAATCGTCATTGCCCGCCATGCCTATTTCGGCACGCCCCGACCAGTTGGTCTGGAACAGCAGGCTTGCTGTGTCTGATGCGCTTGCTTTGTTGACCTTTACCTGATGCCCCGCACCCTCATGTGTGAACAGGCTGGCGTCGGAGGACAGCGCCAGCCGGTTCACGGCGTCATGGCTGGCATTGATGCCTATGCCAGTCATGTTGTTCAGGCTATCGGGGGCCGCGATCTGCCAAGCGCTGCCGTCCCAGACATAGAGGGCCGTGCCTTGCGCAGCGCACCAACCCGGCAGCGGCGTGATGAATTGCCATGCATCGCCCATCCATGCGGCCAGCCGCCCGTCATTCCCGGACCAATCGCCAGTCGCGCCGGCGCCCAGTGCCCAGACTTGGCCAGTGCCGGGGCTGACAGGGGGATTGATGGCATCGACCCCTTCAAGCGTCAGATGCACGACAATATCGAGCGTCTCCAGCGCCTCGTTATGCGTGACGTGCTTCTGGGCCTGTGCGGGCAACAAGAACGGCAGCCCAAGACGGGGCGATAGCTCTGACATGGTCGGCACTCCTGAACCGGAAATTCAGGGGCACCCTAGCGCGCGCAGGTAAGCAAAGCCTGACCGCAGCGCGCGCCGGTCATGCAACAGGTCAGATAAGCAACTGCCGCGGGTCTGCGACAAGCTGGCAATAGCGCGCCATGAAGCGCGCGGCATCGGCCCCGTTTATCACCCGGTGGTCGTAGGACAGGTCGAGCGGCACCATCGGCACGGGGCGTGGCGTGTCGCCGTCCCAGACCGTGACCGTTTCGGTGCGGGTTATGCCAAGGATCGCCAGCTCCGGTGGGTTCACGATGGGGGTAAACGCCATGCCACCAATGCCGCCCAGATTGCTGATGGACATGGACGCGCCGCCCATTTCATCGGGTCCGATCTTGCGGGCTTGCGCGCGCGTGGCAAGGTCGGCGATCTCTGATGACAGCTCCCACAGCCCCTTGCGGTCAGCGTTGCGGATGACCGGCACCATCAGGCCATTGGGCGTATCGACGGCAATGCCGATATGAACGTAGGTTTTCAGGACCAGAGTCTCGCCATCCGGCGTCAGCGAGGCGTTGAACCGGGGAAATTCCGTCAAACAACGCGCCAGTGCCATGACCTGAAACGCCAGCGCGGTCAGTTTCAGCCCGCGCGCCTGTGCGTCTGCGCGCCACGCTTTGCGCAAGCTTTCCACCGCCGAGATATCGGCCCGGTCATGATGCGTGACCTGCGGGATCAGGCTGCTGGCCGCACCAAGGTTGGCCGCGGCCAGCTTGGCCATGCGCGATAGGGGTTCTTCGGTCACGGGGCCATGCGCGGCATGGTCCACATCCCAGTAGCGGGTCTGGTCCGGCCCCGCCATGGTGGGTGCCGCGCCGCCCAGATGCGCGTCAACATCCTCGCGCCCAAGCGTGGTTCGTCCGGTTTTGCGGGCCAGTTCCTCAAGATCGACGCCCTTGTTGGCGGCGTAGCTTTTGGTGCTGGGGCTTGCTTGCAGGTCCATAATGCCCCCTTACCAACTGGCCGAAATATATTGCGTTTCCATGAATTCGAGCATGCCTTCATGCCCGCCTTCACGCCCCAGCCCAGATTGCTTGGTGCCGCCGAACGGTGCCGCCGGGTCGCTGACCAGCCCACGGTTCAGGCCGACCATGCCGTAATCCAGCCGTTCGCAAACCTGCAGCCCGCGTTTGAAGTCGCCGGAGAATACATAGGCGACCAGCCCGTATTCGGTGTTGTTGGCGCGTCGGATGACATCTTCCTGATCGGTAAAGGTCTGGATCGCGGCGACGGGGCCGAAGATTTCATCCTGCACGCAATCGGCATGTTCCGGCACGTTCGACAGCACGGTCGGCGGGTAGAAATAGCCTTTGCCCTCTGGCACCACGCCGCCGCATTCGACCTTCGCGCCCTTGGCAACCGCATCGGCCACGAACTCGGCCACCTTGTCGCGGGTCGCGGCGTTCACAAGCGGGCCGACATCCACGCTTGGGTCGGTGCCATCGCCCACCTTCAGCGCCGACATGGCGGCGGTCAGGCGGGCGGTGAAGTCCTCGGCAATATCGGCGTGCACATAGATGCGGTTCGCCGCCGTGCAAGCCTCGCCCAGGTTGCGCATCTTGGCCAGCATCGTGCCCTCGATGGCCACGTCCATATCGGCATCGTCAAACACCACAACGGGCGCGTTGCCGCCAAGTTCCATCGCGGGTTTCAGCACCTGGTCGGCGGCACCTTTCAGCAAGGTGCGCCCCACGCCGGTGGACCCGGTAAAGCTGACCACCCGCACGCGCGGATCGTGCATGATATGATCGACCAGCGCACCTGTGCGCTTGGAAGGCAGCACATTGACCAAGCCCGGCGGCACGCCCGCTTCTTCCAGCAGCGGCATCAGCGCCAGCATGGTCAGCGGCGTTTCCGACGCGGGCTTGATGATGACCCCGCAGCCTGCCGCCAGCGCGGGCGCGATCTTGCGGGTGCCCATGGCGGCGGGGTAGTTCCACGGCGTAATCAGCACCGCCAGCCCGGCGGGTTTGTGCTGCACCATGATCCGCGCGCCAGAAGCGGGGGCATGGGTAATCATTCCATCCGCGCGCACGGCTTCCTCGGCGAACCAACGGAAGAACTCGGCGGCATAGGTGGCTTCACCCTTGGCATCGGTCCCGGCCTTGCCGTTTTCCAACGTAATAAGATGCGCGAAATGATCCAGCCGCGCGGTCATCAACTCCCACGCTTTGCGCAGCACCTCCGAGCGTTCGCGCGGCGTGCGCCTGGCCCAGTCGGCCATCGCGACTTCGGCGGCATCCAGCGCGGCATCGGCGTGTTCGATCCCGGCACTGGCGACAGAGGCCAGCACCTGTTCAGTCGCCGGGTTGATGACGTCGAAGCGCGTGTCGGTCTTGACCCATGCGCCGTTAATATAAAGGTCAGTGTGGTCCATCTCGGTCCCCTTTCACAGCAGGTGGCGAAGCGGTTGCGCCACGCGTCCTGCGACAGTGTTCAAGAGCGCAATCGCTGCCTCGGCGCTCAACTGCTCGGGCGCGCATTCCAGCACCAGCGTCAGCCCTTTGCCCTTGGGCAGTAGCGTCAGGACCGGAATATCCTCGGCCCCAAGCTCTACATTCTGCACGAAGCTGCCGCGCAGATCGCGTAAGATCAGTTCTGGCGTTTCCTCGGTCGCAGCAACCTGCGACAGGCGCCGCGATATTGCAAAGCTGCGCGCGTGGCCGACGCGTTCAATGGCCAGCGTCTGCACATGGCCTTGGCCCAGCAGCCCGGCCAAGGCGGCATCAATGTCCTCCACCCCCTGCGCTTGCGCCCAATTCAGGAACGCCTCCAACCCCGGTCGCTTGACCCGCGCGGTCAGTCGGCGGCTGGCCTGCGTGGCGCCAGTGCTGCGTGCCTGACCCTCTGGCATGGCGCGCAGCACCTCCAGATCGCTCACATGGTAGGGCTGAGGGTGGCCAGCTTTGACCAAGCGCGACAGGTCCAACCCTTGTTGCAATGCCAAACGCCGCGCTTTTGGGGAGGCAAGAATGCGTTCGCCCTCTGCGAGGGGCGCCTTGGGGGCGGGTTTCGGTGCCTCTGCGGGCTTGGCGGCTGCGGCCTCTGGTTCGGGTTGCGCGGGTGCGGGAGCCTGCGCTTTGGCCGCATCATCTACCGAGCGCGCGACGGGGTTCGCCGGTGCCTCTGCCGTCAGGATCGCGACCGGCGCGCCGACTGCCACATCCTCGCCGGCTTGCGCCAAGGTCGCGGCCAAGTAGCCGCGCGCCCCGGCGGGCACTTCCATTGTGGCCTTGTCGGTCTCGACCTCGAACAGCAGGTCATCCGGGCCGACCTGTGCGCCAAGCTCTACCAGCCAGCCAACCATTCGCCCGCTATCCTGCGCCATGCCAAGCTGTGGCATGGTGATTTGTTTGCCGTCGGGCAGCGTGTCGCTTTTGGGCGCAGACTCCGCGGCAGGCGCAGGAGCGGGGCTATCATCTTCGGCACTGTCGGAAATCCGCGCGATCACCTGCCCCACCGGCACGTCGTCGCCCTCAGACGCGACAACACCGGTCAGAAAGCCCGAGGCCTGCGCTTCGACTTCCATCGTGGCCTTGTCGGTTTCCACCTCGAACAGGGCATCGCCCTTGGCGACCGCATCGCCCGGCGCTTTCAGCCAAGCGACGATCTTGCCCGCGTCCTGTGCCATGCCCAGTTGAGGCATCGTCACGTCATGCGGCCCGAAACCAGAGGTTTCATTACGCGGCATGAATCATCTCCCCGGCGCACAGCTTGCGCGCATTCGCGGCCACACCTTCGGGTGTCGGAACCGTGATGTCTTCCAGCGCAGGCGAGAACGGCACTGGCACATCCATCGCGCCCATCCGCAGCACTGGCGCATCCAGATGGTAAAACGCCTTTTCGTTCAGGCGGCTGGCAATTTCAGCGGTCACGCCGTAGCTTTGATGACCCTCGTCAATAACAATCGCGCGGCTGGTTTTTTTCACGCTGGCCAGAAGCGTTGCTTCGTCCAGCGGCACGATGGTGCGCGGGTCGATGACTTCGGCGCTGATGCCTTCGGCGGCCAGTATTTCGGCGGCTTTCTCTGCCACCTGCACCATGGACGATGTGGCGATGAAGGTAATGTCAGAGCCTTCGCGCTTCACATTGGCCTCGCCGAAGGGGATGAGGTATTCTTCCTCCGGCACCGGCGCCTTGTCCTGATACATCAGCTTGTCTTCGAAAATCACCACCGGATTGTTGTCGCGGATGGCGGTTTTCATCAGGCCCTTGGCTTCATAGGCTGACGATGGCATCGCCACCTTCACGCCCGGAATATGGGCGACCAAAGCCTGCAAGCTCTGGCTGTGCTGCGCCGCCGAGCGCCGGGTCGCGCCCATATTGGTGCGCAGCACCATTGGCACGGTCAGCTTGCCGCCGGACATATAGTGCTGCTTGGCGGCCTGATTGCACAACTGGTCCATGACCAGATAGATGAAATCTCCAAACATCAGGTCCACGATGGGGCGCGCGCCGGTCATTGCGGCCCCCACGGCCATGCCGACGAAACCGGGTTCTGAAATCGGCGTGTCCAGAACGCGGTCGGTGCCGAATTCCTCGACCAGACCGGACAGCACCTTGAAGGGGGTGCCCGCCTCGGCCACATCTTCGCCCATCAGGAACACGGTCGGATCGCGGCGCATTTCCTCGGCAATCGCCTCGTTCACGGCCTGCGACAGGGTAATCTCGCGCATGTTCAGTCCTCCTCAGGCGGCGAATACGTGCATGTCCACTTCGGACACATCGGGATAGGCGGCAGCCTCGGCATAGGCGACCGCGTCAGTCGCGTCTTTCTCGACTGCCGCATTGATCGCCTCAATCTCATCCTCGGTGGCGATGCCCTGTTCGACCAGATAGCTCCGGAACCGCACGATCGGGTCGCGGTTTTCTTTCCAGTCCTTTTCCTCGTCCTTCGACCGGTAATATTCGCGGTTAATGTCGCCCACATGGTGACCGTGGTAGCGGTAGGTCATCAACTCTATGAAGAACGGCCCTTCGCCCTTACGCGCGCGGGCGACCAGCTTTTGCGTCAACTCGTTGACCGCCAGCACATCCTGCCCATCGACCTGATGCGCCTCGATTCCGAAGGCTTCGGCGCGTGCGGTGATGGACCCGGCGGCGATTTCTTCTGTCTTGGTGTATTCGGAATAGCCGTTGTTTTCGCAGGCATAAATAACCGGCAGGTTCCAGAGCGCGGCCATGTTCATGACCTCATACATCAGGCCCTGCGCGGTTGCGCCATCACCGAAAAAGCACACGGTCACATCGTCCGACCCTTGCAGCTTGGCCCGCAATGCAGACCCCGTGGCGATCCCCATGGACCCGCCGACAATGGCATTTGCACCAAGGTTCCCGTGGCTCTGATCGGCGATATGCATCGACCCGCCCTTGCCCCGGCAATAGCCCTCGGCCTTGCCCAGAAGCTCGCAGAACATCTCCTTGAACTCGGCCCCCTTGGCCACGCAATGCCCGTGGCCGCGGTGGGTGCTGGTGATGCGGTCGTCATCCGTCAGCGCCTCACAAATGCCAACGGCCACGGCTTCCTCGCCGGAATACATATGCGTCAGGCCCGGCATCTTGGCGGACAGGTAAAGCTGGTTGGCGTTATCCTCGAAGGTGCGGATGCGCACCATCTGGGTATACATACGCAAGTAGTCTTCGGTGTTGGTCTTGGTCATGGGCTCTCCGCGCCCCGGGCTTGACCCGGGGCCTCCACGGTTGAGGTCCCGGGTCATGCCCGGGACGGGGTTATCAATACCGGTTGGCGATCGGCAACTCTTCAGCCGGGAACAGGCTGATGACTTCGCAACCTTTTTCGGTCACAACCACCTCTTCCTCGATCCGCGCCGCGGAATAGCCGTCAGCGGCAGGGCAATAGGTTTCCAGCGCGAAGACCATCCCGGTCTGAATCTCCATCGGGTGATCCAGAGACACGGCGCGGCTGATAATGGGCCGCTCATGCAGCGCCAGCCCCAGACCGTGGCCGAATTGCAGGCCGAAAGCCGCGTCCTCGTTCGGGAAACCAAGCGATTCTGCCGTGGGCCAGACCTCTGCCACCTTGTCGGTCGTCACGCCCGGCTTGATCATGGCAATCGACGCATCGATCCATTCGCGTGCCTTCACATAGGCGTCGTTCTGCGCAGGTGTCGCGCGGCCCACGTTGAAAGTGCGGTAGTAGCAGGTGCGGTAGCCCTGATAGCTTTGCAGGATGTCGAAGAACGCTTGGTCGCCGGGCCGGATCAGCCGGTCGGTGAAGTTGTGCGGGTGCGGATTGCAGCGCTCACCAGAAATGGCGTTGATCGCTTCCACATCGTCCGATCCCATCTCATACAACAGCTTGTTCGACATCGCGACGATGTCATTCTCGCGCACACCGGGTTTCAGCTCTTCATAGATCATGTGATAGACGCCATCGACCATCGCGGCGGCCTGCGTCAGAAGCTGGATTTCGTCCCAGTTCTTGATCTCGCGCGCGGCCAGCATGATCTGCTGGCCATCGACCACATTGATGCCCTCTTCGCGCAACGCATGGAACATGGCGGTTTCGGCATAATCCACGCCGACCGGCATGTCGGCCATGCCCGCATCCTTGATAAGCTGCGCGATCATCTTGGCGTATTTCTTCATCAGCCCGAATTCCGGCGGGATGGTGCCACGCATGCCAACGACACCGGCCAAGCAATGGCTGGGTTCCAGCCAGTCGGAATAGCGCTGATGGTGCACGGCAGCAGAGCCGAAATCCCAGATATAGGGGCTGTCATCGCCGGTCAGCAGGCAGAAACGGCACATCTTGTCGCGTTCCCATTCGCCGATCTTGGTCGAGGTGACATAGCGGATATTGTTCACATCGAAGAGCAGCAGCGAGCCGGCTTGCGAATTTTGCAAGGACTGCCGCGTGCGCGCCAGCCGGTAGCGGCGCAGCCGGTCGTGATCGACCCGGCGCTCGAAATCGACAGAGGTGTGGCCCCAAGCCGGGATCTTGTCCCGCCATTCCCAGTTGGTCTCAAGGTCCTGCGGGGTAAGCAGGTTGGGCATCAAGGCATTGCCTGGACGTTCTGACATCGTAAACTCCTTTCGGGGGCGACAGAGCGCACCCGATTTGTGAATGAAAGCAGAGGATTGCCGGGTTATTTCGTGACCCAGCCGCCATCGATGGAAATCATCTGGCCGGTCATGTAGTCGCTGTCATCCGACGCCAGGAACGACGCTGTGCCGACCACGTCTTTGGGGTAAGAGACCCGCTTGATGACAAGATTGTTCTTTACAATATCGTCATAGGCTTGGCCCGCGCGTTCCTTAAAGCCAATCTCGACCAAGTCCTTGTCCAATTGCTCCCAGAGCGGCGTGACCACGACGCCGGGGGCGTAGCCGTTCACGGTTATGTTGTGTTCTGCCAAGCCCAGCGCGCCGCATTCGGTCAGCGCAAGGCAGCCGTATTTCGAGGTGCAGTAGACCGTCACATCGACCAGCGGTTTACGGCTGGCGATAGAGCCGACGTTAATCAGCTTGTAAGGCTTTTCCTGCGGACCCTGCGCGATCATCTGGCGGGCGGTTTCCTGCATGCCCAGCCACATCGCCTTGGTGTTGACGTTCATAATCATGTCCCAGTTGTCTTCATCGATATCCATGAAGAACCGGGGCTTGTTCAGACCTGCATTGAACAGGCCAACATTGATGGACCCGAAAGCCTCGACAGTGGCGGCAACGGCGCTCGCGTTGTCTTCGCGCTTGGTGACATCCATTTTGACCGCGATGGCCTTGCCGTTCCCGGCGGCGTTGATGCGGTCGGCCACGTCCTGCGCTTCCTCTAGCGACAGGTCGCCAAGGCAGACATTCGCGCCTTGGGCGGCGAAGGATTCGGCATTGGCGGCACCCATGCCGCGCGCAGCACCGGTAATCAGGATGTTTTTGCCGTTCAGGCGGTTGGGGTCCATGGTGTCCTCCCTAAGTGACCTTGGATTTCAGGATTTTTTCTGCCTCGGACTGCACGCGGTCCAAAGCGTTGCGCGGGGTAACGATTCCCCGCAGCATGTCGTGCAACTCGCGCCCGCACAGGTCGATAATCTGCGACACTTGCGGAATGGGTGGGCGCGGCCAGAATTGCAGCTCGTCGCGCCATGACATCTGGTCCAGCAGCCCGAATATGGGCGACAGGCGGCGCACTTCCGGGTCGGCACCCACGGAATAGCGCGGCTCTGTCCGGCTGCCGTTCTGAGCATAAAGTTTCTGCGCGCCGGGTGAGGTGAAGGTGACAAGCGCCTCGACAGTATCGTCAATGCGGTCTTCCGCCAGATTGGCCGGAACGCACAGAACATAGCCCCCCACCGGTGCGATCGGGCTGCCGGTTGGCCCGTGTGGATGCGGCAGATAGCCGGTATTGCCATGCGCGGGGCTGTTTTCGTTCAATTCGAAATACGGCGCCAGCAGCGTGTAGCCATAGGCCATCGCCACATGTCCGGCACCGTAAGGGCGCACGCGCTCGTACCATGACATCGACAGGATATCGGGTGGCGAGTAATCCAGAAGCTGCATCAGGTAATCTGCCGCGGCCAGCGCGCGGTCGGTGTTCAGCGTGGGAGTAAACCCGCCCTTGGCCAAGCGGTCCGTGTCATACCCGCCAGCAATTTCAGGCATGTCGATGATCGGTTGCCCAAAGGCGCCGCAGGTCATCATGAAGGTATGCCCCAGCGCCGTGCCGCGTGCCGCGTTCCACGCCACCCCGTAGCGTCCGCGTTGCGGATCATGCAGGTGACGGGCCGCGGCGATCACGGCGTCGGTCGTTATCGGCGGTTCCAGCCCTTCATTGGCGAACCAGTCCTTGCGGTAGAACATAAGTTCCGGCGTGGTTTGGCTGGGCACACCATAGGGCCGTCCATCCCAATGCGCAGCGCGCCAGCCTGCGGTGTGAAAATCCGCCGGGTCCAGACGCGCAACATTCATCACGCCATCCAGTGGCCGGATCACCCCCTTTTCCACGAATTCACCCACCCAGGGCAGGTCCACCGCGATAAGGTCATAGCGGCTTTTGGGGCGCTCGGCGTTGCGCAGGGCTTCTTCGCGCAGACGGTCGATGCTGAAGGCGCGTTGATGGATGGTGGTGCCGACGATTTGCTCGAACTGGCGCTTCAGCCCTTCCATCACCATGAATGTCGGGTCGCCATGCACCAGAATGCGCAGCCCGCCTGACAGTTTCAGCGGTTCCGGCAATGCACGCGGGGGCGCGATGGCGGCGCGGCCGGGCTGATAAGAGCCACCGAAGTAATAATCCGTGGTTTCTGGTGTCGGTCCGGCAAGATCGAAGGATTGCCGTGCCAGCCGGTCAATTCGGTCCGCCAGTTGGCTGAACCCGTCCAGCAGGCTTGCGCTTGGGTGCAGCGAGTGGCTTTTGCCGGTGCGCGTGCGGGCGCGGCGGTCGATCAGGCCCGCGGCTTCGACCTCTGTCAGCTTGCGGGTTGCCGTTGCATAGGGCACGCCCGCAGCGGCGACCAAGGAAGATGGCGACACGATTCGTCCCTCGGAATGACTGCGCATCAGGTGCAGGATCATCCTCAAATGTGGGTTTGGCGTGCTGGGTTCGATGGCGCTGTCCAGCTCGACCAGAAGATTGCTCAGAAAGTCTGTGACCCGGTCCACATCCGGGTCGTTCGATGCCACAACAGCATCCAATGACGCGATCGCCATGGATTGTCCGGTTTGAATATTTCTTGCCGTGCTGTGTTTCATTTTCTCGATATCTGGTGTCTGACCGGGGAGCGCTCTGGCCCGCATGCGTCTTCTCCTTTGGTAAATTGCTCAAATCGGATGACAAAAATATCGCCAAAATATCCAAAATGGTAATAAATCTATCCGAACCTGATAAAATGCAGGAGGCATGTTGCCCCAGGAATCGCGATGAATTGTTGCGTGATCGGTCGGGGCGTCTTGTGCATCTCGATGCTGGGAGGCTCGCGATCGCATCTGAATTCACACGGGAGGAATGAGAATGAAGACTTCACTCAAAATCGCTTTGGCATGTTCGACGGCAATGTTTGCAACCGGAGCCGGTGCGCAGACCATGACGATCGGCATCACGCAGAACAACGTGGGCGTCGACAGCTACCAGACGACCTACGAAAGGGCGTTCATCGCCGCAGCAGAAGAAAACCCGGATGTCCGGGCAGTTGTTCTTGATGCGGGTGGTGACGTGGCGCGCCAACTGGCTCAGATGGATGACCTGATCGAAGACCAAGTGGATGCGATCATCATCTGGCCGACCAATGGCGAAGCCGTGATTCCGGCGGTGCGCCGCGCATCGCGCGCCGATATCCCGGTGATCGTAACCAATTCGAACATAGCCGAGGCCGGGTTCGATTTCATCTCGTCCTTCTCCGGCCCGGATAACATCACTCAAGGGTCGCGCTCGGCAGAAATCATGTGTGACCGCTTCAAGGATATGGGCATCGAAAATGAAGCCAAGGTTGTCCACATCACTGGCCAGCCGGGCTACACGACTGCTATTGAACGCGCGAAGGGATTCAACGATCGTTTGCCCGAAGTCTGCCCGAACGTGGAGCAGATTGACGAACAGCCAGGTGACTGGAACCGCGAAAAGTCGCAGCAGGTGATGGAAGCGTTCCTGGTCAAGTATGATGACATTGACGGCGTCTATTCCGGCGATGACAACATGGGCGTTGGCGCCATGAATGCCGCGATCGCCGCCGATCGTGTTGAAGGCATCACCTTTGTCGGCGCAACCAACTTCGCAGTTGGTTATGACGCAATGGCCGAGGGCACCTATTGGGGCTCTATCTACCAGTCTCCGGTGGATGACGCGGAAGCCGCCCTGCAAACCGCCATTGACGTTCTGAATGGTGAGGATGTGCCTTTCCTGAACTATTTTGACACGCCGAAGATCACCCAGGACAACATGGACGAGTTCACCAAGCCCGTGTTTTGATCTCTCCCAGGGTGCGCGGGGTGGCTACGGCTGCCCCGCGTCTTTGCACTTATCTAGATAAAATTTACGGGGTCGGTATGGCGCGTGTTGCAGGGCGGTCATGTATTGTAACAGGGGCTGCGCAAGGCATAGGCCGCGCAATCGGTGAAGCGCTTCTGGATGAAGGCGCGCATGTCTGTTTCGCGGATATTAACGCAGACAAAGTGCAAGAGGTCGCCGATACAAATGCGGTTCGCGCCGCCGGGGCGGATGCGATGGTCACGTATGCTGCCGTCGATGTGACCGACCGAGAACAGGTTCGCGCGATGATCGCGCATACGGTAGATCGCTTTGGGCGGCTGGATGTGAAGTTCAACAATGCCGGCGTGAACAAGCCGATGAATTTTCTGGACGTGACTGTAGAGAACTGGAATTTCATCATGGGAATCAACGGGCTGGGCTGCCTGATCGGAATGCAGGAAGCCGCGCGCCAGATGATCTCTCAAGGCACCGGCGGCAAGATTGTGAATACAGCCAGCATTGCCAGCCGTCAGGGCTTTGGTAACGTGGCTCCCTATTGTGCCAGCAAATGGGCCGTTGTGTCGCTGACGCAATCGGGTGCGCGCGATCTGGCTGCGCATAACATAACGGTAACAGGGTTTGCGCCCGGCGTTGTCGCCACAGAGATGTGGGAGCAGGTTGACCAGGACCTGATGGCGATCGGTGCGGCGGAACGGCCCGGTCAGGCAATGGAAGAGTTTTCAGCGGAAATCCTGAAAGGCCGTGTTGCACAGCCAGAGGATATTACCGGGACAACGACGTTTCTGGCATCGCGTGACAGCGATTACATGACAGGCCAGATCATCATGATTGACGGGGGCATGACGCTGGTTTGACAGCGTGCCTTCGGGAGGGGAATAGATGCAACTGACAAAGCAGGATATCGGCAGGCTGCTGGCCAAACAGGGCATTCTGATTGCCTTCGCCGTTTTCATGATCGGCTTCGCGCTGGCCAACCAGCGGTTTATCGCGGTTGACAACATCGCCGGAGTGATCCGGTCCTCGGCCATTCTGGGAGTCATGGCGCTGGGCGTGACCTTCGTGGTGATCGGCGGCAATCTGGATCTGTCTGTCGGGTCGATGATGTCGTTTTCCACCATCGTGGTGCTGGATTTGCACGACAAGATCGGCCCGGCACTGGCCATTCCGGCCATGTTCGCGCTGACCTTGTGCTTGGGGGCGTTCATTGGGTTTCTTGTGGGATACCTGAAGCTCAATTCCCTGATCGTGACACTTGGTATGCTGTCAGCCATTCATGGTCTGACGCTGACATGGTCAGGCGGCAAGAACATGGATATCGCCGACAAGGCGGGGACGTGGTTTTCGGTTTTCGGGCAGGAACGGATCATGGGAATTCCCGTGCCCATCCTGATATTCGCGTTGCTTGCGGCGCTACTGGCCATGTTGCTGTCGAAAACTCCCTTTGGTCGCAAGGTCTATGCCGTGGGCGGCAATGGGCAGGCGGCGACATTCTCGGGCATCCCTCGGGCGCGGGTGGTCTTCTACACCTACCTGATTTCGGCCTTTTGCGTCGCCGTGGCAGGGCTATTGCAGGCCAGCCGCAGCCTTGGCAGTCAAAACACCGTGGGGCAGGGGATGGAACTGGAGGTTTTGGCCGCTGTTATCCTTGGGGGCGCATCGCTCCTGGGCGGGTCTGGCACCGTGTTCAAGACCGTGATCGGCGTGCTCATTCTGGGGTTCATCCAGAACGGGCTGTTGTTGGTCGGTCTGGATTTCTACGTTCAGTATATCGTGACATGGGCGATCATCATCCTTGCCGTCTGGCTGGATGTGGCTGCCAAAAGGGGCCGTCTGTGGTCCCCCATAGCATAAGGACGCCGTGACATGACCAACTACAAAGATATGCTGAAACGCGGTGCCATCTGGGGGTTCATCCTGCTGGAACTGGCCTTCTTTTCCATCATCGGCGACCAGTTATCGGCCTCGAGCCAGCCGTTTCTGGCCTATGAAAACCTGCTACTGGTGCTGAAACAATCTGCGCCCATCGGCATTATCGCGCTGGGCATGACGATCATCATGATTAACGGTAATATCGACCTGAGCGTGGGCGCGACCTTTGCGCTCGCCGCCATCGTGCTGCTGGACAGCATGACATGGCCCTTCATGCAGGCGATGGGCGACTGGGCGATCCCGCTGGCGTGGTTCTTCGCATTGATGACTGGTGTCATCATGGGGGCGATCAACGGCATCATTGTATGGAAAACCGGGGTCGATGCGTTCATTGTCACGCTGGGGGCAATGTTGGGGTTCCGTGGCATCGTGTTCATGTTCAACGGCGAACAACCCACCAGCCACCTGAACTGGACATTGGTCGATTTCGCAGAAGCGCAGTTTCTGGGCCTGCACACCGCAACATGGTTCCTGCTGGGCACCGCACTTGTGCTGTGGCTGCTGATGACCAAGACGGTGCATGGCCGTAACGCCTATGCCATCGGCAATAACCGCGACGCGGCGGTGAATGCGGGTATTCGCGTCGGCCCCCATTTCGTCTGGAATTTCATGCTGATCGGCTTTCTGGCCGCATTGTCGGCGGTGGTGTTTTACTCCGAAAGCGGGTCCGTGAACCCGAATGACGGTATGCTGTATGAGCTATGGGCGATTACCGCCGTGGTGTTGGGCGGCACCAAGTTGGCAGGGGGGTATGGGTCCATCATCTCTACCCTTGGGGGCGTGATCGCCATTCAGTTGCTGCGGAAGGGACTGGGCCATATCGGGGCCGACACGCAGACGGTGAACCTTGTCATCGGGCTGATCCTGATCGCAGTGCTGGTGCTGGACCGCCAGTTGAACCGCAAGGGCCATGGAGAGCTGAAGATATGACCGACCAAACACCAGTTCTGCGCCTTGAGGGCATTGTCAAAACCTTCCCCGGTGTGCGTGCGTTGGATGGCGTGTCCTTCGATGTGCGCCCCGGCGAAGTGCACGCCCTGATGGGTGAAAACGGCGCCGGAAAATCCACGCTGATGAAGGTTCTGGGCGGCATTCATGCCCCCAATGAGGGACAGATCTTCGTGGGCGAGGAACCTGTCACGATGACCTCTCCCAAGCAGGCCAAGGCCAAGGGAGTGGTGTTTATCCACCAGGAACTTAGCCTTGCGGGTGAATTGACAGTGGCCGAGAACATGTTTCTTGGCGAATTGCCGCTTAAAAGTCTGGGCCGTGTCGATTGGAAAAAGCTATATGATGATACGGACGCCATCCTGAAAACCCTGAATGTCAGATTCAACGCGAAAACCCGCGTGGGCGATCTGTCCATCGCCAATCAGCAGATGGTGGAAATCGGCCGTGCGCTGACCGTGTCACCCCGCGCGGTTATCTTCGATGAGCCGACTGCTTCGTTGACCGATTCCGAAAAGGTGGTGCTGTTTCAGGTGATCGCCGGGCTTCAGGCCAAGGGTGTGGGGATCATCTACATTTCGCACCGGATGGAAGAAATCTTCAAGATCACTGACCGTATCAGCGTGCTGCGCGATGGGCAGTATCGGGGCACGGTCAACACCGCCGACACCAACGAGGATGAGCTAACGAAACTGATGATCGGGCGCAGCTTGGACCTGTCACGCAGCCCCGTTTCGCATGAGTTGGGCGATGTCGCGTTGGAAGTGAAGGGGCTTGCCTGCGGTGACCTGTTCCAGGATGTCAGCTTCAAGCTGCATAAGGGAGAGGTGCTGGGATTTTACGGCCTTGTCGGGGCAGGCCGCACAGAGATTGCCGAAACCATCTTCGGGCTGCGCAATCCCTCTGCGGGGCAAATTTTGCTTAACGGGCAAGAGGTGCAGATTCACTCCCCGATCGACGCCGTGCGCAACGGTATTTCGCTGGTGCCAGAGGACCGTAAGGATCAGGGCCTTGTTTTGGGCATGAATTGCCGCGACAACATGACCTTGCCGCAGGTCGATGACCTGACAGCAGGGCCGTTTGTCAGCGACGGGGCCGAGATTGCGATTTTCGACCAGTATCGTGACAAGCTGGACATTCGCACACCGGGTTGGCGGCAGTTGGTGGGCAACCTGTCGGGCGGCAACCAGCAGAAAATTGTTATTGGTAAATGGCTGTCCATGCGCCCCGATGTGCTGATCGTGGACGAACCCACGCGCGGTATCGACGTTGGGTCGAAATCGGAAATCCACAACCTGATCCGTGAACTGGCGGCGCAGGGCTACGCCGTCATCGTTATCAGTTCGGAAATGCCTGAAGTGCTGCGCGTGTCCGACCGGATTGTGGCCATGTTCAATGGCCGCGTGATGCGCGAATTCACCGCCGATGAGGTGACAGAGGATAACCTTATTCAAGCCATTTCGGGGATGAGCGAAAAGGTGGCGTGACACGTTGCATAGGCTTGGTCTTGGGCGCCGTGGCTAGCGGTCTGCCATATGGTCCGGCACGATCAACCGTGTTTCGTGGCGGATGCCCTGAGCAATCCGGCGCAGGTCGCCACGGTCCAACCCGATACAGCCCGCCGTGGGCCGTCCCGGCCCGCGCCATTGGTGAATGAAAATCGCAGAGCCACGCCCGCGTTCGGCGCGTGGCCAGTTCCAGCCTGTCAAGATGACAAGGTCATACATCGGATCGGCGCGGCGCAACTGTTCATGGCTAAAGCCGTAGGGCGCGCGCACCATAAGGTTATAGTCCTCGTGTCGGGAGTCGTCCGACCACAGGTCGCGCGGGCCGATGGGCAGCGCCCAATTCGTGGGTGCGGCCATGCGGTCGGGCCGGTAGAGCATACCGACTATCCGATGCGTGCCGGTCGGCGTGGCGCCATCGCCTTCGCGCTTGTCTGTGCGCACACCGCCGCGCCCGATGGTGCAAGGATAGGTCACGCCCCGAAAGCGCAATCCCATCCGGGTCAGCACCATGTCGAATCGAGTCACAACAAATGCCCCGATTTCGCAGCCTTGGTGGCCAGGTAATGTGCGTTTTGCGCGGTTTCGCCAACACGCAGGGCAACCCGCTCGACGACCTTTAGCCCGTGCGTGTCCAGCATGGCGACCTTGCGGGGATTGTTCGTCAGCAACCGCACCTGCGCGAAGCCCATCTGCCGCAACAAACCTGCGCCAATACGAAAATCGCGCTCGTCATCCTCGAACCCAAGGCGGTGATTGGCCTCGACCGTGTCGAAGCCCTGATCTTGCAACGAATAGGCGCGCATCTTGTTGGCCAGACCAATGCCCCGGCCTTCCTGGTTCAGATAAAGCAGCACGCCTGCGCCCTCTTGCCCCATTTGCGCCAGCGCGGCATTCAGTTGCGGGCCGCAATCGCATTTCAGGCTGCCCAGAACATCCCCGGTAAAGCAGGCCGAATGCAGCCGCGCCAGAACCGGCTTGGCGCGGTTGGGCTGGCCGATTTCGATGGCGTAATGCTCTTCGCCGCCGTCGCGTGGGCGGAAGATATGCACGCGGCCCGCCTGCGACGCCACCATCGGCAAGCGCGCATTGACCACAGGGGATAGCTGGGTTTCCTGCGCCAGCGCATCTGCCAACAAGCCGAACGGTAATTCGGTCAGCTCTGCGCCGTCGATCAGCCCGGCGGGAGGGTTCTCCAACACCAGCGCCGCGGGCAGAAGCTGCGCGGTTTTCACAAGCGCAATCGCGGTACGGTGCAGGTCTGCCTTGCCATCACGCGCGCAAAGGAACGGACCCTTCATAGGGTGACGCAGATCATCTGCGGGGTCGGCCATGGCGCGCAGCCAGCTTAGCCCGCCATCGTGCGGCACGATGATGCGGGCCAGATCGCCATCATAGGGTCGGGCCTTCAAGGTCTCTGCCCGGTAGCGTGTGATGGCCAGCACCAGACCGGGTTCGCGCAGCGCGTCCAGTCGGTCTGCTGTTGCGGTTTCCGCCGCCATGACCAGCGCCGCTCCGTTTGGGCCGGTCAGGACAATGGGCACGCCCAGCCGCAAATCTGCCCGCGCGCGGTTGATCCGTTCTACCAATGAAAGACCGAAGGCCATGCCTGTCCCTTTCCCGTTTCACGACATCTAGTCCGACTGCGGGGAAATTGAAACAAAACCTGCATCTGCGACACATACGCGTGACCTGATTGTAGCAATTGTTGCGGTTGGCGGCTTCGCAACGACATGACTGACAGAGTAACCCGAGAGGAGCACACCCATGCCCAAGTTGAATCGTATTCTGTTGGTCGATGATGACGATGACTTGCGAGAGGCGCTTGCCGAGCAACTGGTCATGACAGAGGAGTTCGACGTGTTCGAAGCCGTCGATGGCGCGGCGGCGATGGAACAGGTCCGCGCGGGCCAGTTCGATCTGGCGGTGCTGGATGTGGGTCTGCCTGACACCGATGGGCGCGAATTGTGCAAGCGCATGCGCAAAGCCGGTTTCAAGTCACCCGTGGTGATGCTGACCGGACATGATTCGGATGCCGACACCATTCTGGGGCTGGATTCGGGCGCGAATGACTACGTTACCAAACCGTTCAAGCTACCGATTCTGCTGGCCCGTCTGCGCGCGCAGTTGCGCCAGCATGAACAGTCGGAAAACGCGGTGTTCCAACTTGGGCCGTATATGTTCAAGCCAGCGCAGAAGATGCTGATTGACGAGAAAGACCGCAAGATCCGCCTGACCGAGAAAGAGACCAACATCCTGAAATTCCTGTATCGCGCGCCCGAAGGTGTGGTCCCGCGCGATGTGCTGCTGCACGAGGTCTGGGGGTATAATGCGGGTGTTACGACACACACGCTGGAAACCCATATTTACCGGCTGCGGCAAAAGATCGAACCCGATCCCTCGAATGCTTCGTTGCTGGTCACGGAATCGGGCGGGTATCGTCTGGCCTCATGACGGTCACGTGACTGTCTTATTGTTGTCAGAATCGAAAGCAATGATAGTGTAACAAAGTGATTGTTTTCAAATCCCTCCTGCGCCGGGGTCATGGCGCAGAGTTCCTCCCTGTTGGACTTGTCCGGGCATGACGTGCCCGGACTTTTTTATGCGGTGTTCAGGCAATCCGCCGAAAGGTCGAAACCCCGGTCGAATTGTCGAAGAAGGGCACCGTATCGGGTATGTCCTTGCTCAAGGCCATGGCCTGCACTTCGGCCAGAACCACTTCGGTAATGAAGGGCAGGTTCAGCTTGCGGGCCTTTGCCAAGGGCACCCAATGCAGATGTGAGAGCTCATCGCAGGCGGCAGAGAAATCATCCAGATCGCCGACAATAGCGCCTGCATCGGCCAGAAAGAACCGCGCATCAAAGCGGCGTGGGCGGCCCGGCGGGGTGATGGCACGAAAGATAAAGCGCAATCCGCCCGCATCGGGGCGCAATCCATGCGCGGTAAACCGTTGCCAATCAGTGGGCGCGTCAGCCCAGTCACCGGGAAGCCCCATCATCAGCCCGGTCTCTTCCCACATCTCGCGGATTGCGGCGGCGGCCAATGCGTCGGGGTTGGCATGACCTTGAGCCATACGGGCGCGGCAGGGCTCTGGCATGGTGACGGGAACTTGCGCATCTGCTGCATCAAGAGCGCCGCCGGGAAACACGAATTTGTCCGGCATGAATGCCGCCGTCGCCCCGCGCTGGCCCATCAGCACCGCGGGCCCGTCCGCCCCTTGCCGCAACAGGATGATCGTGGCCGCGTCGCGGATAGCTGTCTTGTCAGTGGTCTCGCTCATCCCCGAACCCGTGCATGCGTTTCGCCCATTGGAAGGCCACGATCATGCCCTTGAACCGGGGCAGAAGGAAGAGGGTCATTGCCACAAGCAGCAAAGCGGATAACGCGAACAGAAGCGTGGGGTTCATGTTGTAATTGTACATGACATACACCATCAGCGGCACAACCGTTTTAAGTGTAACCAGCATGGTCAGGTAAGCGGGACCATCGTCGGCGCGCTGGTGGCTTAGGTCTTCGCCGCAGGCCGGGCAGCAGTCGCGCACCGTCAGATACGCGCGCAGCATAGGCGCAGCGCCGCAGGCGGGACATTTGCAACGCATCCCGCGTAGCAAGGCTTGGCCCGTGGGGCGGTCGTCTTCAAGAGTGTTCGTCTGGGAAAGTGTCATCTGCGCGCTCCGGCTACTTGGTTCGACATAGGCGCTTAAGATGTAAAATACACCTGCAATACCGAATTTGCGTCAGCGTGTCGCAAGACCTTGCCGAAGGACGGCCTGAATTTTTTGCGACGGAACCGGCCGCGGCTCGCGTTGAACATGTATCAGGCGACCAGAGAGGTCGCGCAATATGAAGGACGCCAAACATGAAAAAGACACTGATCTCTGCTCTTGCCCTGAGCATCGCGCTTGGTGCAGGTGTCGCCACCGCACGCGGTATGCAAGACCAAGGCCCCCGCGCCATGCCCAGCTTTGAAGACCTGGACCGCGACGGCAATGGCCAAGTGACGCTCGAAGACCTGCAAGCCTTTGGCGAAGCACAGCGTGCCGAAATGGACGCCAAGCGCGCTGAACGCATAACAGAACGTGCCGAGCGGATGGGTGAGCGCGGGCAACGTATGTTCGACCGGGTAGACGCCAACGATGATGGCATTGTCGATGCCGAGGAATATGCGTCCTTCACCGACCGCATGGCAGAGCGTATGGAGAAACGTGGCAAAGGCCGTTGGGGTCGTCACTAAGCCGGGCGAATGCGGGCGGGGCGTTTTGCCCTGCCCCACGGAAGGATAGCAGGTGCTGTCACAACAGGACGAAGCCGATTTGCTGGCGCGGTTCGCGCAAGGCGACCTGCGCGGGGCGCAGGCGTTGACCGACCTGTTGGCTCCGCGCCTTTTGCGTTTTGCTGCCCGCATGTTGGGCGACCGGGCAGAGGCTGAGGATGTCACCCAGGATACCATGTTGCGACTGTGGCGCATGGCCCCGGATTGGGAGGCAGGGCAGGCCAAACCCTCGACTTGGGCGTTTCGGGTGGCGCGCAACCTGTGCACCGACCGTTTGCGCCGCCGCAAGCCGATGGTGCCAGAGATGCCCGACCTGCCCGATGACACGGCAGGCGCAGATGCCCAGATGATGCAGGCCGCGCGTGCGCAGGCCTTGGATGCCGCCCTCGCGCAACTGCCCGACAGGCAGCGCGAGGCGGTCATCCTGCGCCACATAGAAGGGATGTCGAACCCAGAGATTGCCGCCATATTGATGGTGGGCGTGGAAGCAGTGGAAAGCCTGACCGCGCGCGGCAAACGCAAGTTGACCGCCCTGTTGAGCGGCCGAAAAGAGGAGTTGGGATATGACGCGGAAGACACCTGACGACGATCTGGCGCTGTTTTTCGAGGCCGGCCAATCCGCCGATCTGCCCGATGCTTTGCGCGCCCGGATTTTGACCGATGCGGCTGCAAGTATTGCCAAACCTGCCGCGCCAAGCTGGCGCGCGCGGCTGAAGGCTTGGGCGGGCGGCTGGGCCATGCCCTCGGTTGCCGGGGGTGTCGGGGCAACCTTGGCCGGAGTTTACCTTGGGCTGGTCATGCCCGTGTCGCTTTACGATGCGCCGGTCTGGATGGATGGTGCGCTGGGCGTGTTCGAACAGGTCACGGCCCCGATTGTCGGTGTGCGTGACCCGCTGGAAATGGGGTTCTGAGATGAATGATACCAGGCAGAAACCGGGGCGGTGGAAGACATGGGCTTTGGTCGGTTCGGTGACGCTGAACCTAGTGCTGGTGGGGATGCTGGGTGGTGTTATGCTGCGCGGTGGCCCAGATGGCAGTCTGATGCGCGCCGCAATCAGTGCGCTGCCGGATGATGCCCGCCGGGACATGCGCCGCGAGGGCCGAGAGGCGTTTCGTAGCTCGCGTGGTCATGCCGAGTTGCGTGATGCCCGTGCCGACCTTTTGGCGGCTTTGCGCGCCGAGGCCTTTGACGAAGCCGCGGTCCGGGCCAGTCTGGATGTCGCGCAAGCGCGGTTGCTGCAAATGGGTGATCGGTTGGAGGGACAGTTGATAAGCCGACTATCCATCATGGACCGCGACGCGCGTTTGGCTGTTGCCGACAGGCTGGAAGACCGGACCAAGCGCTTTGCCCGCCCGCGCGACTAATCCTTGATCTTGCGGCCCAGCAATTCCAGCCGGTGCCCTTCCAGGCGGTAGCCAAGGCGGCGCGCGATCTTGTCTTGCAGCGCCTCTATGTCCGGGTCGACGAATTCGATCACCTCGCCCGTGTCCATATCGATCAGATGGTCGTGATGGGCGCGCTGGCTGTCCTCGAACCGGGCGCGGCCATCGCCGAATTCCAAACGGTCCAGAATGCCCGTTTCCTCGAACAGTTTGACGGTGCGGTAGACGGTCGCCAAAGAAATTCGCGCGTCGCGTGCATTGGCGCGGGCATGCAGTTCTTCCACATCCGGGTGGTCATCTGCCTCGTCCAGCACGGCGGCGATGGTGCGGCGTTGGTCGGTCAGGCGCACGCCTTGCGCTTGTAACCGCTGCATAATCGGTTTCGCCATTGTGCTGCCCCTGACTTCGGCCCTTTGGGGCCGAAGTTTACGGCTTTCAGGCGGTGCTGAAAACCGCCAATCGCTGTGTTACAGCTTACCCTTTAGAAAACCGCCCAGCATGGATTGCAGCGACCCGAAATCCATGTCCTGCGCTTCGCCCTGCGGCGTCAGTTTGTCGATCATAGCGGGCAAAGCCTGCGACAGCACATCAGAGGCCTCGGACGGGGCCATATTGGCCTGTTCTGCCAGTTGCCGCACCACGTCACCACCCAGCGCCTGTTCGATGTCGCCACCCGACAGGGGCTTGTTGGCCCCATCGCCCAGCCAGCTTTGGACCGCTTCGCCCATGCCCGCATTCTGGAAATTGGCCAGTAGCCCTTGCACACCGCCCACGGGGCTGTCCTTCGACAAAAGACCCATCACCCCTTCCATCAGCTTGGGGTTCTGCATGACGCTTTCCAGCAGGCCAGCCTTTTGACCGCCTGCATTCAGCACAATATCGGTGAGGGATTTCAGAAGGCTCATGCCGCATTACTCCTTGCGCACTTGTTAACAAGCGCAACGCTAACATGCGCAGCCTGGTGTGTCACCGCCCGTAATACAAACCCACGACATGTTCCGCTTCGGCGAAGAACAACCACCGTTGCGCCAGCATTCCGGCCAGATGCAGGCCCAGCGCGAGGACGGCGGCGGCATAGCTGGCAGGCAGCATCAGCAACAGCGCGGGGGCCAGAGCGCCAAGGCCCAGCGCAATCAGCCGCAGCTTATGCGCGTGTTTGCGGCCCACGATATGCACCATTTCGCGCAACAGGTAGTTCCGGCCCGAATGCGGCGGTTCCAGCAGGCGCACCTTGCCTAGGTTGCCCAAGCCTGTCGCCGTGCCGGCATCGCTGCCTGAATTGGCAAAGCGCCTGTCGCCCGCAACCCAATGCGCGACCATAGCCAGTGAAAGCGCCAGCATCAGCCACAGCGCCAAGGTCAGCTTGGCCGCCAGAAGTGCGCCACCGGCCAGACCGGCCAACACGAATACGGGCGGGGTGGACCAATGGTGCCAGCGCGGCACGGCGCGGATTTGGGCGTAGATCATTGCGGTGGCGAAGATCGTGACAAGCGATAGCGCGCCACCGATCCAGCCCAGCACGGGCAACGGGGTGTCCCAGAATGCCGACGCGGCGGCATGGGGGGCCATGATCGCCAGCGTGGCGGCGGACAGAACCGCCTCGCGCGAGAGCCAGCTAGAGCGCCACTGGGTAAAGGCCAGAAGCGCGCGTTCAGGGTGGCCAAGGTGAAAGGCGGCGGCGATCAGCCCAATGCCCGCCAGCCCGTAGCCCAAGCCAAAGAACACGATGGCGGCAAAGCCCGTCGGCGTGCGCAGGCCAAAGCCCAGCCATGCCAGCAGGCCAAAGCCGATGCCGGACAATGTGGTGAAGATGATAAGCGATGGGGCGGGATGCATTCAGATCTTCTCCAACGCGCGGTCAAGCCAGCCAAGAAACCCCTTGGCCGCAGGTGTGGTTTCGTCCCCCGGCACCGGGTCGCACAGGCTGGCGAGGTCGGGGATATCCAGATTGTCGCGCGCACGCGGTGGCAGGTATTTATTCACCGGGGCGGTGCCTTGTTCCGGCATCAGGTCGAACCCTTCGCGCGCGGCAACTAGCTTCGACACCTCGCTGTCGGGGTCCGACAGGTCGCCAAAGTGGCGTGCGTTCGACGGGCAGGTGCGCACGCAGGCGGGTTCGCGGTCTTCTTCGGGCAGGTTTTCGTTATAGATGCGGTCGACGCAGAGGGTGCATTTCTTCATGACCTTTTCCGCGCCGTCCATCTCGCGCGCGCCATAAGGGCAGGCCCAAGCGCATAGCCCGCAACCGATGCAGGCGTCCTCATTGACCAGCACGATGCCGTCCTCTACCCGCTTGTAGCTGGCCCCGGTCGGGCAAACGGTGACGCAAGGCGCGTCATCGCAATGCAGGCAGGATTTGGGGAAATGCACGACCATCGGCGGCGCTTGCTCGCGCGCCACCTCAAAGCTGTGGACGCGGTTCAGGAAAGTGCCTTCGGGTTCCCCGCCATAGGCGTCCAGATCCGCGAGCGGCGCGCCATAGTTCTGCGTATTCCAGCCCTTGCAGGAAATCACGCAGGCATGGCAGCCGACGCAGGTGTCCAGATCAATCACAAGGCCCAGCTTTTTCTGGGTGATTTTGGGAAGTTGGGTCATGCGGGCTGTTCCGTTGTCATGGGCAGCATGGAGAGTGGCGCGCGTTGCTTGGAATCCCATGTCGCCACGAACCAGATGAACGACCCGAGCATAAGCGCGATGAAGGCGAAGATCAGCAGAAGCGTGCGTTTCATGGCGCGCACCTGTCGGAAGGGGTGCTTTTGGCGGGCGCTGCGTCGTGAGTATTTTTGGCAAGATGAAGCTGCATGGGTCAGTCCCTCACATGCTGCGCGACAGTTTGCGGGGCGGGCGGCACGGGGCTGTCTTGCGCGCCGGTATGGGGGTGAGAAACGCTCTGGCCCGCAGGCGCTTTTTCGATCCGCACGCGCAGGTCATACCACGCGGCCTGCCCCGTGACCGGGTCGGAATTTGCCCAGCGCAGCCCGTCGCCTTTGGGGGGCATCAGTTCATGGATAAGATGGTTCAGAAGCTGTGACTTCGTGGCCTCTGGCGCGTCATCATCTAGCGCCCAAGCGCCGCGCCGCTTGGCGATGGCGTTCCATGTCCAGACGGTGTGCGGGTTGAGCGCGTCCATCCGCACCACGGGCAGAGTGATCTTGCCATGAGGTGAGGAGAGGATGGCCCAATCACCTTTCTTGAACCCGTGCGCTCTCCAGATTTCGCCCGACACATATAGCGGCGTATGCCCGTGGATTTGCCGCAGCCACGCGTTTTGACTGCCCCAGCTATGGTAATGCGCCATAGGGCGCTGGGTCAGGGCGTGCAGTGGATATTCGGCGGGGTCTGTCACGTCATCGGTGAAGGTCGGATACCAGATTGGCAGCGGGTCCATGGTTTCGATCAGGCGCGCGCGCAGGTGGTCGGGCGGTTGCCGAAGGCCATGCCCTTCGGCAGCCAGTTGGAACTTGCGCAGCGGTTCGGAATACAGATTGAAGACATAGGGCTGCGGACTGTCATAGATCCCGCGTTCCACAGCCCAATCCTGATAGGCGGCGTTCCATGGTTTATAGAACTGCGCTTCTGCCGGGATATGGTCAATCCAAAAGCCACCGTTTTCGATGTAGCGCGCGATCTGGTCGGGGTTGGGGGCGCCACGGCCTTTGCCGTCACCATTGCCACGAAAGCCTGCGAGCGGCCCGACACCGGGGCGGCGTTCGTGGTTGGTGATGTAATCGGCGTAATCGGCGAATTTCGCGGCGCCATCTTCGCGCACCATACCGGGCAGCCCCAGCCGCGCGCCAAGATCCAGCAGCACCGACTGGAAGGGGCGCACCCCTTCATGGCCGGGGCGGTCAGGCGGCACAACGGGCCAGCGGATGGAGTCTGCCAGCGCCTCTGCCTCGCAGATGGGGCGGTCCAGAAGCGAGATACAATCGTGCCGCTCCAGATAGGTCGTGTCGGGCAGGATCAGATCGGCATAGGCCACCATTTCCGAACTATAGGCATCGGAATAGATGATGCGCGGAATTTTATAGCTGCCGTCGTCGTTCTGGTCGGTCAGCATGTCTATGACCGCGCTGGTGTTCATGGACGAATTCCACGCCATGTTCGCCATATACAGGAACAAGGTGTCGATAGGGTAGGGATCGCCCGCATGGGCGTTGCTGATGACCATATGCATCATGCCATGGGCTGAAAGCGGCGCGTCCCACGAAAATGCCTTGTCGATGCGCTTTGGCTGGCCTGCGTCATCCAGCAGCAGGTGTTCTGGCCCCAGCGGATAGCCCAAATGCGGCCCGTCCAGCGGCTGGCCGGGTGCATGGCCCGCATGCGGGCGGGGGTGCGCCTCTGGCGGTTTGGGGTAGGGCGGTTTGAAGCGAAAGCCGCCGGGCGTTTCGACCGACCCGATCAGGATTTGCAGCATATGCAGCGCGCGGGCGGTTTGGAAGCCGTTGGAATGGGCCGAAATCCCGCGCATGGCGTGCATGGCCACGGGGCGGCCCACCATCTTGTCGTGCTTTACCCCGCGAAAATCGGTCCAGGGTTGGTTGATCGTGATCTCTTCCTCGAACGCGACACGGGCGATTTCAGCGGCAATGGAGCGTATGCGGGCGGCGGGAATGCCGCAGCGCTCGGCCACCTGCTCCGGTGCGTAATCGTCTGACAGGTAGCGGTCGGCCAGATGTCGGAACGCGGGCAGATGGGTGACGCCGTCGATCTCGACCCCCGCGCCAAGGTCGGGGGAAATTTCAGGCGTGTCCCACGCAACGGCCTGCCCTGTGCGACGGTCGCGCACCATGGGTTTGCCGTCCGTGTCGCGCAGGAATAGCCCCTTGTCTGGACCGTCTGCTGCGTTCACCAGATAGGGCGCGTTGGTGTAGCGGATCAGGTAGCCAAGGTCGATCTTGCCCGCGCGCAGCAATTCATGCACCAAGGACAAGATGAACAGCCCATCCGTGCCCGGTGTGATGGCGACCCAATCATCGGCAATGGCATTGTAGCCGGACCGAATAGGGTTCACGCCGATCACCCGCGCGCCGCGCGCTTTCAGCTTGCCCAGCCCCATCTTTATAGGGTTGCTGTCATGGTCTTCGGCCACGCCGAACAGCAAAAACAGCTTGGTGCGGTCCCAGTCTGGCTGGCCGAATTCCCAGAACGCGCCGCCCATGGTGTAAATGCCCGCCGCCGCCATGTTGACGCTGCAAAACCCGCCATGCGCGGCCCAGTTGGGCGTTCCAAAGGCCTGCGCCCACCAGCCGGTAAACGATTGCGACTGGTCGCGCCCGGTGAAAAACGCCAGTTTTTCCGGCGCAGTCTCGCGCAGGGGTTTCAGCCAGTCCACCGCCGTTTGCAGCGCTTCGTCCCAAGTAATCTCTCGGAACTTGCCGGACCCGCGCGGGCCAACCCGTTTCAGCGGCGCGCGCAGACGGGCCGGGGAATTATGCTGCATGATCCCCGCGCTGCCCTTGGCGCACAACACGCCCTTGTTCACAGGGTGATCGCGGTTGCCTTCGATATAGGCAACCTTGCCGCCCTTCATATGCACGTTAATGCCGCAGCGGCAGGCGCACATGTAGCAAGTGGTTTTGCGGACCTCGTCCGAGACCTGCGGTGACAGGTCCGGTTCTGGCTGGCTTGGCATACCCATTCCTCCCTTGGCGCGTTCCACGCGGGTGCCGAAGCGCGGAACGGTGTAAACGCCAACAGAGCAGAAACGGGACAGGGTTGTCCAGATGTATCAATTCGCGCCCTTGCCGCTCTGACCTGCCACGTGCATGTAAGGGAGCAAATTAGGAGAGACCGGATGCCCTTCACGCTTGCCACATGGAATATCAACTCTGTCCGTCTGCGCGCGGGGCTGGTGCAAAAGCTGCTGTGCGACGAAGCGCCCGATGTGCTGTGCCTGCAAGAATGCAAATCGCCGGTCGAGAAGATCCCCTTCGAGCTGTTCGCAGAGATGGGCTATGGATATTGGGCCGCGCGCGGCCAAAAGGGCTATAACGGCGTGGCCATCCTGTCGCGACTGCCCTTGCAGGATGCGGGCCATATCGACTGGTGCGGCAAGGGCGATGCGCGCCATGTCGCGGCCACGCTGGAAAACGGCGTGACGATTCATAATTGCTATGTTCCTGCCGGGGGGGACGTGGCGGATCGCACGGTCAACGAGAAATTCGGCCACAAGCTGGATACGCTGACAGAGATGCGCGACCATTTCAGGACGAATCTGCCGGAGAAATCCATCCTTGTGGGCGACCTGAACATTGCCCCGCGCGAGGATGACGTTTGGTCGCATAAGCAGCTTTTGAAGGTGGTGTCGCACACGCCGATAGAAGTGGAGCATTTGGGCAACGCCCAAGAGGCCGGCGGCTGGGTCGATGTGACCCGCGCCGATATCCCGGAAGGTTTGCTCTATTCCTGGTGGTCCTACCGCGCCCGTGACTGGGATGCCGCCGACAAGGGCCGCAGGCTGGACCATATCTGGGCCAGCGGCGATATTGCGGCGGCTGGGCACGGCTCTCGTGTGTTGCGCGCCGCGCGCGGGTGGGAGAAGCCTTCGGACCACGCGCCGGTTTTTGCTACTTTCGACCTGTAACCGCCCTTTCGTTTTGGGCCATGCGCGCCCATATATATCGCGCAACACGAATTTTTCGGACCAAGAGGACCAAGATGCTGGAATTTGGGACAGGCGCCACGGGCGCGGACGACGACATCATCAAGGACACCACCGACCAAGGCTTCATGGCTGACGTTATTGAGGCCAGCAAGGATGTGCCCGTCATTGTCGATTTCTGGGCGCCGTGGTGTGGGCCATGTAAAACCCTTGGCCCTGCGCTAGAGGCAGAGGTCAAGGCCGCAGGCGGCAAGGTCCGCATGGTAAAAGTAAATGTGGATGAGAATCAGGCGGTGGCTGGGCAGTTGCGTGTGCAATCCATCCCGACCGTTTACGCCTTTTTCCAAGGCCAGCCCGTTGACGGGTTTCAAGGCGCGCAGCCGCAATCGCAATTGAAGGAGTTTGTCAGCAAGCTGGCGGCCATGGCTGGAGATGACGGGCTTGACGCCGCTCTGGATGAAGCCGATCAGATGCTCGACTCTGGCGCTGCTACCGATGCCGCGCAGGTTTTTGCTGCCGTGCTGTCTGAAGAGCCTGAAAATGCCCGTGCCTTCGGGGGGCTTGCGCGCGCGCATATTGCGGCGGGTAATCTGGATCAGGCAGAGGCTTTGATCGCCAACGCGCCGACCGCCATTGCCAGCGCCCCAGAAGTGGATGCAGCGCGCGCCATGCTGGCTTTGGCGCAGCAGGCGACAAGTGCCGGCCCGGTCGATGACTTGCGCGCGGCGGTCGAAGCCAACCCCGACGACCATCAGGCGCGGTTCGATCTGGCGCAGGCGCTCTATGCCGCCGGTCAGGTCGAAGACGCGATAGAGACGTTGCTGGAGCTTTTCCGCCGTGACCGCGACTGGAATGACGGTGCGGCCAAGGCGCAGTTGTTCACGATTTTCGACGCGCTCAAGCCCAATGACCCGCTGGCAGCAAAGGGACGGCGGAAGTTGTCGTCAATGATATTTGCCTGAGGGCCGCTTCGGGTTAGATTGCTTGGCATGACGCGGATCAAAGACTTCCCAGACCTCATGCCGGTATTCCCCTTGCCGGGGGCGCTGCTTTTGCCGCGCGCCCGGTTGCCCCTCCACATCTTCGAGCCGCGCTACATTGCAATGCTGGAAGATTGTATGAAAACGCCGCACCGTCTGATCGGGATGGTGCAGCCACGCAACGCACCGGACGGTTCGGACCGTTGGCACAGTATCGGTTGCGCGGGGCGTTTAACGGCGTTCTCTGAAACCGAGGACGGGCGCTACATGATTACCTTGACGGGGATCTCACGGTTCCGGTTGCGGCAAGAAGTGGCAGGTTTCACGCCCTATCGCCGCGCAGAGGTAGATTGGGCGGACTTTATCCGCGATTGTGGCGTAGAGGAAACAGATGGCGGGTTTGACCGCGCGCATTTCTTTACCTTGCTGGAACGGTTTTTCACGCATCATGCGCTGTCGACAGATTGGAGCAGCCTGAAAGAAGCGGATGATGAAATGCTTATAAATTCGCTATCCATGCTGTGCCCGTTTGAGCCGGATGAAAAACAGGCGCTGCTGGAAGCGCCGTCGTTATCCACGCGCCGCGAGACGCTTGTGACCCTGATGCAGTTCGCTTTGCACGGCGGTGAAGGTGAGGCAATGCAATGAGCGCCGAGGATCGAGGCTTTGACCGGCATATGTTGGAAGCCTTGGTCTGCCCAGTGACGAAAGCGCAGCTGCGCTATGATGTGGCTGCGCAGGAACTTATCTCGCGTCCTGCGCATTTGGCCTTCCCCATTCGCAATGGTATTCCAGTCATGTTGGTGGACGAAGCCCGCGAGATAGAATGACCTGCCGTATATGATAAAACCCTGGCCACGGGGCCAGGGTTTTGAGTAGAAACCACGCGCCGTTGTTCAGGCGACGCGCTTGGAGATCGGGCGTCCCGTCAGCACCTTCTGACCCGCCCGAATGACGATCATGCCGTTTGCCAGCCGTTTCACCAGAATACCCTGCGCCTGTATGTGGCTGCTGATGCGGATAGTTGCGAGCATGATTAACCTCTTCGTGTTACCTAACTGGTATCAGAAGGCCGGGCGGTTCCAATCCGGATTAACCATCTTATGCCCTAATTATGCCATTTTCTGCAGTGCATCAGCAGCAAGATGTTTCGGCGCAGAAACAGTCATTTGCATGGTTTAGCGTTGTCCTCATGCGGACAACAACGCTTACAGCCAGTCGCGCAGGATGGGAATCAGTGGCAGGTCGGCAGCAGGCATAGGATAGTCGCGCAAGTGCTCTGGGCGCACCCATTTCAAAGCCTGCCCTTCGCGTGATTGAGGTTGACCGCCCCATTTCCGGCACACGAAAAGTGGCATCATCAAGTGGAAATCATCATAGCTGTGGCTGGCGAAGGTCAGCGGTGCCAAACAGGAATCCCAAGTCTCGATCCCAAGTTCTTCGTGCAACTCGCGGATCAGCGCGGCTTCGGGTGTCTCTCCGGCCTCAACCTTGCCGCCTGGAAACTCCCACAGCCCGGCCATGGCTTTACCCTTGGGGCGCTGGGCCAGAAGCACGCGCCCATCCGGGTCTATCAGCGCAACCGCAGAAACCAGAACCAGTTTCACGAACGGTAATCCGCGTTGATCTCGATATAGCGATTGGTCAGGTCACAGGTCCAGACCTTGGCGGCCCCCACACCAAGCCGCAGGTCCACACCGATCACAAGGTCCTGTCCCTGCATATAGGCCGCGCCGATTTCCTCGGTATAGCTGGGCGCGACCTGCCCTTGATAGGCGACCAGATGCGGACCAAAGCGAATGGACAGCCGGTCGCGGTCGGCCTCTGCCCCGGATTTGCCGATAGCCATGACGACGCGGCCCCAGTTCGGGTCTTCGCCTGCAATCGCAGTTTTCACCAAGGGCGAATTGGCGATGGCCATGGCGACGCGGCGCGCATCGGCATCGGAGCGCGCGCCGGACACGGCCACTTCAACGAATTTGGTGGCGCCTTCGCCGTCGCGCACAACTTGATACGCAAGGTCCAGCATCACACCGTTCATTGCCGTGGCAAAGGCTTGGCCCTCTGGGCTTGCGGCATCTTCGATAAGCGGCGCTTGGCTTGCGCCGGTGGCAGCAGCCAGCAGCATGTCCGAAGTCGATGTGTCGCTATCCACCGTGATGCAGTTGAAGCTGGCATCAGTGCCGCGAGAGATTACCGACTGCAACGCGGCTTGGGTGATTCTTGCATCGGTGAAGATGTAAACCAGCATCGTCGCCATATCGGGTGCGATCATGCCGGACCCTTTGGCAATACCGGCGATCTGCACGGTTTCACCACCGATGGTTACGGTCGCGCTGGCCCCCTTGGGATAGGTGTCCGTGGTCATAATGGCGCGGGCGGCATCGGGCAGGGCGTCTTCATGCAGCGCGCCGGTCAGCGTATCGAGCGTGGCAGTGATGCGCTCATGCGGCAGTGCTTCGCCAATGACCCCGGTGGATGACGTGAAGACCCGCGCAGCCGGAAGCCCCAAACGCTCTGCCACGGCACCTGCAATGGCTTGCACGGAGTCACCGCCCTGCGCCCCGGTAAAGGCATTGGCATTGCCAGAATTTACAAGGATGGCCGCGCCATCCCGGCTATCAAGGCCGATTTTCGCCTGCGCATCCAGCACAGAGGCCGCGCGTGTGGCCGACCGGGTAAAGGTGCCTGCCATGACAGTGCCCGGTGCCAGATGCGCCAGCATGACGTCAGTGCGTCCACCATAGCGCACCCCGGCCATGGCGGTGGCAAAGCGTGCACCTGCAATGACGGGCAGCTTCGGAAACCCTTCGGGAGCAAGCGGCGAAACGCTTGGTGCTGGTTTGGCCACACCTGCAAGTGTCGCTTCTGCGGCGGCCAAACGTGCCTTAAGCGCCTTAACCTTGGCTTTCAGCTTTTTCTTCTTGCCCATCGGGAACCCCATGAAAAAGCCGGCCCGCGAAGGGGCCGGCGGTCTGCGCAAGCGTTACACGCTCTGAGAAACTTCGTCTAGTTTCTACTCTGCCTCAGGCGCTTCGGGCGCGATAGCATCCAGGTTGCGGGTAATCTCTGCGGTTTCGGTCACTCGGGCGATTTCTGCTTCCACCGCTTCACGCTGGATGTTCTGCACCAAGGCATCGCGGACATCTTCCAATTCGGGCGCGGTGGACATGCGGGTGTCGTTCAGAATAACCAGATGCCAGCCGAATTGAGTTTGCAACGGGCCTGCGACCTCGCCCACCTCCATGTCGATGACGGCGTCTTCGAATTCCGGCACCATTGCGCCCATCCCGAACCAACCCAGGGAACCGCCATTCGCCGCCGCACCATCGGTCGAATTTTCGCGCGCCAATTCGGCAAAATCGGCGCCTTCGTCCAGTTGCGTGCGCAGGGCCTGCGCTTCTTCCTCGGTTTCGACAATGATATGCGAGGCATTGAATTCCGGCGTGGGCTCGCGACCGTCGAATTCTGTGACAAAGGCCGCGTAGGCTTCGGCGATCGCTTCTTCGCTGACTGCGGCTTCCGCCGCGCGGGTCAGCGCGGTATTCGCCATGAAGTCACGCCGCCCGTTTTCCAGGGCCACTTCTTCTGCGGTGGTCAATGTGCCATCAACCGATTGCATCAGCGCGGTCTGATCGATCAACTGGTTGACCAACGGTTCCAACAGCGATTCCATTGGCATTTGCTGGAACTGCTCGGGAAGGCTGGTGCGCGCCTGAAGCACATGACCAAGCGTGATCTCTACTCCGTTCACGTTGGCAACGACCGTTTCCGGGCCGGGTTCTTGTGCCGTGGCGGTGCCTGCCAATCCGAAAACAAGGGCGACGGCGGGCAATGCGCGCAAAAAACTGACCATATCGGGCTCTCCATTCTGCGCGAGCAAGGCGCGCTTTGTTGACTATCTTGAGGCCGCCCATTACATCGCAGCCAAGGTTCTGCGATGTCCGGGGCCGTGCGGTTCACCTGCCCTTCTATGGAAGCCTGCGCGTGCCGACAACCCCGGCGCGCGGTCAAGGGCAATGACGATTTGGTCAGCGGCGCCGATGCGCGCCAACAGGTGGAGAGAGCATGCTGGGTCTTGGTGCAGTATCGAAGAAGATCTTTGGCACGGCGAATGACCGGATGGTCAAGGCCGTACGCCCGCTTGTGGCAAAGATCAACGCGCTGGAGCCGGAGTTCGAGGCGCTGTCCGACGATGGCCTGATTGCCAAAACCGAAGAGCTGAAAGCCCGCGTGGCAGATGGCGCAAGTCTGGATGATGTCTTGCCCGAAGCCTTCGCCAATTGTCGCGAAGGTGCGCGCCGCGCGCTGGGGCTGCGCGCCTTTGACGTGCAGTTGATCGGCGGCATATTCCTGCACCAAGGCAATATCGCAGAAATGAAGACGGGCGAGGGCAAGACCCTTGTCGCCACCTTGCCTGCCTATCTGAACGCACTGGCGGGCAAGGGCGTGCATATCGTGACCGTGAATGATTACCTTGCAAAGCGCGACTCTGCCTGGATGGGCAAGGTATTCGAGAAGCTGGGGATGCGCACGGGCGTTGTCTATTCGCAGCAACCCGACGCCGAGAAGCCCGCCGCATATGCTGCGGATGTGACCTATGCCACCAATAACGAACTGGGTTTCGATTATCTGCGCGACAATATGCGGATGCGGCTGGAGGACATGAACCAGCGCCCGCATTTCTTTGCTATTGTCGATGAGGTCGATTCGATTCTGATCGACGAGGCTCGCACCCCGCTGATTATTTCCGGCCCGGCGGACGACCGCTCGGAACTATACGTCAAGGTCAACGCGCTGATCCCGTCCTTGACAGCAGAACATTTCACGCTGGACGAAAAGCTGCGGAACACCACGCTGACCGAAGAAGGCAACGAGTTTATTGAGGAAAAGCTGCGCGAAGCGGGAATGCTGGAAGAGGGCATGTCGCTTTACGATCCTGAAGCCACCTCGCTTGTGCACCATGTGAACCAAGGCCTGCGCGCGCACAAACTGTTCCATAAGGACCAGAATTACATTGTGCGCGATGGTCAGGTGGTGCTGATCGACGAATTCACCGGACGCATGATGACAGGTCGCCGCCTGTCCGAAGGGCTGCACCAGGCGATTGAAGCCAAGGAAAACGTGGCCATCCAGCCCGAAAATGTGACCTATGCATCTGTCACCTTCCAGAACTACTTCCGCATGTATAAAAAGCTGGCGGGCATGACCGGGACAGCCAGTACAGAAGCGTCTGAATTCAAAGAAATCTACAATCTGGGCGTTGTCGAAATACCGACCAACCTGCCGATTGCGCGTCTGGACGAAGATGACCAAGTCTACCGCACCGCCGCTGAAAAGCTGCAAGGCGTGCTGGAAGAAATTCGCATTGCGCATGACAAGGGCCAGCCGATTCTTGTGGGCACGACATCCATCGAGAAATCCGAAGAACTGTCCACCCTGCTGAAAGACGCCAACATCCCCCATAATGTGCTGAATGCACGCCAGCACGAACAAGAAGCGCAGATCGTGGCCGATGCGGGCCGTTTTGGCGCTGTGACGATTGCAACCAACATGGCCGGGCGCGGCACCGATATTCAGCTTGGCGGCAATGTCGATATGCAGGTAATGCAGGCCTTGGCAGAAAACCCGGATGCCGATCCTACTGAGACCCGCGCCCGGATCGAAGCGGCAGTGGCCGACGAAAAGCAAAAGGTCAAAGACGCCGGTGGCCTGTTCGTGCTGGCCACAGAGCGCCATGAAAGCCGCCGGATCGACAACCAGTTGCGCGGTCGGTCGGGCCGTCAGGGCGATCCGGGGCGTTCGGTTTTCTTCCTGTCGTTGGAAGATGACCTGATGCGGATTTTCGGGTCTGAACGATTGGAAAAAGTGTTGTCGACCTTGGGGATGAAAGAGGGCGAGGCGATCGTCCATCCCTGGGTCAACAAATCGCTCGAAAAGGCGCAGGCCAAGGTCGAGGGCCGCAATTTCGACATGCGCAAGGAGCTGTTGAAATACGATAACGTCATGAACGAACAGCGCCGGGTTATCTTTGAACAGCGGCGCGAGATCATGCTGGCCGATGACCTGTCGGAAATTACCGGGGACATGCGGCATCAGGTCATCGACGACTTGGTTGATGAGCATATGCCGCCCAAATCCTATTCCGAGCAATGGGATATGGACGGCTTGCAAACCGCTCTGCGCGACAAGATGGGGCTGGACTTGCCCACGCCTGCTTGGGGCGAAGAAGATGGCGTCGATCAAGAGGTTGTGCGCGAACGCGTGGCAGAGGCGTCTGATGCGCTGATGGCACAAAAAGAAGAGCAGTTCGGCGGCGACACGTTGCGGTCGCTGGAAAAACAGGTTCTGCTGGAAACGATCGACCGCAAATGGCGCGAACATTTGCTGACGTTGGACCATCTGCGCTCTGCCGTGCGCTTTCGCGGTTATGCCCAGAAAGACCCGTTGAACGAGTACAAGGCCGAAGGCTTCGTCCTGTTCGAGACCATGCTCAATTCATTGCGCGAAGATGTGACGCAATATCTTGCGCGGGTTCGTCCACTGACCGAACAAGAACAGCAGCAGATGTTGCAGCAAGTGGCGCTTCAGCAGCAAAGCAAGCGCGTTGCTGACGAGAATGGCGGCGCAGCCCCGGCCCCATTGCTTGACGGGTTTGTCGAGAACGACCCCGCGACCTGGGGCAATCCGGGCCGGAATGACCCGTGCCCTTGTGGGTCGGGCAAGAAGTTCAAGCATTGCCACGGGCAAATTTTGTAGCTTCGTGTCATCATACAAGGACAAGATTGAAATGAAGCCAATATTTAAACTGATTTTGCCCTTGATGCTGATGGGTTGCGCTCAGGCCCAGATCAACACGCCGCCGATTTCGGTTACCCCGAATGATCGTGCCGGCGCCGTCGGCGTGGATGTGTATGCTCGCGCCCGGTCGCAGGGCAATCCTGCTCCACGATTCAGAGGGCAGGATACCGTCCAGGTGCGTGCTTTCGGACAAGGGGAGAATGGCCGGGCCGAATTGACCGGGGTATCCTGCAAGCTTGATAGCGGCCTTTACACGGCCAGCTTCGCCACCCCTGCCAATGTTGTTGTGCCGGATTATGGTGCGAACTCCCCGGCTTTGTTCGTGCGTTGTGAAATCGGAACGCAGTCCGGGTCGTCTACGGTCAATGTTGTGAACGTCACGGCGCAACAGCGGCAATCCGGCGCAATTGGAACGGGGCTTTTAGGCGCGATAATTATCGGGGCAGTTAATGCCGCCGCGACAGATAACGAAACAGACGACTTTGCATACCCGCCAATCACCGTGCAGCTAAGAGATACCTCGGACTAAAGCTTGCCACGGATTTAACCATGGCCGGATATTTTAGCTGACGCCGCGTTTGGATGGGTGCAAATCCGGTGGTTTTAGGTCGATTACACCAATTTCGTGACCGAAACCGCTAAAGCGCCAAGTTTTGGCCGTTTTCCCGCCCGATTCCAAGGCCATCCAATGGGCAGGTTGAAACGTGGGTGATGACGATGAATCGGCAATTGGTTATTCGTGGGGCTGCGGTCTCTGTCGCGGCGATTGCGGCATCTGTATTCCTTGCAGGGCAGTTCCTTGGCGACAGGCAAACCTTCGCTGAGGGCGCCATTACTGGCGCCCCGATCGAGGTTCGCGGCGCCAGCGTTGTCAGTCCCTTCGGGTCTACGACCCTGCCAGCCAACATGGAGCCGGAATTGGAGTTTTCCGCGCTGGATAACTCCGCCGACACATCAGCGGCGCCGAGCGCGCAAGAAGGGTTCCAGCCCGAACTGACCTTTGCCGACGCAACCCAACCAAGAGAGAAATCGCTATGCGATGCAAGTTTGACCGCCGCACCGGCAATCGACGGCTTGATCGAGGTTAGCCTGTCAGCGCCATGCAGCATGGGCGAACGGGTTGTCATCAGCCATGGCGAGTTGGCTTTTACAGCGACGCTTGATCAGGGGGGCAGCCTTGCGACCTATATTCCTGCGCTGTCGGAGTTGGCCGTGGTCGATGCGTTTATGTCCGATGACACGATGTTGCAGGCGCAAACAGAAGTTATCGATTTCGACCAGCACGCGCGAATGATCGTGCAATGGACCGGGGCGGATGCCATGGCGCTTCACGCCTATCATCGCGGCGCACAGCACGGCGAAGCCGGGCACCTGCACGCCATGAACCCGTTCGACCCCGAATTGGAAGATGCCTTCCTCGTGTCTTTGGGCGATGATTTGGCCTTGGAACCCTTGCTGGCGCAGGTCTATTCTGTGCCCGTGGTGTACGCTGACGCCACTCGCTTGCAGCTTGAGCTGGCGGTGACGGAAGCAAGCTGTGGCACCGACATGATCGCATATGTCATGCCCACCCATGGTCCGAACGCTGGGCAATCGCAAGAATTGGCTGTCGCAATGCCCGATTGCGGGTCGGGCGCGGGGTTTGTTATTGTTGACCTGCCCTTCGACGTCGCAACCACCATGTCAGCAGATTTGGACCTGTCGCTGGACGTGGCTCAGCCCGTCACCGCGCCGACACTGACTATAACAGCCCCGTCGCCCGAAAGCTGATTTCGCAGGACCTGCCGATGACAAGATGATCGTGCAGAGAGATGGACAGACACTCCGCTGCAAGCTGCACTTGTCCGGTCATGTCAATATCCGCTTGCGATGGGTTCGGATCGCCCGATGGGTGGTTGTGAACCAGTATCAGCGCTGTCGCGTTCAATTCCAGAGCGCGCCGAATAATTTCCCTGGGGTAAACCGGAACGTGGTCGACCGTGCCATTGCCTAGCACTTCATCGGCGATCAATGTGTTCTTGCGGTCCAGGAACAGGACGCGGAATTCTTCAGTCTCTTTATGGGACATGGCGGTGTGGCAATAATCCAGAAGTGCCGACCAACTGGAGATTGCGGGCCGGTTCATGACGCGCGCGCGCGCCATGCGCTGGGCGCAGGCATTGGCAAGTTTAAGTTCGACCAAAACCGCATCGCCCACGCCAGAGACTTTGCGCAATCGCGCGTCAGAGGCTGCAATCACGCCGGCCAGATCACCGAACATGCCGATCAATTCGTGCGCAAGGGGTTTCACATCTTGCCGCGGAATGGCGCGAAACAGCAGCAGTTCCAGCAGTTCATAGTCCGGCACTGCCTGCGCGCCACCGACCAGAAATCGCTCGCGCAGGCGTTTGCGATGATCTCGCAGATAAGATGGTTGCCGTGCGCCAGGTGATTTGCGGGCAGGCTCGGCCTGTGCCGGGGCGGCATCCGAGAATAGTGGCAGACCGTAGTCGTGAAACCCTGAGGATGAGTGTGTCATGCTTACAGCCTGCACATTCTGCCCTAACAATAGGTTAACAATAGCATTCTCTGTCAGAATTGTTGCCACGTTGAAGGGCAGGTGCTACGCTTCTCACAAGTGCGCGATTTCGGCGTTACTGGCGACTATCTGCGCACTTTGGGGTTTTGAGCAGTTAACTATAAAAATTTTTTATTCTAGGAGGACTATCAATGAAAAAAATCGCGCTCCCGGCCCTTGCTCTGGCAATGGCTCCTTTCTTCTCGGCACCGGCGGCAGCTTGGGAAGGTCACGTTGTCGAATGTTTCGACAAGGTCTATGTGGCCCCAGAATATAAATACACCAAGCACTTGGTAAAGCACGCAAAAACGATGCTGGAGCATCGTGGCAAGGGAAAGCACATGCAGGTTGTGCGCGTGCATTACCCTGCCGTCTACGAAGAGAGCCGGACCATGGTGCGTCCGGGTCATTATGTGATGAAGCCCGCAAAGTGCAAATAACGACGGGCTGATCGGTCTGGCATGACAGGGCGCCGTCGCGGGTAACTTCGGACGTTCTGACTGGACCGGGCAGATCACAGAACATGCCCTGCCGCGGGGTTCTGCGGCAGGGCTTTCCGAAACATATTATAGCTCCGAATCATATTTTCCGCGCATCGGAGGACGACATGCGTTTGACTGGAATCCTTGCGCTCGCCTGCCTTTTGCCAGGTTGCACTATGCTTTCGACAAGCGATTGTGTGCAGGAAAGGTCGGCCCTGCGACAAGCGGATGCCGCCATTGCCGAGGCCACGCGCGCTCGAAACACGGGATATCGGGTGCATCTCGCCTCGCGCGGGCATTCCGCTTATGAATGCGCCCCGGCGCGTTCAGGCCAAGTTCACTGCACAAGAGCCGTAACGCAGCGCGCAGTTGTGGATGGTATAGAACGCCTCTATCGCAAGCGCGATGCGGCTGCGGCCCGCGTGGTAGAATATTGCGCCAGCTAAGCGGTCCTTTTGCTGGCTGAGAGCGCTTGCCCCCTCTTCAGGCACAGGCAAGCGGCCTGTTCACGCCAACCGCGCTTGCACCTCGCGGAGTGCCGGGTAGAGCGTGCGATAGGCGGCAAGGCGCTTTTGCATCTCCTTCGTTGGGGCGGGGTCGAACCAGTCCTCTACCGGTGGCTTTTGCGCGGCGTCGGACAAGCTCATGTCGCCTGCGGCGACGCTCGCCAAGCGCGCTGCCCCCAAGGCGGGCCCCAGATCGGCCCCGGCGCTGCGACCAAGGCGGCACCCTGTCGCATCTGCGATCATCTGCATCAGGAAATCGCTGCGGGTTCCGCCGCCTATGGCGAGCAACTGGTCCGGCACCGTGCCAGCAGAGTTCAGCGCGGCCATCGCATCGGCAAAGGTGAAGGCAATCGCTTCTACCACGGCGCGCATCATGCCACCTTGGGTAACGCCCTCTGCCAAGTTGGCAAAACCGCCGCGAATCTCGGAATCCCCGTGCGGTGTGCGCTCTCCGGTAAGGTAGGGTAGGAATAAGGGGCCAGCGGGCGCGGTTTCGGCCTCTGCCAACAGATCGACTATCGGGCGGTTCAGAATTTCGGCCAACCAGGCCATAGGCCGGGCACCATTCAGCATGGCGGCCATCTGAAACCACAAGCCCGGCAGGCAATGTGCGTAGGCATGAATCCGGCTTTGCGCGTTGGGCCGATACTCTGGCGTTGTCACGAACACTTGCCCCGATGTGCCAAGCGAGATGAAACCATCACCCGCCTGCACGGCCCCGATGCCCACGGCCCCTGCTGCGGCGTCGCCCGCGCCCGCAGCGATGGGAATGCCTGCGGGCAGGCCAAGTTCTGCGGCGACATCGGGCAAGAGCCTGCCTGCCATCTCGGTGCCGTGCAGAACCTGCGGCAGCCAGTCACGGCGCGATTCGCTTAGGGTGCACAGCCTGTCGGACCATTCGCGCGTGGATTGGTCGAACCACGATGTGCCTGCCGCATCTGACGGATCGGTGACAAGCCTGCCATGCAAACGAAGCCCGATATAGTCCTTGGGCAGCAGGACATGCGCAATCCGGCTGTGAAGGTCGGGGTCATGGCGCGCAAGCCAGAGCAGCTTTGGCGCGGTAAAGCCCGGCATCGGCACCACGCCCGCAAGGTCGGCAGCGCCAGGGTCAGCGGCCATCATATGCGCACATTCCGCATGGGCGCGGGCGTCGTTCCACAAGATGGCAGGGTGCAGGGGCTGTTTATGCGCGTCCAGCATGACCGCGCCGTGCATTTGCCCTGAAAGCCCGATCGCCCGTGTGGATTCGCGAAATTGCTTTGGCAAACCCTGAAGCGCGCTGCAGGTTGCCGCCCACCAGGCGGCGCAATCCTGCTCGCTGGCACCGCTGAAAGGGTGTTGCACCGTCAGCGCCTGGCTTTGCGTTGCCAGAACGGTGCCATCCTGACCCAGCACGCACAGCTTGACCGCCGATGTGCCAAGATCAATCCCAAGATACATGGCGTCCCCCACCTTTTTACATCTGACGTCCGGCAGGGTTTCGGTCGTCGTCGAAACAGGCCATAACAGGTCAGGCCGGACCCGCAAAGACAACAGGCTTGTGTGCGAAAGCACAAGTGTAATCTTTACTCGCGAAAGGTTTTTGGGGTTTAATGAGTGGGCATCCGATCAAGGGCTTGACTATGCGCGAGCAGAAGATTCGAAATATGGAAGAGTTTGCCGCGCTCAGCGGGCTGTCGCGGCCGACCATTTCCAAGTATTTCAACGACCCCGCCAGCGTTCGCCCGACAACACGTCAGCGGATTGAAGCGGCGCTGGCAGAGCATGATTTCCGCCCGAATATCTATGCGATGAACCAGAATCGGAGTCTGACCAAGAATGTCGGTATCGTGGTGCCCTATCTGGCCGATCCGTTCTTTGCAGAGATTGCCCGCTTTATTGAACGCCGCAGCATCGACGCCGGGTTTTCGCCAATTCTGTATAGCGCGCATGGCGAACAGAAACTGGAGAATGAAATCCTTGAAGGGCTGACGGCGCTCAAGCCCGCAGGTGTTTTCCTGGCACCTTTGGGGCGCCTGTCAGATCGCAGCGCCATCGAACGCTTTTGCCGTGATGTGCCGACGGTTCTGTTTGACAGCAATATAGAGGGGATGGGTGAAGCCTTTGTTGGCTCTGACAATTTCAGCTTCGTGAAGCAGACCGTCGACTATCTGTGCCGGACGGGGGCGCCGCCTGCCTTTTTTGAAATGCGGACCCCGGCCAATCCCAATGCCAATAAGCGGCGCCATGCCTATATCGAGGTGATGGAAGAGGCCGGGTTGGAGCCGTGCGTGATTCGGGTTGAGGGGGAGGGCTGGGGATTCGAAGAGATCGGTCGCCGCGGGGCGCATCATGTGCTGGAAACCCGTAGCTTGCCGACAGATACCGTCTTGTGCAGCAATGACCGACTTGCGATCGGATTCCTGGCTGGGTGTTACGATCGTGGTTTGCGCGTTGGGCGAGGCGAAGGTTGTGCGCTGCGCGTGGCGTCGCATGACGATCACCCGTTTTCGCGCTTTACCTGTCCGGCTTTGACCACGGCTGCGCATCAATATGAGCAAGTCGCAGATACCTGCATGACCAAGCTGTTCCAGTTGATAGAGGCAGGCGGACGGTTCGAGAAACGCGAGGAGACGTTGATCGCAGCCAAGCTCATCCTTCGGGCCTCTGCCTGAAATTTTCTTTACGCGCGTAAAATTATTATTGACGCGTGCAAGAACTGTCGCTTAACTAACGCCACATCACATCCAGATTAGGGAGGATTAGGATGTCCATACGTACCGCACTTCGTGCGACCAGTGCGCTTGCTCTTTGCGCGATCGCCGCCACTGCATCGGCCCAAGACACCACGATCACGATCGCCACCGTCAACAACGGTGACATGATCCGCATGCAGGGCTATACCGACACATTCACCGAACAGACTGGCATTAATGTCGAATGGGTCACGCTGGAAGAAAATGTCCTGCGTCAGCGCGTCACCACTGACATTACCACGAATGGTGGTCAGTTCGACATCATGACCATCGGCATGTACGAAACCCCGATCTGGGGTGCCAATGACTGGCTTGTGCCGTTGAACGACCTGTCGGCAGAATATGATGTCGATGACATCCTGCCCCCCATGCGCAACGGTCTAAGCCATGACGGCACGCTTTACGCGGCCCCGTTTTATGGCGAATCCTCAATGGTCATGTATCGGACCGACCTGATGGAAGCTGCCGGGCTGGAAATGCCCGACGCGCCGACATGGCAGTTCATCCGCGAAGCGGCTGCGGCCATGGATGACCCGGAAAACGACGTCAACGGCATCTGCCTGCGCGGCAAGGCCGGTTGGGGCGAAGGTGGCGCGTTCATCACCGTGACCGGCAATTCCTTCGGCGCACGCTGGTTCGACGAAGAATGGAATGCGCAGTTCGATCAGCCTGAATGGGCCGAAGCTGTGAATTTCTACGTTAACCTGATGAACGACTATGGTCCCCAAGGCTATGCGACCAACGGGTTTAGTGCGGCATGTGGATCGACGCCACCGTGGCTGCGTCTTTCGTGACCAACCCCAATGATTCGACCGTGGCGGACCATGTCGGCTTTGCGCTGGCCCCGAATGCCGAAGGCGTTGAAAAGCGCTCGAACTGGCTTTGGGCATGGGCGCTGGCGATTCCGGCAGGTACCCAGCAGGAAGGCGCGGCCAAGCAGTTCATCGAATGGGCGACCTCGAAAGATTATATCGAGTTGGTTGCCGAAAACGAAGGCTGGGCAAATGTCCCTCCGGGTGCGCGCACCTCGCTGTATGAGACGCCTGAATACCAGGACGTGCCCTTCGCCAAGATGACGCTGGATTCGATCAATGCCGCCGACCCGACCAATCCGACGGTCGACCCGGTGCCCTATGTCGGCATCCAGTTCGTTGCGATCCCGGAATTCGCAGGCATGGCCACAGAGGTCAGTCAGGAATTCTCTGCCGCCTATGCAGGTCAGCAATCCGTGGAAGACGCGCTGGAAAAAGCACAAGCCATCGCGACAGAGACCATGGAAGCCTCTGGCTACCGCTAAGCGCGGCCCGTCGTAAAAGGGGGCGGCCCCGCGCCGCCCCTGTTCTTTTTCCCCGATCGTCTGTCGACGGGACGCCCCCGCCCCCGCGTGCGCCGCCCGTCTCCGCAAAAGGTGTATCCAATGGCCACCAAAGCGTCCCGATCTGCCGCCCGTATCATGATGGCGCCTGCCGTGGTCCTGCTTCTCGGCTGGATGCTGGTGCCGTTGACGATGACATTGTGGTTCTCGTTCCGCACCTACCTGCCCCTGCGTGGGGGCGATCTGGGCTGGACGGGCTTTGACAACTATGTCCGGTTCGTATCATCCAGCGCGTTCTGGCCATCCGTCCAGACCACCCTGATTATTGTAGGCAGCGTGCTGGCAATAACGGTGGTGTTCGGCATTTTGCTGGCATTGCTATTGGACCAACCCATGTGGGGCCAAGGTATTGTCCGTATATTAGTCATCGCGCCCTTCTTCGTAATGCCCACCGTGTCGGCGTTGGTGTGGAAAAACATGTTCATGGACCCGACAAACGGACTGTTCGCGCATCTGTGGCGGTTTTTCGGGGCCGACCCGATAAGCTGGCTGTCCGACGCTTCCATGCCCGCGATCGTGATGATCGTGTCATGGCAGTGGCTGCCCTTTGCCACACTGATTCTGTTGACGGCCGTGCAATCGCTGGATGGCGAGCAACTGGAAGCCGCCGAAATGGACGGTGCGACAAAGTTGAAGCGGTTTTACCACATCATCTTGCCGCATCTGGGCCGCGCGATCACGATCGTGATTCTGATCCAGACAATTTTCCTGCTGGCCATTTTCGCCGAGATTTTTGTCACAACAGGCGGTGCGTTCGGCACCCGAACATTGTCTTACCTGATCTTCCAGCGCGTGCTGGAAAGCCAGAATGTCGGCCTTGGGTCCGCCGGTGGTGTTTATGCCATCATCCTCGCCAACATCGTCGCGATCTTCCTGATGCGGATCGTCGGCAAGAACCTGGATCGCTGAACATGGCCCGCACTGTCACATCCCGCCGCAAGCTGATAAATACCGCCGCCGCATGGGCTGTCGGATTCCTGATCTTCTTTCCGATCCTCTGGACCATTCTGACCAGCTTCAAAACAGAAGCGCAGGCCATTGCCGCCCCGCCGCTGTTCCTGAATTTTGACTGGACGCTGGAAAATTATGGCGTGGTCATGGAGCGCTCGAACTATTCGCGCTTTCTGTGGAATTCGATCCTGATTGCGGGCGGGTCCACCATTCTGGGCCTTTTGGTGGCCGTGCCGGCTGCGTGGTCGATGGCTTTCGTGCCCTCGCGCCGGACCAAGGACATTCTGCTGTGGATGCTGTCGACCAAGATGTTGCCTGCGGTGGGCGTTCTGTATCCCATCTACCTGCTGTTTATCAAAATGGGGCTCTTGGACAGTCGCGCCGGGCTCATCATCGTGATGATGCTCATCAACCTGCCGATCATTGTCTGGATGCTGTATACCTATTTCCGCGAAATTCCGGTCGACATTCTGGAAGCCGCGCGCATGGACGGGGCATCTTTGAAGGATGAAATCCTCTATGTGCTGACGCCGATGGCGATCCCCGGCATCGCCTCGACCATGCTCTTGAACTTCATCCTGGCCTGGAACGAAGCGTTCTGGACGCTGAACCTGACCTCTGTCAATGCAGCCCCGCTCACAGCTTTCATCGCCAGCTATTCCAGTCCCGAGGGCCTGTTCTTCGCCAAGCTTAGTGCGGCCTCGACCATGGCAATTGCGCCAATCCTCATCCTTGGCTGGTTCAGCCAGAAACAGCTTGTCCGTGGCCTGACCTTCGGCGCGGTGAAATAAGGAACCTCTGTTATGGGACGTATCACGCTCGACAAGATCACCAAGACATTCGGCGATGTCGAAGTCATCCCGCCGCTGGACCTGACCATCGAGGATGGCGAGTTCGTGGTCTTTGTCGGCCCGTCGGGTTGCGGCAAATCCACCCTGCTGCGTCTGATCGCAGGGCTGGAAGATGTCTCTGGCGGTGAAATCCAGATCGACGGGGCGGATGCGACCATGGTGCCCCCGGCAAAACGTGGGTTGGCCATGGTGTTCCAGTCCTACGCGCTCTATCCGCACATGACCGTGCGCAAGAACATCGCCTTTCCGCTGCGCATGGCGGGGATGAGCGCGGCAGAGCAGGACCGCCGGATTGCGGCTGCCGCCGATGTTCTGAACCTGACCGATTACCTGGATCGCCGCCCCGGCCAGCTTTCGGGCGGCCAGCGTCAGCGTGTAGCCATCGGGCGCGCGATCGTGCGTGAACCCGCGGCGTTCCTGTTCGACGAGCCTTTGTCGAACCTTGATGCGGCGTTGCGCGTTGGCATGCGGTTGGAAATTTCTGAACTGCACAAGCGGCTGAAGACGACGATGATCTATGTAACCCATGACCAGGTCGAAGCCATGACCATGGCCGACAAGATCGTGGTGCTGCGGGCGGGCTATATCGAACAGGTGGGGTCGCCGCTGGAGCTGTATCGCGCGCCGCGCAACCTGTTCGTCGCGGGCTTCATCGGTAGCCCGAAAATGAACCTGATCGACGGTCCTGTTGCCGCGAAATACGACTGCAAGACCATCGGCATCCGCCCTGAACATATCGCGGTGTCGGCAGAGTCGGGCGATTGGAAAGGCACTGTCGGTGTGTCCGAGCATCTGGGGTCCGACACGTTCTTTCATGTCACCTGCGATAGCATTGCCGATCCGCTGACCGTACGTGTCGGTGGCGAAGTTGATGTGCATTACGGCGATACGATCTGGCTGCGCCCCGACGCGGCCCAGATTCATCGTTTCGATGATAAGGGGCTGCGCATCGCATGACACGGCTTGCTGGAAAGACCGCCCTGATTACCGGGGCGGCGCGCGGGATTGGCCGTGCCTTTGCCGAGGCGTATATACGCGAGGGCGCGCGTGTTGCGATTGCCGATATCGACATCGCCCGTGCCCGCGCCACCGCCGAAGAATTGGGCGACGCCGCCATAGCAGTCAAGCTGGATGTAACCCGTCAGGACAGCATCGACGCTTGCATTGCCGAAACGGTCGCGGCCTTGGGGCAGATCGACATTCTTATCAACAACGCCGCGATTTTCACTGCCGCCCCGATTGTCGAAATCACACGTGATGACTACGCGCGGTGTTTCGACATCAACGTATCGGGCACGCTTTTCATGATGCAGGCGGTCGCGCGGCATATGATAGAGCGCGGTGTTCGTGGGCGTATCATCAACATGGCCAGCCAAGCCGGGCGCCGCGGAGAGCCGCTTGTCGCGGTCTATTGCGCAACCAAGGCTGCCGTTATCAGCCTGACGCAATCGGCGGCGCTGAACCTGATCCAGCATGGGATTAATGTGAACGCCATCGCACCGGGCGTTGTGGATGGCGAACATTGGGACGGGGTTGATGCGTTTTTCGCGAAATATGAAGGCAAGGCTCCCGGCCAGAAAAAACGCGAGGTCGGCGCTGCCGTGCCCTATGGCCGCATGGGCCGGGCAGAAGATCTGACCGGCATGGCGGTGTTCCTGGCCTCTGCCGAGGCCGACTACATTGTTGCACAATGCTACAATGTCGATGGTGGCCAATGGATGAACTGATGATAACCACCCGTCCCGTTCCCCTGTCCAATGAAACGCTGGCGGAGCTTCCGGGCAGCATTCCAAAGCCGAATTATGATCGCGCAGCGCTGACGCCCGGCATCGTACATATCGGGCTTGGTAATTTTCACCGCGCGCATCAGGCATGGTATACGCATCGGTTGATGCAGCAGGGTCTTGCGCAGGATTGGGCGATTCTGGGGGCCGGCGTGCGCCCCTATGATGCCGCCATGCGCGACAAGCTGCTGGCACAGGATTGCCTGACCACGCTGATCGAATTGTCCCCAGACCATCGCGGTGCCGAAGTGACCGGCGCGATGATCGACTACCTGCCAATCGAAGCGGGGAATGCGGCGCTGATCCGGGCTATGGCCGACCCTGCCATCCGTATTGTGGCGCTGACCGTAACCGAGGGGGGGTATTATCTGGATGCAACTTCGGGCGCTCTGGATATGGCCCATGAAGATATTCTTCACGATGCGACGCGCCCCGACCAGCCACGCACGGCCTTTGGTGCGATGGTCGCCGCCCTTAAGCTGCGGCGTGACGCCGGGCATGGGCCGTTCACGGGGTTGTCTTGCGACAATCTGCGCGGCAATGGTCATATCCTGCGTCAAACACTTGTCGGGCTGGCGGGGCTGAGCGACCCGTCGCTGGCCGAATGGATCAACGCGCGATGCAGCTTCCCGAATTCCATGGTCGACAGTATCGTGCCCGCAACCGGCCCGGCAGAGTTGGCCTTGGTGCGCGAGTTTGGCATTGCCGACAATGCGCCTGTGACACATGAGAATTTTCGCCAATGGGTGATCGAGGATTCCTTCTGCGCGGGCCGTCCGGATTGGGACCGCGCAGGCGCGACATTCACCGATGATGTGCATGTCTATGAGATGATGAAAATTCGCATCCTCAATGCAGGGCATCAGGTCTTGGCCAATGCGGGTGAGTTGCTGTCTGTGGCCACGATTGCCGATTGCATGGCTCATCCGTTGATCGCGGCGATGTTCGAGAAGGTGCAGCGACATGAAATTCTGCCGCATGTTCAGCCCGTGCCGGGTGTAACACCTGCGCAGTATCTGGACCTGATCGCGGGCCGTTTTGCCAACCCCGCCATTCGGGACACCACGCGCCGGGTGGCTTTCGATGGCTCTTCACGGCATACCGGCTTTGTGTTGCCCATTCTTCGCGATAGGCTGGCCGCAGAACAGTCGGTCAACGGGCTAGCCTTGATCGAGGCGCTCTGGGCGCGCATGTGCGCGGGCATTCGTGAAGACGGGACCGTGATACAGCCGAATGATCCTTATTGGTCCGACCTTCATGCCACAGCGCTGACAGCACGCGATACCCCGCATGCATGGTTGGATCAGGCGCATATCTATGGCGATCTTGCACAAGCCCCGCGTTTCGCAGATGCGTTCGAGACTTGGTTGAACAGGATATGGCAAGACGGCACCGAAGCCACGCTTGCCGCTTTTATTGAAAGCTGACCAGATAGGCTGCGATCCACAATCGCGGCCTGTCGTTGGACTGTGACAGATCAAAATGCTTCGGGTTTGGTCAAAGAATGCGCGTCACCCATCCTTGGCGAGTCCGCGCATCGCGCTTACTTTTATCATAACGCGGGGCCCATATTCCGCCGATGGAGCCGTCCGAGAAGGACTTGGACCGCAAAGGCGATGCTGGCCAAGCGCAGATCAATGCCGCGCTCGACCTTAGTGTTTAATCCTACGGTTTGACGTTGCGTTCCTGTCGCAGAAATGGATGCAAGCGTTTATCACGGGCGCGCCACGCGGCCCCACTTGCATCATATCGGCAAGCCGCGCATCAACCTTGGCAGATCGCCGGTTAGGCCTGCGGCCTCGCGTATGCTGGCCCGGCGCAAGCCCGGCACCGCGTTGACGACCCCAAGGCCAATATCGCGAATGCTGCGCAAAACAGGATTATCGTTGGAAAACAACTTGTTCACGCTATCGGTGCCGACGGCCATCAGCATTGTGTCGAACCGCCGCCATTGTTGGTAACGCTCCAACACCAAGGGGCTGGCAATATCTTCGCCCCGGCGCGCGGCCTCTGCGATCACCTCGGCCAAGGCGGCAATGTCGCGCAGCCCGAAATTGAACCCTTGCCCCGCAATCGGATGCATCCCATGCGCGGCGTCGCCCACAAGGGCAAGCCGCGGCGCAATGAAGCGATTGGCGATCGTCAGTTTCAATGGGTAGGCATGGCGTTTTCCGGCCAAGGAAATCTTGCCCAGAAAATCCCCGAAGCGAGGGCGCAACACCTCTAGATAGGCGGCATCGTCCAGAGCGTGGATTTCGGCGGCGCGGCTGGTTGTTTCGCTCCACACAATCGAAGAGCGGTTACCGGGCAAAGGCAGGATCGCCAGCGGACCGGCTGGCATGAAGAACTGATGCGCCGTGCCTTCATGGGGTAGTTCATGTTCGACCGCGCAGACCAACCCGGTCTGGCCATAGTCCCAGCCTGTCCGACGAATACCTGCTCGTGTGGCGGTGCCACTGTCACGCCCGTCACAGCCCACCAGCAACCGCGCCCGCAGGCTGCGACCAGAGGCAAGCTGCACCGTTGCTGCGCGGTCATCCACCGATTGTGACACGACGGTTTCGCCAGAAAGTTGCGCAATTCCGGCCGCGTCCATCGCCTGCAACAGGGCAGGGCGCAGGAAGCGGTCTTCCAGCATGTGGCCCATCGGGCCTTCTTCGATCTCTGCGTGGTCAAACGCCAGAAAAAACGGCGCAGCGCCTTCGCCCGCGCGACCATCGCTTGCGACGATCTTCAGCATGGGTTGCGCATGCTCTGCCACATGCGACCAAAGCCCGATTCCGTCCAGCACCCGGATAGACGCCAGCGCCAACGCATAGGCGCGCCCGTCAAAGCCCGCTTCTGCCCGCGTGTCACGCGGCAGGGCATCGACCACGGTTACGCGCTGTCCCGTGCTGGCAAGGGCAAGGGCCAAGGCGGGGCCGTTCAGCCCACCGCCCACAATCAGGATATCGGTGTCATAGCTCATGGGTGGCTATATGGAGCAGGCTGCTGTGCAAGTCCATGTGGCATATTGATCTTTCCGATGGCATCGTGCCGTGAATAGTCTGACATTAAATGGCAGACCGCAAGATCGGGGTGGATGATGCAAGATTGGCTGACCAGAAGTGCGGTAGCGCAGGGCCGCGCGATTGAGCAAGGAGCGTTGTGCCCGCTAACCCTGACCGAAGCCTATCTGGAGGCGATCCTTGCGCACCCGTTGCGGGACCGGATCTATTCCGCGGTGACCGAAAAACGCGCCTTGCAGGAAGCCGTGGCAGCGCGGTCGCGGGCGCGCGAGGGGCTACGGCGTGGGCCGCTTGATGGGGTTGCGTTGTCGTGGAAAGACCTGTTCGACAGTGCGGCCACACCAACGGCGGCGGGATCTGCCCTGCTTGCGGGGCGCACCCCGTTGCGTGATGCGCAGGTGCTGCGCGTGGCGCGGCAGGCTGGCACGATCTGCCTGGGCAAGACGCACATGACCGAATTCGCCTATTCCGGGCTGGGCCTGAACCCCGTGACCGCGACGCCACCTTGCGTGAATGACCACGATGCTGTGCCGGGCGGGTCGTCTTCCGGGGCAGCGGCCTCGGTTGCGTTTGGCCTTGCCGCACTGGGGGTTGGGTCCGACACCGGCGGTTCCGTTCGGATACCGGCAGCGTGGAACGATCTTGTCGGGTTAAAGACCACGCATGGACGCTTGTCATTGGATGGTGTTGTTCCGCTGGCGCGCCGCTTTGACACGGTAGGCCCATTGGCCCGCAGTGTCGAGGATTGCGCGGCTTTTCTTGCCATGATCGAAGGGCGCATTCCTGCTGATTTGCGCGGCTCCAGCCTGTCAGGCCGGCGCTTTCTGGTGTTGGAGGGGGCACCTTTTGAAGATATCCGCCCCGAACCCGCGCGGGCCTTCGAGGAGGCTGTGGCGCGACTGGAACAGGCCGGTGTGCGTGTGACGCGCGCGACATTGCCGGTCGTGGACGACGTGCTGGCCTTGTCCGCTGTTATCTACACACCAGAGGCCTGGGCCGAGTGGCGTGACCTTATAGCGACGCAACCAGACGTGATGTTCCCGCCTATCCTTGCGCGTTTTCGGGCGGGCGAAGACCACAGCGCCGCCGATTATATCGCCGCTTGGAACAGGCTGGAGGTTTTGCGCAAACGCTACCTGTCGCAGGTTGCCGGATATGATGCCGTGATCCTGCCGACCGCTCCGAACCTGCCGCCAAATGCTGCGCGGCTTCTGGCGGATGAAGGGTATTATACCACCGAAAACCTTCTGACGCTGCGCAACACCCGGATTGGCAATATGTTGGGCCTCTGCGCGCTGACGTTGCCCACGAATACGCCTTCTGCCGGGATTAGCCTGATGGCGCCCCCAATGCAGGATGACCGCCTGTTGCGCTTGGGCGCCGCGATGGAAACGGTCGTGCGCGGCTAGAGTTTGGGTTTGCACGCAGTGGTCGCCGCTATATCTGGTAGGCTGCGAGCGTCCTGCGAAAATGCCACAATTTCGTAGGGTTATGGCGCGACCTTCACCCAAGATGCTGGACGCAAGCGCGGTTGCGCGTTATCGTTACACCAATATCGGGGCAAAAGATCCCGAAACACAGAGGCAGTCCATGCAAGTTCCAGAGCGGTTTTCGAACCTGCCTGAATACGCGTTTCCGCGCTTGCGCGCGTTGCTCGACCATCACGCCCCAGGCGGTGAGGTCGTGGCGATGACGATTGGCGAACCGCGTCATGAGATGCCCGCCTTTCTGGCGGATGTCTTGCAGGCGCATACGCATCTTTTCGCGAAATACCCTGTCAATGAGGGTATTCCCGAATTGCTGGAGGCAATCAGCGATTGGCTGGCGCGGCGCTACGGTGTGACGGTGCCGCAGGCTCAGATCATGGCGCTGAACGGCACACGCGAAGGGCTGTTCAATGCCGCGCTTGCGCTCTGCCCCGAACACAAGAACGGCCAGCGCCCGGTTATCCTGACGCCGAACCCTTTCTATCAGGTCTATGCCGTGGCCGCTTTGGCCGTCGCGGCAGAACCGGTTTTTGTGCCCGCAACGGCGGAAACCGGGTATCTGCCCGATTATGCGGCTTTGTCGCCCGATCTGTTGGACCGGGTGGCGATTGCCTATGTGTGCTCGCCTTCGAACCCGCAAGGTGCCGTGGCGGATGCTGCCTATTGGCGCGACCTGATTGCGCTGGCGGACAAGCACGATTTTCGCATTTTCGCTGATGAGTGTTATTCCGAGATTTACCGCAACACCCCGCCTCCGGGTGCTTTGGAAGTGGCCGCTGACATGGGCGCGGACCCTGAGCGTGTGCTCAGCTTTCATTCGCTGTCGAAGCGGTCAAACCTGCCCGGCCTGCGGTCGGGCTTCGTGGCCGGTGGTCCCGACAGTATCCGGCGTATTCGTCAATTGCGCGCCTATGCCGGTGCGCCCTTGCCCGAACCGTTGCAACATGTTGCTGCCGCGGCTTGGATGGATGAAGCGCATGTCGACAGGTCGCGCGCGCTTTATCAACAGAAATATGCTTTGGCGAACCGGGTTTTTGCCAATGTTCCGGGGTATCAGGCCCCGGAAGGTGGCTTTTTCCTGTGGTTGCCAGTGGCAGATGGCGAAGAGGCCGCGCGGCGCTTGTGGCGCGAAACCGGGATTCGCGTTCTTCCCGGCGCTTATCTGGCGCGGGAACAGGACGGCCAGAACCCCGGACAAGGTTTCGTTCGTGTGGCCATGGTCACGCCGATTGATGAAATACAAGACGCGCTGATCCGCCTGCGCGACTGTCTGTATCGCTGAGAGGTCTTTCGATGGCATCCTACAACATCAACCAGCGTGAACCGCTTCTGGACAGCAACCTGTCCGCACTTGTGCAAAAACGGGGCCGAGAGTTGGTCGGGTTGTGCCTGCTGGTGCTGGCCTTTTTGTTTGCGGTGATGCTTGGGTCTTATACCCCGGATGATCCGGGCTGGATGGCGGCTTCGGATGAGCCGGTGCGGAATTCGCTGGGCCGCGTTGGTGCTACATTGGCAGCACCCTTGATGGTGATCCTTGGCTGGGCAAGCTGGAGTCTGGTGTTGTTCACGGCGGTTTGGGGCCTGCGGCTTGTGCTTGCGCGCGGCCACGAGGCGCTGATGGCGCGCAGTGTATTCCTGCCCATTGCCATGGCGGTTGCGGCGGTCTGGTGCGCGACGCTGGTGCCGGGCGAAAGCTGGCAACCTGTGACCGGCTTGGGCGGTGTCTTTGGCGATACCGTTCTGGGGGCCGTGGTCAACGCGCTGCCCATGAGCGCGGGTGCAGGCGTGCGCTTTATGTCGATGATTATGCTGGGAGCGACCCTTATCATCTTGGGATATGTGCTGGGTGTGTCGCTGCGCGAAATGCGGCGTTTCACGACCTTCTTCGTGTCGGGCATTGTGCTGCTCTATGCTGGGCTCGTTGTGCTATTGCGTGGCGGATTAGGGCAGGGTGTAAAGAGCGCGCAGCGTGCCAGCGGTGCGATGTTGGATCACGCCCGTCAGAAAGCCCATGCACGCGCCATGCAGCGCGAGGCCGCAATGGAACAGCCGCACGCACAAGACTGGCAGGAACCGCAACTGTCAGCCGCGCCGGTTGCGCAGCGCCGGGCACCGCCTGTGATACGCGCTACGCCCCCCGTCTCAGATCCACAGCTTGCAGCCCAACGCCCAATGTCCGCGCCACATGCGCCTGCGCAGCCTGTCCCGCACTACGCAGAGGAGGACGATTTTGCCGAACGGCCCAACTTGCTGTCGCGTCTGAGATCACTCAACGCGCGCCCGGCCCCGATGCCAGAGCCAGAGTTGATAGAGCCGCCGCTGACGCAGAGCGCGGCGTCAGCCCATGCGCCCGAGGGCGACCATATCCGCTCGCGGATTGCTGATGCGATCCGTCATCGCAGGCCGTCGAAGCCGGTATTCCAGTTTGACCGTGATCGCCGTCCGGCAGAGGCGCGCTTGTCCGCGCCTGCGCACCCTCAGCCCACAGCCCCGGACGCAGAGCAAGAGGCCGCGCCATTTGCGCAGGATCAGCATTTCGCGGCACAGCTTTCTGCAAATCTGTCACCGGACATGCCGCCCGTTCCAATGCCCGATTGGATGCTTGCGGCGACCCCGGCGCCAGCCCCTCGCGTAGCAGTTCCAAGCGCGGCAGAGCCAAGCGTTGCCGAAATCCCGATTCCCCCGCCGCGCGCCGCAGCCCATGTATTGCAGCGCAGGGTCGTGGCTTCGGCAGGGCGCAAGCAGCAACCTTCGCGTCAGGCCAAGGCCGAAGCCGAACCCGCATTCCGCTTCGACCAAGACGTGCCGGGCTTTGAACTGCCGCCGCTGGGCCTGCTGCAAAACCCGTCCGAGGTGGAGCGATTCACCCTCAGCGACGATGCGCTGGAAGAAAATGCCCGGATGCTGGAAGCGGTGCTGGATGATTACGGCGTCCGCGGTGAGATTGTCAGCGTGCGTCCCGGCCCCGTGGTTACGCAATATGAACTGGAACCCGCGCCCGGCCTGAAAGCCAGCCGGGTGATCGGGCTGGCCGATGACATTGCGCGGTCCATGTCGGCGCTGTCGGCGCGTGTGTCGACCGTGCCGGGGCGGTCGATTATCGGGATCGAATTGCCCAATGCGCACCGCGAAAAGGTCGTGCTGCGCGAAATTCTTGCCGCGCGCGATTTTGGCGATAGCAACATGCGCCTGCCGCTGGCACTGGGCAAAGGCATTGATGGCGAACCGATCGTCGCCAACCTTGCCAAGATGCCGCATTTGCTGATTGCGGGGACCACCGGGTCCGGCAAATCGGTGGCGATCAACACCATGATCCTGTCGCTGCTATATCGGCTAAGCCCGGACGAATGCCGCATGATTATGATCGACCCGAAAATGCTGGAACTGTCTGTGTATGACGGCATTCCGCACCTGCTGTCGCCCGTTGTGACCGACCCCAAGAAGGCGGTCGTGGCCCTGAAATGGGTCGTGGGAGAGATGGAAGAGCGCTACCGTAAGATGTCGAAAATGGGCGTGCGCAATATTGACGGCTATAATGGCCGCGTCCGCGAGGCGCTTGACGCGGGTGAGATGTTCAAGCGCACCATCCAGACCGGGTTCGACGATGAAACCGGCGATCCAGTGTTCGAGACCGAAGAATTCGCGCCCGAATTGCTGCCCTTCATCGTGGTGGTGGTCGATGAGATGGCCGACCTGATGATGGTTGCGGGCAAGGAAATTGAAGCCTGCATCCAGCGTCTGGCGCAGATGGCGCGGGCAAGCGGCATTCACCTTATCATGGCCACACAGCGCCCGTCGGTGGATGTGATTACCGGCACGATCAAGGCGAACTTCCCGACGCGGATTTCCTTCCAGGTGACCAGTAAAATCGACAGCCGCACCATTTTGGGCGAACAGGGCGCCGAGCAGCTTCTGGGTATGGGCGATATGCTTTACATGGCCGGGGGCGGTCGCGTGAACCGTATTCACGGCCCCTTTGTCAGCGACGAAGAGGTGGAAGAGGTCGTCACGCATCTGAAATCCTTCGGGCCGCCCGACTATAAATCCGGCGTGGTCGAAGGCCCGGAATCCGACAAGGAAGCCGATATCGACGCGGTTCTGGGCCTTGGTGGCAATACCAATGGCGAGGATGCGCTTTACGATCAGGCTGTGCAGGTCATTATCCAGGATCGCAAATGCTCGACCAGCTACATTCAGCGCAAACTGGGCATCGGCTACAACAAGGCCGCACGACTGGTCGAGCAGATGGAAGACGAGGGGCTTGTTACCTCTGCCAACCACGTCGGCAAGCGCGAGATATTGGTGCCAGAGCAGGGATAGGGCATGTTGCGGTATCTGCAACTAGCGCGTTCGGTCTTGTTCTGGCTTGGCGTGGTCCTGGTTGTCGGGACCATGCTGTGGCTTTGGGTCACGCTGTATCAGGTGCCAGCGGACCTGACCGATGAACAGGACAGTAACCTTGGGGTGGTGCTGTTGACTTTGCTGGCAACTGGCTGGGGCGTTCTGCCCTATGCGGTGGCGGCTTTGGTCGCAAATCTGAACCGCAGCAACGTCGTTATTCAAAGCGTCGCGGTGGCTACTTTGATTGGCATGATCCTGTTTCAGGCAGGCCTGTATTTTCTGGGGTTTGTTGGAGAACGGGATGCGCTGTCGGGGCTTTTGTTGGTTTTTGTCCCGCTTTACATGCTTGGTGGGCTTGTCCCGCTATTGGGCGTTTGGGGCTGGGATTATCTGATGCGGAATCGCGGACCTGTTTAGCGGGTCGGTGATCGGCAACTCTCTGCCTTGTGTTATATTCGTGAGCAGATCGCGCCTTTCGCTGCGCGGGAAAACGGCTATTTATGCTGTATGAGTATTACACGCCGTTCCCTGCTTATGTCCCTGCCAGCCCTTGCGCTGGTGCGCCCCGCCCATGCCGAGCGTATTCCGCTGGATGAGATTTCGCGCTATTTCAATAGCTTCACCACGGCAGAGGGTGAATTCACGCAGATTAACCCGGATGGCACCTTGTCCACCGGGCGCATCTATATCCGCCGTCCCGGTCGGGTCCGGTTCGAATACGACCCGCCGGAAGACTCACTTGTGATGGCAGGTGGTGGGCAGGTCGCGATTTTCGATGGGCGGTCAAATCAGGGGCCAAGCCAGTATAAGCTAAGCCAGACACCCCTGAACCTGATATTGGAGCGCAATGTCGATTTCAGCAATCGGCGCATGGTTGTCGGGCATACTGACGATGGCACCACCACAACCGTGATCGCGCAAGACCCGGAGAACCCGCAATACGGGTCTATCCGGCTGGTGTTTTCCGCCAACCCAACTGAATTGCGCCAATGGGTGATCCGTGACGACACCGGCGCGGAAACCACCGTTATCCTTGGTAACATGCAGTTTGGGGGGGAACTGTCGGCCGGGTTGTTCAACATTACGGCAGAGGTTGACAAGCGTAACCGCTGACAGGACTGCTATGCCGTATGACAGCGGCAAGGACCGAAGATGACAGACTCTAAAATCGTTCTGATAACCGGCGCGAGTCAGGGCATTGGCCGGGCGTGTGCGCTGGCCTTTGCCAAGGCTGGGCACAACGTGGTGCTTGTGGCGCGATCTGCCGACAAACTGGCGACATTGGCTGAAACCGCGCCCGACCGGATGCTGGCCCATCCCTGTGACGTGTCCGACCCGGATGCCGTAGATGCCCTGTTTGTCGCCATTTCCGAACGGTTCGGACGGTTGGACGTGGCTTTTAACAATGCCGGCCTTGGCCTGCCCGCCACCGAAATCGCAGATATCTCATGGCAGGACTGGCGGCGCGTGGCGTCTGTCAACCTGGACGGCGCGTTCCTGATTGCGCGTGGGGCTTATGCCATGATGCGCGCGCAAGACCCGAAGGGTGGACGGATCATCAATAACGGGTCTATCTCGGCGCATGTGCCGCGCGTGGGGTCGGTGCCTTACACGACCACGAAACACGCGATTACCGGGCTGACCCGAACCTTGTCGCTGGATGGGCGGAAACATAACATTGCCTGTGGCCAGATCGACATTGGCAATGCCGCGTCCGAAATGACGGATGCGTTCACCAAGGGCGTGCCGCAAGCCGATGGCAGTTTGCGCGCTGAACCGGTGATGGATGTGCAGCATGTGGCCGATGCGGTGCTGCACATGGCCAGCCTGCCGCTGGATGCCAATGTCCAGTTCATGACCATCATGGCCACGGCCATGCCCTATATCGGGCGCGGCTAAAGTCCTATCTCTTTTAGCGCAAAACCGGAACCCGGTCTTGCGCGACATGCCGGAACGAAAAACCCCGCCGGGCGCTGTGCCTGGCGGGGTTAAGAATTTCTATAGGTCTGGCGCTCAGGCCATTGCGGCCTTGGCTTTTTCCACGATTTGCCCAAACGCTTCAGGCTCGTGCACGGCCAGATCGGCCAGAACCTTGCGGTCCACTTCGATCCCGGCCAACATCAGCGCGTTGATGAAACGCGAATAGGTCAGGGATGGGTCGATTGCGCGGACAGCAGCGTTGATACGCTGAATCCACAACGCGCGGAAGTTGCGCTTGCGGTTCTTGCGGTCGCGGGTGGCATACTGGTTCGCCTTGTCCACAGCCTGCGTAGCGGTGCGGAAGTTGCGCGAACGCGCGCCATAATAGCCAGCCGCGGCTTTAATAACCTTGCGGTGGCGGGCGTGAGTGACAGTGCCGGATTTAACGCGTGACATGTTCCGCTCTCCTTACCGGTTATAGGGCATGTAGGTCTTGACGATACGGGCATCCTGCTCGGACAGCAGGGTGGTGCCGCGTGCGTCGCGGATGAATTTCTTCGTCCGCTTGATCATGCCGTGCCGCTTGCCCGCTTGCCCGGCTTTCACTTTGCCGGTCGCGGTCATGGAGAAGCGCTTTTTCGCGCCTGACTTGGTCTTCATCTTGGGCATTTCCGACTCCTTTTTCGGTCAGGGGGGCGACTCGGCATGCCACAACGGCCGGACGCCCCTTCGAATAGAACCCGCGCAGTAAACCAGAATGCGCGCGGGTGCAAGGCTCAGAACGCTTGCCACAGCCGAACAAGGACCGTCACGCTCAGTTCCGGAATGTCCCGCAAACCGTAGTTGCCGTCGGGGCGCAGAATTGACGCGATCACAGCCAGGCCAAGCCCCACCAAACCCAGGCCAAGCGCCACATAGGGGCGCCGGCCATCGGTCCAGGCACTGATCGCGCTGACCAGTGCAAGTGGGACAAGATAGACCCCCAGCAGGAATATGATCCCGGTACCCATATTGCCCCTTTTAGACAGTGGGCAAGGTTACTCGGGTTCGCCCGACACGATCAAGTGTTCTGCGCAAGGAGCCACACGCAAGATGTTCGTGGTGCCCGGCTGGTTGAATGGAATGCCTGCGGTGACAAGGATTTGGTCCTTTTCGGTCCCGAACCCATATTTGCGTGTGACGCGCACGGCGTTGATGACGGCCTTCTTGAAGCGTTCGACCTCTGCCACCTCTTCGCAATGCACACCCCAGACCAGTTGCAAACGCCGCGCGGTTTTGGTGATCGGGGTCAGCGCCAGAATCGGCACATGCGGGCGCTCGCGTGCGACCAGAAGCGCGGTGGTGCCCGATTCTGTGAAACAGCAGATTGCTGCAATGTCGGTTTTCTCGGCCAATTCGCGCGCGGCCGCCACGATCCCATCAGCGATGGAGCTGTGCTTGACCTTGCGCGAGGCGTCTATGATCTCGATATAGGTCGGGTCGCTTTCAACCTCGCGCGCGACATTGTCCATGGTGACGACAGCCTCAATCGGATAGTCGCCCGCCGCCGATTCCGCCGACAGCATGATCGCATCGGCGCCCTCATAAATGGCGGTCGCGACATCCGACACTTCGGCACGCGTCGGCATGGGGCTGTCGATCATCGATTCCAGCATCTGCGTGGCGACGATTACCGGCTTGCCAGCCGCGCGCGCGCGGCGCACCAGACGTTTCTGGATGGGTGGCACGTTCTGCACCGGCAGTTCCACCCCTAGATCGCCCCGCGCAACCATGATCCCATCGGACACGGCGAGGATTTCGTCGAACGCGGCGACTGCGGCAGGCTTCTCGATCTTGGACAGAATCGCGGCCCGACCCTGTGCCAGATTGCGGGCTTCGGCCACATCGGCGGCGCGCTGCACAAATGATAGCGCCAGCCAGTCCACGCCCAAGCGGCAGACGAATTCCAGATCCTTGCGGTCCTTGTCCGATAGCGCCGCAACGGGCAGCACCACATCGGGCACGTTCACGCCCTTGCGGTTGGAAATGGTGCCACCCACCGTCACGGTGCAATTGGCGAAATCTTTGCCGCAATCGTTCACCTTCAGGCGGATTTTGCCGTCATTGACCAGCAGGTCCGCGCCCGGTTCCAAGGCTTCGAAAATTTCGGGGTGGGGCAGGGTCACGCGAGTCGCATCGCCCGGTTTGTCGGTCAGGTCCAGCCGGAACGCGGCGCCCTCGACCAGTTCCTCGGATTCGTTTGCAAAAACGCCCACGCGGAGTTTCGGCCCTTGCAGGTCGGCCAGAATGGCGATGGGGCGGCCCAGATCGGCTTCTATCTTGCGAATGATCGCGTGGCGCGCGGCGATGTCGTCATGGGTGCCGTGGCTCATGTTCAGGCGGAACACGTCTGCGCCTGCTTCGAACAGCGCGCGAATGGTATCATAGTCGGACGAAGCCGGGCCAAGCGTGGCCACGATCTTGATCATGCGGTGACGGCGCAAAGGCGTCATGAGGAATCCTCTCTTGTCGTGTGTGGCCTGACGATGTTCTCCCGATATGACAGGGAACGATGTCAGGATGAATTCGTTAGCGCAAACATCTACCAATTATGCTCGGAAAAGCAAGCCTGTCGCGCTTGACCTGCACAACGGCAACACGCACCTTACACTCAGCATACGGAGGATAGCCCATGGACACCACCACCCGCACAGAACTGGAGGCCGCGGCTTTTCGGGCGCTTCTGGCGCATCTGGACAAGCGCAGCGACGTGCAAAACATTGATATGATGAACCTGACGGGGTTTTGCCGTAACTGCCTGTCGCGCTGGTATATGGAAGCCGCCCAAGAGCGTGGGGTGGCGATGGACAAGGACAGCGCCCGCGAGGCGATCTATGGCATGCCCTATGACGACTGGAAGGCCAAACATCAAACAGAGGCCGATGCCAGCCAGAAAGCTGCGTTCGAGACATCTTTTGCCGAGAACGTGGGCAGCAAGGACTGACATGTGAAACCCAAGGAACAGCTTGAAGCCTTCGTTCAGGACGGGTTGCGCGCGGGGCACCGCCCCGATGCTTTGCGCAGCGCACTGCTGGCTGAAGGCTGGTCGCAGCCAGAGGTGACAGCAGCGCTTTCCGCTTGGGCAGATCACAATCTTGGCGTGCCGGTCCCGCGTGCGCAAGCGCAAACAAGCGGGCACGATGCGGTGCTATATGGGCTGATGTTCGTCGCGCTTTTGACAGTGACCTACAACCTGATTGATCTCGGGTTCGATCTGATCGAGCTATGGTTGCCAGACCCGCTGCATTCCGAGCGTGGGTTTGACAACTTTGGCGCTATGCGCTGGTCCATCGCGGTTCTGGTCGTCGCCTTGCCGGTTTTCCTGTGGTTGGATCGTCGGGCCGCCCGCGCGCTATCTGGTGATCCAGGCCAGCGCCGCGCACCGCTGCGCCAGAAATTCGGCGCCCTGACGCTGTTTTTGTCGGTGCTGGCGTTGCTTGGTGCCGCCGTTGCCGTGGTCTATGCCGGGTTAACGGGTGTCGTCACGACCCAATTTCTTGCAAAGGTCGCGCTTGTTGTGCTTTTGGCGCTTCTGGTTATCGCTTGGTTCCGCGATTTTCTGGCAGGGCCGTGATGCAGTCGATTCTGCGCAACCTGTTGGTGCCCTTCGCGCTTGCTGTGATCGCCTTGGGTCTTTGGCAGGTCGGTGGCCCGGAACAATCCCGGATGGAGCAGCGCGATGAACAACGCATGGCTGACGTGCTTGCACTTGTGACATTTCTGGATTGCAAAGCTTTGCCAGACGATAAGCCTCAGATACCCTGCGGGGCCAGACCAAGCGACACCGATCGTTTTACCGGCCTGCGTTTCGAAATTTCGGATACCAAGGTTTGCGCCGATTTCGAAATGCCAAAGCGTCTGGCGCGGCACTATCGTGAGCAGTTGGAAAACGGCTGCGTTCTACGTCGTTAGTGTCAGAACCCACGATGCCGCCAGAAAGGGGCGTTTTGCGCCCCTTTTCCGTATCAGAGCGCCGCTTTGCGGCTTTCCTCTATGTAAATCTCGCGCAGCCGGGTCGCCAAGGGGCCGGGCGCACCGTTGCCAAGCTCCGCGCCATCAATCGAGACCACAGGCATGACGAAGGTGCTGGCAGAGGTCACAAAGGCTTCATCCGCCGATTTCGCTTCTTCCACGGTGAAATTGCGCTCTTCGACCTGCATTTGCGCTTCGCGCGCAAAGCGCAGTACGGCGGAGCGGGTGATCCCGTGCAGAATGTCATTCGACAGCGCCCGCGTCACGATCTTGCCGTCCTTGATGATATAGGCGTTGTTCGAGGTGCCTTCGGTGATTGCGCCATCCTGCACCATCCATGCGTCATCCGCGCCCTGCTTGATCGCCATCATCTTGCCCATGCTTGGATACAGCAGTTGCACCGTCTTGATATCGCGCCGCCCCCAACGCAGGTCATCAATGGTCACGACCTTTATGCCCTTTTTTGCTTTTGGGCTATCGACCAAAGCAGGGTTGGATTGCGTGAACAGCACGACTGTAGGGGCGGTGGTTTCCGGGTCTGGAAATACGAAATCCCGGTCGCCGGGTGCGCCGCGTGTCACTTGCAGGTAGATCATGCCCTGATCGACCGCATTTTGCGCGACCAGTTGGCGATGCACTTCCAACCACGCGTCGCGGTCCATTGGGTTCGCGATATCCAATTCGCCCAAGGACCGTTCCAGCCGCGTGAAATGCCCATCAAAGTCGATCAGCTTGCCGTCGATGACGGTCGTCACCTCGTAGACGCCATCGGCCATCAGGAAGCCACGGTCGAAAATCGAAATCTTGGCGTCGCCCTCGGGCATGTAGTCGCCGTTCACATAGACGATGCGGGTCATTCGGTTTACCATCCTTCAGGCAATTTGCGCACGGCCCCCATGGCCGCCGATGTGGTCAGCGCCGCATAGGCCCGCAGTGCGGTCGACACCTTGCGCGGGCGCGGCTTGGCGGGCTTCCAGCCCTTTTCATCCTGCGCTGCACGGCGCGCGGCAAGGGTCGCGTCATCAACCTTCAGCTCGATCCGGCGTTCGGGGATGTCGATTTCGATCAGGTCGCCATTTTCGACAATCCCGATCAATCCGCCCTCGTCTGCCTCTGGTGAGACATGGCCAATGGACAGCCCCGATGTGCCGCCCGAGAAGCGACCATCCGTGACCAAAGCGCATGCTGCGCCTAGCCCCTTGGATTTCAGATAGCTGGTCGGGTACAGCATTTCCTGCATCCCCGGCCCGCCGCGTGGCCCCTCGTAGCGGATCACGACAACCTCGCCAGCCACGACCTTACCGGTCAGAATACCGCTGACAGCGTCGTCCTGGCTCTCGAACACGCGCGCAGGGCCGCTGAATTTCAGGATACTGTCATCCACGCCCGCCGTTTTCACAATGCAGCCCTGTTCTGCCAGATTGCCGAACAGCACCGCCAAACCGCCATCTTGGCTGAACGCATGTTCTTTGGTGCGGATGACACCCGTCTCGCGGTCGGTATCCAGCGTTTTGTAGCGGTTCGCTTGCGAAAATGCTTGCGTTGTGCGCACGCCGCCGGGGGCAGCACGGTAGAATTGCTGCACCTCTGGGTCGTCGGTGCGCGAGACATCCCACATATCCAGCGCCATGCCCATGGTCGGGCTGTGAACGGTTGGAAGGTCATTGTGCAGCAGGCCCGCATTGTCCAACTGCCCGAGGATCGACATGATGCCGCCGGCGCGGTGGACATCTTCCATATGCACATCGTCTTTGGCCGGCGCCACCTTGCACAGGCAAGGCACGCGGCGCGACAGGCGGTCAATATCCTGCATGCTAAAGTCGATCCCGCCCTCATGTGCGGCGGCCAACAGGTGCAAAACGGTGTTGGTGGACCCGCCCATGGCAATATCCAGCGACATCGCATTTTCAAACGCTTTGAAACTGGCGATATTGCGCGGCAGAACGCTGTCGTCATCCTGTTCGTAATAGCGCTTGGCGTTTTCCACGATCAGATGGCCCGCGCGCTTGAACAGCTTTTCGCGGTCGGCATGGGTGGCAAGGGTCGAGCCATTGCCGGGCAGCGACAGGCCCAATGCCTCGGTCAGACAGTTCATCGAATTGGCGGTGAACATGCCCGAACACGACCCGCAGGTCGGGCAGGCGGCTTCTTCGATCGCTTGCACCTGCGCGTCGGTATATTTGTCATCGGCCGCAACAACCATCGCATCGACAAGGTCCAGCGCCTTCTCGACGCCGTCGACCTCGATCTTCCCGGCCTCCATTGGTCCGCCCGACACGAATACAACAGGGATATTCAGCCGCATCGCAGCCATCAGCATGCCCGGCGTGATCTTGTCGCAGTTGGAAATGCAGACCATTGCATCGGCGCAATGGGCATTGACCATGTATTCGGTCGAATCCGCGATCACCTCGCGTGAGGGCAGGGAATACAGCATCCCGTCATGCCCCATGGCAATGCCGTCATCCACCGCGATGGTGTTGAATTCCTTGGCCACACCGCCCGCCTTTTCGACCTCGCGGGCCACCAGTTGGCCCAGGTCTTTCAGGTGCACATGCCCCGGAACGAACTGGGTAAAGCTGTTGACGATAGCGATGATCGGCTTGTCCCAGTCACTGTCGGTCATGCCGGTTGCGCGCCACAGGCCGCGCGCGCCTGCCATGTTACGGCCATGAGTGGTGGTGCGGGAACGATAACGGGGCATCTGGCTCTCCTTGTGGCGGCTCACGACTGATTAGCGCATGCGCGAGCCTTGGGGAAGAGCCGTCAGCCCCATAGTTCAGGCAACGGTGGGTGCACGCCGCTCGCGTCATATAGCAATGCCGGATCGCGGTCCTCTGCCAGCAACAGCGGCCCGTCCAGATCGACGATGTCAGCGCCCTGTGCGACCAGAACAGCCGGTGCCATGGCCAGGGATGACCCAACCATACAGCCGACCATCACGCGGTAGCCTTCGGCGCGGGCGGCATCGCGTAGCGCCAGTGCCTCGGTCAAGCCGCCGGTCTTATCCAGCTTTATGTTGACCATGTCATACTTGCCGCGCAAACCGGGCAAGCTGGCGCGGTCATGGCAGCTCTCGTCCGCGCAAACCGGCAGCGGGCGCGCAATCTCGGCCAACATATCGTCGGCCCCGGCGGGCAAAGGCTGCTCCACCATCTCCACACCCAGTCGCAATAAATGCGGCGCCAGATCGGCATAGACATCGGCATCCCAGCCCTCATTCGCGTCAATGATGATGCGCGTGTCGGGCGCGCCCCGCCGCACGGCTTCCAACCGGGGCATATCGTCAGCCGTGCCCAGCTTTATCTTCAGCAAGGGCCGCGCGGCATGTTTGCGCGCGGCCAACTCCATCTTTTCGGGCGTGTCCAGCGACAGGGTGAAGGCCGTCACAATCGCCGCCGGTGCCTGCAATCCTGCCAAATCCCAAACGCGGCGCCCCGCGCGTTTCGCGTCCCAATCCCAAAACGCGCAATCCACCGCATTGCGCGCGGCCCCGGCGGGTAAAGCATCTTGCAACGCCAGTCGGTCAATCCCGGCATCCAATCCTTCAATTTGCGCCCGGACCGACGCGATCGTCTCGCCATACCGGGCATAGGGCACACATTCGCCATGCCCCTGCACCCCATCTTGCGCCAGTTCCGCGCGCAGCACGTCTGCATGCGTCCGAGATCCGCGCGCGATGGTGAATACCTCTGCCAAGGCGAAACGGTCCGTTAAAACCCTCAACACGCGATCCCCTTTCATCCTTGCTTAAATATCCTGGGGTGAATGGAGCCGTAGGCTCCAGAGGGGCAAAGCCCCTTAAACAGACGCCAAGGCATCCACCAACCGCCCTGCACCATGGCGGAAAGGGTCCACCGTCGGCAAGCCCATCCGCCTCTCGATCTCGGCGCAACAGGTCTGCGCCGCGTCGTCATCCAAAGCGGCGGTGTTGACAGAAATTCCCACCACCTGACAGGCCGGGTTCGCTACCTGTGCCAGCGCCAGCGCCATATCGCGCAGCGCCTCCAGCGACGGCAGATCATAGCCCGGCAGCCCGCGCATGTGGCTGCGGGTCGGCTCGTGGCTCAGGATCAGCGCATCGGGTTGTCCGCCATGGATCAACGCCATTGTCACGCCGGAATAGGACACATGGAACAATGATCCCTGCCCCTCGATCAAGTCCCAATGGTCGGGATCATTGTCGGGCGTCAGCCATTCAACAGAACCCGCCATGAAATCTGCGATCACCGCATCCAGCGGCACGCCATCCCCGATAATCAGGATGCCGGTCTGTCCCGTGGCGCGGAAACTGGCTTTCATGCCGCGCGCGGTCATCTCGCGTTCCATGCACAGCGCGGTATACATCTTGCCCACCGAACAATCCGTGCCTACCGCCAAGCACCGCTTGCCGCTGCGTTTCTCGCCATTGGCGATCGGGTATTGCACGGATGGCACGCGGACATCGTGCAGTTTACGGCCCGTGGCCTCTGCCACGGCTTTCAGGTCCGGCTCATCGCGCAGCAGGTTGTGCAGGCCGGATGCCAGGTCGAACCCTTCCTCCAGCGCGGCGATCAGCACTTTTTTCCAAGCGGCGGAAATGACCCCTCCCCGGTTGGCTACCCCGATAACCAGCGTTTTTGCGCCTGCGGCCTTGGCGTCGGCCAGTGTCATGTCGGGCAGGCCCATATCGGCGCGGCAGCCTTCCATGCGAAACTGGCCCAGCGCGAAATCGGGTCGCCAGTCCTTTATGCCTTGGGCGACCTTGGCCGCCAACGGGTCTGGCGCATCGCCAAGGAACAACAAGTAAGGAGTTTCGATCATGCAGGCCTCCAACATGCGGGGGTCAGATTTTGGTTCAGTCTATCCAATTTTCAGGGGAGTGTTTCGTGATTTGCGTCATCTAATCTACCATTTTGCGAAGAAACTCTCTTAATTATTGATTTATGCGCAAATAATGACCGCAATGATGCTGTCGCGCAGCATGACCTTTGCGGGTGCAGAAAAGCTCTTGCGAAACGGTATGCAACAATATACCAAAAAATCGCATCATTCCGACATATCCTGTCCCGAAAGGTCATATCATGAGCTTCCGCCTTCAACCTGCACCCGTCGCCCGCCCCAATCGTTGTCAATTGTTTGGCCCCGGATCGCGCGCGGCGCTGTTCGAGAAGATGGCTGCAAGCGCCGCCGATGTCATCAATCTGGATCTGGAGGATTCCGTTGCGCCTTCGGACAAGGACAGCGCGCGTGAGGATGTCATCGCGGCTACCCATGACGTCAATTGGGGCAAGAAAACTCTGTCGGTGCGGATCAACGGGTTGGACAGCCCGTTCTGGTATCGTGACGTGGTCGACCTTCTGGAGCGTGGCTCGGACCGGCTGGACCAGATCATGATCCCGAAAGTGGGCTGCGCTGCTGATATCTACGCCGTCGATGCGCTCGTCACTGCCGTTGAAGCCGCGAAGGGCCGCACAAAGCGCATCGGGTTCGAGGTTATTATTGAATCCGCCGCCGGTATCACCAATGTCGCTGAAATAGCAGCCGCCAGCCCGCGCTTGACTGCAATGTCCCTTGGCGCGGCAGATTTCGCAGCGTCGATGGGTATGTCCACAACCGGCATCGGGGGCACGCAGGAAAACTATTATATGCTGCGTGAGGGCGCGCAATACTGGTCCGACCCGTGGCATTGGGCACAATCGGCCATCGTTGCCGCCTGCCGCGCGAATGGTGTTCTTCCTGTCGATGGCCCTTTTGGCGACTTCAGCGATGATGAGGGTTTCCGCGCGCAGGCACGCCGCTCTGCCACTTTGGGCATGGTCGGCAAATGGGCGATCCACCCCAAGCAGGTGGCGCTTGCCAACGAGGTCTTTACCCCGTCCGAAGCGGCTGTGGCCGAGGCCCGCGAAATTCTGGATGCGATGGAGCAGGCCAAGGCGCGCGGCGAAGGGGCAACTGTTTACAAGGGCCGTCTGGTCGATATCGCGTCTATAAAGCAGGCCGAAGTAATCGTGCGTCAGTCTGAAATGATCGCGGCCTGAGCCGACAAGATAGCGGCACGGCGGGGGATTGCCCCGCCGTGCGCGCGTTCAGATATCCGCGTAGATGTGGCCTTCGCCCTTCGCGCCCGGATGCGTCACGGCGCCCAAGCGGGTCGGCCCCACAAGCTGCGCGTATTTGTACAGCGCGCCGCTGGTATGAATGGTCGGTCGCGCGCCGGCCCATGCTTTGCGCCGCGATTCCAGCTCCTCATCCGACAGGGCGACCGACAATTCGCCCGTCAGCGCGTTCAGCGTAATCATGTCGCCATCTTGCAGCAGTGCAATCGGCCCGCCATGCGCGGCTTCCGGCCCAACATGGCCTACACAGAACCCACGCGTCGCGCCCGAAAAGCGGCCATCGGTAATCAACGCCACGCGCTTGCCCATGGCTTGGCCAGAAAGCGCGGCCGTCGTGGCCAGCATTTCGCGCATACCCGGTCCGCCTGCCGGACCTTCGTTGCGAATGACGATCACGTCGCCCGGTTCATATTCACGCGCCTTGACGGCGGCGAAAGCGTCTTCCTCGCATTCAAACACGCGCGCTGGGCCGGTAAAGACCTGATCTTCCTCGGACATGCCCGCAACCTTCACAATCGCACCATCGGGCGCCAGATTGCCTTGCAGCCCCACCACCCCGCCGGTCTTGCTGATCGGGTTGGAAATGGGGTGAATTACCCGCCCGTCAGCTTCCAGCGAAATACGGTCGAGTTCTTCCCCAATGCTGCGCCCTGTAACGGTCAGGCAATCTTCATGGACCAGCCCGGCCTTGCGCAATTCCTTCAGAACCACGGGCAGGCCACCCACCTCATACAGGTCTTTGGCGACATAGTCGCCGCCCGGCTTCAGGTTTACGAAATAGGGCGTGTCGCGGAAAATGTCGCAAACATCTTTCAGGTCGAAATCAATCCCCGCCTCATGCGCGATGGCGGGCAAATGCAGTCCCGCATTCGTGGACCCGCCGGTGCAGGCGACGACGCGCGCGGCGTTTTCGAGTGATTTGCGGGTGACAATGTCGCGCGGGCGCAGGTTGCGGGCCAGAAGGTCCATGACGGTGCGACCTGATTCCTCGCAATATTGGTCGCGCGACTCGTAGGGCGCGGGCGCGCCAGAGCTGTTCAGCAGCGCAAGCCCGATCGCTTCGGACACGCAGGCCATGGTGTTGGCGGTGAACTGCCCACCACAGGCCCCGGCGCTGGGGCAGGCCACACGCTCCAGCACAGCCAGTTCGGCATCGGAGTAATTGCCCGCCTGATGCTTTCCGACCGCTTCGAACACGTCCTGCACGGTCACGTCCTTGCCATCCAGACGACCGGGCAGGATGGACCCGCCATAAATGAAGACAGACGGCACGTTCAGGCGCACCATGGCCATCATCATGCCGGGCAAGGATTTATCGCAGCCCGCCAGCCCTACAAGCGCGTCATAGCAATGCCCGCGCATGGTCAGTTCTACTGTGTCTGCAATCGCCTCTCGCGACGCCAGCGAGGATTTCATCCCCTCATGCCCCATGGCGATGCCGTCGGTCACGGTGATGGTGGTGAATTCGCGCGCAGTGCCGCCGCCTTTGGCAACACCCTTTTTCACCACCTTGGCCTGACGGTCGAGCGAGATGTTGCAGGGTGCAGCTTCGTTCCAGCAGGTTGCCACGCCCACCCACGGCTGATGAATTTCCTTTTCTGTCAGGCCCATGGCATAGAAATAGGATCGGTGCGGCGCACGGGATGGCCCTTCGGTCACATGACGTGAAGGCAGGCGGGACTTATCAAAGCGGGGCGTGTCTGTCATGGCATCCTCTGTTGGTTTTCAGGTAAGGTAGCCAGCACCCTGAGACCGGGCAAGGAAAACCGGGGATTAGCCCTCTTTCGCATAGTCGCGGGCTTCGCTAGGGTCTGCGCCACCGCCTTTAGCCGGAGTGTATGCGTGAGCGATACTGTCACCCCCATGATGGCCCAGTATCTGGAGGTCAAAGCCCAGCACCCGGATGCGCTGTTATTCTACCGCATGGGCGATTTCTACGAATTGTTCTTCGATGACGCCGTTGCCGCGGCAGCGGCGCTTGATATTGCACTGACCAAGCGCGGCAAGCACGCGGGCGAGGATATCGCCATGTGCGGCGTGCCGCATCATGCGTCTGAGGGGTATCTGCTAACGCTGATCCGCAAAGGCTTTCGCGTGGCGATTGCCGAACAGATGGAAAGCCCGGAACAGGCCAAGAAGCGCGGCCATAAATCCGTGGTGCGGCGCGAGGTGGTGCGCCTTGTCACTCCCGGCACGCTGACCGAAGACAGCTTGCTCGATGCGCGGCGGCATAATTTCCTTGCCGCCTATGCCGAGATTCGCGATGCGGGCGCGCTGGCTTGGGCCGATATTTCGACGGGCCAGGTGCGGGTCATGCCCTGCACGCGCGCGCGGCTTGGGCCGGAACTTGCGCGGCTTGCCCCGCGAGAGGTTCTGGTGGCCGACCCTATGGCTGAATCCCTGCGCCCGCTGGTCGAGGATATGGGCGCGGCGCTGACAGCGCTGGCCCCTGCCAGTTTCGACAGTGGGTCCGCAGAGCGGCGGTTGTGCGACCTATACGGTGTGCAAACCCTTGACGGGTTTGGCCAATTCGCCCGGCCCGAGCGCGCGGCCTTGGGCGCTTTGGTCGATTACCTGGACCTGACACAACGCGGCAAGCTGCCCCTGTTGCAGCCACCGACAGTGGAAAGTGCCGAGGCGGCGGTGCAAATTGACGCGGCTACGCGCCGCAATCTGGAACTGACGCAGGCGTTATCAGGCGGGCGTGACGGCTCGCTTCTGGCGGCGATTGATCGCACTGTCACGGCGGCGGGCGCGCGTTTGCTGGAGCGGCGCTTGTCGGCACCAGCCCGCCGGGTTGACACCGCCTTGGCGCGGCAGGCTTGTGTCAGCTTTCTGCACGGGCAATCGCGGCTGTGTGGCGACCTTCGCCAAACGTTGAAAGCCGTGCCCGATCTGGACCGCGCGCTGTCGCGCTTGGCGTTGGACAGGGGCGGTCCGCGCGACCTGGGCGCGGTGCGGCAGGCCTTGGCGCAGGCAGGCGCGCTGGCAAACATGCTGGACGTTCCAGAGTTGCCAGACCTGTTGGCGGACGCCCGCGCAGGGCTGTTGGGCCATGATCCTCTGCTCGATGCGCTCGACACAGCGCTGGTGGCCGAACCGCCGCTTTTGGCGCGTGATGGTGGCTTCATTGCGCCCGGCCATGACACGCAACTGGATGAGGCCCGCCGCTTGCGCGACGAAGGCCGCAGCGTCATTGCCGCCATGCAGGCCGACTATGCGCGCGAGACCGGCATTCAGGCGTTGAAAATCAAGCATAACAATGTCTTGGGCTATTTTATCGAAGTGACCAGCACCCATGCCGAACGGATGCTGGCCCCGCCTTTGTCCGAGCGGTTCATTCACCGCCAGACCACCGCCAATCAGGTGCGCTTCACCACGGTCGAGCTGTCCGAGATGGAGACCCGCATCCTGAATGCGGGCGGGCGCGCGTTGGAAATTGAAAAACGGCTGTTCGAGGGTCTTCGCGCCCAGGTGCTCGACGCTGCCGCGCCGCTGGCCCAGGCTGCGCGAGCCTTGGCGGAGCTCGACCTTTCCGCCGCGCTGGCCGATCTGGCACGCGCCGGCGACTGGTGCGCGCCGAAGCTGGATGACAGCCGCGCTTTTGCCATTGATGGCGGGCGTCACCCCGTGGTCGAGGCGGCGCTTGCCCGTGCGGGCAGCCCTTTCATTGCGAATGATTGCGACCTGTCGGCGGATCAGGGGGCGGCGATTTGGCTGCTGACCGGCCCGAATATGGCCGGTAAATCGACCTTTCTGCGGCAGAACGCGCTGATTGCCATTCTGGCGCAGATGGGCGCGTGGGTGCCTGCGCGGGCGGCGCATATCGGGATGGTCAGTCAGGTGTTCAGCCGGGTTGGGGCCAGCGACGATCTGGCGCGCGGGCGGTCCACCTTCATGGTCGAGATGGTCGAAACGGCGGCAATCCTCAATCAGGCCGATGACCGCGCGCTGGTGATCCTGGATGAAATCGGGCGCGGCACGGCGACCTATGACGGGCTGTCGATTGCCTGGGCCACTTTGGAACATTTGCACGATGTGAACCGCACCCGCGCGTTGTTCGCCACGCATTACCACGAGATGACGGCGCTGTCGGACCGGCTGGCGGGGGTGCAAAACGCGACCGTGGCCGTCAAGGAATGGGAGGGGGATGTCGTCTTTCTGCACGAGGTGCGGCGTGGCGCTGCCGATCGCAGCTATGGTGTGCAGGTGGCCAAGCTGGCGGGCCTGCCCGCGCCGGTCATCGCGCGGGCGCGCGAGGTGCTGGCGGCGTTGGAGGACGGCGCGCGTAGCACCTCGCCCAAGGCATTGATCGACGATCTGCCGCTGTTTTCTGCTGTGCAGGCCCCTGCACCTGCGCCCGCCAAACCCTCGCCCGTTCTGGATGCGCTGACAGAGGTGAACCCCGATATGCTGTCCCCGCGCGAGGCACTGGATGTGCTGTATCGTTTGAAGGGGCTGATACGCGAAGCATGAACGCGCGGGACAAGGGCGCAGCCCGCCGCGCAATCGGTGGGCCGTCCTGCGGCCTGCCGATTTGGTCAATGACGGCGCAAAGATCAGCCGTTATTCGGACTGGGCTACGATAAACCTCTACAGAGCCACGGGTAGATCGGCAGTCCCCGGCTCCCCGATTGCGCTCAATTGCGCGCCGTCATGCCCTGCAATCCGGGCCTGCACGATCTGCCCCACGGGCTGATCTGCCCTGAACACCACTTCGGCAAATTGTGGCGTGCGGCCCATGCGCGGATTTTCCATCAGCACCGGGTGCGTCTGTCCGACCTGTGCCGACAGATGTCGCGCAACGGTAGCGTTGCCCGCTGCACGCAGGCGGGCGGCGCGGTCACGGACGACCGCCCCATTGACTTGCGGCATACGCGCGGCAGGCGTGCCTTTGCGCGGGCTGAACGGAAAGACATGCAGCCATGTCAGCCCGCAGTCTTCGACCAGCTTCAACGAGTTTTCGAACATTGCTTCGGTTTCGGTCGGGAAGCCCGCGATGATATCTGCGCCAAACACCATGTCTGGGCGCAAGGCGCGCGCTTCGGTGCAAAAGGCAATCGCATCGTCGCGCAAATGGCGGCGCTTCATGCGTTTCAGGATCATGTCATCGCCCGCCTGCAAGGACAGGTGCAGATGCGGCATCAGGCGCGGTTCCGTGGCGATGGCCTCCATCAGGGCGGGGTCGGCTTCGATGGAATCGATGGACGAAATCCGCAGCCGCGCCAGATCGGGCACCAATCGCAGAATGCGGCGCACCAGATCGCCCAAGCGCGGTGTCGCGGGCAGGTCCGCCCCCCAGCTTGTCAGGTCCACGCCGGTCAGCACAACCTCCAGATAGCCCTCGGCTACCAACCGTTTGATCTGCTCGACCACCACACCCGCAGGCACGGAGCGCGAATTCCCGCGCCCGTAAGGGATGATGCAAAAGGTGCAGCGGTGGTCGCAGCCGTTTTGCACCTGCACATAGGCCCGCGCGCGGGTGCCGAACCCGTCGATCAGATGGCTGGCGGTTTCCCGAACCGACATGATGTCATCGACCTGCACGCGCTCGGTTTGGCCGATCAGGTCGGGGGTCAGGCTGGCCCAGGTGGCGGGCTGCATCTTTTCCGAATTGCCGATGACGCGTGTCACTTCGGGCATGGCGGCGAAGGTGTCGGGTTCTGTCTGTGCGGCGCAACCGGTCACGATAATGGGCGCATCTGGATTGTCGCGGCGCAGGCGTCGAATTTCCTGACGGGCTTTGCGCACGGCCTCTGACGTGACGGCGCAAGTGTTCACCACCAGCGCATCACGCACGCCCGCGTCTTCGGCCAGCGCCTTCATCGCTTCGGTTTCGTAAGCGTTCAGCCGACAGCCGAGCGTGGTAAAGCGCGGCGCGCTCATGCGCCAAAGCCTTCGGCCAAGGTGGCTGTAAAGACATGCGCGACCGGGCCTGTCAGCCAGACACCATCGTCGCGCCAATGCACCATCAGCGTGCCGCCATCGGCGGTGATCGTCACTTGCCGACCAGTCAACCCGCGCAGGTTTGCGGCGACGGCGGTGGCGCAGGCCCCGGAGCCGCAAGCCAGTGTTATACCCGTGCCGCGCTCCCAGACTCGCAGGCGCAGGTGGTCACGGGCAACCAGCGCGGCAAATTCGACATTGGTTGCTTCGGGGAACAGCGGGTCATGTTCTACGGCCGGGCCTTGAGTGGCCAGGGGCGCTGCCTCTGCATCGGGAACGAAAAACACGCAATGTGGGTTGCCCATTCCCACGCCCGCCGGGTCGCCGGACAGCGGCAGATGCAACGTGTCGCAATCGTGCGCCAGCGGTATGCCCCGCCACTCCAGCACCGGCGCGCCCATATTGACCCAGATTTGACCGTCCCGATCCTCGGCCCGCAGCAACCCTCGCGCGGTGAGGATGGTCAGCGTCTGCGCCCCTGTCTGCCCCATGACCATGGCCGCCACGCAGCGCGTGGCATTGCCGCAAGCGCCAGCCCGCGTGCCATCTGCATTCCAGAAATCCAGCGCCAGATCAGCGTCCTCTGCCGGGCGCAATTCTGCCAGTTGGTCAAACCCGACGCCGCGATGCCGATCGCCAATGGCGCGGGCCAAGGCAGCATCCATCATTCCGGCTGCGCGGCTGCGCGAGTCGATTACGACGAAATCATTGCCTGCGCCGTGCATTTTGGAAAAGGTCAGGGCCGTCCCAGTCATGCGCGCCATATAACGATGGGTTCGCGACCTGACCAGCCCCGCGCGCAAGCTTGCCGTGAAAACATTGCGCCCGCGTGGCTTTTGTCCTTGACCCTGTGCCCGGCCTTTTCTAAGTAGCGGCCTCAGAGTGAGCCGGTAGCTCAGCCGGTAGAGCAACTGACTTTTAATCAGTAGGTCCAGGGTTCGAACCCCTGCCGGCTCACCATGATCCCCTAAAGCGTCAGACCAGTGCTGCATCTTGCAGGATTGCCGGGATTTTCGTCTTCACCTTGAAAAAGCCCGCCGTGGCATGCGGCCAGATGCGCTTGTCCCAGTCGCGCTGAACCTCTGTCAGGGCAATGCCCTGCGCGTCCAGCGCGGGCTGTGCGCTGTCTAGCCAGTCGCGCACGTAGCCTTGTGGCACGAATGGGGTCACGATCTGGCGCGCGCCCGCCTGTGCGGCCCATTTGGCCAGGTCGTGGGGCAAGCCGGCACGCATTTTGACCGCGCTATGCCCCAGCCGTTGCGATGTATCGCGCAGAGCCGCGCGCTCGAATTCGGCGACATGTTCGGCAACGGCTTCGGGGGAGCGCAGGTGGCTGGCTTGCAATGTTGCCGTGGTCACGATTGTCAGGCCATCCGGCAGGGTTGGGGAGCAGTCTTCCTCTGTCAGCAACAGCGCGGTCGGTTTGGACAGGTCCGGCAGCAGCGGTATGCGCAAGCCAAGCCGGTCTGGCAATCCGTCGGGTTCTTCATGCACCAATGCCGGGGCATCCGGGGCCAGATCCGTGTCGCGCGGCCCGAAGCGACCGTCGGTGAATTTGGCGATGTTCCACGCCTGCGCGGCATAGGTCTTGCCGCGCGTGTGCAGCCCCGCGACCCAGCGCCAGCCCAAGGTGTTTGACGCGGGGTCGCCATCTAGCAGATTGCGCAGGAAGAAATCCGCGCCCAGCCGCCATGGCAGGCCGAAGGTGAAGATCCAGATAGAGGCGAACCACATCCGCGCATGGTTGTGCAGGTAGCCGGTATCCACCAGTTCGGTTGCCCAAGCATCGAAACAGTCCAGCCCCGTGCGCCCTTCGGTCGCGGCTTGCACCTGAGCGCGCAGTTTACGGTCCTTGGTCAGCACCTCGAAATCGCGCTCCAGACCGTCACGGTAAGTGGTCCATGTGGTCGGGCGGTGCTCCATCCAGCCTTTGAAATAGCTGCGCCAGACCACTTCCTGAATGAATTTCTCGGCACCTTCGGGGCCATGCGCGGCAAGCGCTGCGGCGATTGCCTCATCTTCCGCCACAAGCCTGCGGCGCAGATGCGGCGACAGGCACGACACCGCGCCATGACGTCCCGGCCCGTAATCTGTGTTGCGGCGCTTGGCGTAGCGCGCGCCCATATGCGGCGTGAAATCAGCGATATGCGCAAGCGCCGCATTGCGGGTCGGGGCAGGAATTGTCATGGCGTCCTCTTTCACTTTGGGCGGCAGATGGCGCACCCAAAGCGAAAGTCAAAACGACAGCCCTAAAACAGCAGCCCCGGCAGCCACAGCACAAGTTGCGGGAACATGAACAGCAGCACGATGGCCGTAATCTGCAACAGCACGAAGGGAATTGCGCCCTTGTAGATCATGCCCGTGCTGACCGAATTGGGGGCCACGCCGCGCAGGTAGAACAGCGCAAATCCGAAGGGTGGCGTCAAAAAGCTGGTTTGCAGGTTAACCCCGACCATCACGCCCAGCCAGACAGGATCGATGCCCAGCATCAGCAGCGTCGGCGCGGTGATCGGCAGGACGATGAAAATAATCTCGAACGTGTCCAGGATGAAGCCCAGCACGAACATCAGCACCATGACGGTTATCATCGCGCCCATTGCGCCACCGGGCATGGCCGACAGGAATTCGTGCACCAGATCGTCGCCGCCCATCTGGCGGAACACAATGGCAAAGACCGAGGCGCCGAACAGTATGATGAAAATCATCGAGGTGATAACAGCCGTGCGGCGCGCCACATCGACGAAGATTTGCGCTTTCAACCGTCCCCGCAAACCGGCGAGCAACGTCGCGCCGACAGCGCCGACAGAGGCTGCTTCGGTCGGGGTTGCGATTCCGCCCAGAATGGACCCAAGTACGGCAAAGATCAGCAGCAGTGGCGGGATGAGCGCGGTCACGATCTCGCGCCCCAAGCCGGCCTTTTCCTCTGGCGGTATGGGTGTGGCGGGGCAACTTTCGGGGTCGAACACAGCCTTGAACAGGATATAGGCAATATAGAGCGCGACCATCACCAGCCCCGGAATGAACGCGCCTGCGAACAGGTCGCCCACCGACACGGTGGTTGGCGCGAAATTTCCAAGGCTCATCTGCACCTGGCTGTGCATGCCCGCGATCATGTCGCCCATGAAAATCAGCACGGTCGAGGGCGGTATGATCTGGCCCAAGGTGCCGCTGGCGCAGATCGACCCGCAGGCGAGTTTCGGATCATAGCCCGCGCGCATCATGGCGGGCAGGCTGATAAGACCCATCGTGACCACAGTCGCGCCCACCACCCCGGTGCTGGCGGCCAGAAGGGCGCCCACAAGAATGACCGAAATCCCAAGGCCACCGCGCATATTGCCGAACAGGCGGCCCATCGTGGACAACAGTTGTTCGGCAATGTTGCTGCGTTCCAGCATCACCCCCATGAAGATGAACAAGGGCACTGCGACCAGCACCTCGTTCAGCATGTAACCGGTGTAGCGGCCCGCAAGCGCGCGCAGGTTCGACATGTCGAACACACCGAAATACAGGCCCGCAAAGGCGAACAGAATGGACGTGCCTGCAAGCGTAAACGCTACCGGGAACCCCAGCAGCAGAAAGCCGATCACGCCAAAGAACATTGTCCCGGCGAGGATCTCGCCAATCAATACCGGATCCATGTCAGGCTTTCTCCAACTCGTATTGGTAGCGGTAATCCGCTGGCACAAGATCTTCGCGGCCGGCGATAATCAGGATAGACCGGATCGCCATGGCCACGCCTTGCAGCGCAATGAGTGCCGCAAAAACCAGTATAAAACTTTTCAACACGAACAGGCCTGGCATCCCGCCAGGGTTCGCAGACTCTTCCAGCAGGCCGATGGAACGCTCAACAAAGGTGAAGGAATAAATCCAGACGACGGCGGCGAAGGGCATCAGGAACGCACAGACGCCGATCAGGTCCATCCACGCTTTGCGCAGATTGCTCGCGGGGCGAAAGAAGATATCCACGCGCACATGGTCGTTGCGATACAGGCCATAGCCCGCCACGGCGGTGAACATGACCCCGTTCATCCACGGATACAGGTCTTGCATCCACAGCCGGGTGTTGGCGAACAGGTAGCGTTCCACGACAACCCAGAAGCACACCAGAACAATCGCCACCGACAGCCACATGAACGTGTTGCCGACAATGCGGTTCAGCGCGTTGATCAATTTCATAAGTGCTGCGAGTGCGGTCATTTTGGCCCTCGTGATCTGATGCGTGCTCGCCCCAAAGGCCCCGGATCATGACCGGGGCCTTTGGTATCGTGTCAATAGAGGGTCTTAGCCAAGGTCGGAAATGTCGAAATATTTCTGACGCGCGATGGCATAGGTCAGGTCGGTCCGCTCGGTGCGGGTGCGCAGCACATTCAGGTTGCTGACATAGCTTTGCGCGACCTTCTTGGTCATCGCGTCGCCGCCTTCCAAAATCTCGGTCAGCAGTTCCTTGGCCGCATTCGCGCCACCTTGCCAGATTTCTTCCGGCCAGTTTTCATGCACGATCACGCCATGGTTCTCGACCATGTCATTCAGGGCAATCGGGTCGTTGGCGTAGAATTCGCTTGGCACCTGATCGTATTCAGCTTGGCACACATCCCGCACGATGGCCTGAAGGTTGGCGGGCAGTTCTTGATACTTCGCCTTGTCCACCACAACTTCGGTCGCCAGACCTGGTTCGTTGAACGAAGACGTGTAGTAATGCTTGCGAAGCTGGTGGAAGCCCAGCGCGCGGTCATTATAGGGACCAACGAACTCGGCGGCATCCAGCGAGCCTGATTGCAGCGCCTGGAAGATTTCGCCACCGGCAAGGTTGGTGACCGAAGCGCCCATCTTCTGCCAAACCTGACCGCCCAAGCCCGGCGTGCGGAAGCGCAGGCCCTGAATGTCGGCCAAGCCAGTCAGCTCCTTATCGAACCAGCCGCCTGCCTGCGTGCCGGTATCGCCCGACAAAAAGCCCTGAACGCCGAACTGGTCATAAAGTTCGTCCCAAAGTTCCTGACCGCCGCCATAGCGCACCCATGCCGCCAATTCCCGGCTGGTCATGCCGAAGGGCACCCCGGTGAAGAAGGACAGACCGACAGACTTGTTCTGCCAGTAATAGGCGGCACCGTGGCTCATCTCGGCAGAGCCGTCGATAACCGCGTCCAAGGATTGCAGCGCCGGGACCATTTCGCCAGCTGCGAAAACTTCAACGGTCAATGCGCCATCGGATGCGGCGGTAATGCGGTCGGCGACGCGCTGTGCGCCCGTGCCCAGACCGGGGAAATTGCGTGGCCATGTCGTGACCATGCGCCAAGTGATACGACCTTGCGCAACAGCCGGTGCGGCAAGGGTCGAAGCTGCTGCGGCAGAGCCACCCAGCGCCGATGTTTTCAGAAACGAACGACGATCCATTATTACTCCTCCCGAGGTACATATGCCGGACATTGGGCTGCCCGTGCGAGGGGTTAGAGCATAACGCGGAGATGCTGTGAACATAAAATCTTATCAATTTTATCGGCTACACGGTCGGTTAAGGCATTTATTGCGACGCATTTCGATTATAAGCGACCGAAAATTGCGCAATAGCCACCTGAAGCGATAGCAATCGTTCGTGCGACCGCACTGAAGCCTTCACGCGCCGTGACGCCATTTTCGCCGTTTTAGGGGTTATCGTTACCCAGGCCAGGCCAAAGGAACCCGGCCTTGCCCCGTAGATATGCTGAGATTTCCCCGTCCGCGCCGGGCCTCAACAGCGATGCGATGGAACCCGCTACCGACCCAGATGCAGATCGCCGCGCGCCTCGGCCAGTCGGATCTGACGTTGCCGCTCGCGGAACCCTTCACGGCGTTCGGGAGAGAATTCATCGACGCAATGATGACATTGCACGCCTTCCTCAAATTCCGGGCGCTTGGTATCCTCTGGCCAAAGCGGGCGGCGGCAGGCGTGGCACATGATATGTGGGCCGGGTTTCAGCCCATGCTCGACCGACACGCGCTGGTCGAAGACGAAACAGGCCCCCTGCCATAGGCTGTGCTCGGCTGGCATCTCTTCCAGATATTTCAGGATACCGCCTTTCAGGTGGTAAACATCCTGAACCCCTTGCCCCAGCAGGTAATTGGTCGATTTTTCGCACCGAATGCCGCCGGTGCAGAACATGGCGATGCGCTTGTTGTGAAAGCGGTGGCGGTTGTCTTCCCACCATTGCGGAAATTCACCGAAAGACTTGGTGCCGGGGTCGATCGCGCCGTCGAATGTGCCGATGGCCACCTCGTAATCGTTGCGTGTGTCGATCACGGCGACATCGGGCGCGCTGATAAGCTCGTTCCAATCGGCCGGGTCCACATAATGCCCGGTGCCTGCAAGCGGGTCCACATCGGGCTGGCCCATGGTCACGATCTCGCGCTTCAGGCGCACCTTCATGCGGCCAAAGGGCATGTCGGGAGCGTGGCTTTCCTTCCACTCCAGCGCGGAGCAGCCCGGCAGCGCGCGGATATGCGCCAGAACCGCGTCAATCCCCTCGCGCGGGCCCGCGATGGTGCCGTTGATCCCTTCTTGGGCCAAAAGCAATGACCCTTTCACCCCATTGATGCAGCACAGGGCAGCAAGCGGCCCTTTCAGCGAAGACGGGTCGTCAAACCGGGTGAAATGATAAAGTGCGGCCACGGTAAACATACCTGTAGTTTACTGCGCGCCGCGCTCGCGCGCAAGACAGCCGCCATTGACGCGGGCGTGTCAGGTGCTTAGCCCTATCCCAAAAGGAGAGCCGCCATGTCCCACGCCCTGATCGTGATCGACCTGCAAAACGATTTCTGCCCCGGCGGCGCGCTGGCCGTGGCAGAGGGCGACCAGATCGTGCCCGGCGTGAATGCCCGTATGGCAGAGGCAGAGGCCGTGATCCTGACGCAAGACTGGCATACTGTCGACCACAGCTCTTTCGCCAGCCAGCACGCGGGCCGCGCCCCGATGGAACTGGTCGATATGCCCTATGGCCCTCAGGTGCTGTGGCCCGATCATTGCGTGCAGGGGTCACACGGTGCCGCGTTTCATGCGGGTCTTGTCACCGACCGTGCCGACCTGATTATCCGCAAGGGGTTTCGGCGGCAGATCGATAGCTATTCGGCATTTTTCGAGAATGACCAGACAACTCCCACAGGGCTGGAAGGCTACCTGCGCTCGCGTGGGCTGACAGAGTTGGAATTCGTGGGCCTTGCCACCGATTTCTGCGTGGCTTGGTCGGCGATGGATGCGGTCAAGCTGGGCTTCAAGGTGCGGGTGCTGACCAGCCTGTGCCGGGGGATCGACCTGAACGGGTCGATGGCCCGCGCGCTGGATGACATGCGCGCCGCTGGCATAGATTTGGTCTGACCCATGGACATCGCAACCCGCGTTTATAACCACCGCTGGAAGCTGGACCCGATTGTGCGGTCTCTGATCGATACCGATTTCTACAAGCTGTTGATGTGTCAGTCGGTGTTCACCAATCACCGGGACACGCGCGTGACCTTCAGCCTGATTAACCGCGCACCCGATGTGCCGCTGGCCAAGCTCATCGACGAAGGCGAATTGCGCGAACAGTTGGACCATATTCGCACGCTGCGTCTGTCACGCGGCGAATCAACCTTTCTGCGCGGCAACACGTTTTACGGCAAACGCCAGATGTTCCGCCCCGATTTCATGGAATGGTTCGAAGGCTTCCAACTGCCACCCTATCATCTGGACCGCGTGGGCGATCAGTATGAGCTGACATTCGAGGGCACCTGGCCAGAGGCGATGCTGTGGGAAATCCCGGCGCTGGCAGTGCTGATGGAGCTGCGGTCGCGCGCCGTTCTGGGCCGAATGAAACGCTTCGAATTGCAGGTGCTTTACGCCCGCGCGATGACTCGTGTCTGGGAAAAGATCGAAGGCTTGCAAGGGCTGGAGGGGCTGCGCATTGCCGATTTCGGCACGCGGCGGCGACATAGTTTTCTGTGGCAGGACTGGTGCGTGCAGGCCATGCAAGAAGGCTTGGGCAGCCGGTTTATCGGGACGTCGAACTGCCTGATCGCCATGCGCCGAGAGGTCGAGGCGATCGGCACCAACGCGCATGAATTGCCCATGGTCTACGCGGCGCTGGCCCCGGATGATGCCGCACTTGCCAAGGCACCTTACCGCGTGTTGGCCGATTGGCAGGCGGAACATGACGGCAATCTGCGGATCATTCTGCCAGATACTTACGGCACCCAAGGATTCCTCGACCGCGCCCCCGATTGGCTGGCGGAATGGACGGGTATCCGCGTCGATTCGGGCGCCCCAGAGGATGGGGCCGAAGCCGCGATCCGTTGGTGGCAGGCGCATGGCCAAGACCCGCGCGAGAAACTTGTCATCTTCTCTGACGGGCTGGACGTGGACCGGATCCGGGCGCTGCACCGCGCTTTTGCGGGCCGGGTCAAGGTCAGCTTTGGCTGGGGTACGTTGTTGACCAATGATTTCCGCGGCTTGGCCGAAGGTGATGGTCTGGCTCCGTTCAGCTTGGTGTGCAAAGCGATCAGCGCCGATGGACGGCCCACGGTTAAACTTTCTGACAACCCTAACAAGGCGATGGGCCCAAAAAGCGAGATCGCACGCTACAAGCATGTGTTCGGGGTAGGGCAGCAACAGGCAGAAGCCGTGCAAGTCTAAACGCTTTGGTAAGCATGGTGGCATATTTCAGCGCAAGCGCAGGGCGCTCACACCGAATTTTGGTGACAGGTGCCCGGAGCTGTGTTGCAATAAAACTGTCGCAATCAGAGTAGGAGGACACCTGAATGTCATTAACCTCGCATCTTGCCACGCTGCGCGCGAAACACGCGCACCTCTCTGACAAGGTCGACATGATCCAGCGAAGCCCCGGTAGCAGCGATCTGGAAATTGCAGAGCTGAAAAAGCAAAAGCTGCGCCTGAAGGAAGAAATCGAACGCCTGTCGCACGCATGAATTGCGTCTGAAAGTTGCAAACGGCCCGCCAAGCGGGCCGTTTTTTGTTGTCTGGAGCGGCTTAGACGAAGAACTGCGCGCCGTTCGCGCTGATGGTGGACCCGTTCACGAAGCCTGCATCATCCGACACCAGGAACGCCACGCAACGCGCGATTTCCTCTGGCTCTCCCAAGCGGCCTGCCGGGATGCCTGCAATGATCGATTCGCGCACCTTTTCCGGCACGGCCATGACCATTTCTGTCGCAATATAACCAGGGCATACGGCGTTCGCCGTAATGTTGAAGCGCGCCCCCTCTTGCGCCAGAGATTTTACGATCCCCAGATCGCCCGCCTTGGTCGCGGCGTAGTTGGTCTGGCCGAACTGGCCTTTCTGCCCATTGATGGAGCTGATAACCACCACCCGGCCGAACTTGCGTTCACGCATTCCTGGCCAGATGGGATGAACGGTGTTGAAAACGCCGGTCAGGTTGGTGTCGATCACCTCTTTCCACTGCTCTGGCGTCATTTTGTGGAAGGGTGCGTCGCGGGTAATGCCCGCATTTGCCACCACGATGTCGATGGGGCCAAGGTCAGCTTCGACCTGCGCGATACCTGCTTTGGACGCGTCGTAATCCGCCGCGTTCCACTTGTAGGTCTTGATGCCGGTTTCGGCGGTGAAGTTCGCCGCGGCCTCGTCATTGCCGGCATAGGTCGCCGCAACCGTGTAGCCCTTGTCCTTCAATTCCTTGGAAATCGCTGCGCCAATCCCGCGCGATCCCCCTGTGACCAATGCCACTCTTGCCATGCTGTCCCCCTCCTAAGGTTCTTTTGCGTCTGCAATATTTGGTAACGAACACGCGCAGCGTGCGCAAGATTATTGCGCACGCTAAATCGCTTTTAACGTTCGAGGCACATTGCCACGCCCATGCCGCCGCCGATACACAGGGTCGCCAGACCCTTTTTCGCGTCCGAGCGCTGCATTTCAAACAGCAGCGTGTTCAGGATGCGGCAGCCGGATGCGCCAATGGGGTGGCCGATGGCGATTGCGCCGCCATTCACGTTTACCTTGGACGGGTCCCAGCCCATGTCCTTGTTCACAGCGCAGGCTTGCGCGGCGAAAGCCTCGTTGGCTTCGATCAGGTCCAGGTCCTCTGGCTTCCAACCGGCTTTTTCCAGCGCCTTGCGGCTGGCGTGGATCGGGCCGACGCCCATGATTGACGGGTCCAGACCGGCGGTTGCGTAGCTGGCAATGCGCGCCAAGGCCGTCAGGCCGCGTTTTTCAGCTTCTTCCGCGCTCATCAGCATGACGGCGGCGGCACCATCGTTCAGGCCCGATGCGTTGGCGGCGGTCACGGACCCATCTTTGGTGAAGGCCGGGCGCAGCTTTTGCATCGATTCCAGTGTCGCGCCGTGACGAATATACTCGTCGTTTTCAACCACGATGTCGCCCTTGCGGGTCTTCACTGTGAAGGGCGCGATTTCGTCCTTGAACTTACCGGCCTTCTGCGCGGCCTCGGCCTTGTTCTGGCTGGCGACAGCGAAAGCGTCCTGCTCTTCGCGGCTGATCTGCCATTTCCCGGCCACGTTTTCAGCGGTTTGCCCCATGTGGTAGCCGTTGAACGCATCCCACAGCCCGTCCTTTATCATGGTGTCGATCATTTTCATGTCACCCATCTTGGTGCCCGCGCGCATATGGGCGCAATGGGGCGACAGGGTCATGTTTTCCTGACCACCGGCCAGCACGATGGCCGAATCGCCCAGCATGATGTGCTGCGCACCAAGGGCGACGGCGCGCAGGCCCGACCCGCATACCTGGTTGATGGACCATGCAGCCGCTTCAATCGGCAGGCCTGCATTGACATGCGCTTGGCGCGCAGGGTTCTGGCCCTGACCGGCCGTCAGGACCTGACCAAGAATGGTTTCCGACACATCTGCTTTGTCGATGCCCGCGCGGGCGACCACGGCCTCAAGAATGGCGGCGCCCAGATCATGTGCCGGAGTGTTGGCGAAAGCGCCACCAAAAGAACCGACAGCCGTGCGGGCCGCGGAGACGATAACTACGTTGGTCATGGGTGCTCCTGTATCGTTGACGATGCGCGCGCTGGACCTACTTAACGCGGCTGGCCTTCTGCTTGTAACACGGGCAGACGGTCTTGCAATGCGCCAAACTGCCCTGTTTGCGCAATAATATTTCGCAAGCCGTCCGCAATGCTGCCGTTGTCGTGAGGTTTGTCACAAACTGTTTCTGGGAAACGCGGTGCTTGGCATGGACTCTTATATTCGTTTTGCGTTAAGTCTGCGGCAGAGGCGCTGATGGAAAAGACTTGGGCGAAATACCACCTTGGCCAAGTGGTTCGACATAAAAAGCACCCGTTTCGCGGGGTGATTTTTGACGTCGATTCGAAATTCTCGAACACCGAGGACTGGTATCATTCCATTCCAGAGGATAGCCGCCCTAGCAAGGATCAGCCCTTCTATCATCTACTGGCAGAGAACGAGGACAGTTTCTATGTCGCATATGTGTCAGAGCAGAACTTGCTGCCCGATGAGTCTGGCGAACCTGTAGAGCACCCAGACTTGTATGAGCTTTTTGGCGAGTTCAATAACGGTCGCTATCCGCTTCAGATTGAGATGAACTGAGCTTTTAGCCTTAGTCTGCAAGGGCCGCGACCTGCACTGTATGCCCGACCGGAATCCAGAATGTCAGATAATTCGTATCCTTGACCCTATGATAGGTCAGGGCGCGTGCTAGGCTTCGGATCAGGAACCAGCCATACCCACCCTCGCGCAGGCGTGTGGGTTCTGGTGCGCGATGGCCAATAAGTTTGGGGTTGAACGGTCGGCCCTGATCGCTGACCCGGCAGCGCAATTCATTCACGCCAAGCCGTATTTCCAGATCAATCCGGCCTGACATGTCGCTATAGCCATGGCGGGCAATATTCGACAGTACTTCTGCGAGTATGATATTCATATCTTCGACCCAATCAGCGGGTGTTCCTTGGGCGCGCAGGAATTTATCGACCTGCACAAGCAGGGCGCGGACATCGTTCAGGGAACTTTTGCAGCATGTTGTCAAAACCGGCAGCGGTGTTGGATCGCTTTGTATCATCGAGACAGTCCAGTTCTGAGCGAGGCGGGCACAGGTCATGGCCCGAACGAGGTGGTCTATAAGGACAAGCCCAAACTACCCTGTGGCGGGGAACGCTTGCGCGTCGGGCGAGTGGTCATGAATGCGAAAGACGGTGTCCATGCGCGTCAGCCGGAACACCTTGCGCACGCCCGGCGAAAGCGCCGCGATCTCAAGCGGGCGTTCCGGGCCAAGCAGTTTCATGGCCCCGACAATGGCCCCCAAGCCGCTACTGTCCATGAATTCGACATTTCCCAGATCAAGAATAACCGGGCTGCCGGGATGCGCGGTCGCGCTGCGAATGGCGTCCTTGAACCGAATGGCAACGGCGGCATCCAACCGGGTTTCGCGTAATTCGATTACAAGAGCGCCGCCCGCTTCGCCAAGTGTCATCTGCATGTCATATCCTTTTCTGGCCAGCCGCAGCCAGCGTAGCGCAAAAGTGTTACCAACTGCTTGCCAGCTTGCGGGTTGCCACATGTCGCGCTACCCAAGACTAAATCCCACTTTATGAGGGCCGCATGACTCATCTCTGGATTCGCGCCGAGCAGCGGCCACAGGAAGAACGTGTGGGCATCATGCCCGATGGCGTGGCCGCGCTGCGCGCCAAAGGCTGTCGTGTAACCATTGAAGACAGCCCCCAGCGTGCGGTTCCGATTGCACCCTATCTGGAGGCCGGGGCAGAGCGGGCCGCGTATGGTTCCTGGCCCGATGCGCCGGCCGACGCGATCATCTTCGGCTTGAAGGAATTGCCAGAGGACGGCACGCCGCTGCGTCATCGGCACATCATGTTTGGCCATGCCTATAAGGGGCAACCTGCGGGCCAAGAACTACTGCGCCGCTTTCGTCAGGGGGGCGGGGTGCTGTGTGATCTGGAATACCTGACCGATGCGCAGGGCCGCCGCGTGGCTGCCTTCGGATATTGGGCCGGGTATGCGGGTGCGGCGGTGTCGCTTCTGGCTTATGCGGCGCAGGCGCGCGGCGGGGTTTGCGCCCCGGTCGCCCGGTTTGCCGACAAGACCGTGCTGGTCGATGCGGTGGCGCAAGCGCTGGCAGGTTTGGTGGTCCCCCGCGTGCTGGTCATCGGCGCGCTTGGCCGTGTGGGGCGCGGTGCTGCGGATATCTGTGCTGCGGTCGGCGCGCCTGTAACCGCTTGGGACAAGGCGGAAACCGAAGCCGGTGGCCCTTTTCCGGAAGTGCTGGCGCATGACCTGTTCCTGAATTGCATTCTTGCCATGCCCGGCACACCGGTTTTCGTGCCGCAATCAGTGGCAAGCGCGCCACGCGCCTTGCGGGTGATTGGCGATATCGCCTGCGACCCGACTTCTGATTTTTCACCTGTCAAGGTCTATGACCGCGCGACAGATTGGGCATGGCCTGTGTTGCGGGTTCATGGCGCGCCGGTGCTGGATGTGATGGCGATCGACAACCTGCCCTCTTTGTTGCCTATAGAAGCCTCAGAGGATTTTGCCGCGCAGCTCTTGCCGCATTTGCAGGCACTTGATGCCGTTGACGCAGGTGTTTGGGGCCGGGCGCGTGCGGAGTTTGACCGGAATATACGCGCCCTAGAGGCTTGATGTTTTAGGCTTGAAATATATGCTGGGCCAAGCTTCCGGGGAGGGCGGCATGACAGGGCTGATAGATTGGGACGCGGCGTTCGAAAACGGTGCGCATATTCCCGGAGGGGCGGACTATCCGGCGCGATGGCAGGCCCGCGCGGCGGAGTATCGCGACACAGCGCGCTCCCGGCTTGATCTGCCCTATGGCGATGGTGCGCGTGAGCGGTTCGACCTGTTCCTGCCCGATGGCACGCCCAAGGGTTTGGCGCTTTTCGTGCATGGTGGCTATTGGAAAGCCTTCGACAAATCCACATGGTCGCATCTGGCGCATGGTGCCGTTGCGCGGGGGTGGGCGATGGCGATGCCCAGCTATACGCTGGCACCAGACGCCACGCTGGCCGCGATGACCGCCCAGATCGCCCGCGTGATTGCCGCAGCGCAGGCAGAGGTGCCCGGCCCGGTGCGGCTGGCCGGGCATTCCGCCGGGGGCCATCTGGTCGCGCGGATGCTATGTGCCGATATGCCCGATGTGGCGGGGCAAGCGGTGTCCATCTCTGGCGTGCACGATCTGCGGCCACTGTTGCACACCAAGATGAACGACATCCTGCGCCTGACCCCGGATATGGCGCAGGCCGAAAGCCCCGCTTTGCAGGTGCCGCGCCACGACACGCATCTGACCGCGTGGGTCGGCGGCCATGAACGCCCCGAATTCTTGCGGCAATCTGCGCTGATGCGCGAAGCCTGGCCCGGAACGCGGCTGGTGGTGGACGGTGATTTCCACCATTTCAACGTGATCGCAGCGATGGAAGACCCCGACAGCTCGCTGACCGAAGCCATCTTGCAGGATGCCCAATGACCGTTTCTGTTACCCAAGAGGGCGATATCGCCCGCGTCACCCTCGACAATCCGCCGGTCAACGCACTGGGCCAAGCGCAGCGCGCGGGGCTGGCAGAAGCCGTGGCGCAGACCAACGCAATGCCGGGTCTGCGCGCCGTGGTCCTGCATTGCGCCGGGCGCAGCTTTGTGGCTGGTGCCGATATTCGAGAGTTTGGCAAGCCGCCCATGGAGCCGCATTTGCCCGATGTGCTGGCGCAGATCGAAGGCGCGGATGTGCCTTGGATTGCGGCCATTCACGGCAACGCGCTGGGCGGCGGGTTGGAACTGGCCTTGGCGTGTCGCTACCGGGTGGCCGCGCGTGGCGCGAAGCTGGGTTTGCCAGAGGTCACACTGGGCCTGATCCCCGGCGCAGGCGGCACGGTGCGTTTGCCGCGCGTCATACCAGCCACCTTTGCGTTGGAGATGGTTGCGGGGGGCAAGCCGATCTCTGCCACGCGCGCTGCCGAATGGGGGCTGGTCGATGCCATGGCAGAAGGTGACCTGTTGGAAAGCGCCCTCCATTTCGCGGCAACGCTGGCAGAGCGTCCCGACCCCGGCCCGGTTCTGGAGCGCCCAGTGTTGAACCCTGACGCGGCGGCATTCGACAGTTTGGCGTCCAAGCTGGACAAGCGCGCGCGCGGCCAGAACTCTCCAAAAGCAGCGGTCGCGGCCTTGCGTCGCGCGTTGACCCTGCCTGCGCCAGAGGCTTTGGCAGCAGAACGCGCGGCTTTCTTGCGCCTGCGCGACGACCCGCAATCCAGGGCGCTGGCGCATGTGTTCTTTGCCGAGCGCGCGGCGGGGCGGTTGGAGCGGTTGAAAGATGTTCGGGCGCCTGTGCCCGAACGGATCGGCGTGGTCGGCGGCGGCACAATGGGTGCAGGCATTGCGGCGGCTTGCGTGCTGGCGGGGCTGCGTGTGAGGTTGCTAGAGCAGACAGCAGAGGCTGCTGACGCCGCATCAGGCCGCGTGATGGGCATTTTGCAAGACAGCTTGACGCGCGGGCTGATCGACGCGCAGCGTCACGCCAACTGCGTCGCCGCCTTCACCGCCACGCATGACTCCGACGCTTTGGTGGATGCGCACCTTGTCATAGAAGCTGTGTTCGAGGATTTCGACGTGAAGCGGGCCGTTCTGGCGCAGTTGGAAACCACCACTGCGCCCGATTGCGTGCTGGCCACCAACACCTCGTATCTGGATGTGAACGCGCTGGCGGCGACGATGGCCGAACCGTCGCGGCTGGTGGGGCTGCATTTCTTCTCGCCCGCGCATGTGATGAAACTTTTGGAAATCGTGGTGCCGGACGCGGTATCGGACCACGCCCTTACCACCGGTGTGGCACTGGCCAAAGCCTTGGGGAAGATCACGGTGTTTGCCGGGGTGTGTGATGGGTTCATCGCCAATCGCATCATGTCTGCCTACCGCGCCGATTGCGAACACATGCTGGAAGAGGGCGCGCTGCCTTGGCAGATTGACGCCGCTATGGTCGCGTTTGGCTTTCCGATGGGTCTATATCAGATGCAGGATCTGGCCGGTTTGGACATTGCTTGGGCCATGCGCAAGCGCCGCGCGGCAGAGGGCAAGCGCCCGGCGAATTACGTCCGCATCCCCGATATTTTATGCGAGGCGGGGCGCTTTGGCCGCAAGGTGGGGCGCGGCTGGTATGACTATTCCAGCGGCAAACCTGTGCCTGACCCGGAAGTGGAGCGCGTGATCCTGGACGAATCCGCGCGCAAGGGCATTGCCCGGCAAGATTTCGACGCAGAGGCGATCATGGCGCGCATCCTGTCGGTCATGCAGGCCGAAGGGGACGCGATCCTTCGTGAAGGGATCGCCGCGCGAGCGGATGATATTGACGTTGTGATGATAAACGCCTTCGGCTTTCCGCGTTGGACGGGTGGTCCGATGTATCTGCGTAGGCCATTCTAGCCGTTGCGGAGAAGCAGGACGTTCGTTGGGGCTTTGGGCACTGGGCCGCTTCGCCGCCGACACACGCCACGGCGTCGCATGTGGTGCCGACATCCCTGGTGGTCGCGCGCTGTATCAGCTTGTCGAGGGCCATTATGCCGCCAATAGCCAACAAGATGCGCAGATGTTCCTGCGTTACTGGCTGGACGATGACGGCTGGATCGCGCTGCACGACATGCAGGTGCGCGCGGCGGCCTATGATCTGGATGTGACGCAGGTGTTGCGCCGGGTCGCGAGCGTGGAGTTGCCCACGCCGTAGCGACAATCCGGCGCAGGGCAGGTCGACATCAGCTCTCGCGCCGCCCTTCCAGATGCTTCCGCAGCTTGGACGGCGGCGCTTTCTTACGGCCCTTGAACGGGTTCTTGTCGTTCTGTGACCGCATGAACATGCGAATCGGTGTTCCCGGCATGTCGAATGCGTCGCGCAGGCCGTTGACCAGATAACGGCTATAGGCTGTGGGCAGGTCTTCGGGATGTGAACACATGACCACGAAGGCCGGGGGCCGTGTCTTGACCTGTGTCGCGTAGCGCAGCTTGATGCGCTTGCCGCCCGGCGCGGGCGGCGGGTGCGCCGTGACCATCGCTTCCAGCCATTGGTTCAGCTTGGCAGTGCCGACGCGGCGGTTCCAGATATCATGCGCGCGCAGAACGGCATCATGCAGCCGGTCCAGCCCTTTGCCGGTCTTGGCCGACACCGTGACCATCGGGGCACCGCGCAATTGTGGCAGCAGTTTCTCGAACTTGTAGCGCAGCTCTTTCAGCTTGTCCTGTTTTTCTTCTTCAATGTCCCATTTGTTGACGGCCACAACCACCGCGCGCCCTTCGGTTTCGGCGAAATCGGCAATGCGCAGGTCTTGGGATTCGAACGGGATCGCGGCGTCCAGCAGCACGACCACAACTTCCGCAAAGCGCACGGCGCGCAATCCGTCAGCCACGGACAGTTTTTCGACCTTGTCCACGACGCGGGCTTTCTTGCGCATCCCGGCCGTGTCGAAAATGCGGGTGGGCGTGCCCATCCAGTCCAGCGACAACGAGATCGAATCACGGGTGATTCCGGCCTCTGGCCCGGTCAGCAGGCGATCTTCGCCCAAGATTTTGTTAATTAGCGTGGATTTACCCGCATTGGGCCGCCCGATAACCGCCACTTGCAAAGGGCGCGCGGCGCTGGGCGTGTGGTCGGGAACCTCATCCTCGTCATCTTCGGAGATATCCAGATCGACCACGGGGGCAGTAGCCTCTGCCCGTTCTTCGTATTCCTCGGCCAGTGGACGAAGTATGTGATACAGTTCGTCCATACCCTCGCCATGCTCGGCAGACAGGCGCAGCGGTTCACCAAGGCCCAGCCCGTAGGCATCCAGCACCCCGGCTTCGCCCGCGCGACCCTCGGCCTTGTTCGCGCCCAGAATGACATGGGTGCCGCGTTTGCGCAGGATCTCGGCCAGCCCTTCGTCGCTGGCGGTTACGCCAGCGCGTGCGTCGATCAGGAACAGGCAGATATCTGCCATGTCCACCGCGCGTTCCGTCAGGCGGCGCATACGGCCTTGCAGACTGTCATCTGTCGCGTCCTCCAGCCCGGCTGTGTCGATCACGGTAAAGCGCAGGTCGCCCAGCTTTGCTGCGCCTTCGCGCAGGTCACGGGTCACGCCGGGCTGGTCATCGACCAGCGCCAGACGTTTGCCGACCAGTCGGTTGAACAGGGTTGATTTGCCGACATTGGGGCGGCCAATGATGGCGAGGCTGAAGCTCATGTATCCCTCCGGGGACAAAAACGCAGGACGGCCCCGCGCCGGGCGGGGCCTGTCAGAAAACGCGCTATAGCGCAATGGTTAGCGATAGGCCAGCAGGCTCCCGCTTTTGGACACGACATAGAGCGTTTCACCCACGGCGATCGGGCCGCTGGCCGCACCGCCGGGCAGATCGACCTCGCCCAAAAGCGCCCCATTGGCCGGATCGAAGCTGCGGATCATGTCATCGCTCGATGCGACGACCAATCGTCCCCCGGCCAGAAGCGGGCCGAAATGCGCGTAAATCTCTGCGCGTTTGCGTTCGCGTTCGGTCGTGTGCAGCGGAAGCGGCTGGCCCCAGATAAATTCGCCCGTCGCGGCATCAAGACGGACCAGGCGGTTGCGATCCGACATCAAGAAGACCGACCCACCCATGGGCCAGACCGGGCCATAGGCGGCTTCGTCGGCGGTCCACAGCCGCGCGCCATTGGCAAGGTCCAGCGCCATGACGCGGCCGGACTGGTTGCCGATGAAGACGCGATTTCCGGAAATGACAGGATCGCCAGTGATGTCCTTGATGCGGGCATAGGCCACGCCCAGCCGCGTGCCCGCGATGCTGGTGCGCCATTCGATCATGCCGGTGTCGCGCTGCGCCGCAATCAATTCGCCCGACGGGGTCGGGAACAACACAAGCGCGCCCGCGATGGCCGGTGCTGCGCCGCCCACCATAGAGGCGACCGAGGGCGTGCCGGGCAACTGCCAGTCCGTTTTGCCATCGCGGGTTTCCAGCGCCCAGGCCGTGCTGTCGGCAGCGACGACATAGACCCGGTCGCCAGCGACCGTTGGCGGGGCCGTTACGGGTGCGTCAAAGGCTTTGGTCCAAACAAGATCGCCGTTTGCCGCGTCGATAACGCTAAGGCTGCCGAAGGCCGAAGTGACATAGAGCCGTCCATCCGCCAATGCCAAGCCGCCGCCAGAAGCGCCGTCGCCGCGGCGGTCGGCGGTGGGTGTCAGATCGCGCGTCCAGACAGTTGCTCCGGCGGTGTTTGTCGCTGTCACCTGCGCCCGGCTATCCAGCGTATAGATGATGCCGTTAGCTACAACGGGTTCGGCGGTGATGCGGTGGCGTCGTCCGTCACCTTGGCCGATATCGGCAGCCCATTGCTGGGTCAGGGTCGAGCCAAGCGCGGGATGTTCGATCCGTGTATTGGGCGTACCCAGACGGTGGGTCCAGGCTGCATTGACTTGCGTTCCGGGCAGGCTGATTGGTTCTGCCCGACTTGCGGCCGCTTCGCCAGCGTCTTCGGCAAAGGGCGCGCGCAGTGGAAACCGCTCACCTTCGAGGATAAATTCGCGGTCACAGGCTGTCACGGCAAGCGCCATGGCAAGCAAGGTTGCGGATGTCCAAAATCTCACCTCAGGCTCCTATCTTGCTGTGCCCGCGCGTTACGCGGCGCCGGTTTCGGCCCCTAGGCCAGTCAAAAGTTGCGTGACGCGCTGGCGCAGGGCCTCGGACACATCAGATTGTTGCAACAGGTCTTGCAGAATTTCGATGGCGCGCGCGTCGTCGCCCTCTTCGAGCGCCAGCAGCGCGCTTTGTTCCAGCGCCAGCGGGCGGAGGGGTTGACCGGGTTGTGCCAGACCAGCGATTACGGATTGGCGCTCACCCAAGGGCAGGATGCCTTGCCCTGCCATTACCCGTTTCAGTGCGGCAAGCTGGCGATAGGCATCGGGCAGACTTTCATCTTGCGCGGCGGCCTGAAACGCGTCAATCGCCGCGCTGCGGTCGGTTTCCAGCAATTCACCGGCGCGTAAAAGCTGAAGCAGGCCATGTTGCGCACCGGTCGCGTCAATCTGGGACAGCGCAGCAATGCGCGCGGCGCTGTCGTCGTTTTCCAAGGCGGCAAGAACGCTTTCGCCAAATGCCTCTGCACTGGCTTGGGCGCTTGCTTTGCGCCATTCGTTCCATGCTGTGCCGCCAACCAGCAACAGCACAAGCAGCACAGCGATCCAGCCATATTTGCGCAGATATTGCATGGCCCGGTCGCGCCGAAGCTCTTCGCTGACCTCGTCGATGAAACTTTCCGGATTGCTCACGTCGGGCACCTTTGCACTGGGTCTTGCGTTGTCTTAGCGTGAAGCGGGGGTAATTGCCAAGCCCTGCTGGCTGAAAGCGCGCTGCGCAGCCGCTGTGAATAAAAATACCGTACCGTATGATTCTGCACCTGCAAAATAAATCTGAACTGGTTAGTCTAGCGTATAGCGTCTATATACGAGGAAAGTTTGGACCAAGAGGCGGCAATGCGCATTTTCCCACTAATCACAGCGTTAACGGTTGTGGCTGCTCTCTATTTTCTGGTGATGGAGCGCGGCACGCTGTTCAGCTTCGCCGGTGTTGTGACAGAAGCGGAAGCCCAGACTGATGACGCGCCAGCGCGCAATTTGGTCAAGGTGGTTGCCATGCGGTCAGTCGCGCAGCCGGTTGACAGCAGCGTTGTGTTGCGGGGACGGACAGAAGCCCCGCGCTCGGTCGAGGTTCGGTCAGAAACGTCGGGCCTTGTGGTGTCAGAGCCGCTGCGCCGCGGTGCGCGTGTTTCTGCGGGCGATCCGTTATGCGAAGTGGCGCCGGGTGTGCGCCGCGCGGCGCTGGACGAAGCGCGCGCGCGCCTGAGTGAGGCCGAGATCAATTTCCGCGCCGCCGAAGGGCTGCGCGAGGGTGGTTTCGCGCCCGAAACGCGCCTTGCAAGCGCCCGCGCGGCGTTGCAGGCGGCGCAAGCCGGGTTGGACCGTGCGGTGGAAGACATGGCGCGACTGGTCATGCATGCCCCCTTCGATGGGTTGTTGGAAACCGATACGGCGGAGCTGGGCAGTCTGTTGCAGCCCGGCGCGCTGTGCGCGACGCTGATCCAGCTTGATCCGATGAAGCTGGTCGGCTTTGCGAATGAATTGCAGGTCGCACGCCTGACGGAAGGCGCGCGCGCCGGGGCACGGCTGGCCGGGGGGCGCGAAGCGGTCGGGAAGGTCAGTTTTATCGCCCGCTCGGCGGATCCTGCCACGCGCACCTTCCGCGTCGAGGTGACGGTCCCTAACTCCGATAACAGCATCCGCGACGGTCAAAGCGCCGATATCATGATTGAGGCCGACGGCCGCGAGGCTCATCTGATCCCGGCTTCTGCCCTGACGTTGAACGACGCGGGCGAACTGGGGCTGCGCTTGGTGGATGACGAAGGTCATGTCAGTTTTGCACCAGCGACCGTGTTGCGCGACACCGATCAAGGCATCTGGCTGGCCGGGTTGCCTGATGAAATTGGTGCGATCATCGTCGGGCAGGAGTTTACCCGCGAGGGGGCGATGGTTGACGTCACGTGGCGCGAGGAGGCCGCGCAATGATCGGTATCGTTTCCTGGGCTGCGACCCATGCGCGGATGGTTCTGGCCCTTGTGGTCATGACCCTTGGGGCCGGTGCGGCTGCCTATTTCGGCCTGCCCAAAGAGGGCGAGCCGGATATCGAGGTGCCCGCCGTCATCATCACCGTGCCGTTTCCGGGTATCAACGCGGTCGATGCCGAAGATGCCATTGTAAAGCCGATGGAAACCGAACTGGCCGGGCTGGACGGACTGAAAGAGCTGGGTGCCTTTTCAGCCGATGGCATTGGCGCGGCGGTTCTGGAATTTGAATTCGGCTGGAACAAGTCCGAAACCATGGCAGATATTCGGGACGCCATGACTCGCGCCGAAGCGCAATTTCCAAGCGGAGCGCAGAATTACACCCTGACAGAGATCAACTTTTCCGAGTTTCCGATCGTCATTGTTGCCCTGTCGGGTGATGTATCCGAGCGCACGCTTCTCAGCGCGACCCGCAGCCTGCAAACCCGGATCGAGGCGCTCGATTCTGTGTTGGAAGCCGAAATCGCCGGTTCCCGCGATGAGATGGTCGAGGTGCTGATCGATCCGCTGAAGCTGGAAGCCTATAATGTCACCGCAGGCGAGTTGATCCAGACGGTTGGCGCGAATAACCAGCTTGTTGCCGCAGGGCAGGTCGAAACCGCCAGCGGCGCGTTTTCTGTCTCCGTACCCTCTACGTTTGAGAGCACGCAAGACATCTACAAGCTGCCGATAAAGGTAAACGGCGATTCGGTCGTGACCTTGGGCGATCTGGCCGAGATACGCCTGACATTTGCCGACCGCGAAGGCACGGCGCGCTTTAACGGTGAAGAAAACCTTGCCATCCAAGTGGTCAAGCGCAAAGGCTTTAACGCCATCGACACGGTTGCCGCTGTGCGCACCGCCATCGAGGCAGAGCAGGCCAGTTGGGATGCTGAACGGCGCAACTCCGTCCATATCACCACCGCGCTCGACCAGTCGGTGCAGGTGGATGAAATGGTGAGCCAGTTGGAAGGCTCTGTCCTGACCGCCATCGCCTTGGTGATGATCGTGGTTCTTGCGGCCCTTGGCACGCGCTCTGCGTTGCTTGTGGGCTTTGCGATTCCCGCGTCTTTCCTGCTATGCTTTATCCTGCTGGGCGTCATGGGCGTGGCGGTGTCGAATATCGTTATGTTCGGGCTGATTCTGGCCGTTGGCGTGCTGGTCGACGGCGCAGTTGTCGTGACGGAATATGCCGACAAGCGGATCGCGGCAGGCGATGGGCCAATGCAATCTTATGTTCGTGCCGCGCAGCGTATGTTCTGGCCGGTCATTGCCTCTACCGCGACAACGCTTTGTGCGTTTTTGCCCATGTTGTTCTGGCCCGGCGTGGCGGGCGAATTCATGGGGATGCTGCCTGTCACGTTGATCTTCGTGCTGACCGCGTCGCTGATTGTCGCGCTGGTATTCCTGCCGGTCATGGGCGGTGTCACGGGCCGGATGGCGCGCCGCGTGGGCCAGATGTCGGATGCCTTGCACCGCCTGCCATGGGTGTTGCGCTTGCCCTTTGCCGCTTTGGCCGTGGTTGGGCTGTGGTTGGGCGCTATGCTGTTGCTGAACCCCGGCTACCTGACAGGCGGCACCCAAGCTGCGCAATCGGTGGTGCAATTGCTGCCCGGCGCGGTTTTGATGATCGTGTCTGCCATTGGCGTGTCGATCACCTTTGGCGCGATTGCCATTCGTCGCAAACCCAAGACAATCGATGCCAGCCGCCATTATGGGATCACGGGCTGGCTGGCGAGGCTCGTTGTCGGCAACCCTGTCATGCCGGTTGTGACTGCGGTTGCCGTGGTCGCTTTCGTGATGGCGGTGTTCCAGTATTATGGGGCTAATAATCGCGGGGTGGAGTTCTTCGTAGAGACGGAACCCGAACAAGGCATCATTTATGTCCGTGCGCGCGGCAATCTCTCGTTGGATGAGAAAGATTCGCTGGTGCGGCAGGCCGAACAGGTCGCTCTGACCACCGAGGGGGTGGATTCTGTCTTTGCCTTTGCCGGCGATGGCGGGTTGAACACCAATACGGGTGGAACAAGTGCGCCCAATGACGCGGTTGGGCAGGTTCAGTTTGAATTGACGAATTGGCAGGCACGCACGGATGATCCCGATATGGCCGGGTCGAAAATCGTCGAGCGGATGCAGGCGCGCTTGTCAGAGATCCCCGGCATTTATGCTGAAACCCTCATTCAGGCGGGTGGTCCGGCCGGTGCAAAACCTGTCCATCTGCGGTTGACCGGGCAGGATTTCGCCACGTTGGAGACAGCGGTGGAACAGGTGCGCGAGAAATTCCTCGACACCGCTGGTTTGTTCGACTTGGAAGATACCCGCCCGGTGCCCGGCATTGACTGGCAGATCAATGTCGATACCGAGATTGCAGGCCGCTTCGGCGCCGATGTGCAGACGATTGGCGGCATGGTTCAGCTTGTCACGCGCGGACTGTTGCTGGACACGATGCGCGTCGATACCTCGGAAGAGGAAATCGACATCCGCGTGCGTTTGCCAGAGGAAAACCGCTTGCTCTCGACGCTGGAAACCCTGCGCGTGCAGACGAATTTCGGTATGGTGCCACTGTCGAATTTCATAACCACGGAAACCGTGGCCAGCCGGTCGCGCATCGACCGGATGGGCCAGCAGCGCTATTTCGACGTGAAAGCCGATGTGCGCTCCAATCTGGAACAGTTGGTGGATGCGGATGGCAACGTGCAGCGCGTTGTAACGCGGGCCGAAACCCACCCTGCCGAAAGCGAACCCGGCACGCAGGCCCATGCGCTTGCCACGGAAACCGTGGCAGAGATAGAACGCAACAACTGGCGCTCGGTGCCCATTAACGCCACCGAACGGATCGAGACACTGACCGAATGGTTGCAGACAGAAGCCGATTTGCCTGCGGGCGTGGATTGGGAATGGACCGGCGAGCAGCAGGACCAGCAGGAAAGCCAGCAATTCCTGATATATGCGTTTGGTGCGGCACTGGGCCTAATGTTCGTGATCCTGCTGACCCAGTTCAACAGTTTCTACAATTCGGTGCTGGTGCTTTTGGCGGTCATTCTGTCCAGTGCGGGCGTGCTGATCGGGATGTTGGTCATGGAGCAGACCTTCTCTGTTATCATGACCGGCACCGGGATCGTGGCGTTGGCCGGGATCGTGGTGAACAACAACATCGTGCTGATCGACACATACCAAAACTATGTCAAGATCATGCCCCGGATCGAGGCGATCATCCGCACGGTCGAGGCGCGCATCCGGCCCGTTTTGATGACCACGATCACCACCATGGCCGGTCTGACGCCGATGATGCTGGGGATCAGTCTGGATTTCGCCAATGGCGGCTACAGCATCGACAGCCCGACAGCACTTTGGTGGAAGCAACTGGCCACAGCGGTCGTGTTCGGTCTGGGCGTGGCGACGGTGCTGACGCTGATGCTAACACCGGCGATGCTGGCGCTTCGGGTCTGGATAGAGAAAGGCGCGTATCGTGGGGCTTTGGGCTTGCGTTGGTTGTTTGCCAAGCGCGGGAGTGCTGCGCGGCGCGACCGGGCGCTGGAAAAGAAACTCTCGCGGATACGCGATACAGAGTTGATCTGGGATACTGGCTTGCCGCCAGCGCGGCCTGTCACGGTCACGCATGACCAGGATATAGAACCGGAACTGCCCTTGCGCGCGGCGGAATAAGCGGTGCGTTTACTGCGTGGCGAGCTTTGCGATCAGCAACACGGCTAGGCCAAGCCCACCAAGGCCAAGACCTGCCAGCAGGCCATCGCGCACCAAAAGCGCGCTGGCCAGAATGGTTATGACAACCGCAAGCGACGTGGCCGAAAACGGCACCAGTTCGAAGAATGGCATGATGGCACCGCATGACATGCAGGTCAGCAGCAGTATCTGACGCCCCGGAAAGGCGAAAAACCAGTCCGCGCGTGCAACGGTCTTGCGGTCGATGAAACCCGCAGGTTTATCCAGCTTCGAAACCGCCCAGACCAGTCGTGCTGTCGGCAGTTGCCGCCGCAAGATAAAGCCTGGTAACCAGATCGTGCGGCGTCCAAACAGCATTTGGGCGGCCACCAGCGCAATTGTCAGCCCGCCCAAGGACGACAACCCCGGAATACCGCTGAGTGGCGACACAAGGATCAGCGCGGGCAACAGCAACAATACCGGTTGCCCGCCTTTATCCATCGCGCGCAGGATGTCCCCGAAACTGACCGAGGCAGCGGTCGAGACGTTGCGTAGCCGGTCTAGGATGTCCTGAACCGGGCGATGGGGCTGCTCTGCCATTTGGGCCTTTGTCAAAAGGGGCGTAGCCCGCAAACCGGCATCTGTCGGGCCACGGTTTGGGCCATGGCCATGTGAAACCTTGGTCATATCCCCGTCGGTCGCATCCTGCTGGCCAAACATGTCGCGCGGTTCTTCCCGTGGAAAGCGGGCCTCCCCGCACGAATGAAAATTGTGTTTCTGGCCGGGGTCGCAACCGGCGCAAACACAGCTTCCGCAAACCACCGGACAATGTCCAGACACGGACGCAAGCGGTAACGGGGTCTTGAGCAAAGCGGAGCCGCGCGCCTTCGGCCAGGGTCAGATTTCCCGGATGAACACAGGACGGTCTTCGGATGATTGCTCGGCATCAAACGCATAGCCGCCACTGTCGAAAGCGCGCAAATCCGCCGGGTCGGTCAGGCGGCGTTCCATCACGAAGCGCGCCATCGCGCCACGGGCTTTCTTGGCGTAAAAGCTGATGATTTTCGGTTCTGCGCCGTCCTTGCTGTCCAGAAATTGCGGAGTGATGACGCGTGGGCGCAGCGCGCCAAGCTCCACCGCGCCGAAATATTCCTGTGATGCGCAATTCACGATCACCTTCGCGCCCGCTTCTGCCGCTGCGGCGTTCAGCGCCTGCGAAATGCGGGGGCCCCAATACTCATACAGCGAATTGCCTTTTTCGGTCTTCAACCGGCTGCCCATTTCCAGACGATAGGGTTGCATTGCATCAAAAGGTCGCAGCAGGCCGTATAGGCCCGACAGAATGCGCAAATGCCCTTTGGCCCAGTTCAGCGCATCCGGGTCAAGAGAGCCTGCATCCAGCCCGGTATAGGTGTCACCCGCAAAAGCGTGGATCGCAGGGCGGGTGGCCTCCGGCTCTGGGTCGGCTTTGAAGCATTCGAACCGCTCAAGGTTCAACTCTGCCAGCTTGTCGCTGATATGCATCAGCTTTTTCAATCCCGGCGTGCCCAGCTCTTTCGCCACATCTGCCAGCGCAACGGCATCGGCCTGAAAATCTGGCCGGGTGGTGGCATCGGGCTGGGCTGTCCAGTCCAGTTTCTTTGCGGGCGACAGGATAACGAGCATGCGGCTAGTCCTTTTTGGCAACCCTTCTTACCTAGCGATTGCGCCGCGCATGTCCAGACAGGCGAAACGGTTGCTCTTGCCAGCCTACGCCCTTAGAGATGAATCAACCCAATGGAAAAGGCCCAAGATGCTGTCGATCATCCAGATTATCCTGCTTGTGCTGAACGTGGCGCAATTCATCATCATCGCGCATATCATCCTGAGCTGGCTGATAAATTTCAACGTGCTTAGCCTGAACTCGCCCATTGTGGCATCGATCTGGGACGGAATTAACCGGCTGGTGGAACCCGTTTACATGCGCATTCGCCGTTTCCTGCCCGATCTGGGTGGCATCGACCTTGCGCCGCTTGTTGCACTTTTGGCAATTTATGCAATCCAGATTATTCTGACCAATAATGCTGCCATGTTCATCTGAGGGGACAGACCCGCAGGCCATACTTAAACAAGTATTCGGCTTTGACGGGTTCCGCCCCGGACAGGCCGAAATCGTGGAATCTGTGGCCGCGGGCCAGGATACACTGGCGCTCATGCCCACGGGCGGCGGCAAATCCTTGTGTTTTCAGTTACCGGCGCTGTGTCGTGACGGGATGACGCTTGTCATCTCACCGCTGATCGCGCTGATGCGCGACCAGGTGCGCGGCTTGCAGGAACTGGGCGTGGCGGCGGGGGCGCTGACATCTGGCAACACCGAAGCCGAGCGGGATGCTGTCTTTGACGCCATCGATCGGCGCGACTTGAAGCTCTTGTATATGGCGCCCGAACGGCTGGTGTCCTCGGGCACAATAGACCTGCTACGCCGCGCGCGTTGCACGCTGATTGCCGTTGATGAGGCGCATTGCGTCAGCCAATGGGGGCATGATTTCCGACCCGATTACCTGCGCATTGGCGATCTGCGCCGCGCGTTGCATGTGCCGATGGCGGCGTTTACCGCGACCGCAGATGCCGAAACCCGCGCTGAAATCCTGAAGCGGTTATTCGAAGGGCGCGCGCCGAACATCTTTTTGCGCGGGTTTGACCGGCCGAACATCACGCTCAATTTTACGGTCAAGGACAGCCCCCGCAAACAGATCCTGACCTATGCGGGCGCGCGGCGCGGGCAGTCGGGGATTGTCTATTGTGCGACCCGTGCGCGCACCGAAGCCCTGGCGCAAGGGCTGCGCGAAGCGGGCCACAACGCCCGCGCCTATCATGGCGGGATGGAGGCAGACACCCGCCGCGCTGTGGAAGAACTGTTCCAGCGCGAGGATGATCTGATCGTGGTGGCGACCGTGGCCTTTGGTATGGGGATAGACAAGCCCGATATCCGCTGGGTCGCGCATGCCGATCTGCCGAAATCCATCGAAGCTTATTACCAAGAGATTGGCCGTGCCGGGCGCGATGGTGCGCCTGCCGACACCTTCACGCTTTACGGTCCCGATGATATTCGCCTGCGTCGCGCCCAGATAGACGAAAGCCCAGCCCCGCCAGAACGGCGAGAGGCTGACCATGTGCGGCTGAACGCGCTTCTGGGTTTGGCAGAGGCTGCGGCCTGTCGCCGTCAGGTGCTGTTGTCATATTTCGGCGAAGCATCAGAGCCTTGCGGAAATTGCGACCTTTGCGCCCGCCCGGTCAAGCTGTTCGACGCCACGACCCCGGTGCGCAAGGCGCTGTCGGCCATGCTGCGCACCGATGAACGCTTTGGCGTGGGGCATTTGGTCGATATTCTGACCGGCAACGCAACCGATAAGGTCAAGGCGCGCGGGCATGACCATCTGCCGACCTTTGCCGTGGGCCGTGATCTAAGCCGCGCCAAGTGGCAGGCGGTATTCCGGCAAATGATGGGGCGCGACTTGGTGCGCCCCGATGCCGAGCGCCACGGTGCCCTGCGCATGACCGAAGCTGCCCGTCCTATCCTGCGCGGAGACGCCGAAATCAGCCTGCGCGAGGACACGATCACCACGGCCCGCGACGGGCCTGCCGTCAAGGCGCTGGTGTCGGACGAGGACGCGCCGCTTTTGTCGGCGTTGAAAGCCAAGCGCCGCGCCTTGGCAGAAACCGCGCGCGTGCCGGCCTACGTCATTTTTACCGACCGCACCCTGATCGAGATGGCGGAAACCCGGCCCGACAGCATGGATGCGATGGCGCGTATCTCTGGCGTGGGTGCGACCAAGCTGGAACGCTATGGGGCAGAGTTCCTCGCTGTCATTACTGGGGCTATGCCCGATGCCCAGCACCCCCAGCGCCGCAAGCTGGCGGGGCGCGAGGCGGGGGCGCTGTTCGATGAATTGGCAGATGTTGCGCGTGGGCTGGAGCGAGGCGAGGGCGGCACGGACAAGCTGCTGACCCTGACCCCCGCGACCCTGCGCGCCATTGCCGAACGGCGCCCCTCCAATGATGCCGAACTGGCCCGCATAAAGGGGATGGACGCAGCGCGCATGGACCGCTTCGGCGCGGCAATCCTGTCCTGCCTGCACAGCCTGTGACGCGCTTGTTTACGTTGCGGTGGGGCTTGACCCTGCCACCCCGGCGCGCGACCCAAAGCCGCGAAAGGACCGCCCATGTATCCGTTTTTGCGTTTTGCCGCCCAAATGCTGAAATACCGCAACGCGCCGCGTTTGGGGTTGCTGGACACGCATGTCTCGCAGCATCGCTGCTGGCCGTGGGATCTGGACCCGTGGGTCGAGTTGAACAATGGCCGCACGCTGACTCTGTATGATCTGGGGCGCATTCCCATGGCCATGCGCACGGGCCTTGGGTTGGTGCTGCGCGCGCAAGGTTGGGGCATTACGGTTGCTGGCAACTCTACCCGCTACCGCAAGCGCATCCGGGCTTTCGAGGCGTTCGAGATGCGTAGCCGCTGCATTGGCTGGGACGCACGGTTTCTCTATACGGAGCAATCCATGTGGAAGGGCGGGGACTGCGCCAATCACATTCTGATTCGCTCTGCCGTGACCAGTGCCAAGGGAATTGTGCCGTCAGAGCAGGTGCTCGCGGCACTTGGGCACGTGGGCGACAGCCCCGAATTGCCGGACTGGGTGCAAGCCTGGACCGCAGCCGAGGCCACGCGCCCGTGGCCACCCGTGATGTGATAAAACATCTATCAGCATTGCCTAATTTATAATCGTTCTAAAACTTGATCTGGGTCAAGGTTTGCCCCGAATCCTCACGCTATGGTGATCTCAGACGCGCGAAAGTTTTGCGGCAGGTGTCGCAGGACCGTCAGGAAATGACCGAACATGGAGGCCAAAATGACCCCCCGCAACCTTCCCCGGCTTGGTGCCACGGCGCTTGCCCTTGTGCTTGGCGCAACTGCTGTTCATGCCGAGGATATCGCCGAGTATATGGATTTCTTCGAGCCTTTGCCTTATCTGCCACCCCTCCCGGCCGATAACAGCATGGATGAAGCCAAGATCGACCTTGGCCGGATGTTGTTCTTTGAACCGCGGATTTCTGCATCAGGCGTGATTAGCTGCGCAACCTGCCACAATCCCGCGCTGGGTTGGACCGACCGTATTGACCGCGCCGTGGGCCATGGCGGGCAGGTCGGCAACCGCAATACGCCGACCGTGTTGAACTCGGGCTTTCTTGGTGCGCAATTCTGGGATGGGCGCGAGCCTGATCTTGAAGGCCAATCGCTTGGCCCGATCCAGGCGGACGTGGAAATGAACATGACGCTGGAAGAAGCGATCCAGCGCTTGAAGGAATTCGAGGTCTACCAAGAGCATTTCGCAATCGCGTTCCCCGACGATGCCGACCCGATCAGCGCCGAGAATGTGGCCCTGTCGATTGCGGCGTTTGAGCGCACTCTGAACACGCCCAACTCACCGATGGACCGTTTCTTGCGCGGCGACGTGCAGGCGATGACCGATCAGCAGGTCGAGGGTATGAAACTGTTCGTCGATGCGGGCTGCGTGGCCTGCCACAATGGCCCGGCGCTGACCGACAGCAACTATTACCGCTTCGAACTGCCCAGTTCGAAGGACGAGGGGCGCTTCCTTGTGACGGGCGACGAAGTGGATAGATTCGCCTTCCGCACGCCGACGCTGCGCAATGTGGCTGTGACCTACCCGTATTTCAACAATGGGTCGGTGGACAACCTGCATGATGCTGTGAACCTGATGGCCGAGCAGATGCTGGGTCAGGAATTCACCGAGGATGAAAACGATGCAATCGTTGCCTTCCTGGATGCGCTGACGGGTGAAATGCCCGCAATCGAAATTCCTGCGCTGCCATAAGGCACCGGATGAAAACGAGCGCGCCGCCCAGATGCGGCGCGCCAATGTCTCCCAACATCTGTCACCGCCCCGCGCGTCCTCCCACGCCGGGGCGGCTTTTTATAGCAACGGGCCGGCCAGTGCGATGATGTTGTTGCGCAGTCGTCGCCAGAACGGCCATGCCGCGACCGTGGCACGATCCAGTGGCACGGCGCGGTCAATATAGCTTTGCTGACGCGCATCCAGTTTGGCAGTGAAATCAGGGCAGGCCAGCAGCAGCGAATTTTCGTAGTTCAGGTCGAAACTGCGATGGTCCAGGTTGGCGGTGCCCAGCATGGCGAATTGTCCATCGACCGTGACGATCTTGGAGTGGATCAGTCCGGGCTGGAACAGATGCACGCGCACGCCCGCGTCTAGCAATTCGGGCACAAGGCTTTCGCTAGCGGCGCCCACGATGTGGTTGTCATTGCGCGCGGGCAAGACAAGGTCCACCGCCACGCCCCGTTCTGCCGCCGAGCAGACCGCCACATGCAAAGCGTGATCGGGGACATAATAGGGCGTGGTCATCGTGAGCCGGTCGGTGGCGGCATAGATCATGGCGCAGAGCGCGTCCGAGGGCGTTGTCTGCACATCGTCCGGGCCAGAAGCGATGACCTGCGCTATTACCTCTCCGGGGCGGTCATCGGGCAGCACTTTGGCAAGGATCGCGCTCAGATCCTCTGCGTGATGCGTCATCCAGTCATGCACAAAGACGGCCTGTTGCTGGCGCACGGCCGGCCCTTCCAGCCGCACCAGAATGTCCACCCAAGGCGCGAAGCGGGGCTTGATGGCGAAGGCGGCATCAGCACAGTTGCGACTGCCGACCCATGACAGGTGGTTGTCGATGACCACGATCTTGCGGTGATTGCGCAGGTCAATCCGCCCGAAGGTCAGGCTGACCAAGGGGTTCCCCAAAGGCGCCGCGCGCTCCAGCGCGACGCCCGCCGCTTCCATTTGTCGCCAAAGGGGCGACCGGATCAGCGATCTTGCGCCATGGTCATCAATCAGAACCCGGCAGGTCACGCCACGCCGCGCGGCGGCCGCGAGGGCGTGGGCCATGCGGGTGCCGATGTTATCTGGCAACCAGATGTAATACAGCACATGAACATGATCGCGGGCTGTGTCGATCGCGTCTATGATGTCGTCCATCATCGCGTCGCCCTCGGGCAATAGCGTCAGTTTATTCCCAGAGACTGGCGGAAATTGGCTGGTCGCTTGTCCCGCAGCAAATGCCGGGCGCGCGGGTCCACTGACACTGACGCGCGGTCCGACCTGCCCGATCTGCGCTGCGTTCAGACGGTTCCGAATTTCACGGATGCGTTCGCGCTGGGCCCGCGCCATGCGGATTTCACCGAACAGGAAATACGCCACCAACCCCACGCCGGGCAGGGCAAGGATGATCGTCACCCATGCCAGCCGGGCCGAGGGCGTCAGGCCGGGTCGCAACAGCGCGCGCAGCACGAAGGCGGCTTGTGCGACAAATACCAATAAGACCCAGACCGAGGGCATCGCTGCTCCATAGTTGATTGTGCTTGGCCGCCGTATTTGCTTGAAGCCATGTGGCGGGGCCTATCTAGTCTCGACATATAAGAATTTTTCGCCACGAATGGACAGGCCCCATGCCGTTTTCGCAAGCCCAAGACAGATTTATCGCACCTGCCCGGTTGCGTCCGCAACTGTGGCGTCTGGGGCTTGGGGTGACGCTTATACTGGTGATCTACATCGCATGGATGGCGGTGATCGGGCTGGGTGTGACCTTTGCCGTCGGCCTTGCGGGCGCTGAACAGGCGATGGGGCAGGTGGGCGTTGGGTCGTCACCACTGTCCATTCTTGTGCTGCTGGCCACATTCGGCGGGTTGGTTTTGGGCAGTTTTGCCGCCGTGCGCTGGGTGCATAAACGGTCTGTTGCCAGCCTGTTCGGTCCGTGTGATTTGCTTTTGCGCGATTTCGGCATGGCCTTTGGTGTTTTCATGGCGGTGTCACTGCCGGGGATTGTCTGGGTCGTGGTCTCTGGCACGCTGACGCCGGGGGTGCCCTTTACGACTTGGGCTATCTTTGTCGTGCCGGTACTGCTGGGCCTTTTGCTTCAGACCGGGGCCGAAGAAATTGTTTTTCGTGGTTACCTGCAACAACAGCTTGCCGCGCGTTTCGCGGCGCGCTGGGTGTCGTTCGTGCTCCCCTCCATCCTGTTCGGCCTGTTGCACTATGCGCCCGCTGAAATGGGGCAGGGGGCGTGGCTTCTGGTGGGCCTGACCGGGTTCTTCGGTTTGCTGATGGCGGACCTGACCGCGCGCAGCGGCTCGATTGGGTTGGCGTGGGGCATGCATTTCGGCAATAATATTCTCGCGATCCTGATCTTCACCACCGGAGAGGCGCTGGACGGGGTTGCGCTGTTCCGCTTGCCCTTTTCGCTGACGGACCCGTCCAGCGTGGCGGGCCTGCTTGTGGTTGATCTGGCCGGACTGGTACTTGTCTGGGCCGTGTTGCGGCGCTACCTGCGGGGTCGCTGATTGCATTTGCCGCAGGCTTTGCTTATCTCGGACCAAAGTCTGCGCAGGGATGCAAGATGAACTGGATCACCAACTACGTCCGCCCCACGATCGACTCGTTCTTTACCAAGCGCGAGATGCCCGAAAACCTGTGGGAAAAATGCCCCGAATGCGGGACCATGCTGTTCCACCGTGAACTGACGGACAATCAGCAGGTTTGCACCAATTGCGGGCATCATATGGCGCTGACCCCGCGTGAACGTTTCGCCAATTTCTTCGATGGTGGCCTGTATCATGAAATAGAGGTGCCAGCACCGCTGTCTGACCCTTTGCACTTCCGCGATCAGAAAAAATACCCCGACCGCATGAAAGCGGCGCAGAAGGCGACAGGCCAGAAAGAGGCGATGCTTGTGGCCGAGGGCGAGGTGCTGCGCACCAAGCTTGTCGCCGTGGCGCAGGATTTCAGCTTTATGGCCGGGTCGATGGGCATGTATGTGGGCAATGCGGTTATTGCTGCTGCTGAGCATGCCGTGGCGCGCAAACTGCCCTTGGTGCTGTTTTCCGCCGCCGGCGGCGCGCGGATGCAGGAAGGCATTTTGTCGCTGATGCAGATGCCGCGCACCACTGTTGCGATTGATATGCTGCGCGAGGCGGGTCTGCCCTATATCGTGGTGCTGACACATCCGACCACCGGCGGCGTGACCGCCAGTTACGCCATGCTGGGCGATGTGCAGATCGCGGAACCCGGCGCGCTGATCTGCTTTGCCGGGCCGCGCGTGATTGAACAAACGATCCGCGAAACCCTGCCAGAAGGGTTCCAGCGCGCCGAATACCTGCTGGAACATGGTATGCTGGACCGCGTAACTCCGCGCAAAGAGCAGCGCGCCGAAATTGCCACTGTCCTGCGCATGCTGACCGGGCAAAGCGCCGTGGTGCATGGCGATCTGCCGCCGCCTGCACCGGCACCGGCTGATTGACATGACCCAAGGCTCTGACGCGCTACTGGCGCGGATGATGGAATTTCATCCCAAGATCATCGACCTGACGCTGGATCGTGTCTGGCGCTTGTTGGCCGCGCTGGACCACCCGGAACGGCGCTTGCCGCCGGTCATCCATATTGCCGGGACCAATGGCAAGGGCAGCACCCAAGCCATGATCCGCGCCGGGTTGGAAGGGGTTGGGCTGTCGGTTCACGCCTATACCAGCCCGCATCTGGCGCGGTTCCACGAACGTATTCGGCTGGCGGGCGATTTGATCGCTGAAGATACGCTTAGCGCCATTCTGGACGAATGCCTGCACGCCAACGGTGCGGACGCGATCACCTATTTCGAGATCACGACCTGTGCAGCGCTTCTGGCCTTTGCCCGCACACCGGCTGATTACACGCTGCTGGAGGTCGGGCTTGGCGGGCGGCTGGACGCGACCAATGTGGTCGAGACGCCCGCGCTGACCATCATCACTCCGGTCAGCATGGACCATGAGCAATATCTGGGAAATACGCTTGGCAAAATCGCGGGCGAGAAAGCCGGGATCATGAAACGCGGTGTGCCTTGCGTGGTGGCTGCGCAAGGGGATGAGGCGATTGCCGTGATAGAGGCGCGCGCCGCCGGTCTGGGCGTGCCGCTGTTGGTGCAAGGCCAGCATTGGCATGTCATGACCGAAGCCGGGCGGCTGGTTTATCAGGACGAAACCGGGCTTTTGGACCTGCCCTTGCCGAACCTTGCCGGGCCGCATCAGGTGCAGAATGCGGGAACTGCGATTGCGGCGCTGCGTGCGCTTGCTCTTGGGGCCGGGGCCGAAGCCGCCGTCACCCGCGCCGAATGGCCTGCCCGGATGCAACGGTTGCGCCAAGGGCCTCTGGTGGATGCCCTGCCGGGCGGCACGCTTTGGCTGGATGGCGGCCACAACCCGGCAGCGGGGCAGGCAATTGCGTCTACGCTCGCGGCGCAGGGCAACCGCCCGCTCTGGATGATTTGCGGGATGCTGAACACCAAGGACATAACCGGCTTTATGCAGCCTTTGGCGCCACATGCGCGCAGGCTTTATGCGGTGTCTATTCCGGGCGAGGCCGCGACGTTAAACGCACATGCCACGGCAGAGGCCGCGCGCGGCGCTGGCATAGAGGCGGTTGAGGCAGATAGCGTTCTGGCCGCGTTGCAGGCAATCGCCGCAGAGGATTCCTCGGCGCAGGTTCTGATCTGCGGGTCGTTATACCTTGCGGGGAATATCTTGCGCGAAAACGGTTAGCGATCGCGTATGAAAAAAGGGGCCAAGCGGCCCCTTTTCGGTGTTCTTCCGCTGGGCTTACTCGGCGCCGAACTGCGCCAGATAGGCGTAGATGTCTTCGGCGGAACCACGCAGGCGGTGGTTCATGTTCGAGCGTGCCCGCGCATCGCCGGTTACTTCGCGCAGGTAGCCTGTCGGATCGTTGACATAGGCCACGAAATTTTCTTCGGTCCAGGTGATACCGGCTTCGCCAGCGGCTTGCATGGCGCTGGAATAACGGCTGTAGCCGTCATATGCCCCTGCAACGCGCCCGGCGACGCCCCAAAGGTTCGGGCCGGTCGGCGCGACACGATGAATCACGTCGCCATCGGGCGAGGCAACACCGTGGCAGCTTGCGCATTGGCGGAAATTACTTTCACCTGCGGCTGCATCTCCGCTGGCTTGGGCTTGTGCACTCATTGGCAGGGCGCAAAGGGCAACAATCGTGGCGGCTTTAAGCTTCATCGGATCCTCTTCCTTAATGGCTTACAGTCGTCAGAATACGGTTGAATACCGGACAACGTCGCCACCATACCCTACAAACGCAATTTCGCAATGTTCTAAATATGAAATCTTGAATATACCTATTCGATTGTGGGGCGCAGCATAGCCAATTGCGGGCTGGAAACCCTGTCGGGCAGGCTGTATCGATTCACATGTGCAGTAAGCTGGTAGAGAGGCCCCGCCATGGATATTCGCGCGCTGATGATGGGGCTTGCCTTTGCCTTCATGTGGTCTTCTGCCTTTGCGTCGGCCCGGATAATCGTGCAATCTGCGCCGCCCCTGATGTCGCTGTCGCTGCGGTTCCTGATCTCTGGCCTGATCGGGATCGCCATTGCAAGGGCACTGGGCCAGACATGGCAGCTCACCCCTGCTCAATGGCGCGCGATTCTTGTCTTCGGGCTGTCGCAAAACGCGTTATACCTTGGTTTGAACTTTATCGCCATGCAGACGGTCGAGGCCTCTTTGGCTGCGATCATCGCGTCCTCTATGCCGCTTTTGGTCGCCTTTGCCGGATGGGCCTTTGCCGGTGAACGGCTGCGCCCGCTTGCCGTTGCCGGTCTGGCCGCTGGCTTTGGCGGTGTTGCGCTTATCATGGGCGCGCGGATGGGCGGCGGGGTGGACCTGTATGGCGTGGCGCTTTGCGTCGCAGGCGCGATCGCGCTGACGGTGGCCACGCTGTCGGTGCGCGGCGCTTCAGCGGGTGGTGGCAATCTGTTGATGATCGTGGGGTTGCAAATGCTGGTTGGCTCTGCCCTGCTGGCAGGACCGGCGCTTGCGCTGGAAACCTTCGATGTGGTCTGGTCATGGCAGCTTGGCGCCGCCTTCAGCTACACGGTGCTCATTCCCGGCCTTGCCGCGACATGGGTCTGGTTTCTGCTGGTTGGCCGGATCGGTGCCGTCCGTGCCGCGACCTTCCACTTCCTGAACCCGTTTTTCGGTGTTGCGGTTGCGGCGCTGCTGTTGGGCGAAAGACTTGGCCCATATGACGTGATCGGCGTGGCAATTATTATGGCCGGTATCCTTGCGGTGCAGCGATCCCGCGTTGTCGTGAAGCCGATTTAGGGTTGGTCAACCGCGCAATCCATGCCGCGTGCGGACAATCTGGCGCAGGCCCGATCGGCTTCGGTTTGGGTTAAACCGGCAAAGCTTGCTTCGAACCGCCCGCTTACCTGTTTAACCCGGCTAACCCCGCTGGCAAGAGCCTGAGATTCTGCCATGCGCACGGTAATCAGGCTGCGTTCGGCATCGTGACGGGAATTGAACACGCCCAGCGAAACCCTCCAAAGCCTGCCTGCATCAGAGGTCGATATCCGGCTGATGACCTGAGGTGTCTCTGCATTGAAGCTTTCGGCGACCATGGCCGTGGCAATATCCTGTCCTGATGTGTCGCTGCGCGTCAGAATGATCCCGGTTTCCGCCGGAAGAGCAGGCGCTGCCGCCATGTCCAGATCGGCGTTCAAGTTAAGCGGGGTGTCGACTGGTTCCGGCAAAAAGGATTCGGGCGCGCCCGTCCATAGCATTTCTGGTGCCGGGCCTTCGTCTTGTGTTAGAGCCCCCTGTACTGCAACCGGGTCGGGCTTGACCTCGGTGGCGCCTTCCATGTCGGATGTGACGGAGGCGCTTTCTATTTCGATTGCATCTTGGGTGGCTTCGGCAAGCTCAACAAGATCGGCCGAGGGCAGATCTTCACTCACGCCCCCATCCTGAGCGACCGCGTCAAGCGCCTCTATATCTGCATCGGGTGTCAGTGCGGCGAGGTCTTCGGGGGTCGCAACAGTGAACCCTGCGGCTTCCGCCACGGCCAAGTCCAGCGCCTCTATAATCGCTGCCGTTTCGGTTTCCGCATCGAAGGCGGGGCGGGGCGGGGGGCTTATTTCAAGCGCTTCGGGCGCAAGCTCTGTCAGGTTCAACTCTGCCGCCGTTTCCAAGACCGACGCATTGACGCCTTCCGTAACCGCCACAAGCAATTCCTCTGGCAATTGCGGGGTGGGGCGGGGACGCGGCCGCGGGCTTTTGCGCACAGCCGTCACAAGGCGGATCGTCTTGGCGCCGGCATTCGGGTCATCATCGCCATTCTGGGGGTTGGAGGCGACAAGGGTGCTGCGCCCTTGATAGGCTGGGGTTGCAGGTTTGCGCACCGCTACCCGTGACTTGGCGCGGCTGAACCCAATATCCAGCAATTCCGCCACGCGGGCATTGCGCGCGGCTGTCGAAGACCCGCCGAACATGGTCGCAATGATATGCTTGGACCCGCGTTGAGCAGACGCCGTCAGGTTGAATCCTGCGGCGCGCGTATACCCGGTCTTGATGCCATTGGCGCCTTGATATGCGTCCAGAAACCGGCGGTTGGTGTTGGGCACATTCGCCACGCCCGCAAAATCGGACCGGCGCGAGAAGATGTTGAAATATTGCGGGTAGTCGAAGAACAACTGCCGCCCCAGAATTGTCATGTCGCGCGCGGTCGAGATATGACCAGACTCGGTAAGCCCATGTGGGTTCTTGAAAGTGGTGTTCTGCATTCCCATCGCGCGGGCGGTCCGGGTCATACGGTCTGCAAATGCCTCGACACTGCCAGAGATGCCCTCGGCAATCACGACCGCGGCATCATTGGCAGAGCGCAGCGCGGCGGCCCGGATCAGGTAGCGCAGAGAAATCCGCTGGCCTTCCTTCAAGCCAAGGCAGACACATTCCGCCCGTGTTGCGCGTCGGCTGACCTTGAATTTTGTGTCCAGACCGACTTCGCCGTGTTTTACCGCTTCGAATGCAAGATACAGCGTCATCATCTTGGTCAGCGAAGCAGGATGCAGCTTTGTGTCATGATTGCGGGCATGGATCACCTCGCCATTGCGGGCATCCATCACCATCGCTGCATAAGGTGCGGCTGAAAGCGGCGAAAGAGCGGCGACAAGCCCCCATCCCAGCACCAAGATGCCAAGCCCCACGCGCCGCATGACCTGCGCCTGCATATTCATGCCTCTACCTTTGTCCGCTTATTTTTATGCGGTTTTAACTACCCAGCTTAAGGGTAACATGAACACTAACAATGGAAAAGCACGTTTATTCAACATGTTTTGGCGTGTTCTTAATGCGATCTGCGCGCAGGTGTAGGGGTTGCGCCTAGCCTTGGCGCAAGATGCTGCGTCAGCACCCGTCGATCCAGCCCACAAGGTCCGGCAATTCGCCCAAATGCCGCAGGGCCCGAAAGCGGTCATGCGCAAAGGGCGGCTCGGCGTGTTCTATTTCCCATTCCAGCCCGTGGGGGACGTGAACGCCCCACGCGCCAGCTATAATCGGGGCCACCACATCAGAGCGCATGGAATTTCCAGCCATTAACGCATGTTCGGCCCCGTCGCCATGGCGCGCGAAAATCCGGGCATAGGTATCCGGTGTTTTCTCTGACACGATCTCGACTGCATCGAACAGGTCGCCCAAAGACGATTGGGCCAGCTTGCGTTCCTGATCCAGCAAGTCTCCTTTTGTAATCAGAACCAAGCGGTGTGACGGGGCCAATGCGCGGATACTTGCTTCGGCATGGGGCAGCAGTTCGATCGGATGGCGCAGCATCTCCTGCCCCGCGCTCAGGATTTCTGCGATGACGGGTGCGGGAACGCGTTGGTCCGTCACCTCTATTGCGGTTTCTATCATCGACAGCATGAACCCTTTTATGCCGTAACCATACCGCGCAAGGTTGCGTTTTTCCGCCTCCAGCAGGCGCGTCATAAGCGTCTCACGTTCGGTATACTCTGCCAACAGCCCGGCAAAATGGTCCTGCGTCAGCCGAAAGAAGCGTTCATTGTGCCAAAGCGTGTCATCCGCGTCGAAGCCGATGGTTGTGATCCTGTCCATGACGTCTCCGGTCCGGGGAGGGGTTTTCAGAGGGGTGACTCGCCCTATATTCCCCGCTATAGCAGCCAGAATAAACCAAGCGGAAGAGCGTGATGCAGTTTGCCCCAACCATGACAGAGGGTGATGGACCGCAGAATGATGACGCGGTCGTCACCAAGACGAAGACCCGCACTCAGCGGCCCCCGATGTATAAGGTTATGCTGCTGAATGACGACTACACGCCGATGGAATTCGTCGTGCATGTGCTGGAACGGTTTTTCGGGATGTCGCATGCCATGGCGTTCGACATCATGCTGACGGTGCATAAGAAGGGCGTTGCGGTGGTCGGCGTCTTCTCGCATGAAGTGGCAGAAACCAAGGTCGCGCAGGTGATGGATTTTGCGCGCCGCCACCAGCACCCGCTGCAATGCACGCTTGAAAAAGAATAACCGCGCTTCATGCCTTACAATCCTGTGACCTTGGCCACCCCGGCCCCGCGCGCCGAGCGCATGTCTTATGCCTTCGCCGATGGCCTTGTGCTGCCAGATGGCGCTGTCACCGTATTGCGTCCCCATGCCGGCGAAAGGTTCGACCCGGTAGATGTGGACCGTCTTCAGATGGTGCAGGGCTTTCGCCCCGACCATGACGCGCTCGCAGCCGCAGGCTTCAATGTAAGTGTGACGGCTGAACCCGCGCCCAGCGTTCTTGTCTGCCTGCCTCGCGCCAAGGACCATGCGCATCTGCTGATCGCTCAAGCCGCTGCCCTGGCGGGCCAGATGGTGCTGGTGGACGGGCAAAAAACGGACGGCATCGATTCTATTCTGAAAGCCCTGCGCGGGCGTGTGGCGGTGAACAGTGTCTCTAAGGCGCATGGCAAACTGGTCTGGTTCGACCCTCGTGGTGTCGATTTCTCCGACTGGGCCAGCGGCGCCCAAACCGTGCCGACCGAATTTGGCCCGATGACCACCGTGCCGGGCCTGTTTTCCGCAGATGGTGTCGATCCGGCGTCGCACATGCTGGCTGGCCTCTTGCCGCCAGAGCTGCCCGCCCGCATGGCCGATTTCGGCGCGGGATGGGGTTATTTGTCGGCTGCAATTTTGGAGCGCAGCGGGCCAGAGGTGTTGCACCTGGTCGAGGCAGAACATGATGCGCTGGCGGCCGCGCGCGCCAACATCCGTGACCCGCGCACCCAGTTCCATTGGGCGGATGCCACCAGTTTTGCGCTACCCGAATCCCTTGGTGGTATTGTCATGAACCCGCCTTTCCATGTCGGGCGCGACGCACGGCCTGAACTTGGTCTGGCCTTCATCGCCAATGCCGCGCGCGCTTTGGGCACGCGCGGTCAGTTGTGGCTGGTCGCAAACCGCCATTTGCCCTATGCCCCGGCGCTGGAAGAACGGTTCGTGCATCTGTCGGTTCTGGCAGAAGATAACTGGTTCCGCGTCTGGCATGCCAAGCAACCGCGCAAGGTGAAACGATGAGCTTTTCGATATCGGGCAAAACCGCCATCATCACCGGGTCCGCCAACGGGGTGGGGCTGGCCATCGCGCGGCATTTCATCGACCAAGGTGCGAATGTCGTCATGGCCGACCGGGATGAAGGCAAACTAAAATCCGAGGTTGCCAAGATGTCGGGCGCCGATGAACAGGTGATCTTCTTTGCCGGCGACCTGCGCGAGCGTTTGACGATCGCCAACCTGTTATCGGCCACAGTGGACGCGTTTGACCGTGTGGACATATTGGTAAATGCCACGCGGCAATGCTTTCCGTCCGATCCGCTGGATGACCAGAGCGACACTGTCGAGGAAGCCTTGCAGCAAAACCTGCTGGCCAGTCTGAAACTAAGCCAGCTTGTCGCCAAGCGCATGATTGCGCAGGCCGAAGACGATACCGACTTAAAAACCGCCGGTTCCATTGTGAACCTGTCGTCTATCGCCGCGCGCCGCACCCAGCCGGAACTGATGGCCTATTCCATCGCCTCTGCGGCGTTGGACCAGATGACACGGTCGATGGCCGTGGCTTTGGCCGCGTCGCGCGTGCGGGTGAATGGCGTTGCACTTGGATCAGTCATGAGCGCGAACTTGAAAGAGCAGATGCAGGCGAATGACAATTACCGCGAGCGGATCCTGCACCATACGCCGATGGGCCGGATCGGTGCCGCGTCAGAGGCAGCCGAGGCCGTGCAATTCCTCTCCTCGGACGCCGCCGCATTCATGACCGGGCAGATCGTGACCATCGACGGCGGGCGCACACTACTGGACCCGGTCTCGGTGCCGGCGCATTAGGCCCGCCTATTTATAAACGTTATCCGGTGCGGGGAAGCTGCGGTCCTTGACCTCTTCTGCATAGGCTGACACCGCACGCTCTATCGCCGGGCCAAGGTCGCCGTAGATTTTCACGAATTTCGGCACGCGGGGGTTCAGGCCCAGCATGTCCTCCAGCACCAATATCTGCCCGTCGCAATTCTTGGATGCACCGATGCCGATGGTCGGAATGTCCACCGCTGCGGTGATGCGGTCGGCCAGTTCCTCGACCACGCCTTCGACGACGAGTGCAAACGCACCGGCTTCGGCCACGGCAATCGCGTCGTCGATATGGGTTTGCCATGCGGCCTCGTCCCGGCCCTGCACCTTGAACCCGCCCATGGTGTTCACCGATTGCGGGGTCAGCCCGATATGCGCCATGACGGGGATGCCGCGTTCCGACAGGAAACGAATGGTCTCGGCCATACGCGCGCCACCTTCCAGCTTGACCGCGCCGCAGGCGGTTTCCTTCATGATCTTGGCGGCATGGCGAAACGCCATTTGCGGGCTTTCCTCGTAGGTGCCGAAGGGCATATCGACCACGATCAGCGCGCGTTGCGTCCCGCGCACCACGGCCTTGCCATGCATAATCATCAGGTCCAGAGGCACGCCGATTGTGCTGTCCATGCCATGCATGACCATGCCCAGACTGTCGCCAACCAAAATGAAATCGGCGTATTTATCCACGATGGCGGCGGTATGCGCATGGTAGCTGGTCAGCGACACGATCGGCTCGCCGCCTTTGCGGGCGCGGATTTGTGGCGCTGTGATGCGGCGAATGGGGGATTGGGCGCTCATGTGCTCTCCTTGGGGGTAACGACGCGGTTGTCGATCAGGAAAACCTGACCGAACTTGACCGCAAGCAAGATGACGGCGGGCCGGGTTAGCGGCCCGGAAATTGTTTCGAGCGTGGCGGCATCGCGGATATCGACAGATTGCACCTGCGCGCGCGGCTCGGCTTCGATGGTTGCACGCACATGGCTGCGCAGGCGGGATGCGGTCACGCCGGTCGGGGCCATGGCGGCGGCTTCCTCCAGCGCGCGGGCCAGCACCGGGGCGCTCTCGCGGTCCTCTGGCGTCAGTCGCACGTTGCGTGAGGACATGGCCAACCCGTCGGCTTCGCGCATGATCGGCCCTCCGATGATCGCGACATCCATGTCCAGATCGCGCACCATGGTGCGGATGATGGCAAGCTGTTGGTAATCTTTCTCGCCGAACACGGCGGCATCGGGGCGGATGATGTTGAACAGTTTCGTCACCACCGTCGCCACGCCGCGAAAATGGCCGGGGCGCAGCTTGCCGATCAGCACTTTCGCAAGCTCTGTGGTTTCCACGATGGTTTGCGCCTTGGGGTCATACACCTCGGCCACCTCTGGAATAAACACGGCATCCACCCCTTCGGCGCGCAGCATCTCCAGATCGCGGGCCTCATTGCGCGGGTAGGTGGTCAGGTCTTCGGTTGGGCCGAATTGCGTGGGGTTCACGAAGATCGACACGGCGACCTTGCCGCCCTCGGCCTTGGCGCGGCGGACAAGCGACAAATGGCCTTCGTGCAAAAAGCCCATGGTCGGCACCAGCGTGACATGCCCCGCCGATTTGCGCCATGCGCGGATCGCAGCTTTTGTGCGGCAGATTTCCATCCATCCCCCCGGTGTTTGCCCTTGCCTTTTACGGTGCGCCACGCCCGCTGCCAAGCTGCGACACTCTGTCAAGACGGAACATGCGAACAGATGCGTTTGTAAGCATGTCAAACATAAGGAACGACACATGAAACGCACAATCCTCGCCGCCGCGCTGCTTTTGCCGCTTCCGGCTTTGGCTCAGGGCAATGGGACGCCGGGCGCGGGCTTTATCGCGGAATGGGATATGTCGGGCACTGGGGCCGTTACGCCTGCGGATGTGTTGGAGCGCCGCGCCAGCCTGTTCGAGATGTTCGATCTGGATGGCAGCGGCATGCTGGACGCGGCAGAGTTGCAGAACATGGCCCATACGATTGCCGACCGCGAGGCGGTCGAGGCAGAGCAGGGCAAGGGCCAAGGCAAGGGTGACGGGTATGGCGGCAATGGACCGGGTCAGATTATTCATGACGCGATGGCGGTAGCCTTTAACGATGCCGATGGCGACGGGCAGATTACCACTGCCGAATTCGACGATGCCAGCGCGCGCCTGTTTCCGATGATCGACCGTAATGGCGATGGGGTGATCGATAGGATCGATTTCGGGCGGTAAATGCCCGGATACGGCGTGCCTGCTACAGGCGCGTCGTTTTTCCACCGCGTAGCGTCGCCACGGCATGGCCCGAACAAGCGCCGATTTGCGAAGGAAGGCGCAAGTTTCATCCTTGCCGGAGTGCGCGCCCATGCAAACCCATGTCAAAGCCCTTGTTGTCGGCGGTGGGGCCGTCGGGGCCTCTGTCGCTTATCACCTTGCGAAAGCGGGCTGGCAGACCACGCTGCTGGAACGTGACGAGCTGACCGCCGGGTCCACTTGGCACGCCGCCGGCCTGCTTCCGCTGTTCAACATGAGCTATGCGACCAGCCATATTCACGATTACAGTGTGAAGTTCTACAAGACGCTGGAAGAAGAAACCGGGCTGAATGCCGGGTTTGCCGTGGTCGGCAACCTGCGCATGGCCCAGACCGATGCGCGCATGGACGAGTATATGCTCTATGCGTCCACCGCCGAGACGGTTGGTATTCCCTATGAATGGATGACCCCCGCGCAGATCAAGGACCGGTGGCCGCTGGTCCGCACCGAAGACCTGAAGGGTGCGATCTTTCACCCGACTGATGGTTACATCAACCCAGCCGACGTGACGCAGGCCATGGCCAAGGGTGCGCGCCAGCGCGGGGTTGAGATCGTGCGCAAAGTGCAGGTCGATGGCTACCGCTGGACCGGGTCGGAATGGGTTGTGACCTGCACGCGGATGGTGGAAAAGGGCGGCAACCTTGTTGCCTCGGATGAGCAATTCGAGATTACCGCCGAGCATGTCGTCACCTGCACCGGCAACCATGCGCAACGCACGGCCAAGATGCTGGGCATCAAAATGCCCGCGATCCCGGTGGAACATCAGTTCATCGTGACCGAACCTGACGCGGCACTTTTAGACTATCGTAAGTCGAACCCCGAACACCCGGTTCTGCGCGATGCCGATGCCAAATGGTATGTCCGCGAAGAACGCGGCGGCTGGATTCTGGGGCCGTATGAACGTAACGCGCCCGCCTGTTTCGAATATGGCGTGCCCGATACCTTCCGCGCCGACCTGTTCCCGCTCGATCTGGAACGGATCGAGGAAGAATACATGTCCATGATCCACCGGATTCCGTCTTCGGAAACCGTGGGTCTGAAAGACGATTACAACGGCCCGATCTGCTACACGCCCGATGGCAACCCGCTGGTTGGCCCCGCGCCGGGCCTGCGCAACATGTGGCTTGCCGAAGGATTCAGCTTTGGCATTACGGCGGCTGGTGGAACCGGGCATTACCTTGCCCAGATGATGGTTCAGGGAGAGGCCGAGATCGACATGGCTTCGCTGGACCCTAAGCGCTTCGGGTCTTGGGTGACGACCGAATACGGCGCGCGCAAGAACGAAGAGGCGTATGAACACGTCTACATCCTGCACCACCCGGATGAAGAGCGCGAAGCCTGCCGCCCCTTGCGCACAGCCCCGTGCTACGACCGCGTAAAAGCCCTTGGCGCGCAATTCGGTTGCGTGAACGGCTGGGAACGCCCGAACTACTACGCGCCCGAAGGGTTCGACGATCACGCAGCGCGCAGCTTCCGCCGGGGTGGTTGGTGGCAATACGCGGTCGAAGAGGCGAAGGCGATCCGCGAGGGCGTCGGCATGATCGACGCCACCGCCTTTACCAAGCACCTTGTGCGCGGGCCGGGGGCGACGCAGTTTCTGGATTGGTTTACCTGCAACAAGCTGCCCAAGGTCGGGCGCATTAACCTGACCTATGCGCTGACCGAAGCGGGCACCACGCGCACCGAATACACCATCGTCCGGCTGGCAGAGGATGAGTATTACCTTATCTCGGCGGGTGCTTGGACGGCCTATGACAGTGACTACCTGTTGAAAGCCGCGCAAGACAAGATGGCTGATTTCGGCTGGATCGACATTCACGACATCACCACGCAATGGGGTGTGTTCGCGGTCGCCGGCCCTAAGTCGCGCGACTTGTTGAACAAGCTGGTCAAGGATGGTGACCCCGCAACGGTGCTGTCGAACAAGCGGTTCCCGTGGCTGTCATGGCGCAATATCGAATTGGGCATGTGCCCGGTCCGCGCCGTGCGTGTGGCTTACACGGGCGAGTTGGGATGGGAGTTGCACCACCCGATCGAGATGCAGACCTACCTGTTCGACCAGATCATGGCGGCGGGCGAGGATGTGGGGCTGAAGCTGGTCGGTGCGCGGGCGCAGAACTGGCTCCGGCAGGAGAAATCCTACCGCGCCTTCGGCAACGAATTGGGCCGCGATGCCACGCCGATGGAAGCCGATTTGCTGCGTTTTATCGACATGTCCAAGGATTTCCACGGCAAGGCCGCGATGGAGGCGACTGGCGTGCGGTCCAAATGCTGCACGCTGCTGATTGATGGGCCGGAGGGTGCCGACCCATGGGGCCGCGAGGCGCTGTATGACGGCGACACCAAGGTGGGTCGCCTGACCTCTGGCGGCTATTCGGTGGCCTTCGGCAAGTCCATCGGCATGGGTTATGTCCGCCCCGATCTGGCGGTGGAAGGGACCAAGCTGAAGGTGCGGATGTTCAATGAGCTGTGGGACGCGACTGTCACCTGTGACAGTCCCTATGACCCAACGAACGCAACCATCCGTAAGGATGGTTAAAGACTAGCCATCCAACAGGCTGCGCCAATCATTATGCTGGGGTGAGAACCCCAGCATTTTCTTTGCCTTGGCGTTGGAATAGAAGCTTTCATGCGGCCCAAGGGCGCGGGTGACTGGCACGTCTTCATAATAGCGCGCGACAAGTTCGTCGGTGCTCATACCCACCGAATGCGTGTCATTGGCCACATTGAACACTTCGTAGCCCAACCCATCCGTGCGCAGGCAACATTCCACCATATGCCCCAGATCGCGCGCATCTATATAGGCGAAGATGTTGCGCCGACGGCTGGCCGGATTTGCGACATAGCCCGGAAAGTCGCGCGCATATTCGTGCGGTTCCACCACGTTGTTTATGCGCAGCCCATAGACATCCGCGCCTGTGCGGCGCTGGAAGGACCGCGCCGTAGCCTCGTTCACGACCTTGGACATGGCGTAGCTGTCTTCGGGAATGGTGGGGTGATCCTCGTCAATGGGCAGGTAGTCTGGCTTGCGGGTGCCATCGGCAAAGCAGATCCCGTATGTGGTTTCCGACGACGCAAAGATCACCTTGCGCACGCCCATTTTCAGCGCGGCATCCAGAACGTTATAGGTGCCTTGGGTGTTGACGCGGAAACACTCGTTATCGCTTTTCAGCAGAATGCGCGGGACGGCGGCGAAATGCACCACGGCATCGAAGCGCGGTACACCCGTGCCGGGGTCCAACTCGTCAAAACCGGCGTAGCTGTGCATCACATCGAACATCTGCCCGGCATCGGCAATATCGGCAATGCGATTGTCGACACCCGGCATATCCAGCGGGGTCAGGTCCACATTCAGCACCCTATGGCCTTGCGCCAGCAGATAGGCAATTGCGTGGCGCCCAGCCTTGCCAGAGCCGCCGGTGAACAGAATACGCATGTTTTCCCCCAATTTGCGTTGGTGCAGCTATCAGTTAACCCGTTAAGATATCTGGCATCAAGCCCGCCAGCCTAACGCAGGGGCGCCAGCGCCCGATCCTCTGCCCGGATACGGACCCACAGCATGGCCGCGTTCAGCACCGTCCAGAGCGCGGCCACCCAGACCAGCCCCAGCACCATGGGGGCGACGATGATCTCTGCCACGACCAGCGCGTAATTGGGGTGGCGCATAAAACGGAACGGCCCGCGCGCCACCAAGGGTTCAGGCAGCACGATGATGCGGGTTGTCCAGCGCGGCCCAAGTGTGACAAGTATCCAGAGCCGAAACACTTGCAACACCGCGAACACCGCCAGCCACGGCCATGATACCGGGTTGTTCCAACCGAACACCACCAATGCCACGATCCAAGCGCTGTGCATGGCGACCATTGCCGGGTAATGCGCCGCGCCATGCTGGACCGCGCCTTGGGCAAGTAGCCGTGCTGTGTTGCGCTTGGCGATGACCAGTTCCGACAGGCGCTGCGCGATGATGAACGCAAGGAACCAAATGGCAGGGGTCATGGCACGCGCACCGGCAAGAAAGACGCGGTAAAGCCGGGACCAAGGGCCGTGAGCATCATCTGGCCCGTTAGGCCGCTGGCCAGCAGGCGTTCCAGCACAAATAGAACCGTGGGTGCCGACATGTTGCCATAGTCGCGCAGCGTGTCGCGTTCGGCATCAAGCGCGCCTTGGGGCAGGTCCAACGCTCCCTCGATGGCCGTGACCACCTTGGCCCCGCCGGGATGGCACACAAAGCGGTCGATTTGCGTGGCGGTCAGGCCAGCGGCGTCAAGCGCCTGAGTGGCGGCTTGGGCCAAATGCTCTGTCACGAAACCGGGGATGGAGCGGTCGAACACCACGCCAAGGCCGGTGTCATCCACGTCCCATCCCATGATCTGCAACGTGTTGGGCCAAAGCACCTGCCGTCCCGTGCCAAGCTGCGGACCCTCGCCCTTGGTGGAGACCACTGCCGCTGCGGCCCCATCGCCGAACAGAACCGTGGCGATGATGTCGGCCTTTTGCATCCGGTCGGTGCGAAACGACAGCGAGCAGGTTTCCACCGCGACCATCAGCACGTTGGACCCCGGCGCGGCCAAGGCCAGTTGCTGTGCCAGCGCCAAGCCGCTGACCCCGCCCGCGCACCCAAGGCCAAAAACCGGCACGCGCTGAATGTCTGGGCGCAACCCCAAGGCCGCATGGGCGCGTGCCTCCAGGCTGGGTGTGGCAATGCCGGTTGTCGAGACGGTGACCACCGTGTCGATCTGGCCCGCAGTCAGCCCGGCCTTATCAAGCGCAGACTGCGCCGCACGCGTGAACAGCGCGGTCGCCCCCTCCAGATAGGCGGCGTTGCGTTCTGACCAGCGCTTGTCGTCGCTGAACCAGTCAATCGGAACCACGCAATACCGAGTGTTGACGCCGGCTGTCTGGAAGCTGGGGGCGATCCGTTCAAATTCCGGATAGCGCGGCCCAAGCAAGCTGCGGGCGGTGTCCTCTGCAAGGGTCTGGGGCAGGACGTGCGGAGGCGTTACGCAGCCCAAACCGAGTAAAGAGACCGTCATAATCTGTGCTCCTCCCCGGTGCAGATAGCAATTTAGAATGCCGGACTGTCGCTGCCATGCGCCGGGAACGCATGTCTGTCTAGCAAAGTTTTGCCCGGTATGTCGGTTCCAAGCGTTTATGCGGCGGTGCAGCATAAGCTGTTGCGCCCTATTTACCGATACTGGCCGCAAGACGACGCGCGAAAGGTCCCTTCCATGTTTCAGGTGTTTTCCGGCGTCTGGGCGCTGTTGCTGGGCATTGTGCTTATCATGCTGGGCAATGGTATGCACTTTACGCTGATCGGCCTGCGTGGCGGAGTCGAGGGGTTCTCGGCGCTCGAATTGTCGATCGTCACTTCGGGATATTTCGTCGGCTTCCTGTCTGGCGCGCGCTATACGCCGGTGCTGATTCGGCGGGTGGGCCATGTGCGGGTTTTCGCGGCGCTGGGCAGTTTCATGTCGGCCGGGCTAATCGCTTTTCCATTGCTCGCAGAGCCGTGGTTCTGGACCATCCTGCGCATCGTGATCGGGTTTTGCATGTCGGGCATTTATGTTGCGGCTGAAAGCTGGCTGAACAATGCCGCGAGCAATGAAAACCGGGGCAAGGTGCTGTCGGCCTATATGATCGCGCAGATTTTGGGGATTATCGGGGCGCAGGGGCTTCTCAGCCTTGGCGATGCTGCCAGTTCGGTTTTGTTCATTGGCGCATCGATTCTTGTGTCAATTTCCTTCGGCCCGATCCTTCTATCCGCGACCCCGGTGCCTGCCGCAGAGGTGTCACGCCCGATGTCGTTGCGCGAATTGTTCACCTCGTCGCCGTTGGGCACGGTGGGCATTTTCCTGCTGGGCGCCGTTTATGCCACGCAATCGGGCATGGGCGCTGTGTTTGGGAGCGAACTGGGCTTGGGCGCAGGGCAGATCGCGTTTTTCGTGGCCATGCTGTTCGCGGGCGCGTTGGTGCTGCAATACCCCATCGGCTGGTTATCGGACAGGATAGACCGGCGCCAACTGATCTTTGGCGCATCGGTTTTGGGGGCGGCGTTCTGCGGCTTGGGCTTTATGACCGACGGCAGTTTCTGGTTTCTCATGCTGTCGGCCTTCTTCGCCGGCGGGGTCACGACACCCCTTTATGCTCTGTTTCTGGCTTATACCAACGACACGCTGGCGCCAGAGGATATGGCGGCGGCCTCTGGCGGGTTGGTCTTTACCTTTGGTCTGGGCGCTATTTTCGGACCGATGGCCACCGGAGCGGCCATGCAGCAACTGGGGCCGATGGCCTTCTGGCTGGCCTTGGGAGTGACATTCGTCGCGATTGCGTTTTATGCGCTCTATCGCATGACGCAGCGCGCAGCGGTGCCCGCGTCCGAAACCGAAAGCTATCTCGGGGTGCTGCCAACGGCATCGGCTGTCGCAGTTGAAGCTGCGGCTGCCTGGTCGGTGGAAAACGCAGAGGCAGAGGCCGAGGCGGCAAGCGCAGAGGCAGAGGCCGCGAAGGAAGAGGCGCGCGCCTAGTTCTGCGTTGAACCCGTGTCGGATCGGCCCTAGCTTGCGCCTTGGCGCAATAGGAAAGGGCCGACTATGACCAACCCGCTTTTGGCCGACTGGCAGTCGGATTTCCAACTGCCCCCGTTTGCAGACATTACAGATGCCGATTTCGCCCCCGCCTTTAATGCCGCCATGGCCGAAGGGCGTGCGGCCTATGCCGCGATTGCCGAAAACGCGGACGCGCCAAGCTATGCCAACACGGTCGAGGCGATGGAGCGGGCGGATGCATTGCTGGACCGGGTGGCGGGGGTGTTCTTCAACCTCGCAGGGGCGGATAGCACGCCCGCACGCGAAGCCTTGCAGCGCGAATTGTCGCCGAAACTGTCGGCCTATTCGTCAGAGATCGTCAACAACCATGCGCTGTTCGACCGGATCGAAACCCTATGGCAGGCGCGCGATACACTGGGGCTGGATGCAGAACAGGACCGCGTGTTGCTGCTGTATCGGCGGATGTTCGTGCGTGCGGGTGCGGCGCTGGAAGGTGATTCCGCTGCCCGGCTGACCGACGTGAAATCCCGGCTCGCCAGCCTTGGCACGCAATTCACGCAGAACCTGCTGGCCGATGAACGCGGCTGGTATATGCCGCTGGATGATCTGTCTGGCCTGCCCGATTTCGTGATTTCCAGCGCCCGCGCCGCGGCTGAAGAGCGCGGCATGGAAGGTCATGTGGTTACGCTGTCGCGGTCGCTCATCGTGCCGTTCCTGCAATTTTCCAAGCGCCGCGACCTGCGTGAGCGCGCTTACACCGCCTGGACCGGGCGCGGGGCGAATGGTGGCGACACGGACAACCGCGCAATCGCTGCCGAGGTGCTGGCCCTGCGCGCAGAGCGCGCCAAGCTGCTGGGCTATGACAGTTTCGCCGATTACAAGTTGGAAACCGAAATGGCCGGCACCCCGGATGCGGTGCGCGACTTGCTGATGCAGGTCTGGAAACCTGCACGCGCCAAGGCGATGGCCGACGCCACCAAGCTGGAAGCGATGCTGCACGCCGATGGGCAGACCGGCCCTTTGCAGCCATGGGACTGGCGTTACTACGCCGAAAAGCTGCGCCGCGCCGAGTATGACTTGGATGAGGCCGCTCTGAAGCCGTATCTGAGCTTGGACAACATGATCGCGGCGGCCTTTGACTGCGCGCAAAAGCTGTTCAGGCTGGAGTTCCGCGCGCTGGATGTGCCGCTTTACCACCCTGACGCCCGCGCATGGGAGGTCACGCGCGACGGTCGTCACATGGCCGTTTTCATCGGCGATTACTTCGCGCGCGGGTCGAAGCGGTCGGGGGCGTGGTGTTCCACCATGCGCAGCCAGCGCAAACTGGGCGGAGAGGTCCGTCCCATTGTGGTCAATATCTGCAATTTCGCCAAGGCCGACCCGGCGCTGTTGTCCTATGATGACGCGCGCACGCTGTTCCACGAATTCGGCCATGCGCTGCATCAGATACTGTCAGACGTGACGCATGGGTTCATTTCCGGCACCTCTGTTGCGCGCGATTTCGTCGAACTTCCCAGCCAGCTTTATGAACATTGGCTGGAGGTGCCCGAAGTACTGGCGCAGCATGCCCGCCATGTGGAAACGGGCGAACCGATGCCGCAGGAAATGCTAGACCGCCTGCTGGGCGCGCAGAATTTCGACCAAGGGTTCAGCACGGTCGAATATGTAGCCTCTGCCTTGGTGGATCTGGAATTCCACGCGGGCCCGCCACCGTCGGACCCAATGCAGAAACAGGCTGAAGTGCTGGATGCTTTGGGCATGCCGCAGGCCATTCGGATGCGTCACGCCACGCCGCATTTCGCGCATGTGTTTTCGGGCGATGGTTATTCCAGCGGTTATTACAGCTACATGTGGTCCGAAGTCATGGATGCCGATGCATTTGATGCTTTCCGCGAAGCAGGCGACGCGTTTGACCCCGCAACGGCGAACAAGCTGGAACGGTTTATCCTGTCAGCCGGTGGCAGCGCAGAGGCAGAGGCGCTTTATACCGCCTTCCGGGGCCGTATGCCGGGAGTGGATGCGTTGCTGCGCGGGCGCGGTTTGGCGGCCTGACGGCAAGATTTTTATGGGCTTGGGCAAATTTCACAAAGCTGTGACGGTTGCAGCCCCCAGACCCCCTACCTATATAGCGACCAAGCGCCCGAAAGGGCCGAACATTCGGGCAGGCAGGGGCCGTTACGGACCTTCCTGCTCCATCGCTTGAAGAAGAGGATGAAATACATGGCCAAAGTCATCGGTATCGACCTTGGGACAACCAACTCTTGCGTTGCCATTATGGATGGCAGCCAGCCCCGCGTTATTGAAAACGCCGAAGGGGCACGCACCACGCCATCTATCGTGGGGTTCACGGAAGATGAGCGCCTTGTCGGCCAGCCTGCCAAGCGCCAGGCCGTGACCAACCCGACCAACACGGTGTTCGCCGTAAAGCGCCTGATCGGGCGCCGCCTGACCGATGCAGAGGTCGAGAAGGACAAGAACCTTGTGCCCTATTCCATCGTGAATGGCGGCAATGGCGATGCGTGGGTCGAAGCCCGCGGCGAGAAATACAGTCCCAGCCAGGTCTCGGCCTTCATTCTGCAAAAGATGAAGGAGACCGCCGAAAGCTATCTGGGCGAAAAGGTGACGCAAGCGGTTATCACCGTGCCCGCCTATTTCAACGATGCCCAACGCCAAGCCACCAAGGATGCCGGCAAGATCGCCGGTCTGGAAGTGCTGCGCATCATCAACGAGCCGACGGCGGCTGCGCTGGCTTACGGTCTGGACAAGAAAGACAGCAAGACCATTGCGGTTTATGACCTTGGTGGCGGCACGTTCGACATTACCATTCTGGAAATCGACGATGGCCTGTTCGAAGTGAAATCAACCAACGGGGACACGTTCCTTGGTGGTGAAGACTTCGACATGCGCATCGTTAACTACCTTGCAGGTGAGTTCAAGAAAGAGAATGGTGTCGATCTGACCGCCGATAAGATGGCGCTGCAACGCCTGAAAGAAGCGGCCGAAAAGGCAAAGATCGAACTGTCCTCCTCGCAGCAGACCGAAATTAACCAGCCGTTCATCTCTATGGACAAGAACACTGGCCAGCCGCTGCACATGGTTATGAAACTGACCCGTGCCAAGCTGGAATCGCTGGTGGGCGACCTTATCAAGAACTCTCTGAAGCCTTGCGCCGCCGCGCTGAAAGATGCCGGGCTGTCCAAGGGCGACATTGACGAGGTGATCTTGGTCGGCGGTATGACCCGCATGCCCAAGGTAATCGAGGAAGTGACCGGCTTCTTTGGCAAGGAACCGCATAAGGGTGTGAACCCGGATGAGGTGGTTGCCATGGGGGCGGCCATTCAGGCAGGTGTTCTGCAAGGCGACGTGAAAGACGTGGTCCTGCTGGACGTGACACCGCTGAGCTTGGGCATTGAAACGCTTGGGGGCGTGTTCACCCGGTTGATTGACCGCAACACGACGATCCCGACGAAGAAATCCCAAGTCTTCTCGACCGCAGAGGACCATCAGAATGCCGTGACTATTCGGGTTTTCCAGGGTGAGCGGGAAATGGCCGCCGACAACAAGATGTTGGGCCAGTTCAACTTGGAAGAAATCCCACCAGCGCCGCGCGGTATGCCGCAGATCGAAGTGACCTTCGACATCGACGCGAACGGCATCGTGAACGTGTCCGCCAAGGACAAGGGCACAGGCCGCGAGCAGAAGATCACGATCCAAGCTTCCGGCGGGTTGTCGGATGCCGATATCGAACAAATGGTGCGGGATGCCGAGGCAAATGCCGAATCCGACAAGGCGCGCCGCGAGTTGGTCGAAGCCAAGAACCAAGCGGAAAGCCTGATCCACTCGACCGAGAAATCGCTTGAGGAATACAAGGACAAGGTGGATCCGACCACGGTCGAAGCCATCGAGCTGGCGATTGTTGCGCTGAAAGACACGCTGGAAGGCGAGGATGCGGGCAAGATCAAGTCCGGTATCCAGAATGTCACCGAAGCGTCGATGAAGCTGGGCGAGGCGATCTACAAGGCGCAGGCCGAGAAGGCCGAGGGCGACTCTGCCGACGAAGACGGCCCGCGCGATGTTGATGAAGACATCGTCGATGCCGATTTCGAAGATCTTGAAGACGACAAGCGCAAGTAAGCCTGTCCGATAGCCAAACAGGACCGGTCTGACCAGGGTCAGGCCGGTCCCCGTGTTCGGAGCCCACAGCCATGGCCAAGCCAGATTTCTACGACCTGCTGGGTGTCAGCCGGTCCGCATCGGCGGATGAGATCAAGAAAGCCTATCGCAAGAAGGCCAAGGAACTGCACCCGGATCGCAATGCGGACAACCCCAATGCCGAAGCGCAGTTCAAAGAAATTAATGAAGCCTATGACGCGCTGAAAGACCCGGAGCGCAAGGCCGCCTATGACCGTTACGGCCATGCAGCCTTTGACGGCGGCATGGGTGCCGGTCAGCGCGGCGGCGGGCATCCGGGATTTGGTGGCGGCAATGGCGATTTTGCCAGCGCCTTTTCCGATGTATTCGAAGACCTGTTCGGCGATTTCGTCGGCGGGCGCGGGGGCGGTGGTCGTTCGCGCGCCAGCCGGGGTTCGGATTTGCGCTACAACATGCGCGTCACGCTGGAAGAGGCGTATTCGGGCACCCGCAAAACCATCCGCGTGCCGCGCTTGTCAGAATGTGATTCGTGCAACGGATCGGGCGCAGAGGGTGGCGCAGAACCTGTGACCTGCCCGACCTGTTCAGGTATGGGCAAAGTGCGCGCGCAACAGGGCTTTTTCACGGTCGAACGCACCTGTCCAACCTGTGGCGGCGCGGGACAGATCGTGAAGAACCCGTGCAAGGCCTGTGGCGGCGCGGGCCGTATGGAGAAAGAGGCGAACCTGTCGGTCAACATCCCGGCAGGCGTCGAAACCGGCACCCGTATCCGCCTGTCGGGTGAGGGTGAGGCCGGCTTGCGCGGTGGTCCTGCGGGCGATCTGTATATCTTTGTCAATGTGGCTGAACATGCCCTGTTCAAACGCGACGCGATGACCTTGTTTTGCCGTGTGCCGGTCAGCGTCGCGCGTGCTGCCTTGGGTGGCGAGGTCGAGGTGCCAACCATCGATGGCGGGCGCTCTCGTGTGAAGGTGCCTGCGGGCAGCCAGTCTGGTCGCCAGATGCGGCTGCGCGGCAAGGGTATGCCTGCATTGCGGGGCGCGGGTCATGGTGACATGCTCATCGAACTTGCGGTGGAAACCCCCGTCAACCTGACCGCCCGGCAGAAAGAACTTCTGGAGGAATTCGAGAAGCTGAGCGTCGAGAACAATCCTGAAGCCAACTCTTTCTTTACCAAGGTAAAAGGCTTCTGGGACGGGATGAAGGGTTAAAGCTGCGCCAGTAATTCCGCGTGGCGAGCCAACATGCGCGCCCGCGCATCGGCGGGCGGCGTCAGGTTCAGCAATAGTCCTTGCAAGTGTTCTGGGTCGGGGCGACCGAAAAAGCGGTTCGCCTCGGCCTCTGAGAAACCTGCGATTTGTGTCGCTTCCAGCCACGCAGACACTTTGTCCGCCGCCTTGATCCGTCGCTTGATTGTCACGGGCAGAACAGCAGGCAGCCCGAACCGGATGTGGATCGCGGCGGATAAACGCGCGTCCAGCGCGCCATAATCCGGGCCAACGGCCGCTTTTACGGGCGAGATCATGTCGCCAATCACATATTCCGGCGCATCATGCAGCAGCGCGGCGAGTTGCCAGCGCGGTTCCGGGGCTTTGCCCGCGCGGGTGAAAATGCGTTCCACCAGCAACGAGTGTTCGGCCACGGAATACGGCCAGTCGCCCTTGGTTTGCCCGTTCCAGCGCGCGACGAAGGCAAGGCCATGCGCGATGTCTTCGATTTCTATATCGACCGGCGTTGGGTCCAGCAGGTCCAGCCTGCGACCGGAAAGCATTCGTTGCCAAGCGCGGGGAGGGGCAGGGGGCATGGGTCATCCTCTGACAGTTCGGTGCCACGTTTAACGCCATTCCCGGATATGCAAAAGCCCCCGGCGCTGGCCGGGGGCTTCGCAAAATCGGCTCAGATCAGTTCGGAATTTCCGAGGTGATCCCCTCGACATAGAAATCCATGCCTAGCAGCGTGCCGTCATCGGCGACTTCGCCTTCGGCCAACCACGGTGTGCCGTCCTGACGGTTGATCGGGCCGGTGAACGGGTGGAAGCTGCCATCCGCAATCGCGGCAATCATGCCTTCGGCTTCGGCGACCAGTTCTGCCGGGATCTTGTCGTTGAACGGCGCAAAACCGACCATGCCTTCGTCGATGCCGTGCCAGACATTCACCGGCTCCCATGTGCCATCCATCACCGCCTTGACCCGGTCAATGTAATAGGGCGCCCAGACATCGACGATGCCGGTCAGATGCGAATCCGGCGCAAAGCCAGACATGTCGGAGGCTTGGCCAAAACCCATCACGCCTGCATCCTGGGCAACCGTGAGCGGCGCGGTCGAATCGGTGTGCTGCATGATAATGTCGGCGCCTTGTTCGATCAGCGCTTCGGCGGCGGCGGCTTCTTGTGCCGGATCATACCATGTGTAGGCCCAGATGATCGAGAATTCGACATCCGGGTTCACGGCCTTGGCAGCCAGATAGGCCGCGTTGATGCCCATGATGACCTCTGGGATCGGGAAGGACGCGATATAGCCGACCTTGTTGGTTTCGGTCATCTTGCCTGCAATATGCCCGATCACGGCACGCCCTTCGTAGAAACGCGCGTTATACAGGCTGACATTGGGCTGTTCCTGCATGTAGCCAGTCGCATGCTCGAACTTGATGTCGGGGAAGCGCGCAGCGACGTTGTTCATTTCCGGGCCATAGCCGAAGGATGTGGCGAAGATGATGTCTGCGCCGCCAAGCGCCATCTGAGTGATGACCCGTTCTGCATCGGGGCCTTCGGCGACATTTTCGATATAGGTAGTTTCGACCGCGTCACCGAATTCGGCTTCGACCGCCAGACGGCCCTGATCGTGGGTGTAGCTCCAGCCGTGGTCGCCAACGGGGCCGACATAGATAAAGCCGACCTTGGTCTGGTCTTGGGCAAAGGCCGGCGCGGCGAGCGCGAGGCCAAGCGCGGTGGCCGCGCCGAGGATGGTTTTGAGGGTCATGTTAGGTGTTTCTCCCTGTGGTGGCAGCAAATTGCCTCAACCCGAGGCATGGAACGGTCGGTTCAACGAACCGGGTGCATTCAGCGATCCGCGCGCTTTGCCCGACGATATGAACACAAGCACGATGATCGTTATCAGGTAAGGCGACATTGACAAGTATTCGACAGGTATCTTAATGCCTGCCGCCTGCAAATTCAGTTGCAAAACGACAATTCCGCCGAACAGATAGGCACCGGCCAGCGCGCGAAATGGCCGCCAGCTTGCGAACACAACCAGCGCGAGGGCGATCCAGCCTGCGCCTGCGGTCATGCCTTCGGTCCATTGCGGCACGCGGATCAGCGACAGGTAGGCCCCACCCAGCCCCGCGCAGGCACCACCGAAGACAATGGCCAGTGCGCGCACGCGTTTCACATGATAGCCCAAGCCATGCGCTGCGTCATGGTTTTCGCCGACTGCGCGCAGGATCAACCCGGCGCGGCTGTATTTCAGGAACCACCAGACGGCGATTACGATGGCGATGGCCACATAAACCAGCGCGTCATGGCTAAAAAACGCACGACCCAGAAAGGGGATGTCGGATAGTGGCCCCAAGTCCAGCTTGGGGGTGCGGGGTGGGGAAATGCCGACGAAGCTTTGCCCCAGCAGTGCCGACAGCCCTAGCCCGAACAGCGTGAGCGCAAGGCCAGAGGCAACTTGATTGGCCATAAGCACCTGCGTGAGTAATGCAAATAACAATGCCAGAATGCCGCCCGCGACCGCGGCGCCGATGAAGCCCAGCGTGGGATTTCCGGTCTGCACCGCCACGATAAAGCCCGCGACCGCGCCAAGGATCATCATACCCTCGACCCCAAGGTTCAGGACGCCCGCTTTCTCCACGATCAATTCACCAATCGCGGCCAGCAGGATCGGTGTTGCCGCCACCATCAGCGCCGCGATCAGCACGGCGGGTTGAATGGACCCAAGGATCATGCGCGCGCCCCTTTCGTGAACCGCAGGCGGTAATTTGTTTGGAAATCCAGCGCCAGCAGGAAGAACAACAGCATCCCTTGGAACACTTGAATGGCGGCGCCGGGCAGTTGCAGCATCATCTGGGACAACTCTCCGCCAATATAGGTCAAGCCCAGCAGCATCCCCGCCAGCACAATGCCGATGGGGTTCAAGCGGCCAAGGAAGGCCACGATGATCGCGGTAAACCCGTAGCCGCTGGCAAAGTCGATGCGCACCTGGCCTGATGGGCCGCTGACCTCGAACATACCGGCCAGGCCCGCCAGCACGCCTGCGATGCCAAAGCAGGTCACCACCAGCCGCGTGGGCGACACGCCGGCAAACCGCGCCGCGCGTGGGGCTTGGCCGGCCAGTCTCACCTGGTAGCCAAGGCTGTGCCGGGTCATCATGACGTAGGCGAAGATGACAGCAATCATGGCCGCCACAACACCCCAATGCATGCCTGTGTTTGCGATCAGGTCGGCGTTATGCGCGCTTTCATAGCGCCGCAAATCGCGCGAGCCGGGAAAGCCCGCAATGTCGGGGTTGCGCATGAGCCCCAGCGCCATGCCCGCCAGCAGCTTTTCCGCAACATAGACCAGCAGCAATGACACAAGGATTTCGTTGGTATTGAACCGGGTTTTCAGAATGGCCGGGATCATGGCCCATAAAAACCCGCCCAATGCCCCCGCAAAGATCATCAGAGGAAAGATGAACCAGCCTTCCATTGGGTAGAACGCGAGCGCCACACCCGCGCCGCAGAGCGCGCCGATAATGTATTGCCCTTCGGCCCCGATATTCCAGATGCCCGCGCGAAAGCCGATTGCCAGCCCCACCGCGATCAGAATCAGCGGGGCAGATTTTATCAGCAGTTGCGGGCGTGAATAGCTGCCGAATTGTTCCGAGAAGATCGGGTCAAAGAAAATCAGCCGGATGGCTGCGATCGGGTCTTTGCCAAGGGCGGCAAACATCAGCCCGCCTGCGATCATGGTCAGCAACACGGCCAGAAACGGGTTCAGATATTGCGCGCGTTTCGACGGGGCGAGGCGTTTTTCCAGCCGGATCATTGCGCCACCTCTTCTGCCACATGCATGTCATGCGCGCCGCCCATCATCAGCCCGATCTCGTCCACCGTCAGCCCCTTGGCGGGGCGTGGTGTGGTCAGGCGGCCCTCATTGAGCGCGGCGAAACTATCCGCCACTTCCAGAAGTTCATCAAGGTCTTGGCTTATAACCACCACGCCCGCGCCTTGGCTGGCCAAGTCCAGCAACGCTTGGCGGATGGTGGCTGCGGCGCTCGCATCCACGCCCCATGTGGGTTGGTTCACGATAATCACCGCCGGGTTTTGCTCAATCTCGCGCCCTATGACGAATTTTTGCAAATTCCCGCCCGACAGAGCGCGGGCCACCACATGCGGCCCCGGTGTCCGCACATCGAAACGGGCGATCACGGATTCTGCGAAACCGCGCGTCTTGTCCCAGTCGATGAAGCCGTTCTTTGCCAACCCTTTGCGATGCGCGCCCGACAGATAGGCGTTTTCTGTCAGCGACATATCCGGGGCGGCGGCATGGCCCAGCCGTTCCTCTGGTGCAGCGACAAGCCCCTGTTCGCGCCGCCCGTTCGGGCCAAGCTGCCCGACAGGCTTGCCCAGCAAGCGCACGCGGTCGGAAGGGCTGGCCAATTCGCCAGATAGCACCAGCAGCAATTCATCCTGTCCGTTGCCCGCGACCCCGGCAATGCCCAACACCTCGCCCGCGCGCAGGGCGAAATTGATGTCCTTCAAGGACGTGCCAAACGGGTTGTTCGATGCCAGCGACAAACCGTCAACCTGCAAGACCACGTTACCGAAGGGCCGTGCAGGTCGCTCTGGCGGTGTCAGAAGCTGGCCGACCATCAGTTCCGCCAGATCGCGCGCCGATTTTTCGCGTGGGTCGCAGGTGGCGACCTTCTTGCCGCCGCGCAGGATAGTCGCTTCCGAGCAAAGCGTGCGTATCTCGTCCAGCTTGTGGCTGATATACAGAATCGCCGTGCCCTCGTTCGCCAATTTGCGCAGGGTGCGGAACAGAATGTCCACCTCTTGGGGGGTCAGCACGCTGGTGGGTTCATCCATAATCAACAGCTTGGGGTCTTGCAGCAGGCAGCGAATGATCTCGACCCGCTGGCGTTCTCCCGCGGACAGTTCGCCCACCAAGCGCGCGGGGTCCAAGGGCAGGCCGTAAGCCTCTGATACATCGCGAATGCGTTTGGCCAGATCGCGCAGGGGCGGCGGGTTTTCCATGCCAAGGGCCACGTTTTCGGCCACGTCCAGCGCATCGAACAGGCTGAAATGCTGGAACACCATGGCAATACCGTTTTGCCGCGCGTCCGATGGTTGGGCGGGCGCAAACGCCTGCCCGCGCAGCCGCATCTCGCCCGCGTCGGGTTTGACAAGGCCGTAGACCATCTTGACCAGCGTGGACTTGCCCGCGCCATTCTCGCCCAGCAGCGCATGAATCTGGCCGGGGCCAATGTTGAAAGACACATCGTCATTGGCCACAACGCCCGGATAAGCCTTGGTCAGGCCGGAAAGCTGCAACAGGGGGGCGTTGGCTGCCATATTGTCGGGGTTTCCCTTCTGCTCTGGACCGTCCCACAAGAAACCGCGACAATACGCCGGTGGCAAGCGAAAGCTGCATGGTCGGAGATGAACAGGGCAAAAATGCCTGCAAGATCGCCATTCGATCTTTCGCCTTTTAGCGGCCCGGACTAGGATCGGTCCATGACAAACGCGCCTCGCTTCATCCATCTCCGCACCCATACCGAATATTCACTTCTGGAAGGGGCGGTGCCCTTGAAGAAGCTGGTCAAGACCTGCGCCGAAAAGGGCTATCCGGCGATAGCCGTGACGGACACGGACAACATGTTCGCGGCGCTGGAATTTTCGGTTCTGGCGTCGGGCGTGGGGGTGCAGCCTATCTTGGGCTGTCAGGTGTCGCTGGCCTATGACCCGCCCGCGCCGGGTGAAAAGCTGCGTATGCCCGCGCCCGTGGTGCTTCTGGCGCAGTCCGAGGCGGGCTACATGAACCTGATGGCGCTCAATTCCTGCCTGTATCTGCCCACGGACCGCCCGGTGCCGCAGGTCACGCTGGAAGAGCTGGAAGCGCATTCGGGCGGCATCATCTGCCTGACCGGCGGGGCCGAGGGGTGTTTGGGCAAGCTGGTGCAGACCAACCAGATGCCCAAAGCGCGTGCTTTGTTGGAACGGCTGGCGCGCGCCTTCCCGGACCGGCTCTATGTCGAATTGCAGCGCCACGCGGGCGAAGACGGTCAGATGATGGCGGCCGAGCGCGTCACCGAGCGCCCGTTTGTCGAGATGGCGTATGAGATGGGCCTGCCGTTGGTGGCCACGAACGACGTTTATTTCCCCGGTGCTGATATGTATGAGGCGCATGATGCGCTGTTGTGCATCAAGGACGGCGCCTATGTCGATCAGGCCGCCCCGCGCCGCCGCCTGACCCCGCAGCATTACCTGAAAACGCCCGAGGAAATGGCGGCGCTATTTGCCGACCTGCCCGAAGCGATTGAAAATACCGTCGAAATCGCGCGCCGCTGCGCCTATAAGGCCGAGAAACGTGCGCCCATCCTGCCCCGCTTTGCTGAGGATGAGGTCGAAGAACTGCGCCGTCAGGCCCGCGAAGGGCTGGCCGCGCGTCTGGCCGTGATCCCTCATGCTGCGCCGGTAGAGGAGTATCAAAAGCGGCTGGAGTTTGAACTGGGTATCATCGAAGGCATGGGCTTTCCCGGTTATTTCCTGATCGTGGCCGATTTCATCAAATGGGCCAAGGATCAGGGTATTCCCGTTGGGCCGGGTCGTGGGTCGGGTGCTGGCAGCCTTGTGGCCTATGCGCTGACCATCACCGATCTGGACCCGCTGCGCTATGCGCTGCTGTTCGAACGCTTCCTGAACCCCGAACGTGTGTCCATGCCCGATTTCGACATCGACTTCTGCATGGACCGCCGGGAAGAGGTGATCCGCTACACACAGGAAAAATACGGCCATGACAAGGTTGGCCAGATCATCACCTTCGGCGCATTGCTGTCCAAGGCCGCCGTGCGCGATGTGGGGCGCGTGCTGCAACTGCCCTTTGGGCAGGTCGACAAGCTGTCGAAAATGATCCCGGTTGAAGGGGTCAAGCCCGTCAGCATTGAAAAAGCCTTGGCGGACGAGCCGCGCCTGCGCGAGATGGCCAAATCGGAAGAGGTGGTCGACCGGCTTCTGACCCATGCGCAAAAGGTCGAAGGGTTGTTGCGCAATGCCTCCACTCACGCGGCAGGGGTTGTCATCGGTGACCGCCCGCTGGACCAGTTGGTGCCGCTGTATCGCGACCCGCGCTCTGATATGCCCGCCACGCAGTTCAACATGAAATGGGTCGAACAGGCGGGGCTGGTAAAGTTCGACTTTCTGGGCCTGAAAACCCTGACCGTCATTCAGAACGCGGTCGATCTGCTGAAACGGCGCGGGGTCGATCTGGATATTTCCGCGATCCCGCTTGATGATGAAGCAAGCTACAAGCTCTATGCAAGCGCCCGCACCGTGGCCGTGTTTCAGGTGGAAAGCACCGGTATGATGGATGCGCTGCGGCGCATGAAACCCACCTGCATTGAAGATATCGTGGCGCTTGTGGCCCTCTACCGCCCCGGCCCGATGGAGAATATTCCGACCTATTGCGAGGTGAAGAACGGGCAAAAGGCGCTCGAATCCATCCACCCGTCGATTGACCATATTCTTGAGGAAACCCAAGGCATCATCGTTTACCAAGAACAGGTGATGCAGATCGCGCAGGTCATGGCGGGGTATTCGCTTGGCGGTGCGGACCTGTTGCGCCGCGCGATGGGCAAGAAGATCGCCGAGGAAATGGCCAAGGAACGCCCGAAATTCGTGAAGGGCGCGATTGCCAACGGGGTGGATGAAAAGAAAGCGGGCGAAGTGTTCGACCTGCTGGAGAAATTCGCCAATTACGGGTTCAACAAATCCCACGCCGCCGCCTATGCCGTGGTCAGCTACCAGACCGCCTATCTGAAAGCGAATTACCCGGTCGAATTTATGGCCGGTGTCATGAATTGCGATATTCACCTGACCGAAAAGCTGGCGGTGTATAAGCGCGAAGTGGACCGGTTGAACATTGCCGTCATCCCGCCTTGCGTGAACCGCTCGCGGGCGCGGTTCGATGTGAAGGACGGCGCGCTTGTCTATGCGCTTGGTGCGCTGAAAAACGTCGGCGTCGATGCCATGCGCCTGCTGGTCGATGGGCGCGGCGACAAACCCTTTGCCACGTTGTTCGACATGGCCCGCCGCGTGGACCTGAAACGCGTTGGCAAGCGCGCGCTGGAAATGCTGGCGCGGGCGGGCGCGTTCGACCAGTTGGACCGCAACCGCCGCCGGGTGTTTGATAGTCTGGATGGGCTTGTCACCTATTCGGCGGCTGTGCACGAAGCGCGCGCGTCCAATCAGGTGTCCTTGTTTGGCGAGGCGGGGACCGACATTCCCGAACCGCGCATGGCCCAAGGCGATGACTGGTTGCCAACCGAACGGCTGGCGGCTGAACACCAAGCCATCGGGTTTTACCTGTCCGGCCACCCGCTGGATGATTACGCGGGCGCATTGAAGCGCAAGAAGGTGCTGACGCTGGCCGAGATCGAAAAACAGGCGGCGGGTGGCGGTATTGCGACCCGGATTGCCGGCGCAGTGTCGTCGCGGCAGGAACGCAAATCAGCGCGCGGCAATCGCTTTGCTTTTGTGCAACTCTCCGATTCGACCGGCCTCTATGAGGTCACGGTGTTTTCCGAGGCACTGGAAGCCGGGCGACAATACCTGGAGCCGGGGCAGAACGTGGTTATCAGTGTCGAGGCGACGATGGAAGCCGACACCCTGAAACTGCTGGCGCGCGGTATTCAACCGATTGATGCGGTCGTGGCCGATGCGGGTGCGGCGGGCTTGCGCGTGCATGTGGAAACGCCGGACGCCATCGGTGCGGTCGCGAACCTGTTGGCCCGTTACGGCAAGGGCCAAGCACGTGGGCCATTGTGGTTTTGCGTAACCGATGCGGAACGCGGGCAGGAATATGACATCGATACTGGCCAGCTTTACGCGATTACCCCGCAGGTGAAAGGGGCGGTCAAATCGCTGGATGGTGTGGTGCTGGTGGAAGAGATGTAGGCGCTTCCGGGCTGGACAAGCGCGGCCTTGCGCCACAAAACGGGGCAAGCGGCAAAGGACCAAAGCGATGAGCACAGCACAGACCGTAATTGTGGGCGATATTGCGATCGGGGGCAAAAACCCGATTGCCCTGATAACCGGGCCGTGCCAGTTGGAAAGCCTTGACCACGCGCGCATGATGGTAGAGCGCATCGCCGCCGCCTGCGCGCCCACAGGCACGCAATTCATCTTCAAAGCCAGCTATGACAAGGCCAATCGGTCGTCCATCGGCACTGCGCGCGGTTTGGGGATGGATGAGGGTCTGAGCATATTGTCGAAAATCCGCGCCGAATTTGGCTGCCCGGTCCTGACCGATGTGCATGACGCGCGCCAATGCGCGCCGGCCGCCGAAGCCTGTGACGTGCTGCAAATTCCGGCCTTTCTGTGCCGTCAGACCGACCTTTTGCTGGCAGCGGGCGAAACGGGTGCTGCGATCAACGTCAAGAAGGGTCAGTTTTTGGCCCCTTGGGACATGGGCAATGTGGCCGCGAAAATCGCATCTACCGGGAACGAACGGATCATGCTGTGTGACCGGGGCACGTCCTTTGGCTATAACACTCTGGTGTCTGATTTTCGTGGCTTGCCAATTATGGCACAGACGGGGTTCCCGGTGGTGTTCGACGCCACGCATTCGGTGCAACAGCCCGGCGGGCAGGGCACCACATCGGGCGGGCAGCGCGAATTCGCGCCGGTTCTGGCGCGCGCGGCCTGTGCTGTGGGCGTGTCGGCGCTGTTCATCGAAACGCATGAAGACCCGGACAGCGCCCCCTCTGACGGCCCGAACATGATCCCGATAGACCAGATGGAAGCCCTGATCGCGCAGTTGCGCGCGTTCGATGCGCTGGCCAAGGGGCTTGCCGCATGAGCGACATCGCCATCATAATTCCGGCGCGCTATGCTTCGACCCGGTTTCCGGCCAAACCGCTCGCGCCTCTGCGTGGCGCTTCGGGGGAGGTTAAAACCTTGTTGCAACGCTCTGTCGAAGCCGGGCGCGCGGCGGTGGCGGATATGGGTGCGCAGGTCGCGCTTTATGTCGCGACCGATGACAGCCGGATCGCGGATGACGCCGCGCGCATTGGCGCAGATGTCATCATGACATCCGAGGGCTGCCGGAACGGCACCGAACGCGTGGCCGAGGCCGTGCAAAGCGCCGGGATCACCGCCGAGATTGTCGTCAACCTGCAAGGCGACGCGCCGCTGACGCCGCCGCATTTCGTGACCGCGCTGGTGCAGGCCATGCAAGCCGATCCCGGCTGCGGCATCGCCACCCCGATTCTGCGCTGTGATGCAGAAGCCGTGCAGAACTTTATCGCGGACCGGGCCGCCGGGCGCGTGGGCGCGACCACCGTGGTGGCGAACCGTCTGGGCCACGCGCTTTATTTCTCGAAAGAGGTGATCCCTTTCACCAACGGCCGCGGAGTGGTCGATGGCGTGGTGTCGGTCTTCCACCATGTTGGGCTATACGCCTACCGGCGCGCGGCGTTGGATGCCTATATGGGCTGGGAGATGGGTGCGCTGGAAGTTCTGGAAGGGTTGGAGCAGTTGCGCTTCTTGGAAAACGGCCATCCGGTGCGTGTGGTTGAAGTGTCGGCCCCCGGTGCGGCGTTCTGGGAGTTGAACAACCCTTCTGACACTGCGTTGATAGAGGGCTACTTGGCCAAGATGGGCTGGGACTGAGCCACTTTCGGCTGCCCAAGCTATAGACATATCTCAAATTGACCTACCTACAGCCAGATTTCGGGGTGGCGGCGTGTCTGCATTTCCGGTAACTGTAAATCTGACGTGACACTTTGGCCGGGCAGGATGAACAAGGCTTTGGCAGTACACCGGGACAGGCCGCCAGTCGGTTTTAACGCATGGCGCAGCGCCGGGGTCGCTTGGCAGATCACGCAGGCGCTGCTGGTCTTCGCGGCTTTGGGCTGGCTGGTCTGGCGCGGGATCGACGCCATGGACTATCGCTGGCAATGGTATCGGGTAGAACCGTTCTTTTACCGCAAAATCGACGGTGAGATCATCTGGGGCCCATTGGTGCGCGGGTTGATCCTGACAATCCAGATCGCGGCTCTTGCCGGGGCATTGGCAATCGTTATCGGGTTCCTGACCGCGCTTGCACGGCTGTCGGGGTCTTTCGCGGGCCGGGTTCTGGCAACGGTTTATCTGGAAGCCATCCGCAACACGCCGCTTCTGGTGCAGTTGTTCCTTGTCTATTTCGTCCTCGCACCGATCATCGGGATCGACCGCTTCTGGGCGGGGGTGCTGTGCCTGGCGCTCTATGAAGGGTCTTTCGCGGCAGAGATCATTCGCGGGGGCTTGCGCGGCATTGACCGGGGCCAGTATGAAGCCGCCGATGCCGTGGGCCTGAGCACTTGGGATAAATACCGCTACATTATTGTGCCACAATCCATGCCATTGGTGTTGCCGCCGCTTACCGGGTTGCTGATTTCCACCATCAAGCATTCGGCTATTGTCAGCGTCATCGCGCTGGCAGAACTTACCACGCAAGGGCTGAACCTTGTGTCCAATACCTTCATGGCCTTTGAAGTTTGGTTCATCGTTGCCGGGATCTACCTTGTCCTGACAGTGAGCCTGTCTTTCGCAGTCACTTTGTTCGAGCACTACCTGAACAAGCCTAAACGCTAACAAACCAGAGAGAGAACACATGACCTTTCCATCCCTGAAAACCATGACTATCGCCGCCACCATGGCGCTGGGCGCGGTGCTGTCATCGGCAGCACATGCGCAATCTGACAGCGTGCTGGAAACCATCCAGGAACGCGGCAAGCTGACAGTCGGCATGTCCACCTTCGTGCCTTGGGCCATGCGCAGCACCGAAGGCGAGCTGATCGGCTTTGAGATCGACGTGGCCACCAAACTGGCCGAAGATATGGGCGTCGAGGTCGAATTCGTGCCGACCGCGTGGTCGGGTATCATCCCGGCGCTTTTGGCGGGCAAGTTCGACGTCATCATCGGCGGCATGTCGATCACGCCGCAGCGCAACCTGACGGTAAACTTTACCGCGCCTTATGCCAATTCCGGCAACCAACTGGCGGCAAATGTCGAACTGACTGCCGATTTTACCGATATGTCGGATTTTGACGATACGTCTGTGAACCTTGTCTGCCGCCGTGGCGTGGTGGGCTGCGACGTGCTGGCCGCCAATTTCCCGCGCGCCAATATCCTGCAATTCGACGATAACGCGCAGGCGCTGCAAGAGGTGCTGAACGGCAACGCCCATGCCATTATCGCCAGCGCGCCGGAACCCGCTTTCTGGGTCGAAGACAATGCAGGCACGATTGAACTGGCCTTTGGTGGCGAATATCTGGCGCGCGGCAATGAAGCATTCGCGCTGCGCAAAGGCGATGTGGATGCGCTGAACTTCTTCTCGAACTGGATCTTGGTGAATCAAGCAAACGGGTTTCTTGATGAGCGCCATGATTACTGGTTCTCGGGCCGTAAAGCCTGGATGGACATTGTCGCGACCGAGTAACCCCTTTTGACCCGCCGCGCCCCACCTCCACCCAAGCTGCCCCGTCGTCTGACGGTGCTGGACATGGCCTTGTTTGGCCTTGTCCTGGCGGCTTTGGTGTTCGTGGCATGGCGGGTCAATTCTGTCCTTGTCTATAACTGGGACTGGTCGCGCGTTCTGGGCTTTGTTGCCCGGATAGACGCGGAAACCGGCCAATGGGTCAGCAACCTGTTGTTGCAAGGTCTGTTCACAACCATCCGGCTGGCCTTCTGGGGCACCATTCTGGCCGCGATCATCGGTTTGGTCATGGGTTATTGGCGCACCTGCGACACGCTGGCGCTGCGCATCCTATCGCGCACCTATGTGGAACTGATCCGCAATATCCCGCCCTTGGTATTCATTTTCATCTTTTACTTCTTCATCTCCAGCCAGCTTTTCCCGGCTTTGGGGATGGACAATATCGACCGTAACAGCCCTTGGGTGGATAACGCGTTTTTCCGCTTTGCCTTTGGCGAACCGGCGCTGTTCACCAATTTCCTGTCCGGCCTGATCTGTCTGGCCTTGTTCGAGGCCGCCTACATTACCGAAATTGTGCGCGCGGGCATCCAGTCCATCGACAAGGGGCAGTGGGAAGCGGGGCGCGCGATAGGCCTGTCGCGTAGCAACCTGTTGCGCGACATCATCTTTCCGCAGGCCATTCGCAAAATTCTGCCGCCGCTGGCGGGTCAGTTCATCACGCTCATCAAGGATAGCGCGATCATTTCGCTGATCTCGGTGCAGGAATTGACCTTTCTTGCGACCGAAGTCGCCGCCACCACCGGCAAGACATTCGAAACATGGATTCTTGTCGCCGCGATGTATTTCGCCCTGTGTTATCTCTTTGCTTTTGTCTTTGCCCGGCTGGAACGCCGCGCGGGCCGCAGCACACGGTAGGAGCTTTCCCAATGACCCCTTCCCCGCTGGTCGAGATTTCCGGCCTGTGCAAATGGTATGACGATTTCTCGGCACTCCATGACATCAGCTTGACGGTGGCAGAGGGCGAAAAAGTTGTCATATGCGGCCCATCCGGGTCGGGCAAATCCACGCTGATCCGGTGCATCAACCAGTTGGAAGAACACCAACAGGGCAGCATTCGCGTGGCGGGGCAAGAGGTGCGGCCTGGCATGAAAGGGATCGAAGCCATCCGGCGCGAGGTTGGAATGGTGTTTCAAAGTTTCAACTTGTTCCCCCATATGACCATTCTGGAAAACCTGACGATTGGCCCGATCCGCAATCGCGGGATGGGCCGCGCCGCTGCGCGCGCCTTGGCGATGGAGTATCTGAACAAGGTCCGCATTTCCGAGCAGGCCGACAAATACCCACCGCAGCTTTCGGGCGGGCAGCAACAGCGTGTGGCGATTGCGCGCGCCTTGTGTATGCAACCCCGTATCATGTTGTTCGACGAGCCAACCTCGGCGCTTGACCCGGAAATGATCGCGGGCGTTCTGGAGGTAATGGAAACCCTGGCCCGCGATGGGATGACCATGATTGTCGTGACCCATGAAATGGGCTTTGCCCGGCGGGTGGCCGACCGCATTGTGTTCATGGATGAGGGCGAGATCGTCGAGACCGCCCCGCCAGAGGCATTCTTCAGCGCGCCTCGGACCAACCGCGCCAAGCTGTTTTTGGGTCAACTTCTGGCGCATTGAGGGCGGGCTTGCCTTTCGGGCTGAAAGCCGCATGTTGGTGCCGATACTGCCGAACGGAGTCGTTGAAATGACTGTCTTTTCCTTTGCCACCGCAACAGAGATCAGGTTCGGGCGTGGCGAAGGGCCACGCGCTATGCCTGCTCTGGCGGCCCTGGGGCAGCGTGTCTTGCTGGTGCATGGCGCAAATCCCACGCGGGCCGATTGGTTGCGCGACGGGTTGGCCCGTCAGGGGTGCGACGTGTCCAGTTTCGCCGTTCCCGGTGAGCCCGATCTGCCGATGATAGAGGCCGGGTTGCACCAAGCCCGCGCGAAGGGCGTGCAGTCGGTGATTGCTTTGGGCGGCGGTGCCGTGATTGATGCGGGCAAAGCGTTGGCCGCGCTTGTTCCGGCCATTCGCCCGGTGCTGGACCATCTGGAAGTGGTGGGGCAGGGTCTGCCATTGGATGCCAGCCCCTTGCCCTTTGCGGCCTTGCCCACAACCGCCGGAACCGGGGCCGAGGTGACGCGCAACGCGGTCATTGCCGTGCCGGATGCGCAGCGCAAGGTCAGTCTGCGTGATGCGCGCATGTTGCCCCGCATGGCGATTGTCGATCCTGCTCTGACCGATGGCTGTCCACGCGCTGTGACGCTTGCTTCTGGCCTGGATGCGATAACGCAGGTGATCGAACCTTATATCAGCACCCGTGCCAACCCGTTGACGGATTCGCTGACCCTGCCGCGCATCGCCCCTGCGCTTACGGCGTTGGACCGACTGATGCAAGGCGACGACCCCGCCGCGCGGGGCGAGATGGCCCTGACCAGCCTGTGCGGTGGGCTGGCGCTGGCCAATGCGGGGCTTGGTGTTGTGCATGGCTTGGCCGGGCCGTTGGGTGGGTTGTCGAATGCCGCGCATGGTGCGCTTTGCGGCGTGATGTTGCCGCATGGCTTGGCGGTAAATGCCGCCGGTGCGTCTGGTGCGGTTCTTGACCGGATTACGCGTGTCCAGTCGGAAATTGGTCATGCGCTTGGGGTCGCGGCCCCTGACGCGTTCCGCGCCTTGGCGGAATGGGCCAGGCAGGCCGGTCTGCCGGGGCTGGACGCGCAGGGCGTGACGGCCGCACACCGCGCCGAGGCGGCCCGCATGGCTGCAACGTCATCCTCGATGAAGGCCAACCCCGTCGCATTAAATGAAGACAGTTTGGCGCGGATCATGGAGGATGCGCGCTGACAGTTTGAAACCCGCGCAAGGCCAAGTATATCTGGCACAAACCGCAACCGCAGGAGCGCCTATGTCGAACCCCACCGCTGCCATGCTCGTGATTGGCGATGAAATCCTTTCGGGCCGCACCCGCGATGCAAATATGCATTACCTTGCGGGAGAGTTGGCGAGGGTCGGCATCGACCTTGAAGAGGTGCGAATCGTATCCGACAAAGCCCCGCGCATCGTCGCGGCGCTGAATGCGCTGCGCGCCGACTATGACCATGTTTTCACCTCTGGCGGGATTGGCCCTACACATGACGACATCACCGCAGATGCCGTGGCAGAGGCGTTTGGGGTCGGCATTGACGTGCGCGACGATGCCCGCGCCATTCTGGCCGCGCATTACCAGCGCACAGGGCTAGAGTTGAACGCCGCCCGCCTGCGCATGGCGCGCATCCCCGATAGCGCGGCGCTGATCGACAACCCGGTGTCATCGGCCCCCGGTTTTACGCTTGGCAATGTCCATGTCATGGCTGGCGTGCCTGCGGTGTTTCAGGCGATGGTCGCGTCTGTTCTGCCGTTGTTGCAAGGCGGCGCGGCGCTTTACAGCCAGACTTTGTGCATCCACCGGGGCGAAGGCGAAATCGCAAGCGCATTGTCCGATCTGGCAAAAGCGCACCCGGATGTGTCCATCGGCAGCTATCCGTTCCAGCGTGACGGCGCTTTTGCTGTGAACGTGGTGGTGCGCGGCGCTGACAAGGCAGTGGTCGATGCTGTGATGGTCGCATTATGCGCCCACTTCCCTGAAATTGCCGCATGATCGGGGCTGAGGCCTGCTTGGCTGCGCTTTCGGCGACATGGCCAGCGGCGCGGGCATGGTCGCAAGATGGCTGGACGATTCGCGATGGCGCGGGTGGTGGCAAGCGGGCCTCTGCCGCCAGCGCCGAAACCGGTGCGCGTGCGGCTGACCTTGCGGGTCTGATGCCCGGTGGCGCCTTGGCCATGCTGCGCCCCGGTCAAGATGCGCTAGAGTCCGACCTTGCCGCGCTTGGCTATAGCGTGGTTGATCCGACGCTGATCTACGCTGCGCCGGTGGCCGACCTCGCCCAGAAACCGCCGCATGTCAGCCTGTTCGACATCTGGCCGCCCTTGGCGATCATGCGCGAAATCTGGGCTGATGGCGATATCGGCCCTGCACGTCTGGCCGTTATGGACCGTGTGACAGGCCCGAAAACTGGCCTGATTGCGCGCCTGTCGGACCGCGCCGTAGGCTGCGGGTTCTGCGCCATCCACGACGGGATCGCGATGTTGCACGCGGTCGAAATCGCGCCTGCCTATCGCCGCCAAGGGGCCGCGCGCACAATGCTGCATGGCGCCGCATATTGGGCGCAGGGGCAGGGCGCAGACTGGCTGGCGCTTGCGGTGACAGAGGCCAACACTCCGGCGCGCGCGCTGTATGAGGCGGCGGGAATGCAGGTGGTCACGCGCTATCACTATCGGTATTTGGCAAGGTGATGAACAGACCGTGACCCAGCCCGACAAGGACAATGACCCAAGGCTGGTTCGACCGCGCAGCGGCTTGCTGCATATTGTGGACGCTGCGGGCTATTCCATGGCTGGGCTGCGCCGGCTGTGGGGCGAAACGGCTGCAAGGCTAGAGATTGGCGGCGCGGGCGTTGTCGCCGTGGTGTTCGCCGTGAAAGGGGCAGAGCCATGGCATTGGCTGCTCGCCGGGCTCCTGTTCGCGCTGGTGCGGGCGACAGAGGCGATCAATACCGCGCTGGAAGACCTCGCCGATCATTTGTCGCCCGAATGGTCGCAGATGGCCAAGAATGTCAAAGACCTTGGATCGCTTGCTGTTGGGCTTATGCTGCTTGCAACCGGCGGTTTCGTGGCGACGGTTTTGTTGGGTGTGGTGTAAATACAATTCCCATAAGCCACCGTATCCGTTAGTGTTTGGTTAAAATTTAGCCATGGAGCGGATATGCGTTTTTTCAAGACACTCGCGATTGCGGCAACACTGGTGGCCGGTCAGGCCCAGTCGCAAAGCTGCGGCGGCGATTTCGGCGGATTTGTCGGCGGGTTGAAAAGCGAAGCTGTTAGCATGGGCTATGACCGCGGGCTGGTCGACCGGTTCTTTGCCAATGTCCAGCGCGATCAAGCTGTCATTAACGCCGACCGGCGGCAGGGGATTTTCCAACGGCCGTTTCTAGATTTTTCGCGCGCGCTGATTTCGCAGAACCGGCTGAACAACGGCATCCGCAATTATGACCGCTATCGGTCCATCTTTGACGCGGCGCAGCGTCAGTTCGGCGTGAGCCCCGGTATCCTGCTGTCCTTCTGGGCGTTCGAGACCGATTTCGGTGCCGTGCAGGGCGATTTCAACACAGTGAACGCGCTGGTCACGCTGGCGCATGATTGTCGCCGCCCGGACTTGTTCCGCCCGCAGGTTTTCGCCGCGCTGGAAATGCATCGCCGGGGCGATCTGGACCCCCGCACCATGACCGGCGCCTGGGCGGGTGAAATCGGGATGGTGCAGAAACTGCCCTCCGACATCATCAACCATGCGGTGGATGGTGATGGCGATGGACAGATCACGCTGAAAACATCGCAGGCGGATTCGATCATGTCGGGCGCGTCCATGTTGCAAGCCAAGGGCTGGCGCGCGAATGAGCCGTGGATGCACGAGGTCGCACTGCCGCAAGGGCTGGATCTGACCCAAACCGGCCTGCGCACCCGGATGAGCGTGTCCGACTGGCAGAACATTGGCATCCGGCCCACCCATGGCAGCCTGCCTTCGGGCGATTTACAAGCCTCTGTCATTGTGCCGCAAGGTCATCGTGGCCCGGCTTTCATGGTGTTCGACAATTTCGTGACTCTGTTCGAGTGGAACCAGAGCTTTATCTATGTCACGACCGCTGCGTATTTCGCAACGCGGCTGACAGGGGCACCGGTTTATCAGGCGGGCAACCCGGAACAGGGGCTGAACCAAGATCAAATGCGCGATTTGCAAACCAGACTTGCGGCGCGCGGTTTTGATGTGGGCGAGGTAGACGGCATTCTGGGCGCGAATACCCGCGCCGCCGTGCAGGACGTGCAAGAACAGCTTGGCCTTCCCGCCGATGGCTGGCCCACCCCGGCCTTGTTGCGCGCGCTTTAATCCTCTGGGCGTAGCCAATAGCTATGATCGCCGGGCGTTGCTTGGGTCAAGTGTTTGATCTGAGCGCCGCGCAACTGCGGGGTTTGCTGCAACACCCTGCGGAGACGGTGCAGGGCAAGCGGTTTATTCAAGAGCAGAACGCCGGCAGTCTCGGCTTGCTGTGCCAAGGCCGGACCATGATCGGCAGTCACCAGAATCGCGGGGATCTCACCATGCCCACTGCGTAGGACTTCGATGGCCTCTAGCCCGGTTGCGCCACCGTCCAGTTGGTGGTCCGCCATGATAACATCGGGCGCAAGGCCAAGCTCTGCGATCTGCACGTGCGCGTCAGCAAGAGAGGCGGCCTCTATCGGGCTTGCGCCCCAATCCTCTAGTTTTCCCATCAAGGCGCGGCGGCTTGTTGCATCATTCTCGATCACCAGAACCAGCATGTCCGACAGTAAACCGGGCTGGGTTTCGGGGGCTGGGCGCTGCGGCGGTAGCGCGACCGGGTCCGGGGCAAGCGGGACGCGCAGGGAAAAAACGGTGCCGTGGCCATGCCGAGAGCGTAGCGACAGCGGATGCTCCAGCAAGGCGCAAGCCTGTTCGACAATCGCCAACCCAAGCCCCATGCCGGTTTCGGCATTCGGGTTCAGCCGGGTGAATTCCTTGAAAATCTCGGCCTGCTTGTCTGGCGGAATGCCCGGCCCTGTATCCAACACCTCTAGCCGCAGGTTTGGGCCGCAGCGCCGCGCGCCAAGCAGCACGCGCCCGCGCTCCGTATACCGCAGGGCATTGGACACAAGGTTCTGCAAGATGCGCTTAAGATAAACCGGATCGCTCTGCACGTTCAGCGCGCAGGGCATGACAACCAAGTCCAAACCGCGCCGGTCAGCCATCGGTTGGAATTCGTCCCGCAACCGCGCAAAGAGCGGTCCAAGAGGCACAGTATCGACCCGCGCGCGCGCCGCACCGATGTCGAATTTCGACAAGTCCAGCAATGCGCCCAGAATATCCTCGACGCTGGTGAAAGCACTTTGCACGCGGTCGATCAGCCGGGTCTGCGCCGGCGTATTCTCTAGCACGGCGAGCGACGACAGGAACAGCTTGGCCGCGTTCAGCGGTTGCAGCAGGTCATGGCTGGCACTGGCCACGAAGCGCGATTTGCTGGCATTCGCCCGTTCCGCCGCATCGCGGGCGGCGACCAGCTCAACCGTGCGCGCTTGCACGCGGGCTTCAAGCGTTTCATTCAGCCGGTGCATTTCGGCAATGGCGCGACGTTCGGTCGTAAGGTCATTGAAGGAAATCACGAACCCGCGGTCGGGCATGGCCTGTGCCGACAGGTGCAGCTCTGTCCCGTCTTCTTGCACGATATCCAGCGCCAATGGGGGGCGGAACGCCGGGCCATTCACCCAATCGGTCAAAAGCTGCCGGATATTGCCGCGTCCCAGTTGGCGGCGGCGCATCAGGTCATTCAAAACTTGGGCGAAGGGCGTGCCGCTGGCCAGAAGCGCGCTGGGCGGGGCGAAAACCTCGCGCAAGCGACGGTTCCAACCCGCAAGCCGGGCTTTTGCATCAAAGATCAGCACGGCCTGGTCAATATGGTCGAGCGTGGCGCGCACCATCTGCGCCTGTTCGTCCAGCAGCTTTTCGCGTTCCAGCCGTCCGGTGCGCACCATGGCGGTCACATCTGTCTGGATCACGGCGGTTCCGCCCGAAATCATCCGCTGTTCGCTGACCTGCAACCAGTGATCGCCGGTAAGTGGGACGGTGAAGTTGACATTGCGGCGGGTGTGGCTTTGCAGGCGCTTCAGTGACCACTCACGCCGCTCGGTTGCCGTTGTCAGGTCGAGTTCGGGGCTCTCCGATACTATGCGCACATAGTCGCGGAACGGCAATCCGGCGGAAAGCTGTGCGCGTATGTCAGGCAGCGCGGCACAGAACTGACTGTTCCAGAGTGTCAGGCAGTCGCGGGCATCGAACATGGCGAAGCCTTCGCCCATGGCTTCCAGCGCATCAACCAAGCTGTTACGCGCGCTGACCGCATCGCGTTCAGCCTGCGACAGGCGGGCATGCGTCATCCGCAATTTGTCCAGCGTTTCGGCAAGGTCACGGGTGCGGGCGCGGACCTGCTGTTCCAATGCCACGACATGCGACAACTGGCCCATTGGACGACTTGGCATCTGCCCGCGTTCGGCGCGGTCCATCAGCGCGGCCAGAATAGCGCGCAAGCGGGCATTCTGTTCGGCCATCGGCAGGGCGGGATCGACCAAATCTTCCAGCATCAGTCCCCCCCGCAGGTGGCCAGATCGTCACTTGAATTGGGCGGGTAAAAGGCGAGGCCCGTAAAGGTCTGGTTAACATGCACCATGTTGAACTGTTCGCCATAGGTGTTGAACCCGGTGACACCGTGGCGGTCCAGCACCTCTGAAACTGCGCGTGCCGTCTGGGTGTTCTCGGCTTCCAACCGGCGCAGAATACAGTCGCAGGCCAGAATGTCGGGCGCGGCCCTCCCCACGCGTAGCCCGTTCAGGGCGCGGTCCAGATGCGCCACAAGGTCTGTGCTCTGCGCTAACCGCAGCACAAGCCCGCGTTCGATAGCCGAGAAGAAACGCAAGGTGCCATCCGGTTCGACACGCTGTATGGCCAGCACATGATGTGTATCGCCAACTTTCGATACGACCGGGTTCGCGGCGAAAATGAAAGGCGAAAGCTGGCTGGGGTCTTTTCCCAAGATGCGGGCATATTCCGGTCCGGCCGGCATCCCGTTGATCTCGATCACCAGTCTTTGTGCCGGATCTGCTTGCGTCACAACCATACGCTGGGCGGTCGGTTCCAGATGGTCGAAGCGGAAGGCTGTCACTGTGCAGGGTGTGCGCAACACGGCCAGCACGGCGGCATCGGTGCGAAAGCGGCGCTCTACCAGCACGAAGGTCTGGCCAAAGCGCAACCCGTCCCCCGCCGAGCCGCCGACAAGCGGGCTTTGCCCAAGTGCTTCGGACAAGGTCCAGACAAGCTGGTCTTCCATCAGGGACAACCCATCGGTCAGAAGGAACGCGACTTCGGTCGCCCAATCGGCGGTCGAGAATGTCAGCCCGGCACGCAGATCAAACGCCATGGCGCGGGCGCGTTCGGGGTCGAAGTTGCGCAGGGATGCAACATACCCCACCGCCACACGGAACAGGTTGCGCGGCAGGCCAAGTGCGGTGATGCTATGATCCAGATAGCCGCCTTTGCCGATTTCGCCTGCGGTGGTACAGCCCATCACCTGAACAGAGTCCGGCAATACGGCCAGTGCCTGTTCAATCCGCGGCAGGTCGTGTCCATCGCCCACGAACAGCACCACAAGCGCCAGATCGGCGGGGTCAAGCCCCGTCAACACCTCTGCAATCGCTGCGCCGGTATCCGTCGTGGTGGATTGCGCGCGGCGCATGTTGCCCAGTTGTGTCATGTGCGCCGCCCCCCTGCTTCGGCCCGCGCAAGCCTACGTCAAAGGCCGCGCAAGGCAAGCCCGCAGCTACTTGCGCAGGATTTCGACAAAGCTGGCGGAATTGGCGATCCGCACCGCTTGCGTGCGGCTTTGCGCGCCCAGTTTGCGCAGAATCGCGGTGACATGCGCCTTGACCGTGGTTTCGGTGATCGACAATTCAAAGGCGATTTGCTTGTTCAGGTGGCCTTCGCAGACCAGCGACAGGATGCGCGCCTGCTGCGGGGTCAGGTCCGAAAGCCGGTCTATGACGCTTCGCTCGGCAGTCTCTGGCGCGGTCGCGCTGGGCGCGGTGTAGCCCTCTGGCTTATAGGTGCCACCCTGTAGCGCGGTGGCGATGGCGGTGACAAAGGCATCTCGCGGGCTATGCTTGGGCACGAAACCGGCTGCACCCGCATGCATGACGGCGGCAATAATGCGGTCATCCGACATTGACGAGACGACGACCACCGGCACGCCGGGCGCCATGTTGCGCAGGCGCGTCAACCCGTCCAGCCCGGCGACATCGGGCAGGTTCAGATCCAGCACTATGGCATCTGCCATCGGCCCGGTGCGCAGGGCGGCCAAGCCTGCCTCTAGTGTCGAGGCGGTGGCAACCCGTGGCAAGCCAAGCGACTCCGACAGTGTCATCTGTAACGCTTCGCAAAACAGCGGATGGTCGTCGATGACAAGGATCATCCCGCTGCCCTGCTGTGTCAAATGTCCAACGGTAATCATGTCGGTGCGCATGGTATCGCCGAACCTCCTATAGGCAAGCATCATATGCGATCGCCCAGGTTTTCGCGCCCCCTCCTATCGTCGTAGTCCCGGCAAAGTGGTGCGTGCATCTTTGGGGCCTTGGCGAGCGTGGCAGTGGTTGACCGCGCCCAGCCATACGATATTGTGAATTTTGAAGTGTAGGCTACCTGCGGGCCGGGTCGTCGGCAATGTGGCTCAGACCAGCGCCAAGCACAGCAGGACAAAGATGACAGATATTTCGCGCCGCGCTCTCATGGCCACAGGATCGGCTTTTCTGCTGGCAGGCTGTGCCGTCGCGCGTGATTCCGCCCGCAAATCAGAGATTGTTGCGGGGGCTGATACCGGCGACGGAACCTCGGATGCCGATTTCGCCTTGGTTGATGTCACGGATGATACCTTGGATAAGATCGCGGGGTGGCCGGTGATCGACCCACGACCGCCGCGTCGTTGGCCGAACCGTGGCGGCGGTATCACCAGCCAGAAGATTGCGCCGGGGGACCGGTTGTCAGTGCGTGTCTGGACCGCAGAGGAAGCATCGCTCATCACCAGCGCGGGCGAGCGTTATGCCGATATTCCCGATCTGGCTGTCTCTCCGTCCGGGCATATCGTTTTGCCTTATGTCGAAGAGATCCATGTCGCGGGGCTGGCGCCAGAGGTGGCGCGCGTGCGGGTTCAAGAGCGGTTGAGCACGGTCATCCCTTCGGCTCAGGTGCAGCTAACGTCAAACACCGGCAGGCGAAATTCCGTCGATATGCTGGATGGCGTCCGCAAGCCCGGCACATTTCCTTTGGCCGAGCGGAACCTGACGGTGTTGAACCTTGTGAGTGCGGCGGGCGGCGTGGCGGACAGCCCCGGCAATCCGCAGATCATGATGACGCGCGGTGGCACGGTCTACCGAATGCCATATGAGGAGGTGCTGGAAGCCCCGGAACTGGATGTTGCCCTGCATGGCGGCGACCGGGTCGTGATCCGGCCAGATGAGCGCAGCTTTACCTCGCTTGGGGCAACGGGCGGGCAGCGGGTGTTCCCGTTCCCCTCCGAGGACCTGAGCGCTTTGCGCGCGGTATCTGTCATCGGCGGTATTGCCGATAACCGGGCCGATCCGCGCGGGCTGTTGGTCTTGCGGCGGTATCCTGCCGGAACTGCTACGCTCAGGGATGGGCCGCCGCGCGACAAGGTTGTCTTCAGCTTTGACCTGACCCGCGCAGAGCGCTTGTTCGCTGCCGACCAGTTCCTGTTGCAGGATGGCGACGTGGTGCTGGCGACCATGGCCACAGGCACAACACTGCAACGGGCATTGGGCCTGTTCGGTGGCGCCTTGAATGTCGGGCGTGCGCTGCGCGCGGATTGACGCGGTGCCGGTCTGCTTCTTAGGGCGGCGGTGCGAACCCGGCCTGCGCCATCAGTTCATTTGACCGGGTTTCGACGACATCTTCCAGCGTTTTCATGAAATCGCGCTGATCCATGCCTGCGGGAATGGGCGGCAAAAACTCCACCACGGCGGTGCCGGGTTTGCGATACATGCTACGCTTGGGCCAGAACAGCCCCACATTCGTGGCCACAGGCACGCAAGGGTGGCCCAACTGAGCATACAAAAGCGCAGAGCCGATCTTGTAGGGCTTGCTGTCACCCGGCGCGACGCGAGTGCCTTGCGGATAGATGATGATCTGCCCGGCCTCTTCGCGCCCTTGCTCGACGCGGGCCAGCATGTCGCGGATCGCAGCACCCCGCTTGCCGCGATCAATAGGTACGCAGCCCAGTCGCATGGCATACCAACCAAGGAAAGGCGCGTTCTTTAGCTGTTTCTTCATAATGAAACGCGGATTCGGAAGCGCGCCAAAAATAAGGATGATATCGAAAAAGCTCTGGTGTTTCGCGGCGACAAGGGCACCCCCTTGCGGAATTTCACCGCGAATTTCGGCATGCAGGCCGATCATCCAGCTTGCTGTCCAGCGCACATAGCGGCAATAGGTGTAGCAGGCCTGTAGCGCCATGTTGCGGCTGAACATGGCGAAGGGCGCAAAGCCCAACGCTATGACGGCCATGGCCAGATACATCTGGCCGATGAATAGAGCCGAACGGATATATTGCACCGCGTTCCGCATTCAGGTCACTCCTCGTAAAACGGCAAAGGCCGTTGCCATCGCCGCTGCCCAAGCCACTAAGGCAGCTAGAACCGGAACTGCCAAGGGCGCAATCCAGCTTAACCCTTGAAACCCCAAACCGTTTGTCGCGTCCGGACCAAGGCTTGGCAAGCCAATTACCGACAGCATGCCAAGAGCGGTCCCGAGGGTCGCGCCCAAGGCCGCCCGGCGCGTCATCCGGCGCACAAAGGCATGAGCGATGAAGCGGTCGCGCGCGCCCACCAATCGAAGCACCCGGATAACCTGCGCATTAGAGGCAAGCGCCGCACTTGCCGCAAGCGCAATGATCGCGCCCGTGACACCGCCGATCAGGGCCAAGGCCAACATTGACAGCGCGCGCAACCGAGACGCCGCGTCGATCAACGGGCGCCGCCATTGCGTGTGGTCATCGTAGATCGCGCTGGGGGCTTCGGCACTTAGCCGCAGCCGCAAACCTTGGCGGTCCGGCCCTTCAGGGGTTTCGAACACTTCAAGCATACGCGGCAGGGGCAGAGCATCTAGCGGAAGGTCCGGGCCAAGCCAGACCGCCAGCAAATCTGCTTGCTCTTGCGCCGACATGACGCGGGCCTCGTCAATTCCGGGGGTCGTGCGCAACACTTCCAACGTGGCGTTTGTCTGCGCATCCAGTTCAGCAGGTGGCGCGGAAATCCGCACAGTGGCGCTTTGCGCCAGCGCCGCCGTCCAGTTATCCGCAAGGCGCTCTGCCGAGACAGATAGCGCCAGCGCGAAGACCGCCAGATAGGCCATCGCGGCGGCTCCCAGCCAGACCAACCACGCGCCATGCCCGCTGCGCGGAACGATTTGGTCCGAGATCGCACTCATAGGTCTGACCCCGCGCTCTGCAATTTGCGCCCGGCAATGCGCAGCACTCTGGCCGCGACCTGCGATTTCGCGGTGCGGATCAGGTTCATGTCGTGGGTTGCGATCAAAACGGCGGTGCCCATCCGGTTCAGCTCAACCATCAGTGACAGCAGCCGTTGCGACATGTCCCAATCAAGGTTGCCCGTGGGTTCATCTGCCAGCAGCACGCGCGGGGCCGCGATCACGGCACGCGCAAGGGCTGCGCGCTGACGCTCGCCTCCAGAGAGCGTGGGCGGCAGCGCATCGGCCTGCGCTTTCAGGCCGACCCAGTTCAGCAGGTCATCAACATCGCGGTCGGATACGGCGCGCCCCGTTGCGCTTAGCGGAAGCGCCACGTTGCTGCGAATGTCCAGATGGTCCAGAAACTGGCAATCTTGGTGGACGACCCCGATGGAATTGCGCATCTCAGCCAAAGCGTCGCGCGACATTTGGCGCAGGCTGGTGCCTTGTAGTGTGACCGTGCCGCGGCTGGGGAGCAATTCGCCGTAGCACAGCTTCAGGAAGGTGCTTTTGCCGGCACCGGATGGCCCGGTCAGGAAATGAAAACTGCCCGGTTCCAAGGCAATTGTCACGCCTTCGAACAGCGCTCCGCCGCCGTAATCATGTGCGACGTCCTGAAATTCAATCATGGGTAATGCCGAAATATGTGACCTGAATTCGGGGCTTGGCGGCGTGCGGACAAAAAACATTAATCCTTGTTGGAAGGTGCTGGTAGGCTTGCTACAACATATAGAGTAACGCGCCAATGGAAGATATGGCGTCGAGGTGGAGTGACTATGCGTCTTGTATGCCCGAATTGTTCCGCTCAGTATGAGGTAGACGCCAGTTTACTTCCCTCGGAAGGGACAGAGGTTCAATGCTCTGCCTGTAGCACAGTCTGGTTTCAGGACGGTGCGACAGGGCAGAAAGCGCCCTCTGAACCCGCAAAACGGTCTGGGCCTGCGTCGCGCCCGGCACCAGCGCCGCCAGAACCTTCGGTAGAAAACCGCCCAAACCGCCCCGCGCGGTCCGAAGCAGGCCCGGCACGAAGACCTGACAAGGTGGCTCCTGCGGTCGCGGACCCAACGGAATCGCGCGCCAGTTCCACGCGGCCCGCGGCGTCGGCCCTGGACCCGGCGCCGGGTGAGCCTCCCTCAGGCGCGCGGCCATTGGACCCGTCTGTTGCAGAGGTGCTGCGTAAGGAGGCCGAGTTCGAGGCGAAACAACGCGCAAAAGAGACATCTCCGCTGGAAACGCAAGAAGAGCTTGGGCTGTTCGGTCCCGTTGCATCCGTTGATGATGCGCCGCATCCGCGCGGCGGTGCGTCCCGCCTGCCCGATATTGAGGATATCAGTTCCACGCTAGAGCCGATTGACAGCGGACGGGGCGGTCAATCCGGCCTGCCGCTGACAGAAGCCGCACGCAAACGCAGTTTCCTGGGCGGTCTGATCCTGCCGGTTGGTTTGGCGGGTGCTTTGACCGCGCTTTACATGGCCGCGCCGATGCTGGGGCAGCTTGTGCCCGCCGTTGAGGGCCCGCTTGCGGCCTATGTCGCGCTGGTCGACGAGGCACGACTGGGGGTTGCCGGATTGCTCGGGATGACGCCGTGATCGGCTGCGCCTGACCGCTAGAGAGGCCAGACCACCAGTGGCAGAGGCATATTTAGCCCGATGATCATCGCACAGGCTAAAAATGGCGAAGATTAGCTTACGGCCCTGTGATATGGCTGCTCCCGATCAGTCAGTTTCCGCCAAACAAAGAGCCCAGAATCCCGCGAATCGCGTCGTCCAGCGGTGCGGCGCGCGGTGCGGTTTGTGTCGGCGGGCGTGCAGTATTGATTTGCGACCGTTCCGGCGCGACCATTGGCAGCGGGCGCGCTGGCATATCCTCATGGATGCGGATCATGGTTTCGTGCCAGATCTCTGCGGGCAGACCGCCACCAGTCACGCCGGCCAACGGTGCGTTGTCGTCATTGCCCATCCAAACACCGGCAACATAATCTGCGGTGAACCCGATGAACCAAGCATCGCGCGCGGCTTGCGTTGTCCCGGTTTTCCCGGCGGCTTCCCGGTTCGGCAGTTTGGCGCGCCGTCCGGTGCCGTCTTCCAGAACGCGGCTCATCATCCATGTCAGCATCTGGGCGGAACGCTCCGAGATGACGCGCTCGCCAATCCCGGTGGAAACGCCGAAGAGCGGCGTTGAGTCGCCCAACAACTGCAATGCTTCGATGCCGTAGGGGCGCACTGCGCTGCCGCCGTTCAGAATACCGGCATAGGCGGCGGTCATTTGCAGCAGATTGGATTCCGACGCCCCAAGCGCCAGCGCCGGGCCTTCGGCCAATTCGCTGCGCAGGCCAAAGGCATTGGCCACCTCGCGCACCCTGTCACGCCCCATGGCTTCGGAAATCCGCACCGCCGGCGTGTTGAGGGATTCTGACATGGCTTCGGAAATGGTAACAAAGCCCCGGAATTCGCCGTCGTAATTGCGCGGCGACCACGGGCCAGAGCCGGGAGTGTTGATTGTGAGTGGCGCATCCTCGACAATGTCGAAAGGTTGGAACCCGTTTTCCAAAGCCGCTGCGAATAGGAACGGTTTGAATGCGGACCCGGTTTGCCGCACCGCTTGAACCGCGCGGTTAAAGCCCCCGGTCTGAGTCCCTCTGCCACCGATCATCGCGCGCACCGCGCCATCGGCAGACATGACAACAACTGCAACCTCGGCCTGCGAACCGCCGCGCACTTTCTCGGCATAGACCTTTTCGACAGCCGCTTCGGTTGCCGCCTGCAAGCGCGGGTCGAACGTGGTCCGCATGATGACATCTTCGGTGGTTTCGCGTGCAAGGTAGGTTGGCGCGTCCTGCATCAGCCAATCGGCAAAGGCGATGCCTTGCTGTTCTTCGGCGCTTTGCGACAAGGTCGCAGGATGCGCGCGGGCCTCGGCATATTCAAACTCGTCCAGATAGCCCTGATCATACATCAGTTCGACCACCACGGCGGCGCGTTCCTGCGCGCGTTGCAGGTTTCGGGTGGGGGCGTAATAGGATGGCGCGACCAGAAGACCGGCCAGCATCGCGCTTTCGGCGGGGCCGACTTGGTTTGCGGAGCGTGCGAAATACCTTTGCGCCGCCGCTTCGAACCCGCGCGCACCCGCGCCCAAAAAGGCACGGTTCATGTAGATGGTCAGAATGTCGTTCTTGGAAAATTTGGCTTCCAACGCGAAAGCATAAGGCAATTCCTTTATTTTGCGCCATAGCGTGCCACGGCGGCATTCGGCCTCGTAACTTGCCTCGGAGTCCCAGACGGTCGGGTCATAGGACACGCCCAAGCAAAGCAGTTTCGCCACCTGTTGTGTGATGGTGGATCCGCCCGCCCCTGAAAATGCGCCGCGCCCTCTGGTCAGGTTCGAACGGATCGCCCCTGCAATGCCGCGTGGCGAAACCCCCAGATGGCGGTAGAAACGTCGATCCTCGGTCGCGACAATCGCATTTTTCAGGTGTGGGCTGACATCGCTTGCGGTAATCACCCCTCCGAAGGTTTCGCCCCGCCTCGCGAAGACCTCGCCTTGCTTGTCGATCATGGTGACAGAGCCTCGGGCGCGATTGTCCAGCATTTCGGCGAGCGGTGGGAGCGTTGTGTAGAAATAGAATGTGGCCAGTCCCAGGATGAGCAGGACAATGGCCATGCCGCGCCAGGCCACACCCCATGTCAGCCGCCAGATCAGCGCCAGCGCCGACCTGAAAAACCTTGAGATCGGGTTGCCGCCCTTCGGTGTTCGAAGGGCGGCGGACTTGCGGGGCGCAGATTTGCGCGATGACGTTTTGGAGCCGACCGTAGCGCGGCGCGGTGCTGCAAGTTTTTTCCGGGGGGGGCGGGCGCTGCTCATGTGTAACTATGCCTGTTTGCCGAAAACCGGCACAAATGGAATTGTCGTGTTGTGCCATGTGCCGTGCCGGTTTTCCACCACCTTCGGTACGACATCGCGGAACTGTGCCAAGAACGACTCGGCAGTTTTGCCTGAGTGAATTTTGCAATTTGGGCGCTGCGATCAGCGCCTCCCATCCCAAAATAGCCTAAAAAATATGCAATGATGCAATTTTGTGCACTCTTTTTCGAAATCTGCTGCATTGCAGCGTTGGAAACTGCCCCGAATGTTGAGCCACCCCGCGCTTCATCTTCTTTTGACGGGGTGAGGCCGCGTTTTGGCCGACAACGTGGATGAAAGGGGATGACACCGTGAAGTATATCATTGCGGCGATAAAACCGTTCAAGCTGGAAGAGGTGCGCGAAGCGCTGACCTCTATCGGCGTGCGCGGCATGATGGTGACCGAAATCAAGGGGTTCGGTGCGCAATCCGGGCATACCGAAATTTATCGTGGCGCAGAATACGCCGTGAATTTCGTGCCGAAACTGAAACTGGAAATCGGCGTCAGCGACGCGATGGCCGACCAGGTGGTCGAAACACTCCAGAAAACCGCGAAAACCGACAAGATCGGCGATGGCAAGATTTTCGTGTTGGATCTTGCCTCTGCGACCCGCGTGCGCACGGGCGAAGCCGGTGATGATGCCCTCTGATCTCGTCGACATGATCTCGTGGACTTAGTTCGAAAAGGACAATAGCTGATGCAACTCAAGAAACTCCTTCCCATTGTGGCCGCGGCGGCGCTCTTGCCCAGCCTCGGCCTTGCGCAGGATGAAGCGCTAAGCGCTGACCGCGTGAATTCCGAAATGGTCTTCATCATGAACACATTGCTGTTCTTGATGGGTGGCTTCCTCGTCTTCTTCATGGCCGCGGGCTTTACCATGCTGGAAGCCGGGCTTGTCCGATCAAAGAATGCGACCATGCAATTGGTGAAAAACGTGGCCTTGTTTTCGCTGGCGTCGGTCGCCTATTTCGTCGTGGGCTTTAACCTGATGTATCCAGGTGATGGCTGGATCATCGAAGGCTGGATGGGCGGCTTCTCGATGACCGAACTGGAACCCGTGGGCGTCGGCTACGACGATCTGGTTGACGTATCCTATGCGTCGGTCGGGTCCGACTTCATCTTCCAGTTGATGTTCTGTGCTGCAACCGCATCGATCGTTTCGGGTGCTGTCGCGGAGCGTATCAAGCTGTGGCCGTTCCTTGCGTTTGTTGTCATCCTGACCGGCATCATCTACCCGATCCAGGCAAGCTGGAGCTGGGGCGGCGGCTTCCTGTCCGAAGCTGGCTTCTCTGATTTCGCTGGCTCGTCCATCGTCCACGGTGCAGGTGGCTGGGCTGCCTTGGCAGGTGTTTTGATCCTGGGTTCGCGGGCTGGCAAATACGGCAAAGACGGTCGTGTTAATGTCATGCCCGGATCGAACTTGCCGCTGGCTACGCTTGGCATGTTCATCCTGTGGCTGGGTTGGTTCGGCTTTAACGGCGGCTCGCAGCTTGCTATGGGCACCGTCAGCGACATCGCAGATGTCAGCCGCATCTTTGCCAACACCAACACGGCCGCTGCCGGTGGCGCGATCGCCGCACTGATCCTGACGCAGGTTCTGTACAAGAAGGTCGATCTGACCATGGTGCTGAACGGCGCGCTGGCTGGCCTTGTTTCGATCACGGCAGAACCGCTTGCTCCGGGCCTTGGTCTGGCAACCCTGATCGGTGCTGTCGGTGGTGTGATCGTGGTCTTCACCGTTCCGATGTTGGACAAGATGAAGATTGACGATGTTGTCGGTGCAATCCCTGTTCACCTGTTCGCGGGTATCTGGGGCACGCTGGCTGTGGTTCTGTCGAACAGCGACGCATCCATCGGCGCACAGATCTACGGGATTGTCGCAATCGGTGCCTTCATGTTCGTTGTCTCTGGCATCTTCTGGTTTATCCTGAAGGCCGTCATGGGAATTCGCGTCAGCGACGAAGACCAGATCACAGGCCTGGATACCTCGGAACTGGGCATGGAAGCCTATCCGGAATTCAGCAACCGCTGATCTGCACATCCTGCAAATGGCAAAGGCCCGGTCACAAGACCGGGCCTTTTGCGTTGCAAATGGTGTGTGAACAAGTGCGTAACGCGGCCAGCGAAAAAAGGGAAATGGTGGGCGATAACGGATTTGAACCGCTGACATCTTCGATGTGAACGAAGCGCTCTACCGCTGAGCTAATCGCCCCACGCTCGGCCTGATAGCGCCGCCGCTTGGGCAGCGCAAGCCTTTTTCGCCGGATCGCGCGCCCCCCGATAGCAAGCTGTCATCGGGGGGCGCGCTTATTCAGTGTGCGGGGCGTGCCGCCGTGTCTTCCGGCTTTGGGGCCATGCGGGCAAGGCGCGCAGCCTCATCCGCCTCTGCGTCCCATTCCACCGGCGCCGGCGCGACCGTCAGGGCATGTTTCAGCACCTCGCGGACATTTGCGACGGGGATGATGGTCAGACCCTCTTTCACGTTATCCGGAATTTCCGGCAGGTCCTTGGCGTTTTCCTGTGGGATCAGCACCGTGTCGATGCCGCCACGCAGGGCCGCCAGCAGCTTTTCTTTCAAACCGCCAATGGCCAGAACATTGCCGCGCAGCGTAACTTCGCCCGTCATGGCGACATTCTTGCGCACCGGAATTTGGGTCAGCACCGACACGATAGACGTAACCATGCCCACCCCGGCACTTGGGCCATCCTTGGGCGTGGCGCCTTCGGGAACGTGAACGTGGATGTCCCACGCATCGAAACGCGGCGGTTTAACACCGATTTCGGGCGCGATGGAGCGCACGAAAGAGCTTGCTGCGTCGATGGATTCCTTCATCACATCGCCCAGCTTACCCGTCGTTTTCATCCGGCCCTTGCCAGCCAAGCGCAGCGCTTCGATCTGCAACAACTCGCCGCCGACCTGTGTCCAGGCCAGACCTGTGACAACGCCGATCTGGTCCTCTTTCTCGGCAGAGCCAAAGCGGAAGCGCGGAACGCCCAGGAACTCTTCCAGGTTGTCGCGTGCGACGATGACCTTGTCGGTTTCCTTTTTCACGATCTTGGTCACCGCCTTGCGCGCGATCTTGTTCAACTCTCGCTCTAGGTTCCGCACCCCGGCCTCGCGGGTATACAGGCGGATGGTCTGCGTGATCGCGTTATCGGAAATCGTCAGCTCACCGCGCTTCAACCCGTGGTTCTTGAGCGATTTGGGGAGCAGGTGCGTGCGGGCGATTTCCAGCTTTTCGTCTTCGGTGTAGCCCGAAAGCGGGATCACTTCCATCCGGTCCAAAAGCGGTCCGGGCATGTTGTAGCTGTTGGCCGTGGTCAGGAACATGACGTTCGACAGGTCGTATTCCACTTCCAGATAGTGGTCCACAAATGTGCCATTCTGCTCAGGGTCCAGCACCTCCAGCATTGCGCTTGCCGGGTCGCCCCGGAAATCCTGCCCCATCTTGTCGATCTCATCGAGCAAGATAAGCGGATTGGTCGTTTTGGCCTTTTTCAGCGCCTGAATAATCTTGCCCGGCATGGACCCGATATAGGTGCGACGGTGGCCCCGGATTTCGGATTCGTCGCGCACGCCGCCCAAGCTGATGCGGATGAATTCACGCCCCGTGGCGCGTGCAACCGACCGCCCCAAGCTGGTTTTACCAACGCCGGGAGGGCCGACAAGGCACATGATCGGGCCTTTCAGCTTGGAGGAACGCGATTGAACCGCCAGATATTCGACGATCCGTTCCTTGACCTTATCCAAGCTGTAATGATCGGCATCCAACACTTCTTGGGCGCGGCCAAGGTCTTTCTTGACGCGGCTTTTCACACCCCATGGGATGGACAGCATCCAATCCAGATAGTTGCGCACAACGGTCGCTTCCGCGGACATGGGCGACATGTTTTTCAGCTTTTTCAGTTCTGCTTCGGCCTTTTCGCGCGCTTCCTTGGAGAATTTGGTCGCCGCGATCTTCGCTTCCAATTCGGCCAGTTCGTTCTGGCCCTCTTCGCCATCACCCAATTCCTTCTGAATGGCCTTCATCTGCTCATTCAGGTAATATTCGCGCTGCGTGCGCTCCATCTGGGTCTTGACGCGGGTCTTGATCTTGCGTTCGACCTGCAAGACAGACAATTCGCCCTGCATCTCGGCGTAAATCTCTTCCAGACGCGCATTCAGCGCGGTCATCTCCAGGATCGCCTGTTTCTTGTCGACATTTGAGCCCAAGTGCCCTGCGGCCAAATCGGCCAGCTTGGCCGCATCGGTCGTATCGGCAATGGCTGCCAGTGCCTCATCCGGAATATTCTTTCGGATCTTGGCGTAGCGCTCGAACTCATTCTGCACCGAACGCATCAGGGCGCGGATTTCATCATCGGTGCCTGCGGTATCGGGCATCTCTGCGACAAGTGCTTCGAAATAACCCTCTTCGCGGACAAATTCGGTAATGCGCACACGGTGCTGGCCTTCGACCAGCACCTTGACGGTGCCGTCCGGCAATTTCAGCAGTTGCAGCACGTTGGCCAGCACGCCCACGCGGTAGATATCGCCCGTTTCCGGGTCTTCCTGCGTGTGGTCGATCTGCGAGGCAAGCAGGATTTGCTTGTCATCATTCATCACAGTTTCCAGCGCACGCACGGATTTGTCGCGGCCTACGAACAGAGGCACGACCATATGCGGAAACACCACCATGTCACGCAGGGGCAAGACGGGATAGCTGCTCAATTCGGTCACGTTTATATCCTTTGGCTGGTCGGCGCGAGCACGCCGAACATGGCTAAATGTGGGCCGTAAGGGGCGCGAATTCAAGCAGTCCCCTTTGTTGGCGTTTAATACATTCAGGACAGACACGGAAAAAATGGTCTAAACGGGACATGACTTGGGCGTTCTATGGGCTGGGTGCGGGACAGGCCGAAATTGCAAAGGCAATGATCCGAAAAGGGGCCCCGGTGCTGACCGGGGCCCCATATCTCACCCGCGTGCCCTTCACGTCACGAGAGGATGGAAAGCCCGGTCGTCCTGACCAGATAAACCACCGTCGCCGATAACACGCTGCGAAACAAGCCATATAAAAGCTAAAAGTTTCGCGAGTCTGGCCGGATCAGCCGTAAACAGCCTCTTTGCCGAAATGCCTGGTCAGCAGGTAATAGATCACCGCGCGATACTTGTTGCGCTCGGACCGGCCATATTGCTCGATCACGGCATCAATCGCCTTGCCCAGTTCCGGCCCGTCCGCCAGCCCCAGTTTCTTGATAAGGAAATTCTTGCGCACGGTCTCCAACTCGTGGTCTTGCGACCCGGCGACGGTGCTGGCATCGGGGTTGTAGATGGACGGCCCGCAGCCGATCGTGACTTTGCGCAGCAGGTCCATATCTGGCGTGACCCCGCATTTGTCTTTCAGATCAGCGGCGTAGCGTTCAATCAATTCATCGCGACGTCCCATGTTTCGCTCCCTTCGTGGTTTCGCACTTTTTACCAAACAGCACCTCGCGGCGCTTAGGTCGAGTTTGCGCAACTCCGTGTGCTAAACCAAGGAAAAAGCGCAAAGCTGCGTCAGGCGGGTTTGCGGTGTTGCCCAGCCACATAGGTTTGCACCACGGCTCGATCATCGCCCATCACTTGCAGGGTGAACAATTCATCCGCCAGTCCGCGCGCGCGCTCCATGCGCTGCGCCATGGCGGGGGTGGCGCTTGCGTTCAGCACCACGAAATCGGCCTCTGTGCCGGGGTCCAGCGTGCCAATGCGGTCAGCTATTCCCAAGGCCACGGCATTGCCCCGCGTGATCCAGTGGAACGCGCGGTAGGGGTGCAGACGTTGTCCTTGCAATTGCAAGACCTTGTAGCCTTCGGCCAGCGTTTGCAGCAGCGAATAGCTGGTGCCGCCTCCGATGTCGGTTGCGATGGCATTGGTCAGCCCCGCGTTGCGCAGCTTGGCATCGTTGAACAGGCCGGACCCAAGAAACAGGTTGGAGGTAGGGCAGAACACGGGCTTTGCCCCCGCCTCTGCCAGTGCGCCGATTTCGCGGTCGCTTAGGTGGATGCTGTGGCCCAGCAGGCTATTGCCGCGCAGCAGGCCGTAGCGGGCGTAAATGTCGGTGTAATCCTTGGCCTGTGGGTATAGCTGGCAGGACAACGCAATCTCGGCGTGGTTTTCGCTTAGATGGGTCTGGATGTGGCAGTCGGGGTGCTCTGCGGCCAAGGCCTGCGCGGCTTCCATTTGCGCGGAGGTAGAGGTGATGGCGAAGCGCGGCGTGATCGCATAGCCCAAGCGGCCCACCCCGTGCCAGCGGGCGATCAGTGCCTTGCTGTCGTCATAGCTGGATTGCGGCGTATCGCATAAGGCGTCGGGGGCGTTGCGGTCCATCATCACCTTGCCGGTCATCAGCCGCATGTCGCGGTTGAAGGCTTCGGCAAACAGCGCCTCGACAGAGGATGCATGCACTGACGCATAGGCGACAGCCGTGGTGGTGCCGTGGTCCGTCAAGCGGTCGAGAAACCGCGCCGCCATCTCTTCGCACAAAGCGGGGTCGGCATAGCGGGTTTCCTCTGGGAAGGTGTAGTCGTTCAGCCAGTCCAGCAATTCCGCGGCCCAAGAAGCAATAACCTGCGTTTGTGGGAAATGCAGATGGGTGTCGATAAACCCCGGCATTAGCAAGTGCGGGCGGTGGTCGATTAGCTTCGCATCGGGGGCGGTGATCGCGCTTGCCTCACCCATGGCGCGGATCATGCCGCCCTCGACCAGCAGCGCGCCGTCCTCGATATAGGTAAACGCGCCTGTGTCATCTGGCGTTTGCGGTTCGCGGTGGAATGTCAGCAGCCGCGCACGGATCAGGGTTCGGGTCATGTGGCCTCAGCTTTGGGCTATGCGCAGTGGCATATGAGTGCGGGCGTGGGCCAGCGCAAGCGTGATTTCCTGCGCGCACATAAGCGCGATCACCTCTGGCCGCTTGTCGCCCAAGCCCTGCGCGCCAATGGGGCAAGTCAGTCGGCGCAAATCGGTCAAACCATCCGTTTGCAGGGCAAAGCGGGCGAAACGCGCGCGTTTGGTGGCGGACCCGATCAGCCCGACATAGGCTGCATCCTTGCGGTGCAGCGCGGCCAGTGTCAGCAAAAAATCCAGACCGTGGTCATGGGTTGCTATCACATAGGCGCTGGCGGTGGGGGCTTGGAGGATCTCTGCTTCTGGCAAAGGTGTCAGGCGGGTTACAACGCCGTCGGGCGCTTGGGCCAGCTCCGTCTCTCGGCTGTCTACAAGCGCGATCCGACAGGGTTGCGTGGCCAGAACGCGCGCCAAAGCGCGGCCAACATGGCCTGCGCCAAGAATCAGCACGGTCGGCAGGTCTTCTGCGTCGAGCGCAGCCAAGCACAATGCACGGCCCGCATCATCCAGAAGTTCCAGCGCGATCACAATTCGTCCACCGCAGCATTGCCCGATTTCCGGCCCCAAGGGCAGGTCAAGCGTGGCGGTTCCGCTGCGGTCTGCCAGCATCTGGCGAGCCAGCGCCACGGCGCGGTACTCGGCCTGCCCGCCGCCGATAGTGCCCGCTTGGGCTGTGGCGGTCACAAGCATCTGTGCGCCAACCTCGCGCGGGGCGGACCCCATGACCTGCGTTATCCGCACATGAACCACGCAGTCTTGTCCTGTCAGAATTGCCCGCATAGCGTTCATCCGCGCAGCCGCTCCACTGCCATAAGCACGGTTTCGGGGGTGGCGGGTGCATCCAGCCTTGGACATTCGCGGTAATCGGCGACAGAGGCCACGGCCATGCCGATTGCCTCGAACACCGACACCGGCAGCATGAAGGGCGGCTCGCCCACCGCTTTTGACCGTTTGATGGTGCGTTCCGGGTTCACCGACCACTCGGCCAGCGCCACGTTAAAAATGCGCGGGCGGTCGCTGGCGAGCGGAATTTTATATGTGCTGGGCGCGTGGGTGCGCAATCGGCCCGCATCGTCCCACACGAGTTCTTCGGATGTCAGCCACCCCATGCCCTGCACGAAGGCCCCTTCGACCTGGCCCAAATCCAGCGCCGGGTTCAACGAGCGGCCCACGTCATGCAGCACATCCACCCGGTCAACGCGGGATTCGCCTGTCAGGGTGTCTACGCTGACTTCGGAGCACGCCGCGCCATAGGCGAAGTAATAGAACGGGCGGCCTTGTCCCTTGGCCCGGTCCCAGTGAATGTCTGGCGTCTTGTAGAACCCCGCGGCCGAAAGCTGCACGCGTGCCATATAGGCGGCTTTGATGAAGTCCTCCCACGGCACGATTTCCGTGCCCACGGCCACGCGACCGGGCAGGAATTGCACGGCATCCTCTGCCACGCCCCATTTATCGGCGGCAAAACCGACCAGCCGCGCCTTGATCTGCTCTGCCGCATTCAAAGCCGCCATGCCGTTCAGGTCCGACCCGCTGCTGGCGGCGGTGGCAGATGTGTTTGGCACTTTTTCTGTGGTGGTCTTGGTGATCTTGATGCGCGACAGGTCCACCTGAAACGCCTCTGCCACCACCTGCGCGACCTTGGTGAACAGGCCCTGGCCCATTTCGGTGCCGCCGTGGTTCAGGTGGATGGACCCGTCGGAATAGACATGCACCAGCGCACCCGCCTGATTATACCATGTGGCGGTGAAGCTGATGCCGAACTTCACCGGGGTCAGCGCGATGCCCTTGCGGATGACGCCACCGTTTGCGTTAAATGCCAAGACAGCCTTGCGCCGGGTTTGGTAGTCGCTGGACGCTTCCAACTCATCCACCAGCCGCGTCAGGATGTTATCCGTCACCTGCTGATGATAGGGCGTCACATCCGCCCCCTCGCGGTAGAAATTCGCGCGCCGCACCTCCAGCGGGTCGCGGCCCAGCGCATAGGCGATTTCTTCTATCATGCGTTCGGCGGCGATCAGCCCTTGCGGGCCGCCAAAGCCGCGAAACGCCGTGTTGCTGACCGTGTTGGTCTGGATCGGGCGCGAGCGCAGGCGCACATCGGGGTAGTAATAGGCGTTGTCGGCATGAAACAGCGCGCGGTCGGTGACTGGGCCGGACAGGTCCGCCGACCAGCCACAGCGCGCGGCGAACAGGCCATCGACGGCCAGAATTCGGCCTGCGTCATCAAACCCCAGATCGTAATCGATCCGGAAATCATGGCGCTTTCCCGTGATCTCCATGTCCTGATCGCGGTCGGGGCGCAGCTTGACCGCGCGGCCCGTGGCCCGCGCGGCCAAGGCGGCGACCGTGCAGAACAGGTTCATCTGGGTTTCCTTGCCGCCAAAGCCCCCGCCCATGCGGCGCACATTCATTACCACGGAATTGAAGGGCACGCCCAAAGCATGGGCGACCATGTGCTGGGCTTCCGATGGGTGCTGGGTCGAGGCGAAGACGGTCATTTCGTCATCCTCGCCCGGAATGGCGAGCGCGATCTGTCCTTCCAGATACATATGGTCTTGCCCGCCCACGCGCATCCGGCCTTGAATGCGGTGCGGGGCTTTCGCCAGTGCGCTTTCCGCATCGCCGCGCGACAGTGTCAGCGGGGCGGTTACGTCCGGGTAGCCTGCCGCTTCGGCCGCGTCGATGTCGATTGCGTGGGGCGTTTGGTCATATGTGACCTTGGCCAAAGTGCAGGCCCGCCGCGCCAGATCGCGGGTTTCTGCCACGACGGCAAAGATCGGCTGGCCGTGGAACTGCACATCGCGCGAAAAGATCGGCTCGTCATTCAACCCGGTGGGTGAGATGTCGTTACGGCCCGGAATGTCATCCTCGGTCAACACCGCGACCACGCCGAGGGCTGCGCGCAGGGCGGACAGGTCCAGCCCCGTCACACGCCCTTTGGCCACCGTGGCCGTGCCGATATAGGCATGCAGGCAGCCCATGGGTTCGGTGATGTCATCGGTATATTCAGCGCGCCCCGTCACATGCTTGATGGCGGAATCGTGGATCACGCTGTCATGCGCCGCGCCGGTGATGCGGTCGGAATCTTTCATGTCACATCCTCCAACGCCGCCGGTTGGCCCGCGTGTTCCAGCCAGAAGCGCGTTAGCAGGTTTTGCGCGGCTTGCATGCGGTAGTCAGCACTCGCGCGCATGTCCGAGAGCGGTGTGAAATCTTGCGGCAGGGCGCGGGCAGCGGCTTGCAGGGTGTCGAGCGTGAAGGGCTGATCCACCAGCGCCGCTTCCGCGTGCGCCGCACGTTTGGGCGTGGCGGCCATGCCGCCAAAGGCCAGCTTTGCCCCGGTAATCGTTCCATCCGCCACGGTCAGCGCCATGCCAAGGGCGACCGCCGAAATATCCTCATCCCGACGTTTCGACAGCTTATAGGCCGCATGCAGCGTGCCGGGCGCGGGTTTGGGCAGGACGATCTTGTCCACGAATTCGCCCGGCGCGCGGTCCTGCTTGCCGTAGTCCAGGAAAAACTCCTCCAGCGCCAATTCACGGCGCGCCATGCCTTTGCGCAGCACCAACCGCGCGCCAAGGGTAATGAAGGGTGGCGGCGTATCGCCAATGGGCGATCCATTGGCGATATTGCCCCCAAGCGTGCCCATGGCGCGCACTTGCCAGCCTGCGATGCGGTCCCAATATCGCGCCATATGCGGGAAATGCGCGACAAGCGGCGCGCGGGCGTCCTCATAGCTGACAAGCGCGCCAAGTTGCAGGGCGTCTTCGGTTTCCGTGACCGCGCGCAACTCGTCCAGATGCCCGATGAACACAGCCACCGGCAGATCGCGCAGGAATTTCGTGACCCACAGGCCGACATCGGTGGCCCCGGCGACGATACGCGCGTCGGGGTGCTGCACCAACACATCCGCCAGATCATCGACCGAGGCGGGCAGGATCGCGCGGCTTTGGCCATTGGTCATATCCACCCGCGTGCCATCGGCCCAGGCGCCCAACCGCGCGGCCACCTGTGCGCGTTCAGTCATCAGCGGGTCGGTCGTGCCATGCGCGCCCATGGCCAAAGCCGCGCGGATGATGGGGGCGTAGCCTGTGCAACGGCATAGGTTGCCTTGCAGCGCGCGTTCGATTTCTGGCTCTGTCGGGTGGGGCGTTTCCATCCACAAAGCATAAAGCGCCATCACGAAACCGGGCGTGCAAAAGCCGCATTGGCTGCCGTGATGCTCTACCATGGCGCGCTGCACCGGGTGTAATCCGCCATCCGTGCCGCGCAGATGTTCCACCGTGACCACATGGCACCCGTCGCAGGATGCCAGAAACCGGATGCAGGCATTCACGGGTTGGTAACGCACTGCACCAGCTTCCAGCCGCCCGACAAGCACGGTGCAGGCGCCGCAATCGCCTTCGGCGCAGCCCTCTTTCGTGCCGCGCAGGCGCTGATCCAGCCGCAGATGGTCCAGAAGCGTATCGGTCGCGCCCAGATCATGCAGCGTGACTTCGCGGTCGTTCAGCAGAAAGCGGATATGGTCGCGGGCCATGGCGTGTCTTTCAGGGTCAAGGAAGTGTCATGCATAACAGATAGCCTGCGCCAATGCGGCATTCCATGCAAGCCGCCACAAGGTTAAACTGTTTTCGGAAATATTTGTCAGTTTGCGCGCAACATGCGCATTCGTGCAGGGCGGGGAGAGCAATTTGTCACGATTGGCGGAAGTATTCGGCGCGTTTTTGCGGCTTGGGCTGACCTCTTTCGGGGGGCCGGTCGCGCATATCGGGTATTTCCGCGCAGAATTCGTCACCCGCCGCAACTGGCTGAGCGACGTGGACTATGCCGAACTGGTCGCGCTGTGTCAGTTCCTGCCCGGTCCGGCCTCTAGCCAGGTCGGGTTTGCGCTGGGCCTGATGCGCGCGGGTTGGTGGGGCGCCTTGGCGGCATTTGTCGGCTTTACCCTGCCCTCGGCGGTTATCATGCTTGCGGTGGCATTGGGCGCGGGGCTGGCTGGGCTGGCCGGGGTAATCGCGGCGTTGAAGCTGGTTGCGGTCGCGGTGGTGGCGCAAGCTGTGATGGGCATGGCCCGCACGCTTTGCCCCGATGGGCCGCGCGCGACGATTGCCGTGGCCGCCGTTGTGGCGCTGGCCTTGTTAAGTGGGCCATGGGCGATGGTCGCGGTCATTGTGGCAGGCGGATTGATCGGCGCTGTGCTGCGGCTGGATGCGGGCACGGGGCAAGGTGGATTGACGATCGCTGTCGGCAAGCCTGCGGCGGTGACCGCGCTGGTGCTGTTTGCCTTGGGCCTTGTCGGTCTGCCAATGCTGGCCGGGCAAAGCCAAGGCTTTGCGCTGGCCGATAGCATGTTCCGTGCAGGTGCCTTGGTCTTCGGCGGCGGGCATGTCGTGCTGCCACTGTTGCAGGCGGAACTGGTCGTGCCCGGTGTGGTAAGCGACAGCGCGTTTCTGGCGGGCTATGCCGCAGCGCAGGCTATACCCGGCCCGCTGTTCACCTTTGCCACCTATCTTGGGGGTTTGGGCGGTATCTTGGGCGCGGCAATCGCAACCCTTGCGATATTTGCACCGGGATTTCTGCTGCTGGTGGGTGTTTTGCCGTTCTGGCAGGCGGTGCGCGGTGTGCAGGCCGTGCGCGCGGGGATGGCGGGCGCAAATGCCGCTGTTGTCGGCATATTGGGCGCGGCGCTATATGATCCGGTCTTTAGCAGCGCGGTGGGCGGCCTGGAACAATTCGCCTTCGCGTTGGCCTGCTTTGTGGCTTTGCAAGTGTGGCGCTTGCCCGTTTGGGCGGTGGTGCTGGTCGCAGGGTTGGTCGGGGCCGTCGGGCTGGCCGCATAAAAAAAAGCCCTGCCGCCAGGGGCAGGGCTTTGACTGTCTGGTGTGGCGAAGATCAGTTCTTCGCGTAGAATTCGACCACGAGGTTCGGTTCCATCTGCACTGCGTAGGGCACATCTGCCAGAGACGGGGTGCGGGTGAATGTCGCGGTCAATTTGGAATGATCGACCTCGACATAATCTGGCACGTCACGCTCTACGAGGCCAACAGCTTCCAGCACGATGGCCAGTTGCTTCGACTTGTCACGAATCGCGATGACATCGCCTTCTTTCACGCGATAGCTGGGGATGTTGACCCGCGTGCCGTTTACGGTGATGTGGCCGTGGTTCACGAATTGACGTGCCGCGAAGATGGTTGGCACGAACTTGGCGCGGTAGATCACGGCGTCGAGGCGGCGCTCCAGCAGGCCGATCAGGTTTTCACCGGTGTCGCCCTTGATGCGCTCGGCCTCTGCATAGATGCGGCGGAACTGCTTTTCGGTCAGATCGCCGTAATAGCCCTTCAGCTTCTGCTTGGCGCGCAGCTGGATGCCGAAATCGCTGAGCTTGGTCTTGCGACGCTGGCCGTGCTGGCCGGGACCGTAGTCACGGCGATTGACGGGGCTTTTGGCGCGGCCCCAGATGTTTTCGCCCATACGGCGGTCAATTTTATACTTGGCAGAGGTGCGTTTGGTCACCGTCTGATCTCCTTCTGTAGGTGCCCCGGACGGGGCGATGAAGGGCGTTGTCCTTCCCCGCAGAGCGGGTGACAGGCTATCCCTTGCGGGAGCCACCAACACCAATTGTCACGCCGCCCAAAGGGCTGGCGCGTGGCGTGCATTAGGGGGAAGCGGGCAGGGTGTCAATGCCGCTAGGTCAGACAATGTGGATATAGTCTGCCAACATGGGCAGGTCGGACAAGCCCGCAAGTGTTATCATCGCGCCGCCGCCGAAATCCAGCATCAAGGCCCCCGGTGTGACAGCGCCATAGATTGACACGACCTGCGCCGGGGTGATCCCGCCGCCCCAGAGCGCGCTGTCAAGTTCCAGCGTGTCATTATCGGTAAAAGTGAAATCCTCTATCAGCAGGGTCTCGTCGCCGTCCAGAAACACGAACGTATCCGCGCCCTGCGCCCCGCGCACCGTGTCGTCGCCGGGGCCACCGTGAAACCGGTCGTTCCCCAGATAGCCGCCCAGGAAATCGTTGCCCGGCCCGCCGATAAGCGTGTCGTCCCCCTCCATTCCCCAGATCTCATCGTCGCCCGCCCCGCCGTCAATAAAGTCATTCCCGGCGATCTGTCCGCCATAGATCGTATCGTTGCCCGGTCCGCCATGGATTGTGTCGTTGCCGCCACCGCCACCGATGCGCCCGCCTGCGTCGCTGCCATAGATCAGGTCGTTTCCGCCCATGCCCCATAGCCGGGTATCGCCGCCTTCGCCATGGATGGTGTCGTCGCCGCTGCCGCCATATATGGAATCGTGGCCCGCGCCCCCGAAAAGCAGGTCATTGCCTGGGCCGCCGCCGATTTGGTCATTGCCGGGTCCGCCATGAATCGTGTCATTACCGACGCCGCCCCAAAGTCGGTTATGACCATTTTCGCCATAGATCAGGTCGTCCCCGTCAAAACCACGCACGGTGTCATTGCCGCGCCCGGCCTGAATTGTGTCGTTGCCTGCGCCACCGATGATGCTGTCATGCGTATTGGTCCCCCAAAAAGCCTGCCCCGGTGGTTGCGGGGGCTGCACCGGGTCGATTTCGCCGGAGATAATCAGCATGGTGTCCGGCCCATACAAGCCATTTGGGAACAGGTCGGCCATAGTAAGCGGCCCGCCGTTGGCGGAGTGCAGGATTATCTCCGTGTCCCGAAATTCTATGACCGCACCCGTGGCCATGGGCGTGATCTGAAGCTGACCGATGTTGCGCAACATCGGCAGATCGGACAGGTCCAGCCGGTCCACTCCGAGTTGGAAATCTGTGATAGTAACCCGCGTGCTGTGTGCCCGGATCACAAACAGGTCGTTGCCCGCGCCGCCCGTGAGCGTGCTTTGGCCCGTGCCAGATGACAGGACGTCATGACCGCCCCCGCCCAACAGCGTGTCGCCCCCCGACCCCGCCACCAAAATGTCGTCGCCATTGCTGCCTGCCAGAAGGTCCGCGCCAGTGGCAGAACTGCTGGCGACCATCCCTAGATTGCTTTGCTCTGATTGCAGATGCACCATTTCCGATGTGTGTTGCGTGCCGATGAATGCGTGCAACACATCATTCTGAAAAGATGCGGTTATGGTTGTCGGCGTGTCGAGCGCGCCGCCCATGTCATCGCTGAACGCTTCCAAAAACACGAGATGGCCAGTCGGTAACATGCGAAACAGGCTGACCCCGTGATCCGCCCCAACCGCCAGAACAAAGATATGCTCGCCGTTTTGCACCAGTGTCAGGTCTTGCACATTGGCAAAGCGGGTGCTTCCGGTGTCGACAAGTTGTTGTATCGCGGTAAGGCTGCCATCAGACCCGACCTGGACAACGCTCAGCGACGACCCGGTTGCCGATGCCACCACGGCATAGGCCGCACCGCCCAGATTGGCGATTTCCATGGCGGTGGGGGTGCTTAGTGCCAGCCCCTCCAACGCGCCTAAACTTGCAACTTGCGTATAGGTCGCCCCAAAGTCGGCGCTATGGCTGAATAACTGGCCGGATGACCCGTTCAGCGACAGCACATAATCGACGCCGGGCAAGGGCACGTTATGCACCGCAACAAGGTTATCGGTGGCAATCGGCGCATGAAAGGCCATGCCGGTCTGGGCGGAAATCTGTCCCCAAGCCTGCAATGCGCCCGGTGCGTCAAGGCCCGCAGCCGTTTCCATCGCGTGCCATTCGATCGTCTGAAAGGGACCGATCGCGCCATCGGCTTGCAAGCTGTAGCCAAAGGCATGATCCGCGTCGCCCCCAATGAAGATGACCGGCAAGCTATCTATGACAGCCACGGTCAAGTCCGCAGCCAGCCCCGGTTGCAGCGCTTCGGGAAAGACCTGCGTGTCACGCAGCGCCAATAGCCCATCGGGCAACAGCCGATAGATACTCAGACCACCGGCCGCGCCGCTTGTCATGATGACGAAGGTTCCCGCACCATTGGTCACGATCGCGCTGTCGGACAGACCAATGTCCAACGCGTCGGCGCCCGCCTGATAGACGCCACCAAGATGCAACGACATCCCACCACCTATGTATTCACCCAAGGTCGAGGGTCTGCGATGGGCGGTGCGGACATGCGGTTCAATTCGGGCAAGAGCGTGGTCTTTGCAAAGGATTTGATCCTTCGGCGCGATTCAGCATGGGCGCCACCGGCCTTGCGCAGTCAAGGCTGGCTGCGCTAGGAACACGGTGGTATTTCGGTTTCATGCCAAGGCCAGCATTTGCGCATTTTGCATTACAACTGGGTGGACCCCGCTGATCCGGCCGGGCGGGGTGGTGGCGTACGCATTTATGCCCAGTCCCTTATGGACGAGCAGCGCAGACTGGGAGGCCATGACTGCACGGCGTTAAGCGCAGGCATGGCCTATGATCTGACGGCGCGCGCAAAACCGCGTTGGCAGGCCTGTGGGCGGGGACGGTTTGAATTCGTCAACACGCGACCCGTCGCGCCGTCACATGCGGAATTCGCGGCAGGGGCACAAATCTCGAACGCTGCGACAGAGGCCTTGTTCCGCGAATTCGTATACAAGACCGGCCCCTATGACGTTATCCATTTTCATGGGCTGGAAGGCTTGCCGGCGCGGGTTCTTGCGCTGCGCAAAGACCTGCCGAACACCCGTTTCGTGCTGTCCCTGCACAATTATTACCCGTTTTGTCCGCAAGTGAACCTGTGGTGGCAGGAGCGCGCGCATTGCGATGATTTTCGGCAAGGCGCGCGTTGCGGCACCTGTTTGCCAGTCATGCCCAATCCGTTGGCCGTGCGGCGGGCCTACGCGGTCGAAGCCACTTTGGCCCGCTTCGGGGCACCAGCGGGAAGCTGGCCGTATGAACGGCTGCTGCGTCCGTCCCTTTCGGCCGGGTGGCGCGCGCTAAAGGCCATGCGGGCACGCAAACCAGCGGCGCCCGTGCCCCCTGTTTCACAGAGTTCCGCTTCGGATTTCGCCGCCCGCCGCGCCGAAATGGTGCAGCTTCTTAACACATATTGCGACGAGGTCTTGGCAGTGTCAGACCGTGTTCGCGACATTGCGCGCGGCTTTGGCGTAACCAAGACACGGACCTGCTATATCGGCACGCGCCATGCCGAAGCCTGGGCGCGCACGGCACCGCGCCCGCTTGGAACCGATCCGCTGCGCATGGTTTATCTGGGCTATATGCGCGCGGATAAAGGGTTCTTCTTCCTGCTCGACGCTCTGGAGGTTTTGCCCGACCAAACCCTGTCCCGCCTGCATCTGACCGTTGCGGCGCGCAAGGGTCCGGCGCAGGTGATGGCAAGGTTGCGCGCGCTTGGGCAAAGGCTGGCAGGGCTGACATGGCATGACGGATATGTCGCATCCAGCTTGGACCAGATCGTAGCAGAGGCCGATATCGGGATCGTGCCGCCGCTTTGGGAAGACAACCTGCCGCAGGTCGCGCTTGAATTGCACGCGCGGCACATCCCGCTCATGACCTCTGACAGGGGCGGCGCGCAAGAATTGCCGGGCGCGCGCGATCTGGTGTTTCAGGCAGGCGACACCCAAGATTTTGCGCATGTGCTGGCGCGTGTCTTGGCCGGGCGGGTCGATATGGCCGGCTATTGGAAAAACGCGCGGGTTCCGACCGGGATTGCCGATCATGCCCAAGAGCTGGAACAGTTTTACAAGGGCACACAATGAAAGCCGTCATCCATATCGGGATGCCAAAATCCGGCACATCAACCATTCAGGCATTTCTGGACATGAACCGCGATGCGCTTTCGCAACGGGGCGTGCTTTATGACAGGTTCGACCCGCGTTTTGGCAGCCAGTTCGAGCTGGCAATCATCGGGTTGAGTGCCGTGGGGCGGCAGATCCCGCCGCAATTCGAACGCAAGCTGTTGAACTTGCATACCATCGATGACCTGCACAACTATACAGAGCGTTACGCGGCACATCTGTCAAAGCTGCTATCGGCCCAGAGCAGGCATCACAGCTTTGTCGGCTCCAGCGAACATCTCTATGCGTGGCTGAACAGTGTCGAACAGATCAAGGCACTTGATGAGTTCCTGTCACAGCGGTTTTCGCAGGTTCAGTATATTCTCTACCTGCGCGCGCAAGAGGAGCTGGTTCTTAGCGGCTACTCTGAAGCGATCCGCCGTGTGCATTCCCACAGTCTCGCGCAGCATCTGGCGGCCAGCGGACGGATCAACCATTACATACCAGTGGAACGCTGGGTCGGTGCGGTGGGGCGCGAGCGTCTGGTTCTGCGCGTTCTGTCGCCCGATATGCTGAAGAACGGTGATTTGCTGTGCGATTTTTGCCATCACGTCGGGATTGAAGCCAATGGCCTTCCAAGGCCGGGGCGGGTAAATACTGCAATGTCGGTGGAAGAGATCCAGATCCGTAGGGTTCTGAACCGCGTTCTGCCCAGACAGGGGAGGGATGGTGACATGCACCCGCTTTACCGGATTGCCCTGAAAGCCCTTCTGGCAACCCGGCGCAATCGAACCCCTCTCGCCTTGACGACGGAGCAACGCGCCGAAATCCGTCGGATGAATTCGTCTCAGAACGAGGCGTTGCGGCACAGGTTTTTACCGCACCTTCAAACCTTGTTCTAAATCCCGGCACACCCGAGGCGGCTATAAAAGCCGATGCAGGCGTTCACCAATATGCGCGGCGGCAGGCGGTTTGGGTAAGCGGCCCAAACGCCTTGCCACCCCCCAATGCAAAGCGCGCATGATCCGCCTGCCGCGACCAGACAGCGCCAGAACAGCCAGTTGTGCCCTATGTGCGAAGACCGCAGCGGCTTGCGTGCGGGTCAGCGCCCCGCGCGACAGAAGTGGCTGAAGCGCCCGCAACGCGGCGCGGGGCGTTTCCGGCGGGCGCGGCCCAAGGGAAAGCACCGCGGCTGTCACGCCCGCGGTTTGGGTCGGTGCAAGTGCGGCCCCGAATTGAAGCGCGGCGGCCCAATCGGCACTATCAAGGTCGGTCGGCTGGTTTGCTTTGGTGAAAAACATCAGCGCCGCAGGGTCTGCACAGGGCAGGTCCGGCAGCGCGAAACCGGGGTCAACCCCTTGCGGATGATGCGTTGCCGCGCAAACCGCCAGCGTTGCGCCCTCGGCGCCTTGCAACGCCTGTAGCATCTTGGCTGACCAGTCGGGCGATGGCGTGTCGCCCGCTTTCAGAATGGCGCACCAATCCGTTTCGATCCGGGACCACATTTTGCGCAAGACCTCTGATGCCGGGCCGTTGGGCACCTCCAGAATACGCGCCGGGGGAAGCCGTTGTGCTGCAAGCGCATGATGCGTCCGCTCCGCATCCTTGCCCGCTTGCACCAGAACGGTGAAACGCAGAGCAGGCGAAATCTCGGCGGCAGGCCGCAGGTCTATGTCGGGTGCGTCGTCCCAATCCCAACTCAACGCATGCGCCGCGAAATACTCCCGCGCCCTGTCGATGAAAGCTTGTCGCAAGGCCGCGTCCGTGACCGGTTCCAGCCGCTCATGCACCAGACGTGTTGCCAGTCGGGACAACGCCGTTTGGCGATGCCGCATCGGGGCGTCAGCAAGTAATCGGCGCACTTCATCCAGGCGGTCGAATTGCTGGAAAATCTGCCAGCTTCCCTGCATCGTGATTTGTCCGGCTCGCCCACGCCGATGATGATAGAGTGGTTTGGGCAGGTAGCACATTCGGTTTGAACGACGTGCCAGCGCCCAATAAAACGGATGATCCTCATAGAGCGCACCGGGCACAAACCGCAAATCGCCAATAAAATCCCGTCGGTAGAGCTTGTTCCACGCCGAGGGGAAGTGCCGCGCCACAAGACGGGCATCGTCAAACTCGCAGGATCGGGTTTCGCCCACGATCTGGGGCGCTGCGTGGATCGCAGAATGCGTCACGCGCGCGCCGGTGTCGAATTCAAGCCAGATTGCGCAGGCCGCCCAATCAGCTTGTGTTGTGTCCAGCATCGTAACCATCCGCGACAGAAAATTTGGTGCGACCCAGTCATCGCCATCCACAAAGGCGACATAGAGGCCGCGCGCCAGATCAAGGCCGGTGTTGCGCGCCCCTGACAGCCCCTGATTGCGTTGCAAGAGCACTCGAAACCGAGGGTCTTGCCCGATCACGTCGCGCGCCCTTTGCGCCGTGTCGTCGGTCGATCCGTCCTCGACCACGAGGACTTCGAAATCCCGGAACTCTTGGGCTTTCAGGCTTTCGATAGTCGTATGCACATAGCCGGCCACGTTGTAGCAAGGCAGAATAACGCTCACCTTCGGCGGCGTGTCGATCAAGTCCGCATGGGTCATGGCCCAAAGCTTTCCCAGATTTCAGCCGGTTGGCCAACGCAAAATCGTAACGCTCGCTTGATCTGGACGTTGGGATTCTTCAGATGTAAGGCTGAGGCCCCCGCTGTGCTGCAGATAGTCTTATCTGACCAACAACTCTGCATGCAAAGCGCCTGCCGCGTTGATGCTGCTGAGAATGTCGATCATGTCACGCGGCGTAACCCCTAGCGCGTTCAATCCCGCCACGATCTCCGATAGCGATGTGCCGCCTGTCACTTCGGCCAAGGCAACGGGTGGCGCATCCTCCAACTCTGCTACTGTCCGTGGCACGACGACGGTCTCGCCATCTGCGAAAGGGTTGGGTTGTACGACAAGCGGACGTTCTTCCACGCGCAATGTCAGCCCTCCTTGGGCGACTGCAACCCTGCTGATGCGCACATCTGCGCCCATCACGATTGTTCCCGAGCGCTGGTCGACCACCACGCGGGCCCGGCTGGCCGGGATAATGCGCAGATTTTCGATCCTGGCCAGTGCATGCGCCGTAGAGCGAGCACCGGTCTTCGGAATTTGCAAAATCACGGTCCCAGAGTCGCTCATATGGGCAACATGCCCAGCGAATTCTTGATTGATTGCCTGTTCGATCTGCAACGCGGTCGAGAAGTCTGGCACGTTTAGCGCCAGTCGGACCTCTGTCAGGCTGTCGAGCGCGAAATCGACCTCGCGCTCGACCCGCGCGCCGCCCGGAATGATGCCCGCGGTCGGCACGCCGCGGGTTTCGCGGGCGGCCTCTCCTTCGGCGACGGCGCCTCCGGCTAAAATGCTGCCTTGGGCGACAGCATAAATCGTGCCATCCGCACCATTCAGTGGGGTCATAACAAGTGTGCCCCCCAAGAGGCTGGTCGCATCTCCCATTGCCGAGACTGTGACATCTACCCTGCCGCCAGCGCGTGCAAAAGGAGGCAGGCTGGCCGTGACAATCACGGCGGCGACGTTTCTGGGCCGGAATTGCTCGCCAGTGACATTCACGCCTAGGCGTTCAAGAATATTCGTCATCATATCTTCGGTGAACGGCGCGTTGCGCAACCCGTCACCCGTTCCATTCAGCCCGACGACCAGCCCGTATCCCAACAGGTCATTGCCGCGCACGCCATCGAATTCGACCATGTCCTTCAGCCGCACTGTCGCCTCTGCCGTGTTTGCAACCAGGGCGACGAACAACACCAGAAGGCACGCAAGGCCATATCTCATCGCAGATGCTCCGTCAGGGACAAGCGCGACAAACGCGCGGTCACAAGGTAAAGCGCGTCCAGCTTCTGGGTGGCCGCTTCAAGTGCTGTCGCGCGTTCATAGGGGTCCGCTTCACGCAATTCAGTTCGGATTATCTGGAATGCTGCGGCTTTTGCCTCTGCCTGTGCGAGGGCGTTGGCCGCGCGTGCTTCCTGCGTGCCAATGCGGGCCTGTGTTGCGATGCGACTATCGGTCGAGGCGGTCATTGCATCAGAGCCGGCAGCCAACAGAGCGCGCCTGTCTGACGGTTGCATTTGCGTTGTCAGAGGGGCGATCAAGGCACCAAGGGCCAAAGCCGCAAGGCTCTCACGAAGACCTTGGTCGGCACCGGTCACGTCCAGTCTGATGCTGTTGCCCTCGCCAAGATCCATGGCACTGTTCGGGGCGGCATCGCCGAGGTAGGCAAGCGAATCGAACGGCCCGCCAGTGGCGAACCAACTCGCGATATGCGACGTGATATCGGATGGTGACGGCGCAGTTGGCAGGCCCGATGCCAGCGCGTCGAGGATTGCCTGCGGTTCGGCGAAGGGGCGCTGGTCCCCCGCGACGCCCGCGAAGATGTGGCGGCCGGCGACCTTCATGTTGAGAAGGCCGATTGCATCATCGAATCCGGCCCTTGCGCGTTCGCCTGCGGCACTTATTGCATCCGGGCTGGTCGCTTGCATCGTTATCCGCAGATCAGGCGCAAGGCGGTTGGTGATCTGGCCGATCTGATCGAGCGCATTTTGCTGGGCGGCCAACATCGTTGCGCCAAACTTTGCGGAACTGGAGTGCCGGGCGGCCTGCACCAACCCCTGTTCGACTGACGCCAGCTGCATCAGGTTCCCGCCCAAAGCGCGCGCGGTGTCCGCGTGCTGGCCGGAAGCGATTTCGCTGCTCACGCGCGCCACGGTCTGTCGCAATCCTGCGCCAAATCGCCGCAACATCATGGTTTGTGCTAGGTCGCCGCTGCCAAGGGTGTTCATCTCAAATCTCCAGCAAATTGCGCATCATCTGGTCGATTACGGACAAAACCCGTGCGTTGGCCGCATATGCGCGTTCAAGCGTCAGCAAGTTCTGCATCTGCCTGTCCGTATCGACGCCTTGTGCGGCCAATTCCTCTTGCAATGCCGCGTGCTGCGCCATGGTGAAGGCAAGGCTGCTTTCTTCGCCAAGGCGGGCGGTGGCAAGTGCCGATACTTGAGTTGCGACATGGTCGCCATAGGCGCGTGCCGGAGTGCCGGGTTGCAGGCTGGTCGCCATTTCCAGCGCAGCTGACAGGGTGTTGAGGTTGGTCGGGTCCAGGCTGGGCCCAGGCGCGGCAGCGTCAAGTCCGGATCTCAACCGCCAAAGCCCTTCACCGGTATCGGGGTTGATGCGTGCGGACAGCTGCATTCTCCCGGCCAGTCCGTCCGCCATGGCGGGAAGCGTTGTTACCCCCTCAAGCGTGAATATTCCAAGAGCGTTTGGTGCGAGGCTCGCATCGGCATCCGGGCCGGAGAAACGCTTGAGAATGTCATAGGCGAGGGTGTCGAGCCGGGTCTGCGCGCGCGGCGCAATCTCATCGCGCATGGCAAGGTTTGCCCCCACCCGCCCACTGCCCAGAACCGGGCTGTCCGCGGCAAGCGGGCGACCGTCAAGCGACACGGGCGATGCCGCGCCATTGCTGAGCGAGTCGCCGGAGACGAGGCCGACGCTGGGTGTGAAGCCGAATTCTGCGTGGGTCAGGTCGGCAAGAATCTGGCCATTTGCGGCAAGCAGCATGATACGGCCATCATCGCGCGGAATTTCGGTGATGGGGATGATACGGGCAATCTCTGAGGTAACGCGCTGGCGTTCATCCATCAGGCCATGCGTGTTGCCGCCGAGCAGGGATTGTCGCTGAATTTCGACATTGAGCGCGGCGACTCGATCGAGGGAGCCATTCAGCATGTTGATATCAACTGCGACGGCGTCATCTGCTTGTTGGCGCAGGGACTGGATCGCGCTTTCCGTGGCATTGAATTTCGCAACCAACCGTCCGGCATCTTGTGCAACCGAGTGAAGCGCCGCATCCGAGTCCGGCATGGATGCGGCTTGACGGAGGCTCGAGTCCAGCTGCGTGACAAGCGAATTGAGCGAGCCGGAATCTCCGGGCAGCCCGAATGCGCGTTCGAGGTCGACCATGCCGGCATGCCGTATTTCAGTCTTCAGATGTGCAGAATCTGCTCTCCGCGCAGCGCCCAGAACCACGGGGTTTACCTCGCGCTGCACGGGCATATTCCGACCATTGACCAACAGGCTGCTGGGCACAAGGTTTCGGACACCATACCCATCAACCTCGGCATTCGCGAGGTTCTCTGCGACCAGGCGTGTGCCGAGGGCCGTCATGCGGATCCCACCCATTGCGGTATTTGTGGCTAGTCCAAGGCTCATGGCATCCTCATTTACTTTGTCGGCGTTGCCTTAACGCTTGATATTGTTTGTTTCCTGGAACATCTCGTCGACCGTCTGAATGACTTTGGCATTCGAGGAATAGGCACGCTGCGTCTGGATCAGGTTCGTTAATTCCTCTGCGACATCGGTTGCGGATTCCTGAAGCGCGAAGCCCACGAATTCGCCCACGGGGCCATCGCCGGCATCCCATAGGAAAAACTGGCCGCTCTCACGAGAGACCTGAAAGGATTGATCGTTCGCCGAGGTCAGCCCGTTCGGATTTGGCACATCTACCAAAGGCACCCGAAAAAGCGTTCGGCGAAAGCCTTGGTCATAGATCGCATCCAGATTGCCGCTGGCATCGATCGTCAGCCCGATAAGATTGCCGGCACCAAAGCCATCCTGTGTGACCCCGGCCGGAGAGAAGGTCGACCCGCGTTGGGTTAACCCACCCGCTTCGCCCAAGCGTCCGATTTGCAGGTTGATTTGCTGCACGCCGACGGACAGATCGACACTGCCGGTGGCCGGGTCATAGCTGCCAGACCCACCGAGGGCAGATACGGAGGACAAGGTGCCGCCGCTGCTGGGGCTGTCGTCGAATACCAGTTCGTATTCGCCGACAATCGCACCGCTTGACTGGTCGGCAATGCTCATGCTCCAGGTGTTTGCGGCGCCGTTGGGCTGAAAGGTTACGTCCAGAGTGCCTGGCAGGCCGACTGTGTCGAAATAGGCAACCGACAGGAAGGATGGATCCCCCATAGCGCTCGAAAGAGTTTCGCTTGCAGGCAAGTTGACCGCCATATTGATTCGACTGGTTGGGAATGACGCCTGCTGGTTCATTGCGACCTGAATCGGGCGTAGAGCGCTGGTATTGTCGCGCACATTCGGTGGGACAGTACCGTTTTCCGCGGCAGGCCAGCCCATGAGGACCATCCCGGAGGGGTTGCGCAGATAGCCATTCGCATCCTGGCGGAAAGACCCCGTGGTGGTGAGAAACAACGGCGCGGTACCGTCATGGAGTTGCGCGCCGAGTTCCGAGGTGACGGGCAAAAACCCACGGCCATTCACAGCGATATCGGTCGCGTTCTGCGTGCCGATCAAGGCGCCCCCCTGATCGGCAAGCCGCAAGGTGGACGTTCTGACACCACCAGCGCTGTAGGCCCCCTGATTGGCCAGCCCACTGCCGATTACCATAGAGTGAAACGAGGTTTGGGCTCGTCTGTAACCATAGGTCGCGGAATTCGCGATATTGTCGGAGATGGTCGAGAGCCGGGTTGCGTTGGAGCGCAATCCCGAAATGCCCGCGTTCAAGGAAGAGGTAATGCTCATAGCCGCTCCGTAATGTGTTGCTGATTCTTCCCATCACTATCCAACGCGCATCTTAATTTCCCCCTAATCGAGTTTCACAATCGTGCGCTGCGCAGCAGTATCAGCTCCAGACGGTTGTTTTCCGCCGCCATTGTATCGCCAGGTAGGGCTGGGGTCCGGTCGGCATGGCCAGTCACCCGCTTCAGGCGCTCCGGGGCGAAACCGCTTTCCAGAATAAGGTGACGGGTTGCCGCAGCCCGCGCGAGTGTCAGCTGCCAGACCGGATTGTTACGCAGAACCGCCGGAAACGCTTGCGAGTGCGCGCCGATGGCAAGCGGGTTCTCAACAATGCGCATCGCCTCTGTCATGAGCGGCACAAGTTGCAACAGAACAGGCCGCGCAGTTGCACCGGACGGGTCGAACAGCGGCGCGTCAGGCAGATCGGACAGGGTGAAAACGAGGCCCTCGTCGGTCAACCTTATATTAACGTGTTTCAGCAATTGTTCGGCATGTGCGCTTTCCCCGGAAAGGGCTGCAAATGCGTCCACGACATCTTGCAACGCTTGCGATTCCGATTGGTATGCTTCGGCTGTGGCGATCTCGTCGGTGAGAGAGGAGACCGTTGAAATGGAAGAGCCGCCCAAAGCCCCGTCCCCTCCGGAAGATTGGCTGTCGACCGCGAAGGTCGGCGAAAAATAATCCGCAATCCCCTTGCGTTCGTCATCACTGACGGAGCCGAGCAACCACAACATGAGAAAGAAAGCCATCATCGCTGTCACGAAATCGGCATAGGCCACTTTCCAAGCCCCACCATGATGCCCACCTCCCGCAACAACCTTTTTGCGTTTGATGATTATCGGCCTGACATTGTCAGAACGTGCCATGTTCACCCACCTTTTTACCCACCGTCGAATTTAGCACGAGGGTCTGAATGGAATGTTAAGGCTGCGCGGTTTGCACGGATCAGGTCACCTTTTCGCCACTTCTGCCCCAGTTGGGCAGGATGGGGGATTACTTTTCAGGTCAGACCCGGTAATGTTCAGCATAAAAAATCGAGGCAGATATGAGCAGAATTCCTTTAATCATCGCAGTTGCGGTGTTGCTATCGGCGTGCGGCGGACGAGAATTTTCGGCGCCGCGCAATCTGGACGATGCCTGTGCCATGCAATCCGAGCGGCCGAAATATTTCGCGGCGATGCGCGCGAGCGAGCGCAAATGGGGCATTCCGCTGGCTGTGCAGGCGGCGATCATCCATGCTGAAAGCCGCTTCATCGGGGATGCGCAGACGCCCGTGCGCTATGCGCTGGGCGTGATCCCGCTGGGGCGCCAAAGCTCTGCGTTGGGGTATAGTCAGGCACTTGACGGCACCTGGGATGAATATCGCAGGGAAACCGGCAATCGCCGCGCTGACCGCACCGATATTCGGGACGCAACGGATTTCGTCGGCTGGTATTCCAACAAATCGCGTGAGCGTAACGGCATTGCCCTGAATGACGCCCGCAACCTGTATCTGGCCTATCATGATGGGCATACGGGCTTCGCGCGCGGGACTTACAATTCCAAGCCATGGTTGTTGGAGGTTGCGGACCGCGTCGCCAGCCGATCGGTGATGTATGATCAGCAATTGCGCAATTGCCGCAGCGGTTGGTGGTAGGCGTTAGCTGACCGCCACCCAGATGGCCACAGCGGCAAGGAGCACGGCAAAGCCTCTGTTTATCTGGCGCAGATGGGCCGGGTCTTGGATGCGTGCAAGCAAGGATTGGCCCAGCACGGTCCAAAGCAAAAAGGCGACCGCATTGTTGATGGTGAACACGGCTGCAACCCAGGTCATTGTCTGCCAGTCGGAGGATGGGAACTGGGTAAAAAGGGCGGCCATGATCGCCCATGCTTTGGGGTTGAGGGCCAGAAGTGCCACGCCGTCCCAGACGCCGGAATGACCTGCGTTTGTCTGCCGGGGTAGGGTGCTTGCGCGCCACAGCCGCAGGGCCAGCCATATCATGTAGCCGGTCCCGGCCCAGAGCAGCAAGCGGGCCGTGTCTGGTCCGGCCACAGCCAACAGTCCACCACTTACCGCAAGAGCGGCGGTTATTGTTGCCGCATGATACCCCGCAAGCGCGGGCAGCGACTTGCGCCAACCGAACCGGGCGCCATGGGCCGCGAAAAACAGGTTGCCCGGTCCGGGGCTATAGGCCAGCGGCAAGAGGAACAGTAAAAGGGTCAGCGTTGTCATGGGCGGACGTTCCTTCAGGGTCATCCGTCTTGGACTACGCTGCCGCATCGGCCCTTGCCGACCCGGAACCTGCGCAAAATGCGGCCTTGTGCCATTCCAATTCGTGCCGGATCGCACTAGATCAGGCGCAACCCTCGACAAAAGGATCGTCCGATGCAGAGTGATGAGCTGACCGCACCGCTGGCACCGCTGGCCCAAGCCATGTTGCGCGCGGCCAAGGATGCGGGTGCCGACGCCGCCGATGCAATGGCGGTCGAGGGGCGTTCGGTGTCCATTGACGTGCGCAAGGGCGGACTGGAACAGGCCGAACGCTCGGAGGGGCTGGAAATTGGGCTGCGGGTTTTTGTTGGCCAACGGCAGGCCTGTATCTCGTCCTCTGACACACGGCCGGAAACGCTTGCAGCCATGGCGGCGCGCGCCGTTGCCATGGCCCGCGAAGCGCCCGAAGACCCCTATGCGGGACTGGCCGACAGCCACCGCCTTGCCATGTTGCGCAGTGCCGATGGGCTGGACCTGTTTGATCCGGCGGCAGAGCCGGACCCCGCCACGCTGGAAGAAGACGCGCGCCGTGCCGAAGCCGCCGCGCTTTCAGTGGCGGGGGTGACGCAGGTGCAATCGGCCTCTGCCGCGTACGGGCAGCAGGCAATCTGGCTGGCCGCGACCAACGGGTTTAGCGGTGGCTATGCGCGCACGTCCCGGCACACAAGTTGTGTTGCGATCAGCGGCGAGGCAACGGAAATGGAGCGCGACTGGTGCGGCGAAGGGCGGGTGTTTCAAGCGGATCTGCCAAGCCCGGAAACGATCGGGCACTTGGCCGCAGAACGGGCCGTGGCCCGTCATGGCGCGCGGCGCCCGAAAACCGGTGCCTATCCGGTTTTGTATGATGAACGCGTGGCCAGCGGGCTGATCGGGCATCTTGTGTCGGCAATCAACGGCGCGTCCATCGCGCGCGGATCAAGCTGGCTGCGTGATGCCATGGGCGAGCAAGTTTTGCCCAAGGGGATATCCTTGCATGAAGACCCGCACCGCCTTCGCGCCAGTGCCTCGCGACCGTTCGATGCCGAAGGGCTGGCGACACGGGCGCGCGACCTTGTGGCAGACGGGATGTTGCAGGGGTGGGTTCTGGACCTTGCATCGGCGCGCAAGCTGGGGTTGGAGAGCACGGCTAATGCCATGCGCGGCACCTCTGCGCCGCCAAGCCCCGGCACCACCAACTGGGCGCTGACCCAAGGCGCGCAAAGCCGTGACGAACTGATCGCGCAGATGGGCACCGGCTTGCTTGTCACGTCGCTGATAGGGTCCACGATCAACCCCAACACCGGCGACTATTCGCGCGGGGCAAGCGGGTTCTGGGTCGAAAACGGTGAAATCGCCTATCCGGTCAACGAATGCACAATCGCGGGCAACCTGCGCGACATGCTGCGGCGGATCATTCCGGCCAATGACTCGCGGACACATCTGTCGCATGTTGTGCCGTCATTGCTGGTCGAGGGGATGACCCTTGCCGGTGACTGACGACCTGGAGCTGGTTACGCAGGCCGCGCAACTGGCAGGCGATATCGCATTGCGCTATTTTGGGCGCGCGCCGCGTGTCTGGGACAAGGGGCAGGGGCAAGGGCCTGTCTCTGAGGTGGACCTTGAGATCGATGCGCGCTTGAAAGCCATGCTGCTGGGCGCGCGCCCTGACCATGGCTGGCTTTCGGAAGAAACCCCGGATAGCCCGGATAGGCTGGGATGCGCGCGTGTGTTCGTTGTGGACCCGCTGGATGGCACCAGAGCCTATCTGGCTGGGCAAGACGGGTTTGCGCATCCGGTATGTCTGGTCGAGCATGGGCGCCCTGTCGCCGCGGCGATCCATGTGCCGCGTCTGGGTCAGACCTACAGTGCCGCATTGGGACAAGGGGCATTTTGCAATGGCGCGCCGATTTCTGTGGCCGCGCCATCTGGGCGGGCGCGTGTGCTCGCTGCCCGTAGCCAATTTGACGCCGGGTTCTGGCCCGGTGGTCCGCCAGAGGCCGACCGGTTTTTCCGCCCCGCACTGGCATGGCGTCTGGCGCTCGTCGCCGATGGCGCATTTGATGCGATGCTGACGTTCAAACCGGCATGGCACTGGGACATTGCCGCCGGCGCGCTGATCGTCGAAGAGGCGGGCGGACGCGTCAGTGACGACCGGGGCAATACGCTGCTGTTCAATACCGAAACCCCGCTTGCGCCGGGGATCATGGCCGCCAGTCCTATCTTGCATGCAGAGCTATTGGCGCGCAGGCTGGGGTGACGCACCGAAAGACGGGTCGCGTTTTTCGACACAGGAGAGCCGCAGCCGTGACCGGCACGGATGAACAGACATCGTATTTTTCGGGTTTGGCCATGATTGCAGGGCTGGGCGACCCTTTGCTGTGGTTCCATTGCGACACGCCGCGCCGGTTGGAAAAGCTGGCCGCGTTGTCGGAAGCGGTTTTGCAGTCGGACGAGTCGGCGGGTGTGGTGCTCAGTTTTCCCCAAGACTGCACCGCACCACCTGAGATACCGCGCCGCCTTTGCATTGCGTGCGAAGATGACGGAGCGCGCCTTGCGCGTCTGCTTGGGCAGGGGGCACAGATTTCCACGGCGCTTTTGGCCACGCGCTCTCTTGATGCTGCATTGGTTGCAACGCTGACGCGGCGGCGGACACGTATTCTGGTGGCCGAAATGCCCGCGCCCCGGACAACGGGGCGATGGGCCTTTATCCCCGGTCATGCGCGGCGCGTCCTGGCTCGGGTGGCGCATGTCTATCTCGCCAAAGAGGATTGGCTGGCCCAATGGCAGGGTGCTGGCGTGCCCGCTGACCGCTTGTCAGTCATCGGCACACTGTCGCAAGCGCCCTTGGCGTTGAAATGCAACGAGGCCGAGCGCGAAGCCCTTGCAGACGCCTTGCGCCAGCGCACGGTCTGGCTGGCTGCGGGCGTGCCGCCCGAGGAAGAGGAGCGGGTCATTGCCGTCCAGCAGGAAGCCTTGCGCGAAACCCATCGGCTGGCGCTGATTCTGCATCCCGCCGACCCGATGCGCGGCCCGGCGCTGTATGACCGTTTTGCGCACCAGTTCAACATGGCGCTTCGATCACGCGACGATCCCCTGCTGCCCGAAACACAGGTTTATATTGCCGATACCGAGGGCGAGCGCGGCTTGTGGTATCGGCTGGCGGTCGCCTGCTACATGGGGGGGAGTTTCACCACCGGCAGCACCTATTCGCCGCTGGAACCCGCAGGTCTGGGTTGCGCTATCGTCCACGGCCCGGAAAGTGGCCGGTTCGACGCCGCGTTCGACATGTTGGCAGAGCGGCAGGCGTCGCGGCGTGTAACGCGGCTCGATGCCCTTGGCGCGATGATGCGCAGTGTCTTGCGGCCGGAACGCGCGGCAGAGCTGGCGCATGGCGGCTGGCAGGTTGTTTCGGAAGGGTCCGAAGCGACAGAAATTCTTGTCACGGCCTTGCTGGCCTCAAACCGGGAATAACGCCATGCAGCCACCCGGATTCTGGTTTCGTCCGCGCTCTGTTCTGGCGACCATGTTGGCGCCGCTTGGGGCGCTTTATGCGGCAGCGACGGCGCGACGGCTGCGGCAGCTCGTGCGCTTCATGCCCGATGTTCCGGTCATCTGCGTGGGCAATATCAATATCGGCGGCACTGGCAAGACTCCGACGGTGATCGCGCTGGTGCAGTTGCTGCAGGGGCTGGGGGTGCAACCGCATGTCCTGTCACGCGGCTATGGTGGGCGGTTGCCGGGGCCGGTGCAGGTGAAGGAGCGCCAGCACAGCGCCGAGGATGTGGGCGATGAACCACTTCTGATGTCCGCTTTCGCGCCGGTCTGGGTTGGACGCGACCGCGCGGCGACCGCGCGGTTGGCGCAGGCGGCTGGCGCAGAGGTGTTGATTCTGGATGACGGATTTCAGGACCCCGCCTTGCGCAAGGATCTGTCGCTCGTGGTTGTGGATGCTGGCCTTGGCTTTGGGAATGGTCGAGTGCTGCCCGCCGGTCCGCTGCGTGAACCGGTAGCCAAGGGATTGGCGCGGGCTGACATGATCGTTGCAATTGGCGGGCCAGATCAGGTCGCGGCGTTTCGCAAACAGGCGGCGTATCCGGTGCCGGTGCCGGTGCTGGGAGCCGCGCTCAAACCCCTTGCGATGGGCCTGTCATGGCATGGCCAGAAGGTGCTTGCCTTTGCCGGTATCGGACGGCCAGAGAAGTTCTTTGCGACCTTGCGCGCGGAAGGCGCGGTTCTGCTGCGCGCAGAGGCGCTTTCGGACCATCAACGCCTGAGTGACGCGCTGATGACCCGGCTGGAGATAGAGGCCAAGGCGCTGGGGGCGCAGATGGTCACGACAGAGAAAGACGCGGTGCGCCTGCCACGCAGCTTTCGCCAGAAAGTGACGACCTTGCCGGTGCGGCTGGAATGGGAGAATGCGCCCGCGATCCATCTGGCGCTGAAGCGGGTGTTGCGCAACCGCGCGTGATGGCTAGGGATGAAGCCCGCTTTGCCGGGTGCAATGGACAGCAGATATGGTGAACTATCGCCGCCGGCATGTTGACGCGGCCACGATCTTTCACGGTCGCGCTGGCGCAACCCGAACCCCGTGCGCTGATGCAGAACATCGCCTTGTTGCCTGTGGCCGTTACCGCCACGCTCAAGGAACGTCAATTCACCTTGGAATGTTGGGTGGTTCTGCCAGACCAGCAGTTCTGTATCTGGACACTGCCAAAAGGCGATTGCGATTTTCCGACGCGGTGGTGGTTTATCACGTCGCGGTTTGCAAGGTCTCCGCCCGTCTCCCCGCTGCGTCTATCCTACATCCGTCGGTCCAAACGTGACATCTGGCAAGGCCGCTACTGGGAGAACCACATCGGCAAATGGCACGATATGGTGGATCACCTACGATATTGTCAGCTTGGCCCGGTCGGGCAGGGATGGTTGCGCGATCCCGAGGCCTGGCCCGATGCGCATTTCGTGCAGGGTGCGTGCTTGCCCGCACGCTTGGTCGCGCTCTGCTTTAGCTGTTCGCGCGCTCGAACAACCCGCTGACGGCTGTGGACATGATCGCGCCGGTTCGGGGCTTTTGCGCTGCCACGAAGGGCAGGGGCCGGCAAATGCTCATGGCGGCAATCCCCAGTCGCGCGGTCAGAGCACCATTGACCAGCCCTTCCCCAAAGCGACGTGACAGTTTCGACACCACGCCGCCAGACGCAACCGTGCCCAGCATATCCTCGCCCACGGCCACAGCCCCTGTGGCCAGCAGATGTGCCACCACGCCGCGCAGCAGGCGGATGCTGCCCAAAGCGCCCGCGCGCCCCCCGTAGATTTCAGCAATCCGGCGGATCATACGCAGGTTGACCGCAAGGGCTGCAACAACATCGACCAGCGCCATCGGCAACATTGCCGTCAGAAGCGAGACCTGCCGTGCGGCGGCTTCGACCTCGGCGCGGGCGGCTTGGTCCAGCGGCACCAGAAGCGTGGTTTCCGCCAAGTGCAACAGCCCTTCGGCATCAGGTTGGTCGGGGGCAAGTTCGGCCAGTCGGTCGCGGTGCCAGCGCATTTCGGGGCGCGCGCTATAAAGGCCGGACAGGCGGTCCATCAGCCTGAGTGCCGTCTCTCGGGTGTTGTCGTTACGCGCGCGGTCGGCCAACTGGCGCAGATCATCAAGGCGCCGTAAGCGTCTGAATCCGGCCAACTCGCGCAAGGCTACCCCCAGACAGGCCATTGCCACCAACCCCAGAAGCCCGCCTGCGACCCAACCCAGTGACGGGTTGCGCGCGATTAGCCCGGTGACGAAATCCCAGGCCGCGAGTGACAGCGCCATGCCCAGTAGCGCCAGCGCTGCGGCCCAGCCCATGCGGCCCAGCCATGACATGCGCCGCCGTCCGAGGCCCAGCGTGGCACGCATGGCCGCGCCTGTGGGCGGGGTGTCTTCGGGTGGGGGCGGGGCGGTGGCCGGGGTGTCGGTTGCCGTGTCATCCAGCTCAATCAGGGTGGGGCCGCGGCTCATAGCATGTCTCCGATCAGGAATTGCGCGGCGCGGTCCAGCCGTATATGCGCCAGCCCGTCACCGGGGCGACGGGTCAGCCCAACTGGCGCAAACTGCATGACGCCGAAATCAGCATTGAGCCATTTTGCCGCCCCGTCCCGTGCAGGTCCGATCAGTTCCATAGGGTCTTCGGGCAAGGCACCTGCGAAGAAGGCAGCTTGCTTGCCATTCTCCATCAATGTGCCACGGACACAATCGAGCGTTTCGCCCTCGCGCGTATGCTGTTCTTCGACCGTGGCACGCACGGCGGCAATGGCCATTGCCTCTGTCCGGGCGCCCGCGAAATCGGCCCGGTCGCGGGCCTGGCGCAGCAGCGCTGCCATCAACCCAGTCAGTCGCGCGTGTTGGCTGTGGTGCAGGTGGTCGGCCTTGGTTGCGGCAAAAAGCAGGCGTTCCACGCGCTTTCCGCCCAGCAGCCGGGTCAGCCACGCATTGCGACCGGGGCGGAAGGCGGACAACAGCTCGGTCATCGTCCGGCCCAGTTGGGCCACGGCATCTGGCCCGGCATGAACCGCGCCCAATACATCTGCCAATACGATCTGGCGGTCGATCCGGGCAAAATGGTCGCGAAAGAACGGGCGCACGACCTGAGCCTTGTAGGCCTCGAATCGGCGTTCCATCTCGCGCCCCAAGCTGCCGCGCTGCCCCTTGTGGACCATGGGCGCAAAGGTCAGCGCCGGGCTGCCCGCCAGATCGCCGGGCAGCAGGAACCGGCCCGGAGATATATCGGGCAAGCCCGCCGCCCGCGCCGCGCCAAGATACTCGGTAAAGCTGGCCGCAAGCTCTTGCGCGCGGCCTTCGTCATGCGGCGCGTCAGGATCGGTGCGGGACAAGGCGTCCAGATAGGCCGCTGCATAGTCGCGTCGTTGCATTGCGGCCAAAAGGTCACTGCTCCATTGGGCAAAGCTTTTGTCCAGCAGCGTCAGGTCCAGCAGCCATTCGCCCGGATAGTCAATGATATCCAGATGCTGCACGCGTGCGCCGCGCAAACCGCCCAGCATCCCGCCCGACCGCACCCGAAACGACAGCCGCAGTTGCGACACCTGCCGCGTGCTGTCGGGCCAATGAGGATTGGGGCCGGTCAGTGCGGCCAGATGGCGTTCATATTCAAAACGCGGAATGGTGTCATCGGGTTGCGGTTGCAGATAGGCCGCGTCGATCCGTCCATCGCTGACGGCTTGCAGCCCGCCCATGCGCCCGCGGTCCAGCAGGTTTGCCACCAGCGAGGTGATGAACACCGTCTTGCCCGCCTGCGATAGCCCCGTCACACCCAGCCGCAACCGATTGTCAAACACACCGCCGGTGACAGCATTGCCAAGTTGCGCGGCGGTGTCTTCCACCCCACGCAGCACATCGCCTGCTAAACGCCCGATACCCATAAGCCCCACATCCTTGTCTTGACCCTAGATAGGGGGCAGGGGCGCTTAGGGGAAGAGGCGCGGCGCATCGCCTTCGGCCCAGACCGGGGCCTTTGTCATGACCTTGGCGAAACGGTCAGAGGCCAGAAAGCGCGCAAGCCAGCCATGCAGGCGCGGCCAATCTTGCGCATCGAACCACGGTTTGTCGATAAAGGCAAATTGCCGGATGAAGGGCAGCATGGCGTAATCGGCCAATGTGGGGCGGTCGAACAGCCATTCATCCAGCGTTGCATCCAAGGTCGACAGATGGGCACAGGCATCGGCCAGATGCGTCGCGCTATCGTCTTTTGGGTAGCGGGTGGTATATTTCACCCGGTCCAACGCGTATTTGAACGGCCCGTCATTGCGCGCGATCCAGTCATACCCCGTTTGGGGCATCTTCAGCCAGCCCTCCGGGTCATGCTGGCGCAGCGCCCAGAGCATGATGTCGAGGCTTTCATCAATCACACCGTCGCCTGTCACAAGGCATGGCACTGTTCCAGAGGGCGAGGTGGCCAGAAACGCCGTAGGCTTGTCGCGCAGCAGTATTTCGCGCAATTCTACCTGCACGCCGCTTGCCGCCAGCGCCAGACGCGCGCGAATTGCATAGGGGCAGCGGCGGAAGGAATAAAGGATCGGGGTCATTCAGCCTGTCTACCGCGCGGGCGAACAGATGCCAATTCAAACGCGCGCAGCGCTCTGCTACACCTGTGCCAAATCGAAAGGAGCGGTCATGCAAGACGCGGAGTTCTGGAGTAAAATGGCCCCGCGCTACGCCCGCGCCAAGATTGGCGATATGGACGGCTACTCTCGCAGCATAGAGCGGATAAAGCCGGTCTTGCGTGGCGCGCGTGTGCTGGAACTGGGTTGCGGCACTGGCCTGACCGCCATGTCACTTGCCCCGCATGCCGAAAGCTACACGGCAAGCGACATCGCGCCGGGCATGATCGAGATTGCCAAAGGGCGTGTGGCCGCGCAGCCGATGGCGAACCTGACCTTTCAGGTGGCACAGGCCGAGGATTTCGGACCGGGACACTTCGACGTCGTCTTTGCGCAGAATTACCTGCACCTGCTGCGTGATCTGCCCGGCACGCTAGCGCATGTTCACAGGCTTTTGCCCGAAGGCGGGGTGTTTATTTCGAAAACCCCGTGTTTGGGCACCGCGCCCTTCTACATCCGCTGGTTGGTGCCGGTCTTGCAAGCTGTGGGCAAAGCGCCCTACCTGACGATGGTCACTGCGGCGGATTTGGAACAGGCGCTGCGGCAAGCTGGATTTGCCTGTGACCCGACCGAATGGCACGCAAGCCGTGGCCGCGACCTGCGCGCCTTTATCGTGGCGCGCAAGGTCTAAGCTGTGGTGCTGCCTGTGTCAGGCCCGCACCAGTGCCTCATAGCTTTCAGCCACATCGCGGGTGATTGCGCCGACCTGAAAGTGGTAGTCGCCGATCTGGCCCACAGGCGTCACCTCTGCCGCCGTGCCGGTCAGCCAACATTCGCTGAATGAGTCCAGTTCTTCCGGCAGAATGTGGCGTTCATGCACGACCAGCCCCTTGTCGCGCAGCATGGCGATAACGGTCTGGCGGGTGATGCCGTTCAGGATCGCATCGGGGATAGGGGTGTGCACTTCGCCATCCTTGACGAAGAACACGTTTGCACCGGTCGCTTCGGCCACATAGCCGCGATAATCGTAGAACAGCGCATCCGAGCAGCCTTTTTCCTCTGCCGCATGTTTTGACATGGTGCAGATCATATACAGGCCCGCGGCCTTCGCGGCGGTCGGGATCGTGTCGGGCGAGGGGCGGCGCCATTTGGCGATGTCCAGTTTCGCGCCCTGCATCTTGGCATCGCCGTAATAGGCGCCCCATTCCCATGCGGCTACGGCCAGACGCACCGGGTTGCGGCGGGCAGCGACCCCCATATCCTCGCCCGCGCCGCGCCATGCAACCGCACGAACGTAGGCGTTGCTCAGCTTGTTGGCGGCCAGCACTTCGGCCTTTGCGGCATCGATCTGCTCGGCGCTATAAGGAATCGGCATATCCAGCAGACGCCCGGATTCGATCAGGCGCAGCGAATGCTCATGCCCTTTGAAGATCTTGCCGTCGTAGCAGCGCTCGCCCTCGAACACGGAAGACGCATAATGCATGGCATGACTTAAGATATGCACATTGGCATCGCGCCACGGCACCAGCTTGCCGTCCATCCAGATAAACCCGTCCCTGTCGTCATACGCCCCGGCCATCGGTGCCTCCATGTGCATAGTTTTCAAATATTGCGCAAGATAGGTCCGCATCGGACATAAAGTTACGCGATTTCCAGCATTGGCTACCGATTCGGTCTTGGAATGTCAACAAGGCTGACATAACATTGCCCAAAGAGTGATCGAAGCTGTAACATCGGGAGGCGATGCATGGTGCAAACCGGACCAAACCCCAGCAGCGGCGAGAATCTGCTTTTCCTGACGGATGAGCAGCTTCGCAAAGGGATAGAGGCGATGTTCTTCGCCTATCGTGGCTTTACCGCTGATCCTGACCGCATTCTGGAGGAATACGGATATGGCCGCGCGCATCATCGGGCGCTGCACTTCATTAACCGTAGTCATGGGACCACGGTGAACAACCTGCTGAACACCCTTGGTGTCACCAAGCAATCGTTGAACCGGGTGCTGCGCGGCCTGATCGGCGACGGCCTGGTGGTGGCGCGCGTGGGCCGCACCGACCGGCGCGAGCGCAACCTGTTCCTGACAGAGGCCGGGCAAGACCTGGAACGCAAACTGGCCGAAGCGCAGCGCGTGCGGATGCGCGCAGCCTATCGCGCGGCTGGGCCGCAGGCGGTGGCCGGTTTCCGGCAAGTGTTGGAAGCGATGATGGATGATGATATCCGCCATACCTATAACGCGCTGAAGGATGGACGCTGATGCCCGAAGACACGGCACCACACCTTCTGGTCATTGATGACGATTCCCGCATCCGATCTCTGCTTCAGAAATACCTGATGCGCAACGGGTTCTGGGTGACGACCGCGCGGGATGCTGTCCATGCGCGGCGGGTGCTGGCGGGGCTGGCCTTTGACTTGATCGTGCTGGACGTGATGATGCCGGGCGAAGACGGGATCACTCTGACCCGCGCGATCCGACAGTCCAGCGATGTTCCGATCTTGCTGTTAACGGCGCGCGGTGGGCCAGAGGACCGGATCGACGGGTTGGAAGCGGGCGCGGATGACTACCTGCCCAAACCGTTCGAGCCGCGCGAGTTGGTGCTGCGTATCAATGCAATTTTGCGGCGCAGCCCAAGCGATGCTGCCGAACCTTTGCGCCCGCAATTGCTGTTCATCGGGGCGCTGCGCTACGATATCGAGAAGGGAGAGTTGAAGCGCGGCGATACGCCCATTCGTCTGACCCAGACCGAAGCCGCGTTGATGCGGTTGTTCGCGCAACATTCCGGCGAAGTTCTAAGCCGCGAGGCATTGGTCGATTACCTTGGCCGCGACAGGGCCGGACATGGCGGAGAAGTCGGACAGGAACGCGCGGTCGATGTGCAGATCACCCGTCTGCGCCGCAAGATCGAAGCCGATCCGAAATCTCCGCGCCACCTGCAAACCGTGCGCGGCGCGGGGTATATGCTGGTGGTAGAGTAGCGCGTGGTTTAGAGCGCCCGCCAGCCGATATCGCGCCGGTAGAACCCTTCGCTCCAGTCGATGCGTTCGACCATCGCATAGGCGCGCGCCTGTGCCTCTGCCAGCGTCGCCCCGCGCGCGGTCACGTTCAGCACCCGTCCGCCATTGGCCAGCACCTGCCCACCTTTGGCCTGTGTTCCGGCGTGAAAAACCATGTGCGAGCTGTCCTCTGGGCATTGGTCCAAGCCGCTGATAACGGTGCCCTTGGCATAGCTGCCCGGATAGCCCTGCGCCGCCATCACCACCGTCAGCGCATGGTCATCTGCCCAATGCACTTGTGCTTGGTCCAGCCGACCTTCGGCGCAGGCGAGCATCAGGTCCAGCGCCTGCGCGCCAAGCCGCATCATTAGCACTTGGCATTCAGGGTCGCCAAAGCGGGCGTTGTATTCGACCAGCCGCGCGCGTCCATCCTGTATCATCAGTCCGGCATAAAGCACGCCCTGATAGGGCATCCCGCGCCGGGCCATTTCGGCCATGGTCGGGCGCACGATCTCGTCCAAGGCTTGCTCTGCAATCGCATTGGTGAGCACGGGCGCGGGGCTATAGGCGCCCATGCCGCCTGTATTTGGCCCCGTGTCGCCGTCGCCCACGCGCTTGTGGTCCTGTGCAGTGCCGATGGGCAAGCACGTCTCACCATCGACCAGCACGAAGAAGGACGCTTCTTCACCGGTCATGAATTCCTCGATCACCACCTCAGCCCCGGCCTCGCCAAATTCGCCTCCGAACATGGTGTCAATGGCGGCCAGTGCGTCGTCCAACGTCATGGCCACGATCACGCCCTTGCCAGCGGCCAGCCCGTCGGCCTTGACCACGATTGGCGCGCCTTGGGCCTGCACATAGGCGCGGGCGGATACGGCATCGGTGAAATGCCCATAGGCGGCGGTGGGCGCGTTCACGGCGGCGCAGATTTCCTTGGTGAACGCCTTCGACGCTTCCAGCCGCGCCGCCGCCGCCAAGGGGCCGAAACAGGTTACGCCCGCATCGCGCAGCCGGTCGGCCACGCCTGCGGCCAAGGGTGCCTCTGGGCCAATGACGACGAAATCAATCGCCTCCGCCTCGCAAAAGGCCAGCACGGCGGACCCGTTGCAAATGTCGATATCGGCGCAATCAGCAATCTGGTCCATGCCCGCATTGCCCGGCGCGCAGATCAGCCGGTCGCATTTGGGGTTTTGCAGGATTGCCCATGCCAGCGCATGTTCGCGCCCGCCGCTGCCTAGAACAAGGATATTCATCGACCGCCCTCTCTTGGCCTTTGCCTGCGCGCGTTCTAGGCTGTGCTCCAAGCGGTGACAAGCAAAGGCGCGCGGCATGGACCTGATAGACGGCCCAGAGGATGCAATTCCGGGCAATACGCCAGAATTTACGGTGTCCGACCTGTCCGGCGCGGTCAAACGCACGCTGGAGGGCGAATTTGGCCGCGTCCGCGTGCGCGGAGAAGTCGGGCGCGTGGTGATCGCGCGCACCGGCCATATGTATTTCGACCTGAAAGATGACCGCGCGGTGATTGCAGGCGTTAGCTGGAAAGGCCAGGTCGCGCGCATGAAGGTCCGCCCCGAAGAGGGGATGGAGGTGATCGCCACAGGCCGCCTGACCACCTTTGCGCCACAGTCGAAATACCAGTTGCAGGTCGAGTCCATCGAACCCGCTGGTGCCGGCGCGCTGATGGCCATGCTGGAGGCGCGGCGCAAGGCGCTGGCCGCCGAAGGGCTGTTCGATGCCGGGCGCAAGCGTCGCCTGCCGTATCTGCCGCGTGTCGTCGGTGTTGTGACCTCGCCCCAAGGGGCGGTGATCCGCGATATCCTGCACCGGCTGAGCGACCGGTTCGGGGTGCATGTGCTGGTCTGGCCAGTGGCGGTGCAAGGGCAGGGGTGCGCGCCGCAGGTGGCACGCGCGATCGAAGGGTTCAATGCGCTTGCCCCCGGCGGTCCTATCCCGCGTCCAGATGTTCTGATTGTGGCGCGCGGCGGCGGGTCCATCGAAGATTTGTGGGGCTTCAACGAAGAAATCGTTGTGCGGGCTGCTGCGGCAAGCGACATTCCTCTGATCTCTGCCGTGGGGCACGAAACCGACACCACGCTGATTGACCACGCATCCGACCAGCGCGCGCCAACGCCGACGGCAGCGGCGGAAATCGCCGTGCCGGTGCATGCCGATCTTGTGGCGCATGTATCGAACCTGAACGCTCGCTTGGTGCGTGGTGGGGCGCAAAGCGTGGCCCTGCGCCGCCAGCGCCTGCGCGATGTGGGCCGGGCGTTGCCCCGGCCAGAGAACCTGCTCGCGCCCGCCATGCAACGCTTTGACCAATGGGCAGAGCGCGTGCCGGGCAGTCTGCGCGCGGCGCTGCTAAGCAAACGCCAAGAGTTGCGTGGGGCAGCCGCGGGTCTGCGGCCCACCGCGCTCAACACCCAGATCGCGCGGGGGCGCGAACGCCTTGATGGGCAATCGGCCCGCGCAGATCGCGCCGCGCTGGCACGGCTGGACAGTTTGGGCACACGGCTGGCATCTTTGGAACGGCTCCGCCAATCCTTGGGCTACCCGGCGACCTTGCAGCGCGGTTACGCTGTGGTCCGGGATGACGCCGGGGAGGTTGTGACCTCTGCCACCCGCGCCGGGCAAGCAAATGCGCTTCAGGTGGAATTCAGGGATGGCACGCTGGACGTTATGGCGGGCAAACGGCCAAAATCCGGCAAGGGCACAAAGCCCAAGCCGGAACAGGGGTCGTTGTTCTGACCACGCGCGATGGTGGTGTGCCTAGCGGGGTTTCTTCTTAAAGCGCGGCTCGGTGCGGTTCCACAGCCTTATGATGTTCTCGCGGTGCTTGTAGAATACCAGCAGCTTGGCCACGACCAGCACGGCGACAATAGGCGCATACCCCATGAACCCCGCGTAGATCGATGACATCCCGCAGGCTGTCAGCCCGGCGAGTGACGAATAGCGGCTGGCCTTGAAAGTGATGATCCATGTGGCGCAGGTGGCCAGCCCGACAGGCCATGCCAGCGCCAGCGTGATGCCGATGAAGGTCGCGACGCCCTTGCCGCCCCTGAACCCGATATAGACCGGGTAAAGATGGCCGATGAACGCGGCCAGCGCCGCGGCCTGCGCCGCGTCCGGCCCGATCAGCCAACCGGCCAACAGCGCGGCAACAGCACCTTTCAGCGCATCCAGCGCGAAAGTGGCGACACCCGCCGCCTTGTTGCCCGTGCGCATGACATTGGTCGCGCCGATATTGCCCGACCCGATGGCGCGCAGATCGCCAAGACCCATGGCGCGGGCGATCACCACGCCAAAGGGAATGGAGCCGAGCGCGTAAGAGCCAAGCCCCACCAGCCCCAGCAGCCACAGCGGAGTCACAAGGTCCGGGATCATGCCGCCACCTCTGCGGCATCGAACACGCAAGCGCCACCGACATAGGTGGCCAGCACGCGGCCTTCCATCCGGGCGCCGTCATAAGGCGTGTTCTTGGATTTCGACGCCAGTGTGAAGCGGTCCAGAACAAAAGGCGCGTCAGGGTCGAACAGCACCAAATCGGCGGGGGCATCTGCCGCGAGCCGCCCGCCCGCCAGCCCCAAGCGTTTCGCCGGGTTCAGCGACAGCGCGCGCCAGATGGTGGGCAGGTCCAACCCTTCGGAATGATACAGCCGCATTGCGGCGGGCAGCAATGTTTCAAGGCCCACCGCGCCAGAGGCGGCCTCCTCGAAGGGCAGGCGTTTCGATTCCTCGTCCTGCGGGGTGTGCATGGAACAGATCACGTCGATCAGGCCGTCGGCCACCGCCTGCACCATGGCGCGGCGGTCGTCTTCGGATCGCAAGGGCGGGGTGAATTTGAAGAAGCTGCGGTAGCTGCCCACGTCCAGCTCGTTCAGCGTCAGATGGTGAATGGATATCCCTGCGGTCACGTCCAGACCGTTCGCCTTGGCGCGTTCCAGCGCGGGCAGGCTGCGGGCAACCGTGATCTGATCGGCGTGGTAGCGCACGCCGGTCATTTCGACCAAGCCCATGTCACGGTCGAACCCCATGCGTTCGGCCATGGGCGACACGGCGGGCAGGCCGCGCAGTGATGCGAATTTGCCCGATGTCGCACAAGCGCCCTGCGACAGACCGGGGTCTTGCGGGTGGCCGATGACCAGCGCGCCCAACCCCCGCGCATAGGCCATGCAACGCGACAGAACCTTGGTGTCGGTGCTGACGCGGTCGCCATCGGTAAAGGCAACGGCACCGGCATCCAGCAGAAAGCTGATTTCGGCCATTTCGCGCCCCGCGCGGTTGCGAGTCAGCGCGGCCATGGCGCGGATGTTCACAGGTGTTCGCGCGGTCGCGCGGCGGGTGACGTATTCCAGCACTTCGGGCGTGTCTATGGCGGGGTCGGTGTCGGGGCGCATGACAATGGTGGTCACGCCCCCACGCGCAGCAGCCAACCCGGCGGTGCGCAAGGATTCTTTGTGCTGCGCGCCCGGCTCGCCCACCTGCACGCCCATATCGACGATTCCCGGCGCAAGACATTTTCCGCCGCAATCGACAGCGCGCGCGCCTTCCGGCCAAGGACCATCACGTTCGGCAATCGCACCATCGCGTATCAGAAGCGAGCCGATCTCATCGGTCCCGGCCTCTGGGTCGATCAGCCTTGCATTGTGAAACCACAGCATCAGCAGTTTTCCTTATCTAGCAATGGTGTCGCGCAGCAGGGCGGCTACGGCAGAGGGGTTCACCAATAAACTGAGCGTGTAACTCTTGTCGTGAGTGCGCAATGTGAGCCGGGTCATCCAGACGCGGATGCGGCGAATGTCAGTCAGGGCGATCGCGGTTTGCTCGTCCAGCACAAGGCGGTGATTGGTTAACCAATAGTTGGGCATCGGGCGCATAAGTCGTTGTGCGGCGATCGGGCCAAACAAAAAGCCAAGTGTTAGCAGCGTTCCCAAAGACGACCCTGCTTTTTCAACACCGCGTAGACTGTCGAATAAAAAGAAGGCAGCCGAAAAGACCAACAGGCCCAGCGTGCCCAATAGCGCCTCGAACAGGATCGCGATTTCGCGGTCCTGTGGCAGGCGCGCGACAAGTGTTTCGCCGGGGTGCAAGCTGATCTGTGTCACCGCTCAGTCCCCTTTGCGCTTGCTGCGTTTCAGGCGTGCTGCCTCTATATCGGTGACGACCTCTTCTGCGCGGTCGATGTGTTTAATCAGGTATTTGTCGCCCGCCTTGGTGACAATCTGAATATCCCCCATCAGGCGGCGCACCTGCGCCAGTTCAAGCAGATACACGCTGCGCCCGCCCGGCCCGATCAGTCGCATATTGGTCAGCCGCCAGCGGAATTTCATCTGTTCCCGATACAGCCACAGGCCGCGCACGGCCAGCGCCAGCACCGCGCCCAGCGCGCCAATCGCGGCATAGGGCGACCCGATGGCCCAGAGCACCACCCCCGCGCCGACCATGCCCAGCACGCCCAGCACCCCGTGATCGCGCCAATAGCGCCCCGTGTCAGAGCGGATTTCGCGCAGCAGCTTTTCGCCCGGTTCCAGCGGGATGTCATCGGTATCGGGGCGGGTCTCTATGGGTTCATTCATGGGCAATACTCCGCAGGCGGTCGCGTTCGCGGCGGCGGCGCAGGTTTTGCGCCAGCAGGTCCATTGCCGCCATACGCACGGCCACGCCCATTTCCACCTGTTCCTGAATCACCGAGCGGTTGATGTCATCGGCAATCGCACCGTCAATTTCCACGCCCCGGTTCATCGGGCCGGGGTGCATGACAATGGCGTCATCCTTGGCATAGGCCAGTTTCTCGGCATCCAGCCCGTAGCGGTGGAAATACTCGCGTTCGGACGGGACGAATCCTCCATCCATCCGCTCGCGTTGCAGGCGCAGCATCATGACCACATCGGCACCTTCAAGCCCGGCTTTCATGTCGTCGAACACCTCGACGCCGAATTCTTCGACGCCCTTTGGCATAAGCGTTCCGGGGCCAACCAGCCGGACGCGGTTTTCCATCTTGCCCAGCAAAATCAGGTTCGACCGCGCCACCCGGCTATGGGCAATGTCGCCGCAAATCGCCACGGTCAGCCGGTGCAGCCGTCCCTTGGCGCGGCGAATGGTCAGCGCATCCAAAAGCGCCTGCGTGGGGTGTTCATGCCTGCCGTCGCCTGCGTTCAGCACCGCGCAGTTCACTTTTTGCGCCAGCAGGTCCACCGCGCCAGAATTGCCATGACGCACCACCAGCAGATCAGGGTGCATGGCGTTCAGCGTTAGCGCCGTGTCGATCAGCGTCTCGCCCTTTTTCAGGCTGGATTGCGCCATGGACATGTTCATCACATCCGCGCCCAGCCGTTTGCCCGCCAGCTCGAAACTGGCCTGTGTGCGGGTCGAGTTTTCGAAGAACATGTTGATCTGCGTCATGCCTTTCAGCGCGCGCGCATGTTTTTCGGCGCTGCGGTTCAGAGCGACATAATCCTGTGCCAGATCAAGCAGTGTCGTGATCTCGACCGGGTGCAGATGTTCGATCCCCAGCAGGTGATCTTGAGTAAAGGTCATGGGGCACTCGCGCTTTGGGTCAGCGCCACGGGTATAGAAACCCTGTTACCATGCGGCAAGGGCAAACCGTGTGCTTTCCCTTGGGGCGCGGGCACGCTACCTGTTACACATGGAATCGGTTTGGCAAGAGGATTGGCAATTGGCGCGCGCCTATCTGGCGTGGCAGGCAGAGCTTGGCGCGAGCGATGCGATTTGCGATGCACCGGTCAATCGCTACGACTTGCCTGAGAAACTTGCCAAACCCAAGCCTGCCATGGCTGCACCGGCAACGGTTGTCGCGCCAGAGGCTCCGCAGGTGGACCCAGTGGCACAGGCGCAAGCTATGGCGCAGGCGGCGGGCGATCTGGCCGCGCTGCAAGCGGCCATGAGTGCATATGAGCATTGCGAGTTGAAGCGCGGCGCGCGCAATCTCGTGTTTTGTGATGGCCAAGCCAGTGCGCGCGTCATGATCGTGGGCGAAGCGCCGGGCCGCGAAGAAGACCGGGTGGGCAAGCCCTTTGTCGGCGATGCCGGACAAATGCTGGACCGCATGTTCGCGGCCATTGGCATGGGGCGTGAGACCCCCGACCCGGCCCGCGCGCTATATATTACCAATGTCCTGCCATGGCGTCCGCCGCAGAATCGGGACCCCTCGACAGAGGAACGCGCGATGATGCGGCCTTTCGTGTTGCGCCATATTGAACTTGCGGCGCCCGACATTCTTATCCTGATGGGGCGCGTGTCGGCCGGAACCGTGCTGGAGCGCGACGTGCGGATCACCAAGGAACGGGGTGAATGGGCGCGTGTTCTGGGCCGCCCGACGATCCCCATGCTGCACCCCGCCTACCTGCTGCGCAACCCCGCCGCCAAGGCACAGGCGTGGGCTGATCTATTATCACTCCAAGCCAAGCTGAGAGAGCTGACATGAGCCGCATCGACCCTGATAAACCCTTTCTCCCCGTGCGTTTCGCGGTGCTGACCGTGTCCGACACGCGCGCGCTGGCGGATGACCGCTCAGGTGATACGCTGGCCGCGCGCATCGAAGCTGCGGGGCATGTGCTGGCCGCGCGCGACATTGTTCGTGATGAACGCGCGCAGATCGTCGCGAAGCTGCGCGACTGGTGTGCTGATGATGGCATTGACGCGATCCTGACCACCGGCGGCACCGGTCTGACGGGTCGCGATGTCACGGTCGAAGCTCACCGCGACGTGTATGAAAAAGAGATAGAGGCGTTCGGGACGGTGTTCACGATTGTCTCGATGGAGAAGATCGGCACATCGGCCATTCAGTCGCGGGCCTGCGCGGGCGTGGCGCAGGGCACTTACCTGTTCGCGTTGCCCGGATCGCCCGGTGCCTGCAAGGACGCTTGGGACGAAATCCTGTCCAAGCAATTCGATTTCCGCCACCGCCCCTGTAACTTTGTCGAGATTTTTCCCCGTCTGGACGAACATTTGCGACGGAAATGATGGGCTGCGGCGTTATAGCGGGTTGAACCATCTGCGCGCGCGGCGCGTATAGGGTGTAGCAAACTTGGAGTAGCCATGCGTTTTCTAACCCGCAGCCTGTTGGGGCTGTTCTTGGCCGCTGTGTCCGTTTCGGCCTTGGTCTATGCCGGGGCGACATTGGTCGGCGCCATTCAAAGCCGGGCCGAAGAAGCTGGCGGGAGTGGCGGCGAAGCGCGCGAGCGGGTCTTTACCGTGCGCGCCGTGACCGTGACGCCGGGGCAGGTTGAGCCGGTGCTGTCAGCCTTTGGCGAAGTGCGCAGCCAACGCACGCTGGAACTGCGCGCACCGGTCGGCGGGCGGATCATCGAACTGGGCGAGGGGGTCGAGGACGGGGCCGAGGTGACGGCCGGGCAGGTCTTGTTCCGCGTAGACCCGGCTGATGCCGAAGCGGCGCTTGCTATTGCGCAAAGCGATCTTGCCCGTGCCGAGGCCGAATTGCGCGAAGCAGAGCGCGCCCTGACCCTTGCTGCCGAAGATGTGGCAGCCACGCAGGCGCAATTCGATCTGCGCGCCCGTGCACTGGAGCGGCGCGTCGGGCTGACCGAACGCGGCGTGGCAACCGAAGCGGCGCTGGAGGAATCGGAATTGGCGGTGGCCTCTGCCCGACAGGCGCTTGTGGGGCGTAAGCAGGCCCAAGCCAGTGCCGAAGCGCGTGCCGATCAGGCAGCCACGGCGCTGGACCGCCAGAAGATCACCGTGTCAGAGGCCGCGCGGCGCTTGGCGGACACAACGGTGCGCGCGGGTATTTCCGGCACCTTGGCCGATGTCGCCCTGGTCGAAGGGCGGCTTGTGAATACCAGCGAGCAACTGGCCCGCATCATTGACCCTGATGCCCTGGAGGTATCGGTGCGGGTATCGACCGCGCAATATCTGCGGCTGATCGATGAAAACGGGCGCTTGCGCGATGCAGGCGCTCAGGTCGCCTTGGAAGTGGCCGGGTATGAGATTTCGTCGCCCGGTCGTCTGGTACGGGCTTCGGCCACGGTGGCCACGGGGCAAAGCGGGCGCGAGGTATTCGTTGAGCTGGCCAATCCGCGCGGTTTTCGGCCCGGCGACTTCGTGACTGTGCGCTTGTCCGAACCGGCGCTGGAGCGTGTCGCCTTGTTGCCCGCAAGTGCCATTACTGCGGGGGGCGAGGTTCTGGTCATCGGCGAGGATAACCGTTTGAGCGCCCAGCCCGCCAATGTGTTGCGCCGACAGGGCGATGATGTAATCGTCGAGGCAGGCACGCTTGCCGAAACAGAGATCGTGCGCGAGGTTGGCCCGATGCTGGGTGCGGGTATTCTGGTGCGCCCATTGCGGCAGAATGCCGAGGGCCAGTTACAGCCTGATGAGCCAGAGATGGTGATGCTGGACCCGGAACGCCGCGCGCGCCTGATCGCGCAGGTTGAAGGCAACACACGCATGCCCGAACAGGTCCGCGCACGGCTTATCACGCAGCTTTCGCAAGATAGCGTGCCTGCGCAAACGCTGGAACGGCTGGAAAATGGTGGCGGTCCGCGCCAAGGGGGATAAGCCATGAGCGCAGAGCAACATTCGCACCGCAAGCGCCTCGCGGTTCAGGCCGTGGGTATTTTCCGGTATTTCACCCGGCACAAGACGGCGGCCAACCTGCTGTTGGTCGTGATGGTTGTGATGGGGCTGGCCGCTATCCCGCAGATGCGGGCGCAATTCTTCCCCGATGTCGTGGTCGACAATATTCGCGTCGATATCCCGTGGCCGGGCGCCGGTGCAGAAGATATTGACCGCGCGGTTGTGGAACTGGTCAGCCCGGCCCTGCAAGCTGTCGAGGGTGTGACAGAGGTCAGCGCCGAATCGCGCGAAGGCCGCGCCAGTTTCACGCTGGAGTTTGAGACCGGCTGGGACATGTCGCGCGCCAATAACGATGTGCAGGACGCGATTGATGCGGTGTCGAACCTGCCAGAGGATGTGGAAGACCCGCAAACGCGCCGATCGAACTGGTCCGACCGTGTCACGAATGTGGTGGTCAGTGGCCCTGTCGCCACCGAGCAACTTGCCCGATTTGCTGATGAGTTTGCGGCCCGTCTGTATGATGCCGGGATCACCCGCACTATAGTGCGTGGCGTGGCCAGTGCAGAGGTCATGGTCGAGGTGTCCAGCCGCAACCTGATCGAGCATGACGTGACCATGGCCGAGATCTCGCAGGCCATCGCCCGCACAGTCAGCACCGACCCGACAGGCGATGTGGCGTCGGGCGCGTCACGCGTGCGCACCGGTGTCGAACGCCGCTCTGCCACGGAGATCGCGGAGGTCGCTTTGCGCACGCGGCCTGATGGGTCCGTGCTGACCGTGGGCGATATTGCCCGCGTGGAAAAAAGCGACATCAGCCGCGACCGCGCGTTTTTCGTGGGCCCCGATCCGGCGATCACGCTGCGCGTGGACCGCTCGCAACAGGGCGACGCGATTGCCATTCAGGCGCAGGTGGCCGAAATCGCCGCCGAGATGAACCGCAGTTTGCCTGAAGGGACAAGCATAGAGCTGGTATCCACCCGCGCTGAGTTCATCTCTGGCCGGATCAACCTGTTGGTCAGCAATGCTCTGATGGGCCTTGGTCTGGTCGTGCTTCTGCTCTTCCTGTTCCTGAATGCACGTACCGCGTTCTGGGTCGCGGCAGGTATTCCGGCGGCAATGATGGCGGCGATAGCGGGCATGTATCTGCTGGGCCTTAGCTTCAACATGATTTCGCTTTTTGCGCTTATTATCACGCTGGGGATTGTCGTGGATGACGCCATCGTGGTGGGCGAACACGCCGATTACCGCGCGCGCGAATTGGGCGAAACCCCCGCGCAGGCGGCCGAAAACGCGGCCACCCGCATGGCGCAGCCGGTCTTTGCTGCCACCATCACCACCGTTCTGGCCTTTGGCGCGCTGATCCTTGTGGGCGGGCGCTTTGGCACGCTGATCGCCGATATTCCGCTAACCGTGATCGCGGTGCTGCTGGCGTCCTTGGTCGAGTGTTTTCTGATCCTACCGAACCACATGGCCCATTCCATCGCGGCGGGCCTGAAGGAGAGCTGGTATGACTGGCCCTCGCGGCAGGTCAACAAGGGCTTTCGCTGGGTGCGCGAGAACGCGTTTCGCCCGCTGATGCAACTGGTCATCATGGCGCGCTACCCGGTTCTGGCCGGGTTAGTGGCATTATTGGCTGTGCAATCGGCCAACCTTGTGCGGGGCGATCTGCCGTTCCGGTTTTTCAACCCGCCCGAACAGGGCTCGATCACCGGCAATATCGTGATGAATGACGGGGCCACCCGCGCCGACACGATCGAGATGCTGCGCGAATTGCAGCGCGCCACGGATGAACTGGCCGCGCAGATAGAGGATGAAAGCGGCATTAACCCGATCACCTTCGCCATGGTCGAAGTGGGGGGCAATGCGGGCCGTCCGCTGGCCAGTGCCGAGAACAAGGATGGCGATCTGCTGGGCGGTATCTCTATCGACCTTGTCGATGCCGATCTGCGCCCGATTTCCAGCTTTGCTTTTGCGTCGCAGCTTCAGGACATGGTCACGCGCCACCCACAGCTAGAGGAATTCAGCTTCCGGTCCTGGGGCTCTGGCCCCGGCGGGGATGGCGTATCGGTGGACTTGGCAGGCGGCGATGCGGAAACCCTGAAAGCCGCATCCGAAGCCCTGCGCGCCGCACTTGCCCCCTATCCGGAAATCACCGGGCTCGATGACAACCTGCCCTATGACAAGCCCGAACTGGTGCTGGAACTGACTCCTCAGGGGCAGGCGCTGGGCTTTACCATCGACAGCCTTGCGCGCGAGTTGCGCAACCGCCTGACGGGGATAGAAGCTGCCACCTTCCCCGATGGCTTGCGCACAGGCCGCGTGCGGGTGGAACTGCCGGAAACAGAGCGCGCCGCCGATTTTCTGGACAGCATGCAGATGCGCTCGCCCAGCGGCAATTATGTGCTGTTGGGCGACATTGTGTCGGTGCAAGAGCGCCAAGGCTTCAGTCGGGTGCTGCGCGAAAACGGCGCGCGGGTTGTCACCGTATCGGGCGATCTGTCCGAAGATGACCCGGCCCGCGCGCGCGAGGTCACTCTGGCGCTGGAAAACCAGATCCTGCCCGCGTTGGAAGCCGATTTTGGCATTGCAACACGGCTGTCTGGGCAGGCCGAACAGGAACGCGACTTCCTGACGGATGCGTCCATCGGCCTTGGTCTGTGCCTGATCCTGATTTACCTCACTCTGGCATGGGTGTTCTCTAGCTGGATGCGCCCCTTCGTGGTGATGGCGGTCATTCCCTTCGGCCTGATCGGGGTGATCTATGGCCACATGTCATGGGACATGGCGATGTCGATGTTCTCTATCGTCGGGATCATGGGGATGGCAGGGATCATCATCAACGATTCCATCGTACTGGTAACGACCGTGGACCAATATGCGCGTGATCGGGGGCTGCTTCCGTCAATTGTAGATGCCGCTTGCGACCGCTTGCGACCGGTTATCCTGACCACGCTGACCACGGTTCTGGGCCTAATGCCGCTGCTGTTCGAGACATCGACCCAGGCTGCGTTTCTGAAACCCACGGTCATTACGCTGGTTTATGGGCTTGGTTTTGGCATGGTGATCGTACTTTTGCTCGTCCCGGCGCTTCTGGCCATCGGGCATGATGTGCGGCGGCTGTTCACCTCGCTGTCGCGCGCGCTGACACAGCCGCAAGGCGGGCTTGGGCAGTTGCCTCGGCTTGCGGGTGTCGTGGTGGCGGGTTGGCTGGCGGCAACGCTGGGTTGGGTGGTTTGGCAAGGGGAATTGCCGGGCCTTCTCTCCGGCGTAACGGCAGCCATGGGCAACGACCCGCTGCGCGCTGCCCTGCTTTTGGCAGTCGGCGGCACGGCGCTGCTGCTGGCGATCCTCTGGATCGCAGGCGCGGTTGCAGTTTTGCTGTCGGAACGCCGCGCGGCTCAGCGCGTCAGAGAACAGCCCTGATGCTCGAACGTTCCATCGGGCGTAATGAGCGTCATCCGAATGGTGCTGCGGTCGATGGCGGCGGTTTCGCCCTTCCTTGCGCGCAGTATGGCCTGACCGGTCAACTGCTCCCCGGCGCGCAGTGAGGGCAGGTTTTGAACACGCCAAGAGCTGCCGGGTATTTCCAGCAGGATGTATTCTTCGCCGGACTGCTGAGGGATCGTCCAATGCGCGTTCAGCTGCATACCTTTGCGGGCGGGTTGAAAGTCGCATTGCAGGTCGGACAGGCCCGCAGCGCGTGCGGTCGAGGGTCGACGCTCCAGCGATTGGCGGATCGTGCGGTCTGGCGCGCCACCCCCGTCCAGCGCGACGGCAAATTCCATATCCACCGGAATGCAGACATCGTCGCAGACACCAATGTTCAGGGCCGCGCGCAGATCAATCGGGCGATCGGCTTGGGCAGGGGTAAGCTCCAGCGGCAGCACAAGGTCATCCGCATACCCGATGCTCAGATACCCCGCCTTGGTAAACAAGCGCGGTGCGGGCCAATGCAACCGTGCTCCCGCCAGATTGCCCGAACCGGACAGGTCAAGCCGCGGCGCAATGCCGCTTTCCCCCGGATGGCGCCAATAGGTAATCCAGTCGCGTGCCAGCCGCAGGTGCAACGCGGCCATGATCGTGCCTTGCTCGGTGCGCCAGCCCGGACGGATTTCGGCCGCCACAATATCGGATGGGCGCGGCACTTGCGCATGGGCCGCGCTGCTGGCCCAGAGGCTTGCGCCTAGGAGCGCGCTGGCTATGGTTTTCGTTATGGACATTCGCTTGTCATCCCCGGTCTGGGGGAAGATTGAAAGTCACATTTCGGCGAGAGTGCCGTGTCGTGGCTCAAAGGCTGCAGCAGAAGGTATGACAAGGGCTATGCAAGCCCCCGCCCTCTGGGGCATGTTGGCAGTATGACAGACGCGGACAGCCTTAGCGGAACTTTGTTAATCGCAATGCCGGGAATGCCCGATCAGAGGTTCTCGCATGCGGTGGTGTTTTTATGCGCGCATTCCGAGGAAGGAGCGATGGGCCTGATTTTGAACAAGCCCGTGCCCGATCTGAACTTTGACGCGCTCCTGAAAACGCTCGATGTGCCGATGCAAGGCGCGCATAGCGGCTTAGGCGATGCGCCCGTGCAAGCCAATGATCCGGTTTACTACGGTGGCCCGGTCGAGACTTCTCGGGGATTTGTATTGCACACGCCCGACGTATTCTTGACAGATACCAGCCTGAGCGTGACTGAATTTGCGTCGCTCAGCACCTCTATGGATATTCTGGCGCAGGTTGCGCGCGGGCAGGGACCGACAGAGGTGCGTTTGGCCCTTGGTTATTCGGGCTGGGGCGCGGGACAGCTGGAAGACGAGTTGCGCGCGGGCGGCTGGCTGACCTGCCCGGCCGATCCGGGCTTGTTATATGGCACGATGCCGGACCGCCTTTGGCTAGCCGCGCTGGACAAGATTGGGGTGGACCCCAGACTGTTATCCTCGAAATCGGGACGAGCATAATCTTGCCATAATTCGGGCCTAGCTTTGCGCAACCCAAAGTTGCCAAGGTCTGCCTTAACCATGTCCCTGACTGATTTTACCGCCCTTGTCTCAGAGCACCGGCTTGCTGTTGCAGGCGTTGGCGCTCTTATCCTTATCGCGCTTCGCCTGATGCTGCGTTCGCCGCGGCGCAAGTCGGCATGGCGGCCCGCGAAAGGTGCGCGTTTTATTCTGGTCGATGGGTCCAACGTGATGCACTGGCGCGACAACACCCCTGACATCGCACCCGTGCGCGAGGTGATCGCCAGCCTCAAGGCTCAAGGCTTTACCCCCGGCGTGGTGTTCGACGCCAATGCGGGCTACAAGCTGGAAGGGCGCTACCGCAACCATTACAAGCTCGCCCGCCGCATCGGCTTGCCGCATGAACAGGTCATGGTCGTGCCAAAGGGCGAACCCGCCGACCCGATGATCCTGCGCGCCGCGCGCGATTATGGCGGGCGCGTGCTGTCGCAGGATCGCTTTCGCGACTGGGAACAGGATTTCCCCGAATTGCGGCGTCCCGATTTTCGGGTGCGCGGCGGGTATGATCGGGGCAGGCTCTGGCTGGACCTGCCCAGCGCGCGCGATGCGGCCTAATCGGCCTAGTCCTTCGCGACCATGGTCAACACGTCATACAGGGCGACCACGCTGCCATCTTGCTTTGTCACCTCGCACTCCCAGCGGACCTCGCCGTAATCGCCATCGGCGCGCGGGTTGATGGCTTTGCAGGTCAACACCACACCAAGCGCGTCACCGGGATAAACTGGCGTCAGAAAGCGCAGGTTGTCGATTCCGTAATTGGCCAGAACCGGGCCAGGATCGGGCTGCACGAACAAGCCCGCCGCGAAAGACACGATCAGGTAGCCATGCGCCACGCGCCCCTCGAAGAACGGGTTTGCGCGGGCGGCGTCCGCATCCATATGCGCGTAGAAGGTATCACCGGTGAATTCGGCGAAATGCTCGATATCGGCCAGCGTGACCTCGCGATGGTCGGTCACGATCCGGTCACCCAGCCTCAACTCTGCCAGCGATTTGCGGAATGGGTGTGTGCCATCATGGCTATCGGCCCCTTTGGTCCATTCGCCGATGACAGCCGCCAACAGGCGCGGCGTTCCCTGCACGGCGCTGCGTTGCATGTAGTGGTGCAAGCCGCGCATCCCGCCCAGTTCTTCGCCCCCGCCCGCGCGACCGGGGCCGCCATGCACCAGCATCGGCAGGGGTGAGCCATGGCCGGTTGAGGATTTCGCGCTGTCGCGGTTACCGATCATCACGCGACCATGGAAAGGCGCAAGGCCCAGCACGATTTCCTCTGCCAGCTCTGGTGCGTTGGTGAATAGTGACGACACTAGCGAGCCTTTTCCCTGTGCCGCGATTTCGACCGCTTGGTCGGGGCTGGCATAAGGCAGAAGCGTGGCGACCGGGCCAAATGCCTCGACATCGTGCACGGCTTTGGCCGCCAGCGGTTGATCGGCGTAAAGCAAAACCGGGTTCAGAAACGCCCCGCGTTCGGCATCGCCGGACGCGACGCGCACCTCATTGGGGTTGCCCGCAACAATCTCTGCCCCCGCTTGCAGCCGCGCAATCGCCGCGCGCACATCGTCGCGTTGGGCAAGGCTGGCAAGTGCGCCCATACGCGTGGCCTTGTCACCGGGCAAGCCCACCGCGACCTCTGACATGCGCGCGGCCAGCGCATCGCGCACCGCACCTGTTTGCGCGCGAGGCACGACAACACGGCGAATCGCAGTGCATTTCTGCCCGGCCTTGGCGGTCATCTCGCGCATCACCTCGCGTATGAACAGGTCGAATTCGGGTGTCTCTGGCGTGGCATCCGGCCCCAGAATGCAGGCGTTCAGGCTGTCGGCCTCCATCGTGAAGCGGGTGGAATTGCCGATAATCGCCGGGTGCGCTTTCAGCTTCTGCCCCGTCGCCGCCGACCCGGTAAAGGTGACAACATCCTGCCCCGTCACATGGTCCAGCATGTCGCCCACGCTGCCGCAGACCAGTTGTAAAGCCCCTTCTGGCAACAGCCCCATCGCGAGTATGCGCCGAACGACCAGTTCGGTCAGATACGCGGTTTGGCTGGCGGGTTTCACGATGGCGGGCATCCCGGCCAGCAGGTTGGGTGCCAGCTTTTCCAGCATCCCCCAGACCGGAAAGTTGAACGCGTTGATATGCACCGCGACACCGCGAAGAGGCGTCAGGATATGGCGGGCAGAGAAACTGTTATCCGCCGACAATGCTTCCACCGCGCCATCGGTCAAAACGCGGCTATTGGGCAATTCGCGCCGCGCTTTTGATGCATAGTTCAGCAGCGTGCCGATTCCGCCATCAATGTCGATCCAGCCATCCTTGGGCGTGGCCCCTGTGGCCAGCGACAGGGCGTGGAAATCATCCTTCTGGTCCAGTAGCGCCAGCCCAATCGCTTTCAGCATCAGTGCGCGTTCGTGCACTGTCATGGCCCGCAACGCCGCGCCGGCGCGACGGCCATGCGCCAAAGCCTCGGCCATGTCCAGCCCGGTCGCGTCAATCTCTGCCACAACCGCGCCCGTTGCGGCATCCAGCAGCGGCTTATACGCCCCGCGCCCATCGCGCCAAACGCCGCACAGGTAGCTTTGCAGCCGCAGCTTTTGGCGTGCATCCAGCATGGCCACTCCTTTCAGGTGTCGTAGCTTAGCACCAGCGTGTCACTGGTCGGCGTGCATTGGCAGGTCAGCACATAGCCCGCGCGCACTTCGTAATCTTCCAGCGCGTGGTTGACGGCCATTTCTGCCGTGCCGTCCAGCACCTTGGCGCGGCATGTGGAACACACGCCCGCCGTGCAGGAAAACGGCGCATCCAGATTGGCCCCAAGGGCGGCTTCCAGAACGGTCGTGCCATCCATCGGCAGGTCAAGCTTGCGTGTCGTGCCGTCCAGCGTGACAGACAGCGCGCACGTCTTCCCCGCGGCATCGGATGCGGCCACCGCGCGCTGCGCCGCGCGCCCCGGTTGCGCCGCGCCAAACAGCTCATATTTGATCTGCGCATCTTTCAGTCCGTGGTCACGCAGCGATCCGGCAATGGTTTGCATCAACGCCTCTGGCCCGCAGATGAAGGCGGTATGCACGCCCGTCAGGTCAATCCATTGCGTGAACAGATTTTCCAGCTTGGCCGCATCCAGCCGTCCCGTAAACAGGTCAATCTCTTGCGCGTCCTGCCCCAGAATATGCAGCACCGAAAGTCGGCTCAGATACTGGTCCTTCAAATCCTCCAATTCGCCCCGGAACATGATCGAAGCAATCCGCCGATTGGCATAAACCAACGTCATCCGTGCTTTGGGTTCGCGGGTCAGTACCGTGCGGATGATGGACAGGATCGGCGTGATCCCCGATCCGGCTGCGAACATCAGGTAATGCCGCCCTTCTTCTGGTGCGAGCGTGGTGTAGAACTTGCCCTGCGGCGGCATCGCCTCCAGCACATCGCCCGGTTTCAGCGCGGTATTGGCCCAAGTGCTGAACGCACCGCCTTCGACCCGCTTTATGCCCACGCGCAGCGGGCCATCGTCCAGCCCCGCGCAGATGGAATAGGACCGCCGCAATTCCTGCCCGTCAAACGCGCGCCGAAACGTCAGATATTGCCCTTGGATGAAGCGGAACGCATCCACGTCCTGCGGCTGCAAGGTTACGACCACGCTGTCGCGCGTATCGCGCTGAACATTTGTTACGGTCAGGGGATGGAAACGGCTCATGCGTGCGCCCTCAGATACATTTGAAATAGTCGAACGGCTCTAAGCAGTCGCGGCACTGATAGGCCGCCTTGCACGGGGTGGAGCCGTATTGGCTAACCTTCTGCGTGTGCTTGGACCCGCAGCGCGGACAGGCCACGACCACACCCGCGCCGGTCAGTCGCTTCACGCGCCCCGCAACCACGCCGGTCGCTCCAGTGCCATCGACCGGCGGCGCGATCCCGTAGGCGCGCAGCTTGTCGCGCGCGGCATCGGTCAGCCAATCGGTGGTCCATGGCGGCGACAGCCGTTGCCTCATCTGAACTTGCGCGACACCCTTGTCGCGCAAGGCGCGCTCGATCTCGAAATTGATGACCGCCGTCGCCGGGCAGCCCGAATAGGTGGGGGTGACGGTAACGACAACCGCATCCCCTTTCAGCACCACCTCGCGCACGATCCCCAATTCAATGACTGAAATCACCGGGATCTCGGGGTCCGGCACTTCTGCCAGCCACTCCCAGATTTGCTCCTCGTCTACCATGTTGCGTCCGGGTAGGCGCGCGGCAGGAATTGCATGGTCGCCAGCATATGCCCCAGATGTTCCGAATGCCGACCCTGTTTGCCGCCTTTCTGCATGAAGCCGCTTTCGGGAAGGACCAGCGTCGCCTCGGCCAGCACATCGTGTGCCAGCCCGTCCCAAGTGGCGCGCAACCCGGCCAAATCGGGCATGAGCCCGGCTTCTGCCAGCGCCGTATCGGTCGCGTCCGGTGTCATCATCTCGCCGGTATAGGGCCAAAGCGTGTCTAGCGCGGCCTGCATGCGCGCATGGCTTTCATCGGACCCATCGCCCAGCCGGATCACCAGATCAGCGGACCGTTCCAGATGATACGCCACCTCTTTTCCGGCCTTGGCGGCAATCTCGGCCACACGCGCATCACGCGATTGCGCCAATCCCGCCAGCATTGGCTGGTGCCATGCGTCGAACAGGAATTGCCGCATCAGGGTGTGGCCAAAATCACCATTTGGGCGCTCAGCCAGCAGCAGGTTGCGAAACTCCCAGACATCACGGCGGAACGCCAGAGCATCGGCATCGCGCCCGCTCCCCTCGATCTCTCCCGCCAGCCCCAGCCACATCTGCGTCTGGCCGATCAGGTCCAGCGCGGTATTGGCCAGCGCAATGTCTTCTTCCAGAACCGGCGCATGCCCGCACCATTCCGACACTCGGTGCCCCAGCACCAGCGTGCTATCGCCCAAGCGGCACAGCCCCTCAAACAGAGCGGCATCCAGATCCACCACCGCGCCCATTACATGTGCCCGATTTCGTCAGGGATGTCGAAAAAGCTGGGGTGGCGGTAGACCTTGTCCTGCGAAGGCTCGAACATCGGGCCTTTCTCGGACGGGCTGGACGCCGTGATCGCAGATGACGGCACCACCCAGATACTCACCCCCTCATTGCGTCGCATATAGACATCGCGCGCATGGCGCATGGCCAGTTCCGCATCGGGCGCGTGCAGGCTGCCGACATGGCGATGGTTCAGCCCGTGCTGACCACGAATGAAAATCTCCCACAAGGGCCATTCTGCAGACATAGCTTTACCCTTTCATCCTTGAAAAAATATCCTGGGGGTAGGCCGCAGGCCGTAGGGGGCAAAGCCCCCTGTCATTCGGCGGCCAGGGGAGCTGCGGCATGTTTGGCAGCATGCGCCATCAACCCGTCGCGCACCCATGCGCCATCATCCCACGCCTTTTGCCGCGCGGCCAAACGTTCGGTGTTGCAGGGGCCGTTGCCTTTCAGCACCTCGAAAAACTCTGTCCAATCGGGTTCGCTGAAATCATAGCCGCCCTTGGCGTCGTTCCAGCGCAAGTCGTTGTCAGGCACGGTCAGGCCCAGATATTCGGCTTGCGGCACCGTCTGGTCGACGAATTTCTGCCGCAGCTCATCATTGGTGTTCATCTTGATCTTCCACGCCATGCTTTGCGCGGAATGCACGCTGTCCTTGTCCGACGGGCCGAACATCATCAGGCTGGGATACCAGAAGCGATTCAGCGCATCCTGCGCCATGTGGCGCTGCGCTTCGGTCCCGTTGGCCATCTTGCGCATGATGTCAAAGCCCTGCCGCTGGTGGAAGCTTTCTTCCTTGCAGATGCGGATCATCGCGCGGCTGTAGGGGCCGAAACTGGTGCGTTGCAGCGGCACCTGGTTCATGATCGCCGCGCCATCGACCAGCCATCCCACTGCGCCGATATCGGCCCAAGTCAGCGTCGGGTAGTTGAAGATCGAGGAATATTTCATCTTGCCCGCCAGCAGCGCCTCGGTCAGCGCGTCGCGCGACACGCCCAGCGTTTCGGCGGCGCAATAGAGGTAAAGCCCATGCCCCGCCTCATCCTGCACCTTGGCCAGCAGGATCGCCTTACGCTCCAGCGACGGCGCGCGGGTGATCCAGTTGCCCTCGGGCAGTTGCCCCACGATTTCGGAATGCGCGTGCTGGCCGATCTGGCGGATCAGCGTCTTACGGTAGCCCTCGGGCATCCAGTCTTTCGGTTCGATCTTTTCGCCTGCATCAATCCGCGCTTGGAACGCGGCAAGCTTTTCGGGGTCGTCCTGCGTCGCTTCGGATGTCACCATCTGTGCATACATCTCGGCATTCCTCTCTCAGACACGTTCCAATATCAGCGCCACACCTTGCCCCACGCCCACGCACATGGTGCACAGCGCGTAGCGTCCTTTGCGGCGTTGCAGTTCCCATGTGGCGGTTGCCACCATCCGTGCGCCAGATGCCCCCAGCGGGTGGCCCATGGCGATGGCGCCGCCATTGGGGTTCACATGCGGCGCATCATCGGGCAGGCCCAAATCGCGCAACACGGCCAAGCCTTGGGCGGCGAAGGCTTCGTTCAACTCAATCACGTCCATGTCTTCAATGCTCAGCCCCGCAAGTGCCAGCACCTTGCGCACTGCCGGGACCGGGCCAATGCCCATGACGCGCGGGGCAACACCTGCCGCCGCGCAGGCCACGACACGGGCGCGCGGGGTCAGGCCGTTGGCCTTTGCCGATGCCTCTGACGCCAGCAGCAGCCCCGCCGCGCCATCGTTCACGCCACTTGCATTGCCTGCCGTCACCGTCAGGTCATGCCCGTTGATCCCGCGCAGTTTGGCCAGTGCGTCGGGCGTCGTGTCGGGGCGCGGGTGTTCGTCGCGGTCGATGACCAGTGCCGCGCCTTTGCGTTGCGGCACTTCGACTGCGCAAAGCTCGTCGGCAAAACGCCCGGCATCCTGTGCCGTTGTCCAACGCGCTTGCGAGCGCAGCGCGAAAGCATCTTGGTCGGCGCGCGACACGTTCCAATCGGTGGCCACGTTATCGGCAGTTTCCGGCATGGAATGCGTGCCATGTGCCGCGTCCATCTTGGGGTTGACGAACCGCCAGCCGATGGTGGTGTCGTAGACCACATTCGCGCGCGAGAACGCGGCAGTGGCTTTCGGCATCACGAACGGCGCGCGGCTCATGGATTCCACGCCACCTGCCAGCATCAGCGCACAATCACCCGCGCGGATGGCGCGGGCGGCAATGCCCACGGCATCTAGGCCAGACGCGCAAAGGCGGTTCACGGTTATTCCCGGCACATCCACCGGCAAATCGGCCAGAAGCACCGCCATGCGCGCAACGTTGCGGTTGTCTTCCCCAGCCTGATTCGCGCAGCCGAGGATCACATCATCCACCGCAGCCCAATCGACCTGCGTGTTGCGGGCGGCCAAAGCGCGCAATGGAATCGCGGCGAGATCATCAGCCCGGACAGAGGATAGCGCGCCACCGTAACGGCCAATGGGCGTGCGTTGCGCATCGCAGATGAAAGCGTGGGTCATCCGGCCCCTCCCAAGGCGCGATCGGTTCACTCATTCATGACCATAACCCAAACATGTCACAAAATGAAGAGAAAATGTATTTCTTTTGTGCTGCTTTCGTCAAATCAAGCCGGAAGGCCCGGTCTGCAATGCCGCATGGCGTCCGGCAAGCACTTGGTCGCGGCGCGCAGCTTGCCCGGCATCCAGCGTCAGAATGGCGCGGGCGTGTTGTTCTGCCGCTGGGCACAGCGCAAGGTATCCTTGCCCGAAGGCTGTTCGTGCGTCCGGCTCTGGATGTCCTTGCGGCAGCAAATGCGCGGGCAGGCGCGGCGCGCGCAGGGCAATCTTGCGCCAGGCATGGGTCAGGACCAAACGAGCCTGAAGGGCCGTTTTGGGATCTGGGACGGCTAAGGTCGTCATCGCCTGAGCGAGGTTCAGGAAGGCGTTGCAGTCTTGGGCGAGCGCATCGAGCGGGTAGACCTGCGCCAGCATGGCGGTCAGGTCGCTGCCCGACCCGTCGGCATAGGCGGTGAAGGCAACAGACCCGTCCGGCACCTCTGTGCGCGCGGGGCCAAAGCCAAGCTGGGCAGAGATCGCCGCCATGCCAAGCCGCTCCAGCAAGTCTGGCGTATGCCCGCCCGGAAAGAACAGGAAGCGCCATGGCCGGTCCTGTGGCGCAGTATAGATAACTTGAGCCGCCCGCTCGAATTCTTCTTGTATGTTCGGGCTTAAGGCATAGTAGCTGCGCCGCCCCCGGCGGGTTCCGATCAGTTGGCCTGCCGCTACAAGCCGCGAGACAGATGTTCGAACCAAAGTCTCGCTGATGCCCAGTTCGGCGCACAGGTCGATCAGATGCCCGATCCATAATTCGCCGTCGCCGGGAAGGGCCACATCGCCGAACACGGTCACAATGAACGCGCCGGACCGCAACGGGCAGAGTGCCTGGAGTTCGTCGAGACGGGTTATTCGGTCCGGCATGGGAACCCCCTGTAATTCCATTTGGTCAGAGTGCCGCCCCGTGGCAAACTGCGCAAGGGGATGGACCGAAGGACAGCAGGCGCAGGCGTAAAATCAACCGCTCGGTCGAAAAAACACTAGCGCGAATGGCTGTCTTGTGCTTTCAAATTGATAGTTGCTAATGCAACTTTATCCATGGGAGGAGAAAACATGACCTATCGCAGAACCCTGCTTGGGCTGATGGGCGGCGCTTTGGTCGGGGCGGCCAGCTTTGGCGCGGCACCCGCATTCGCGCAGGACGTCACGCTTCGGCTGCACCATTTCCTGTCTGCGCAGGCCAATGTGCCGATGCATATTCTGGATGTCTGGGCCGATAATGTCGAAGCGGCCAGTGATGGCCGCATCAAGGTCGACCGTTTCCCCAGCATGCAGTTGGGTGGCACGCCGGGCGAGCTTTATGACCAGGCAGCATCCGGCACCGCCGATGTGATCTGGACCGTGGTCGGCCTGACACCGGGCCGATTCCCCAGCACAGAGGTCTTTGAACTGCCTTTCATGGTCAGCGATGCCCGCGCGGCGAGCTATGCCTATTGGAAGATGTATGAAGAAGCGATGCAGGAAGAATTTTCCGACGTGAAGATGATCGGAACATGGGTTCACGGCCCCGGCGTGATTCATTCCGCTGACCCGGTTGAGCAGCCTTCTGACCTTGCCGGCATGAAGCTGCGTGGCCCGTCGCGCCTGACCGTGCAATTGTTGGAAAGCTTGGGGGCGACACCTGTGGGTATGCCCATCGCACAATCTCCAGAGGCGATTTCCAAAGGGGTGATCGACGGTGCGGTCATGCCGTGGGAAGTCGCGCCGTCGCTGCGTATCCCGGAACTGGTGGAAAACCACACAGAGTTCGACGGCAACATGCTGTATACCGTGACCTTCGTTCTCGCCATGAACCAAGCGCGTTATGACGGCCTGCCCGATGACCTGAAAGCGGTGATAGACGACAATTCGGGGCTGGAATTCTCTGTGTTTGCAGGGGGCACCCAGCAGGATTACGATGCGCCGGGCCGCGAAATGGCCGAAGAACTGGGCAACAATATCATCACCATCGGTGCCGATGCGGTCGCTGACTGGGTTGATCTGTCTGCGCCGATCTACGAGCGTTGGGTTGCCGATATGTCCGAACGTGGCAAGGATGGTCAGGCCATGATCGACCGGGCGCGCGAATTGATGGCCGAATACGCCACGACGAACTGAGTTGACGCCGCTGGGAAGGGGGCGCGCATGTCGGCGCGCCCTTTTCCACGCAATGGCCGGGAACATATTACATTCATGCACAGTTTCATCTTTGCACTATCACGCGGCATGGCGCTTTTGGGCGGTGCAGTTCTGGCAGCACTGGTTGTCATGACCTGCATCTCGATTCTGGGGCGCCAAGCGAATTCGTTCATGCACATCGAGCTCATCCAATCGCTTGCGCCCGGTTTTGCGACATGGGCACTTGACGCCGGGATCGGCCCAATCTTCGGGGATTACGAGATTACCGAGATGGGCATGGCTTTTGCGCTGTTCTGCTTTCTGCCGCTGTGCCAGTTGACCGTTGGTCACGCGCGCGTTGACGTGTTCACGTCGTTCCTGGGCCCGCACAGCAACCGTATCCTGCGCATGCTGACAGAGATTGCGCTGGCCGTTGCGTTGGTGCTGATTGCGTGGCGCTTGCAGGTTGCGACACAGGCACGGCTTGGCTCTGGCCAGACAACCTACCTGCTGGAGTGGCCGGTCTGGTGGGCCTATGCGGCGTCCAGCGCGGCCGCTTGGGCCGGTGTTCTTGTCGCGGTCTATATGGTCTGGGTGCGGTTCCTTGAAGTGAAGCGCGGCAAAGACATCATCGGTGACGGCGGGGAGGCCGAACATTGAGCGACATCGCCATCGGCATCCTGTCTTTTCCCGCCCTTCTGGCGCTGATCTTCCTACGCGTGCCAATCGGCTTGGCGATGTTCCTGATCGGGCTGATGGGGCTGATCTGGATCACGGGTGGCACTATGGTGCCGCTTGGGCGCTTGGAAACCGAAACCTTCACCACCTTTGCCAGCTATTCCCTCAGCATCATCCCGATGTTCTTGCTGATGGGCCATTTCGCCACCTTGGGTGGGATGAGCCAAGCTTTGTTTCAGGCGGCGGCGGGCTTTTTGGGCCATCGCAAGGGTGGGGTGGCCATGGCCGCGATCGGGTCCAGCGCCGGGTTCGGCGCAATCTGTGGCAGTTCTCTGGCCACTGCCGCCACGATGAGCCGCGTGGCCCTGCCAGAACTGAAACGCTACGGCTACGCAGGCGGGTTTTCCGCGGCCACGCTGGCGGCGGGCGGCACGCTGGGCATTCTGATCCCGCCCTCGGTGGTGCTGGTGATCTATGCCATCCTGACCGAACAGAACATTGCCAAATTGTTTCTGGCCGCGTTCATCCCCGGTATCATGGCGGCGATCGGTTATGTGATCGTCATCTCGATCTATGTGCGTGTGAACCCGGAGGCGGCGGGGCTGCGCCCGCCAATGCCATGGGCGGAACGCTTCGCGGCGCTGGTCAAGATATGGCCGGTGCTCTTGGTCTTTGGCCTTGTCGTCGGCGGCATCTACGCAGGCTGGTTCACGCCTACCGAAGGGGCGGCTGTGGGCGCGTTTGGCACCGGGCTGATCGCGTGGTTTAATGGCGGGCTGACACGGGCAACGCTTGCCGAAAGCTTTGTTGTGACGGCGCGGTCCAGCGCGATGATTTTCTTCATCATCTTTGGTGCGGCGTTCTACAACGGTTTTCTTGCGCTGACGCAGTTGCCCCAAAGCATTGCCGAATTTGTTGGGTCACAAGGCTATTCACCCTTCATGGTGCTGCTGATTATCCTGTGCTTTTATCTGATCCTGGGCTGCGTCATGGACAGCCTGTCGATGATCCTGCTGACCATCCCCATCTTCTGGCCGATTATGATGGAGTTGGATTTCAACTTTATCAGCATGGCCGAACTGCACGCGATGCGCGCAGCCGAAGCATTCCGTGCAGGCGTGGAGCTTGCGCCCGAAATGCTGCGAAGTATTGAGGACGCGCTGGCGGTGGGGGCTGAATTGACCCGCGAGCAAACCCGCGCCCTGGGCCTGCGCCGGGTGAACGCGCTGGCATTGGAGCGCGCCAATCTGGAACTGGTCGCCATCTGGTTCGGCATTCTGGTGTTGATCGTGGTCGAGGTTGGGCTGATTACCCCGCCGGTTGGGATGAACCTGTTCGTCATCAACGCGATGGACCCGAAAACCAGGATTACTGATACCTATCGTGCGGTGTTGCCATTTGTCGCCTCTGACCTGATCCGCGTGGCGATATTGGTGGCGTTTCCGGCGATCACCTACTTCCTGATTGCGGTGTAATACATGCTACAGGTTGCAGATGGGTGCCGTAAAATCACCCAAAAGGGGACCGTAAATACCCAAACTGTGCCGTATTTCTGCCCCGGCACTTAATCATAGTTAAGGCATCATAAAAAATGAGGCAGTTACCATGAAACCGACCATACAGACCCCCCGCCCATCATTGGCTCTAGAAGCGATCCTGTCCATCAAGGGCATGCCGCGCCGCCTGAGCGACCGCTATACCGCGCTGGAACTGGAACGCGATGAAGCCCTTCCAAAGCGCGGTCATATCAGACACTGACCAAGACGTCGGGCAGATCAAGCGCGGCCAACAGGTCGCGCACCTCTTGGCGTGCGGCGATATGGGACATGGTCATCGTCTCGCCACCGACATCTTTCAGGTCCAGCAATGTCAGGCCTTTGGGGAACAATTCGCGAAAGATCACCCGCTCGCTGAAACCCGGCGCAATGCGAAACCCGATGCGCTTTGATAACTGCTCCAGTGCGGCGCCCACCTTGCGCTTGTTGTGCATGGCGGTTGTGCCCAGACGGTTGCGCAGCACAATCCAGTCCAACGGGCGCATTCCCGCTTGGGCCCGCGTTTGCCGGGCTTTCCAGACCATTTCGGAATAGATTGACGGGGCGAGAACACGGCCTGTTTCGGGGTCCGTCCGGGCCAGCAGGTCGAAGTCGATGAAGCTGTCATTGATGGGCGTTATCAGCGTATCGGCCACCGAATGGGCGAACTGGCTGTAGCGTGTATGCGAGCCGGGACAGTCGATCAGCAGGAAATCGAACTGGTCCTGAACCTGTTCCAGCACCGCGCTCATCCTCGCATCTGCCAGGTTCACGCCATCGGGCAGGTTGGCCGCGTCTATTTCGGGTAATGCCATAAAAACCGGGCAGGGCAGGTCATGCGCGCCCTTCGCCATGAAATTGCGCCGATTTTCAATATAGCGACCAAAACTAAGCTGGCGCAGGTCCAGATCCATCGCCGCCACGCGCCACCCCATTCGGGCCAACGCGACCGACACATGCATCGACATGGTCGATTTCCCTGATCCGCCCTTTTCGTTGCCGATGGTGATAATATGCGTCACGTCTGTTCCCCGCTTGTTCGGAAGGCACATCTATGCCGGGCGGGGGGCAGGCGCAAGCGGACGGCGGCCAGCAAAAAGGGCGCAAAGGCCAGTGCCTTGCGCCCCCAATTTCCGCGTTCAGTTGGGTTCAGAAACCCAGACCGGCGTATTTGTTCTTGAACTTCGACACACGGCCGCCAGCATCCATCAGGCGGGTGTTGCCGCCGGTCCAGGCCGGGTGCACCGTGGGGTCAATATCCAGCGACAGGGTGTCGCCTTCAGCGCCCCAGGTCGATTTCATCTGGATAACCGTGCCATCGGTCATCTTGACGTTGATCATGTGGTATTCGGGATGCGTATCAGCTTTCATGGTCGCGCTCCTCAGGCTTTGTCTTTTAGCGGACGGTAGTTGGTCTTTTCGGCGATACGCGCCGATTTGCCGCGACGGTCGCGCAGGTAATACAGTTTCGCACGACGCACGCGGCCACGGCGGACCACTTCGATGCTGTCGATATTGGTCGAATACAGCGGGAAAATACGTTCCACGCCTTCGCCGAAGGAGATTTTACGCACGGTGAACGAGGCGGCAATGCCGGTGCCGTGGCGGCGGCTGATGCAGACGCCTTCAAAGTTCTGCACGCGCGAGCGGGTGCCTTCGGTCACTTTGTAGCCGACACGAATGGTGTCGCCGGCCTTGAAATCCGGGATGGTCTTGCCGAGTTCAGCGATCTGCTCGGCCTCTAGCTGTGCGATCAGGTTCATCGCGTGTCCTTTCATTTGCCCGTGGTTTACCCACGTCTTGATGATGCCGGTCAGAGCTCTGGTCTTCGACCGGGTCCACCGCAGTGCCCGCCAGAGAATGCCCAAACGTATTTATCCGCGCTGCCCGCGTGCATAATCCCGACCGAAGTTGAGGGGCTGCACACGCAAAACGTGCCATGACCCGAATCCGGGTATGACAGCGCGGCGTATAGGCGCTTGGGCGTGTTGCGTCAAGCGCCCGTCGGAATCTCGAAACCCTGTGGCGCAAGGGTGAACCCGTCAAACCGGAAGGCGGGCGAAACGGTGCAGCCGACCAGCGACCAGTCGCCAAGCGATTCGGCAGCTTGCCAGTGATGCGGCTGCACAATGGCCTGCGGCGCGTGGCCTTTGCCTGCGTCGCCCAGAATGGTGCGGGTGGCGGGGCCGGCATCGCTTTCCGACATATGCAAAGCCAGCGGCGCGCCGGCGTGGAAGTGCCATATCTCTGCGGCGTCTACCTTGTGCCAATGGCTGCGCTCTCCGGCTTGCAACAGGAACAGGATGGCGGTGCCTGCCGGGCGTGCGCCGTCCTGCGCATCGGCGATCCAAGTCTGTCGATACCAACCACCTTCCGGGTGGCGCTCCAGCTTGAAGCGGGCAATCAACGCGTCTGCGGTTGTCATGTGTTTTCCTTCAGCCCAGAAGCGTGGCAAGCCCGTCCCATACAAGCTTGACCCCCACCAGCGCGATCATGCCATACATCAGCGGATAGAACAGCTCTGCACGCAGATGTTTCACGACTTTGGCGCCCAGAAGGGTAGAGCCGACCGCGAGCGGTAGCAACACCAGCGCGCTTGTCAGCGTTGCGGTGTTGAATTGCCCCAACGCGGCATAGGGCACCAGTTTGACTACGTTCACGACGGAAAAGAAGATTACCGTCGTCCCGGTATAGATGCGCGGGTCGAAGCCCAAGGGCAGTGCATAGACCTGAAAGGGTGGTCCACCTGCATGGGCCACGAAACTGGTGAAACCCGCGATCCCTCCCCAGAAACTGCCGCGTGTGCGGCTTTGCCCGCGAGGCTGGACCGGCCCACCGCGCCGGGCCAGCGCCATCCGCGCGACAAAGCCTAGTGCTACCATGCCAACCAAGAGGCGGACCATAGCCTCTGGCGTGTAAGCCGCGGTCAACCCGCCCAGTGCAATGCCAAAAGCTGCGCCGGGCAGCGTGTGCCAAAGCGTGGCGCGATCGAACCAGCCACGCCATGCCCATAGGCTAACCGCGTCCATCATCAGCAACACTGGCAACAGAAGCGCCGCTGCTTGCACGGGCGACATGACCAACGACAGGATCGGAACGCCCATCAGCGCGAACGCACCGCCAAGACCGCCTTTGGACAGGCCAACAAGAAAGACCGCGACAAGCGCCGCGGTCAGACTAAGGACGTCACCAAAGAGTGTCAGCTCGGCCAGTGCCTGCATCAGCCAACCCGGTAATTCGGGCTTTCGCGGGTGATCTGCACATCGTGGACATGGCTTTCCTTCAGCCCCGCATTGGTAATGCGGACGAATTCGCAGCCGCCGCGCATATCTGCAACCGTGGCGTTGCCAGTATAGCCCATTGCCGCGCGAAGGCCTCCGACCATCTGGTGCAGCACATTGCCGACGGACCCTTTGTAGGGAACTTGCCCCTCAATGCCTTCTGGCACCAGCTTGTCGCTGGCCGCATCCTTCTGGAAGTAACGGTCGGCAGAGCCGCGCGCCATGGCACCAAGGCTGCCCATGCCGCGATAGGATTTGAAGCTTCGGCCCTGATACAGGATCACCTCTCCCGGCGCTTCATCCGTGCCCGCAATCGCGCTGCCCACCATGGCGCAGCTTGCGCCCGCGGCGATGGCCTTGGCAAAATCGCCCGACATCTTGATGCCGCCATCTGCGATGATCGGAATGTCGCCAGCAGCTTCTGCGCAGTCCATGATGGCGGTCAATTGCGGCATGCCCACACCGGCCACAACCCGCGTTGTGCAGATAGAACCGGGGCCAATGCCCACTTTTACGGCATCCGCGCCCGCGTCGATCAGTGCGCGCGTGGCGGCAGCGGTGGCCACGTTGCCTGCCACAACCTGCGAATTCGGAGCCTCTGCCTTGATCCGGGCAACCGCTTTGGCAACCCCTTCGGAATGGCCATGCGCGGTGTCGATCACGACAAGGTCCACGCCCGCATCAATCAGCGCCATCGACCGCTCATAGCCGGCATCGCCGACGGTGCTGGCAGCGGCCACGCGCAAACGGCCCAATTCGTCCTTGCAGGCCGTGGGGTTCAGAACTGCGCGGTCAATGTCGCGCAACGTCAGCAGGCCAGTCAGACGGCCTGCGGCATCAGTCACAAGCAGCTTTTCAATGCGCCGGGCCTGCATCAGGCTGCGCGCTTCCTCGCGGTCAGCGGGTTCGCGCAGAATGGCCAGATTGTCGGCGCTCATCATAGCCTTGACCGGGGTCGAATCGTCACTGGCAAAACGCATGTCGCGGTTTGTGACGATACCCAACACGCGGCCCTTTTCGTCCACGACCGGAAAACCCGTCACGTTGTAACGCGCTTGCAGCGCCTTGGCGTCCAGCAGGGTCTGGTCGGGTGTAAGTGTGACCGGGTTATAGACAATTCCCGATTCGAACCGCTTCACGCGGCGCACCGCTTCGGCCTGTTCGTCCACCGTCAGGTTGCGGTGGACAACGCCCATGCCGCCCGCTTGCGCCATGGCAATCGCCATAGAGGCTTCGGTCACCGTATCCATCGCCGATGACAGCAGCGGAATGTTCAGGCGAATGTTACGGGTCACGAAGGTCGAGGTGTCGGCCGTGGTGGGCATTACCTTGGAAGCGGCGGGCACCAGCAGCACGTCGTCGAATGTATATGCCTCGCGAATCTTCATCACCGCTCTCCTGAATTTGGTGTCACGCTTGGCACGTCCCCTTTTCATGCCTTGCGCGAAAATGAAAGCCCTAAGCCTCGGCTGCGTTCGTCTTCGCCGCCAGTTTACCGCCGGGCCACAGCTTGACCACACGATAGGCGACCCAGGGCACAATCAAGGTGGCCGCAACCAGCGTGATGCCGCCGATCACCCCCATCGCGCCTTGGCCTTGCGAAAGCGTTACCAGTGCCGTTCCGAAAGCCGCCAGAGGGAATGTGAACGCCCCCCAAAGCGGCGAGAACCCTGCCGTCACCAGCCATCTTGCAGAGACGACAAGCGCAATCAGGATCGCGGCGGCCAAGGCGCTGAAGGCATAAGCGGGCGCTTGCAGCCCGGCACCCGCGGCCACCGTTGCAAACAGGCTGGCAGGGGCAAGATGAATGGCCAGAAGCGGGCGCAGCGGTGCAGGTGGCACACGGGTCAGCAACTGCCTTGCGCTCGCGCCCCAGATCAGCCCTGCGGGCAACAGCATGGACCAAAGCAGCCAACGCGCGATCTCTGGGTAGCCCAGCGCATTCGCGGCCAGCCCGCCGATGATGAAGCCAACGTAACTCAGGTGAAAGACCGGCGTGACCACACGCCCCTCTTCCGGGCCGCGCAGGATGGCAAGAGTGATCGCCACGACCAGCCCGACATGGACCGCGAAGGCCAGAAGTGCCAAGCTCGTGGCAAGACCGCTGGCATAAGGGGCCAAGACCACGGCAAACAACATCAGGCAAAGGCTGGCCGCCGACAGGCCCGCGCGCCCCGGCAACACGCGCAGGTCTTCCATAAAGGTTGCCGGACGGCGCAAAGGCTTTGCCAGATAAGCTGCAAACGTGAACAGGAACAAAATCGAGGTCGCGCCAAGGATCAGATCGCCAATGGCAGGTGTGACCCCGAAAGCCCCTGCTGCCGCGCGCCAGCCCAAGCCCAGCCCGAACAAGCCCATAATTGGCTGGAACAGCGCAGGCGGCGTGCGTCGTCCAAAGCCGGGTTTGGGAAGTTCCAAAGGCGGTGGCAGGGGGCGGCGGCTGGTCATGCAGCGGGGTCTTTCAAGTAATCAGTCAACAGGTTGTAATCGTCGAACCGGAATTGATGATACAGATCTTCCGGCGCTGTGTGCCGATAGCCTTCGGTGAACAGGCCGAAGCGCGCGCCGGCGCGTTCGGCGGTCTCGGCATCTGTTTCGCTATCCCCGATATAGGTGATCTGGGGCAGCGTCAGCCCAAGGCCATCGACGACCGCGATCAGGGGCGCAGGGTCGGGCTTGGCGACGGCCAGACTGTCGCCGCCGATCACCACATCGAACAACCGGTCCCAACCCAGATGCGCCAGAACTGCGCGTGTCGGCCGCATCGGTTTGTTGGTGCACAGACCAAGGGCAAACCCCTCGGCGCGCAAGCCCTCCAGCACGGCAACTACGCCCGGATAGATGCGGGTATTCTCATGTGCGCGCTCATAGAAATGCAGGAACCGCTTGTGCAGATGGTCGGTGCGCGCAGGCGCATTCTCGCCTGTCACCGCGCGCTCCATGCGTTCCACGAAAATGCGTGCGCCGCGCCCGACAAAGCTGCGCGACTGCTCGAAGCTTACCAGCGGCAGCCCTTCGCCCTGCAAAACGGCGTTGGCGGCAGCATGAATATCGGGCGCACTGTCGATCAGCGTGCCGTCCAGATCGAAGATGACGGCTTTCATACCACGGTCCCTGTCATGCTCTCGGCTGCGGCCCGGATTGCGCGAATATTGGCGCCGTAGGGAGCTGGGTTGTCCACCGACCCGCCTTTGAACACGGCAGAACCGGCAACCAGAACATCCGCACCCGCGCGCGCCATGATGGGGGCGGTGTCGGGCGTTATGCCGCCGTCAATCTCTATGTGAATTGGGCGCTCCCCGATCAGCGCGCGCAGACGCGTCACCTTGTCGGACATGTCGATAAAAGCCTGCCCGCCGAAACCGGGGTTGACCGTCATCACGCAAACCAAATCCAGCAGGTCCAGCAGGTTTTCCACCCCGTCCAGCCCCGTGCCGGGGTTCAGCGCAAGCCCCGCCTTGGCCCCGGTGGCGCGAATGGCCTGCAAGGTGCGGTGAATATGCGGCCCGGCTTCCATATGCGCGGTGATGATATCCGCCCCGGCCTTGGCGAAGCCTTCTATATACGGGTCCACCGGCGCAATCATCAGGTGCACATCCATCACGCCACGAATATGCGGGCGGATCGCGGCACAGGTGGCAGGGCCGAAAGTGATGTTGGGCACGAAATGCCCGTCCATCACATCTACATGCACCCAATCTGCGCCTTGATCTTCGATGGCCCGGCATTCGGCCCCGAAATTGGCGAAATCAGAGGCAAGGATTGATGGCGCAATCTTGATATCGCGGGAAAAGCTCATGGGCGGGCCTCGTGTCTTGAATCGCTGTTACAGGATTTTATTACGCCCGATGCGGAGCGAATGCACCCCCGCGCCCTGGCTTCATCTTGCGACAAATACTCCCGCCGGAGGTATCCGCCGATCCGCCACGCGCGACCCGGGCAGCTTCAGACCGCGAATCTCGCCAGCCGCGCCGCGCGCAGTCGGGCGAAATCGTCGCCGGCATGGTAGCTCGACCGCGTCAGCGGCGTGGCCGAGACCATCAAAAACCCTTTGCCAAGGGCGGCTTTCTCATAGCTTTTGAACTCGTCCGGAGTCACGAAACGGTCAACCCGGTGATGGCGTGGCGTGGGTTGCAGATATTGGCCGATGGTCATGAAATCGACATCGGCGCTGCGCATGTCATCCATAACCTGCAATACGCCTTGGCGTTCCTCGCCCAAGCCCACCATGATCCCCGATTTGGTGAACATCGTCGGGTCCAGTTCCTTCACCCGCTGCAACAGGCGCAGGCTGTGGAAATAGCGCGCGCCGGGGCGGACGGTAGGGTATAGTCCGGGCACGGTTTCCAGGTTGTGGTTGAACACATCTGGCCGCGCCTCGACAACGACCTCCAGCGCCGAAGGCGCGCATTTCAGGAAATCGGGGGTCAGAATTTCGATGGTTGTGTCAGGGCTGCGATGGCGCACGGCGCGAATGGTCTGGGCGAAATGCTCGGCCCCGCCATCGTCCAGATCGTCGCGGTCAACGCTGGTGATAACGACATGCTTAAGCCCCAGCTTTTCGACCGCATGCGCCACGCGCCCCGGCTCGAACGCATCGAGCGTGTCAGGGCGGCCGGTGGCCACGTTGCAAAAGGTGCAACCGCGTGTGCAGATCTCGCCCATGATCATCATGGTGGCGTGACCTTGCGACCAGCATTCGCCAACATTCGGACAGCCCGCTTCCTCGCAGACCGTGGTCAGCTTATGCTCGCGCATGATCTTGTGGGTTGCGGCATAGCCCGCGCCGCCAGGCGCCTTGACCCTGATCCAGTCGGGTTTCTTGGGCTGGGTCTGCACCGGGCGGTGCGCCTTTTCCGGGTGGCGTTGGTCAGGCAGTTTCAGATCGCGCACGGGCTGTCCTCCTCAGAACTGTTAGTCACATAACCCGCTTGGGGCGCAAAAACAACGCATGCGCGGCATGGCTGGTATGCATTTATCTCATGTCCGGGGGGCAATCTTTTCGGCTTGTGCGATCTGGGCTTGCGCGGCCTGTTCGATATGCTCCGCCAATTCGGCGAACCAACCCGATTGCGCGGTGCCGCTGCGGCGCACCAATGTCACGCGGCGTGCGGGTTCGGGCGCGTCGAAGCGGCGCAGGGCAAGGTCGGGCGTGCCGCGTGTTTCGGTGGCCAGCGCGATTTCGGGTAAAAAGGTCAGCCCGAAGCCCTGTGCGACAAGTCCGCACAATGTGGACAAAGATGACGCCCCAAGATCCAGACGTGTCTGGCGCCGATCAAGCGCGCAGACCTCCAGCGCCTGATCGGCAAGGCAATGCCCCTCGTCCAGTAGCAACAACTGCTCTGGCGGCAGGCCGACCGGGCGCAAGGCTTCCGGGCTGGCCCCGAGTGTGCTTAGCCGTGACGGGCTGCCGGCCAATACGAACCGGTCGGTAAACAGGCTTTGCGCAATAAGGTCGGGTGCCGGGGCCGGGTCTGCCAGCACAACTGCGTCCAGCAAACCGCCCCGCAATCCATCCAGCAAATCTGCGGTCTGCGCCTCTCTCAGGCGCAGGTCACGGGTAATGTCGGCGGCGCGCAATGCGGCCAATGTGCCGGGCAGCAGATACGGTGCGACAGTCGGGATCATCCCGATATTCAACTCACCAAGCCCGCGCGCATGCCGCGCATCTGCCTCCAACTCCATCGCTTCGGCCAGAATGCGATCGGCGCGCGCCAAGACGCTGCGTCCCGCTTGGGTCAGTCGCAGGTCGCGCGGGCTGCGCTCGATCAGTGCGGTGCCAAGGATCGCTTCCAGTTCCTTGATCTGCATCGACATTGCAGGTTGGCTGATATTCACCAATGCAGCCGCGCGCCCGAAACTGCGGGTTTCGGCAAGGGCGCGGAAGTAATGCAGTTGGCGAAGCGTGATTTTCATAAGCGCGGATTATGCCTTATGCGTAAAGCGCTGGCAAATGCTTATGTCAGCCGTCAATATCCAATGCAAGCGCGTGTATGCGCGCGACGAGTTCGGCCCCCAATGCGCTATGCACCGCGCGGTGGCGCGCCAGTCGGCCCATGCCGCCCAGTTCCGCTGCGCGAATACGCACGTTGAAATGGGTCTGCCCACCTTCCTGCCAGCCGCTGTGGCCGCGATGGCTCTCGCTGTCATCTTCGACCGCCAATTCGCGCGGGGCGAAGGCCATCTGCAACTTTTGTTCTATTTCATCACGAATCAGCATTGTCTGTGCGGTTCCTCTTCAATCCTGCGTCAAAGATAACTAGTGTTGCGCCTCCGAGTCGAAAAGCCCCGGTCGGGGGCTAAATGCACCGTCACCAAAGCGCAAAGCCGAGCATGTCATGGACCGCAAACCTCTTTTCGAATTTGATATCAGAGCTTCTAGCGACAAGAAGAAGCGTGCCCGCGGGCGGCGTGGCATGTCGGGGGCGTGGGAAACCTCCGTCCGGCAATGCGAACATGCTGGGTGTTCCGAGGATGGAAAATACCGCTGCCCGAAATCGCCGGACCAGCTGAACGAGTATTTCTGGTTCTGCAAGGATCATGCGCGCGAATACAATTTGAAGTGGAACTATTTCGAAGGCCAGTCAGAGGCAGAAATGCTGGACGAGATGGAGCGCGACCGTGTCTGGGGCCGTGCAACACAACCGCTTGGGTCCAAGGACGAGCGGCTGGCGTGGCAAAGGCTGGGTATCGAAGACCCGCACCAGGTGCTGGGTGACAATGCCACGCGCAATCCCGGCAAGGGCAACCCGTCTGCGGGCACCCGCAAACTGCCTGCGCCAGAGCGCAAAGCGCTGGAAATCCTTGATGCGCGGGACAGCTGGAGCCGGACCGAGATTCGCAAGCAATATAAAAGCCTTGTCAAAGACCTGCACCCGGATCGTAATTCCGGCGCCCGTCATGACGAGGACCGGTTGCAAGAGGTGGTCTGGGCGTGGGATCAGATCAAGGACAGCCGTTATTTCCGCGATTGAACAGCCTGCCCAATGCATGGCTACGCGGTGCTGCGTGTTCTGATACACATAGCTTGCGCAGGATGATTTCCATTCTGTGAATAATCGACAGGTCGCGCAGCATCTGTACCGCCGGTGCGCTTGGGGGCAAGAGCACCCGGTTCAATGTCTCTGGATCGGTCATGTCTGGTCTCTGGTCTGGGGTGGACCGATTTTCACTCAGAAGTCTTGCGAAACCGTTTCTTGGCGCTCAGAAAAAATGTCGCGAAAACTTCAAAGACTGCGCGTTTCCCCCTTGCAGGCCCGCGCGCAATTCTCTAAATCGCACCACATAGAGAGCGGGCGTAGCTCAGGGGTAGAGCATAACCTTGCCAAGGTTAGGGTCGGGCGTTCGAATCGCCTCGCCCGCTCCAATTTCCGCCAAGAAGTGACCACTACCCCACCGGGTCACTTGTCTGAACGGCGGCGCGAAAGTTCCCGGTAAAGTGCTTCGCGCGACACGCCAAGGTCCTCTGCAACCTGTTGCCACGCGCCCTTTTCAGGCAGCATATTCCCCTCTAGCAGCCATGCGTCCAGCCGGTCCTTCACGCGGGGCAGGGTGCGGATCTCGGCGCGTGTGCGGGCAATTTGCACTTCTCGCGCCAAGCGGCTTGCCCACATGCGCGCCAAGCCTTGGTTCAGGTCAAGCGCCGTCAGAAAGTCTGATTTGGGCAAGCTGGCAAGCTCGCACGCTTCGGTCGCCACAGCATCGCAATGGTATTTTTGGGAATACACAGACGCTTCGGCCACGATTTGCCCCGCCTGCGCGCGTTGCAAGATAAGCGTATGGCCCTGCATGGTGTTGCGCAGAAGTGCGATCACGCCCTTGCGGACCATGAAAAGACTGTCGGCGGTATCGCCCGCATGAAACAGCATTTGCTGTGGCGCAAGCTGTAGAACATTTGCCAGCGAGAACAGGGTTTGCATGGGGTCTGATACCAATCTGCATTGATCAGAACTCTTGTGCCCAGTCGCGGGTTCCAATGGAGGTGATTGTGTCGGGCATGCTGACCAATTTGTTCCAAGCCTTGCAGCAATGATCTACGATGTCTTCATAGGTTT